>Ga0315277_10000192_pt1 | contig 102992 bp, 91 predicted proteins | sample YL17G05_15_MG_FD_203695 | JGI IMG/M metagenome (GOLD analysis project Ga0315277, IMG submission 203695) | Sediment microbial communities from Yellowstone Lake, YNP, Wyoming, USA - YL17G05_15 | ecosystem: Environmental > Aquatic > Freshwater > Lake > Sediment | place: USA: Wyoming | collected...
GCAACTCCGGGGAGAGGAGGACGAGGAAAATCGCTACGGTGCGCTTCATACCTCTTGACCTCTGATAGGAAGGAGAACGGCGACTTTGCAGCGGCAGGGAAGACTAAGGCAAATGTATACATATTTTCACAACCATGTCAAGCAAAAAAGCAAGCAGCGTGTGAGTTGTAGCCTCGGCAGATTCTGCCCGGCTCCGGTCAGGACATTTGCCAAACATCGTCTCGGAGAGTCGATCCTGACTGCAGGTAGCAGCGCGATATTTCACTGGCAGTTCAATTGATTTTCCGGAATTATTCCCTACATTTGCGTCCCGGGTTCGCAGGTCCATCCTGCACGCTGACTGACAATGACAGACAGATCATCCATCCCTCAGTCCGCAATGTGCGACGAATTCCTAAACAAGAACGGGGATGGCGGGGGCTTCTGGTTTGAAGCAGTGCCCATCTATCCACGCTTGCCAGCCTGGCTCTGCCCTCGTTTGGCTCATTTCACCGGGAAATGATGGCTCAGTATCCCCACATCGGAGCGTCTATCGTCCTGGTCAAGGAAATCGATTCCAGCGGAAGAGTGACCGTGAATGACTGCGGCCGGGCGTCGATCTCCTACTCCCTCAGAGGAAGAGACCTGGCGTGTCTGAAACAGGGGCTTGCAGTTGCCGCGCAGATGCATTTTGCAGCGGGAGCCACAAGCGTGATGACGCTTCATACGACGCCGACGCAATTCCATTCGGCTCCGGAAATTGAGAAGAAACTCGCCGATTCCGACTGGGGAACCAACGAAATCGCTCTCTACAGCGCCCATCCGCTCGGAACGTGCCGGATGGGGGAAGATCCGACTCGCTCCGTGGTCGGTTCTCATTGCCAGACGCACGACGTGAAGGGGCTGTTTTTCATTGACGGGAGCGTGACGCCCACATCACTTGGCGTAAATCCGCAGCTTACCATTCTGGCGATTGCGGAGAAGAGTGCCGAGTGGCTGAGGGACAATTTTACCAATGTGACCGAATAGGCTTCGTTTTCCCGGAGTGAAGCAAGCCGCCCTGCAGGCTCAATCTTCTCGAACAAAAGCCTGTCGATTCAATCGGAGGATTACATGCACGAAGGGACTCCCGCAGCTGTTCAAGATTACTACCCTGAGGATGTCGCCCATTGTTTCGGGTGCGGCCGGTTGAATGAGCACGGCCATCAAATCAAGACCTATTGGGAAGGAGAAGAGACCGTCGCCCGGTTCACGCCGAAGCCGTATCACATAGCCATTCCCGGATACGTCTATGGAGGCTTGATTGCTTCCTTGATAGACTGCCATAGTATGGCGACCGCTGCAGCGGCGACCGAGAAGGCTGCCGGCCGCGGGATTGGAGAGGCATCTGCGCCGCGCTTTGTGACCGCTGCGTTGCGTGTCGATTACCTCCGGCCGACGCCGCTCGGCCCGGAGTTGGAAATCCGTGCTCGTGTGAGGGATCTGGGCGATCGAAGGGTAATTGTGGAAGCCACTGTTTCCGCGAACGGCATGGTCACTGCGCGTGGCGAAGTCGTGGCAGTTCGCATGCCGGACATCATGGCTTTTCGGCCCGGTGCGTGACAAGACAGAAGCGAAAGCAGTCACTGCTTAAAGCTTTCCGTGAGAACATCACGCAAAGATGCGGCTGAGGCAAGGGAACATCAGGATCGTACGCTCCGGCGTGAAGCCTCGCGGTGATGGACCCGCACCGGAGCATACGTCGGGGTGCGTCGCGATGTAATGACACTTCTCAATCTTGACCTTGCGTCGCTGGAAGACGATCTTCCTCAAGCGTTCAATGTGCTCTCCATCATCGCTAGTATTTTGGTGGTCGATTAACTTCTCTTTGAAAGATGATATGTCCCAATCGGATGAGCCGGAGGGAGGATATGTGCCGGCGGAGTCTTCGCGTATGAAGAATATCCTGCTGATCGAAGATGAGGAAGGTCTCGTCAGTGTAATGTCGAGCGTTCTTGAGGATGAAGGCTTTGCCGTGAAGGCGCTGTTCACTGCGGAAGAAGCCCTCCAGCTGAACGAATCATTTTCTCCCGATCTGATCATCTCGGATATCCGCATGAAAGGGATCGATGGGTTCACATTGTTCGAGATCATGAAGGCCCTTGAGCGGTTCTGCCACATCCCCTTCATTTTTCTCACTGCCATGGACGATCGGTCGAGCCAACAACGAGCGATGAAGCTCGGGGCGTCCGCCTACATCACGAAGCCTTTCGATGTGGACGAGCTGCTTGGGATCGTCAGGAAAGTGCTCCCTGCCTCTTAGAGATGGTCGTACTCTGCTGCGCCGCCGTTCCGCCGTGCTCTCCACTGCTGTCATGGCTGCCGTCGCTTCCTCCTGCTTTTCCTCTTTCGCTGCGTTTTCTCGCCAGCCGCCGAATTGCCTGCAATCGTACAGCTCCCGGGCCAACAGGACCTTCCCGACTGATCTGAGGAAACGGTGGATTGCGCAGTTGATCGCCCCTTCGACACTCCGGGAACGACTGGAGGTCGGTTTTCCGTTCCATGGACGGGTGTTTTGCCCCTGAAAAGGCTGTACAGTTCACTCACGTTCCTCATCTCACAAGTGTAGCGCTGTCAATCCTTGTGGCGGCAGGGTCGTTGAAGGCTGGCGTCGCGTCAATTATGGTCAACCTCACAAAGCTCTTTCCGTGGCTCAGCATCCGGACGAAGCCTACCATCGCCTTCGTCGGTCTCTGCACAATCCCCGTTGCGCTCGTGGGGATCTACGGCCTGGTTTCGAATGTCAAGACGACGGAGAGGACGGCCTTTGCCGATCTCACGCACGACGTCGAAACGATTCGAGCGAAGACCATCAGCTTTCTCACAAACGTCGATACCGATCTGCAGATGTTGCAGAATTCTCCCCTTTTCCAGCAATATGTAAGGGCTGTAGAACAAACCTCCTTCAATGCCGACCAGCATAAGTTGCTCGCAAGGCTCAGTCCTGAGCTGCTCGCGTTCGCGACGACGAAGGGAATCTACTACAAGATCAGAATGGTGCGCGAGGATCGGGACGAGCTCTTCCGTGTCGAGGAGCTGCCAGGCAGCCGGCCGGAGCGAACGTTCCACGTCGTGCCGCGGCGCGAGTTGTGCAGGGCATGGGAGGCCTATCACTTCGTCCTTGTTGACCATCTTCAGCCGGGCCGGATCATCTTCTCTCCTGCGAAGCTCGTCTGGCACCCAAATGAGTGTGTCCCCGTGATCAGCTTTGCCATGCCGGTCATGGGTTGACGCGATCGCGCCGGGATCCTGATTGCGGGCGCTTTTGCGAGCGATCTCTTTCGCTTCTTCGCGCCAAGTGGAGAATTCGGACAAGAGGGAAGTGTCGTGCTCGTTGATAGCGCAGGGCACTACCTCTTTCACTCGCAGAAGAAGGTGTGGGACCGGCTGCTTGCCTCCCGTGAGGAGGACAACGTTCAGCCGACAGCATTGGTCGTGGACGATGACAAGAACATCATCGCGGCCTTTGAACAATTCTTCAAGACAGAGCAGTGCGATCTGATAACGTCGACGAACGTTGAAGATGCACTCGAGATCCTGAAGGGTCAACGCGTCGATCTCCTGATCACCGGCATCAAACTCAGGAGGCGTTCGGGCGTGACTCTCTTTACGGAAGTAAGGACGAGCAGACCCGACCTGCCGGTCATCGTCATCACAGGGTACCCCGATCTTGTCAGCGAGTCGAAGATCAAGCTCCTCGGTGCCGACTACTTCTTCTTGAAACCGTTAGACCTTGAGGAGCTCCGTGCCGCCGCGCGGCAGGAAGAAGTGAACGTCGGCCACATTACCGAGGTCACTGAAGCGTTGGATGTTGCCCGGTCGGCTGTGCGGTTCGGCGTCAAGGAAGTGCACATGTTCTGCCTCGAAGATTGGAGCGAGATGCCGGCGGCCCGGGATGAGATCGATTTCGGCCAGTCGGGGATCGAGGAAACGCTGCCGTCGTATCTCTTCACAAACCAAGTTGAATTGATAAGGTCAGGTACGATCCTTTCCGTCCAGTTCCTTCATCTTCTTTTCCTCCACTTGGGCCGCCCCTTGAGGTCGAGCGGTTGATTTTCCCACAAACCCTCCTACATTACCCTCGGCACCGTGAAGACCAGGCCCCAGCCATCATTTCTCCTCGAATGAAAAGCGCGTGTCAGCGTTGAGGGCTGAAGAGGCAGGGGCGATCATGCCGGGAAACAGAGTTCGTCATGGCGAGAATCGGAGTCGCATTGGGCGCTGGCGGCGCGCGAGGGTTAGCCCACATTGTAATTCTTCAAGCTTTTGAGGAGCTCGGCGTCAAGCCATCAATCATCTCCGGAACCGGCATCGGCGCCGTCATCGGAGCGGGCCTGGCCGCCGGCCTCTCGACGAAAGAGATGAAAGATGCCGTGGAGGAGGTCCGTTCGTCGAAACCCGGACGCTTCTGGCATATCTACGACAATGTCGAGCTCAAGTTTGCCATCGCCCTCATCGACCCCACCATGGAAACAGGGGGGCTGATCAAGGGGGAGAAGTTCATCCACTTTCTGCAGACCAAGATACGGACCGAACGCTTTGAAGATCTCCGAATCCCCCTTCGGGTCGTAGCGACGAACTACTGGAAACGGGAGCAGGTGATCTTGAGCAAGGGGAACCTGCTGGCGTCCGTTCGGGCAAGCTACTCGATGCCCGGACTCTTCACACCGGTGAAAATGGGAAAGGATCTCCTCGTCGACGGGGGGCTCATGAACCCACTTCCGTACGACATCATCCAACCTCTCTGCGACCTCACAGTTACGATCGACATCGCGGTCCACGAAACAGTCAGAAGGTCCCAAATGCCTCATGCCCAAGAGGTGTTGTTCTCGGCGTTTCAGGTGTTGCAGAATTCCGTCGTGCGAGAGAAACTGAAGCGGACCCAGCCGAACATCCTGATCAATGCCAATATCAAGAACGTGCGCGCCCTGGAATTCAGCAAAGCCAGCAGCATCTACCAACAGGCTATCGTGGCGAAGGAGGAATTGAAGCGGAGGCTTGCGCGTGCACTGAGGGAGGCGGACTCAGGATCGACGTTCTCCCGTTTTTGAGAATGTCCGTTCTCCTCCAAAATGGATTTTCCTGAAAATTGTCTTAGATTGCACTCCGGTGAATGAAGAACTGAGCGCTGTGGTTATGTAGATTGTGATACGACAAAAGTCGGGTGATTATGACGCAACCGAGTCAACCCGTAGGATAAGCGGAGCGAACGCTGACCTGCGGGTTTCGTTTTTCTCTACGGTTTCAATAGGCTTAAGAAAGTTGCGACAGGTTGTCAAGCCACTAGCATACGGGGGAAGGAGGACGCCATGACGCTGAAGAAACTCGTGGAATACCTTGACGGCAACAAGGCAAAGTACGTAGTCGTCACGCATTCGACCGCATTCACGGCTCAGGATGTTGCACAATCGGCTCACATCCCAGGGAAGGATGTGGCGAAGACGGTCGTCGTGTGGATGGACGGAGCGATGGCGATGGCTGTGCTGCCGGCCTCGCATATGATCGACTTCAATTTGCTCAAGGAAGTGACGGGTGCGAAGAACGTCGAGCTCGCGAGCGAGTCGGAGTTCAAGGATCGCTTCTCTGAGTGTGAGATCGGCGCGATGCCGCCGTTCGGCAATCTCTTCAATATGCGTGTCTTTGCCTCCAGTAGTCTGTCGGAGGACAAAGAGATCGCCTTCAACGCCGGCTCCCATCGGGAGATGGTGAAGATGTCCTATATGGATTTCGAGAAGCTTGTGCAGCCGACGGTCGCTTTGTTCACGTTCGTGAAGAAGTCGCAGGCCGACGCCGGCTCGAAAGGCATCACGTAGTCCTGTCGGTCAAGGTAAGTCATTGGATCGCAGGGTGGTCGACGCCACCAATGGGTTCATACACCAATCGCGAAGGAAGGGCTCATGAAAACCATGGTCAATCTCCGCTACGATGAAATCCCGAGCGCCTGGTACAACATCATCCCGGATCTTCCTGAGCCACTGCCTCCGCCTCAAGATCCCGCGGAGGGCCCCTCGCGAATCCAGAATTTGCCCAACCTGATGATCGGCGAGTGCCTGAAGCAGGAGTTCTCACAGGAGAACTGGATCGATGTGCCCGGCGGGATCATGGACCTTTTCGCGAAGGCCGGCCGACCAAGGGCCCTCTTTCGTGCAACGAACCTTGAAAAGCGGCTGGGAACGCCGGCGAGAATCTACTACAAGAGTGAATTCTTCAGCCCGACGGGAAGTCACAAAGTGAACACCGCCCTCGCGCAGTGCTGGTATGCCAAGCAACAAGGCTTCGAGCGGGTCACCACCGAGACGGGGGCGGGGCAATGGGGGACGGCGCTTTCGTATGCGGCAGCCGTCACGGGCCTCAAATGCACCGTCTTTTGGGTTCGAAGCGTCTACAACTGGAAGAAAGACCGTCTGACGTTTATGAAACTCCTTAGGGCCGAAGTCCATGCTTCCCCCAGTCCGACGACGACATCCGGCAAGTCACTCTATGACAAGGACCCGAACCACGTCGGGTCGCTCGGCATTGCGATCTCGGAGGGACTCGAGGATTCACAGAGAGATCGGAAGGCAACGTACTGCCTTGGCTCCGTCCTCAACCACGTCCTGATGCATCAGACCATCATCGGTCTGGAGACGCAGAGGCAGTTTGAGGTATTTGACGACTATCCCGATCTCGTCATCTCATGCCTCGGTGGGGGCTCGAATTTCGGCGGCTTTGCATTTCCGTTCGTCGGCGATGTGCTGAAGAAGGGGAAGAAGATCAAGTTCATCGCGGCTCAGAGCCAGGTTGCGCCGAACCTGCAGGGGAAGTACGAATATGATTTCGCGGACTACGCGGAGATCACGCCGATGCTGAAGATGTACACCCTGGGACACAAGGTTGACATGCAGCCGGTCAAGGGGGACGGGCTCCGGTACCACGGCTGCTCGCCGATCATCAGCCTCCTGCGCCACAGAGGAATCATCGATACCGTGGCGTATCCGGCCGACGAGAGGCACGTGTTCGAGAATGCGAGGATCTTCATGGAGACGGAAGGATGGCTGCCGGCTCCGGAGTCGGCGTATGGGATCTGCTGCGCGATCGACGAAGCGATCAAGTGCAAGGAGAGCGGCGAGAAGAAGGTGATTGCACTCAACATCAGCGGGCATGGTTTTCTCGATATCCCGGGGTATCGAAGCGTTCTCGGCTTGAGCTAGGGGCGTCGTTCTGCCCCGCCATCATCCTCGTTGTTACTTCCAGCAATCCATCGAGACACCAGGCGATCGTTGCCTCGGCTGCTCGTTCATCTATCTCAAGGCCCTGGTATGAAGAAAATTGTTCCGTTTGCCGTTCTCATCGTCCTGATTTTGTCCATGCCCGATGTTGGCAGGGGTCAAGATCAGGCCCAGGTTCTCATTGCGTATTACAGTGCAGGAGGAGACACGCGCGCGATGGCAGATGCAGTCGCTCGAGGGGCGAGGTCCGTCAAGAATGTCGCCGTCAAGCTCATCACGGTAGCAGAGGCGAAGAACGAGGACATTCTCTCTGCCGATGCCATCATCGTCGGCAGCCCGGTCTACAATGCGAACATCGCGCCGCCCGTGCAAGAGTTTATCAACCGGTGGCCGTTCGAAGGGGCTCCGCTGAGGGACAAGATCGGGGCGGCGTTCGTCTCGGCCGGCGGCATCTCAGCGGGAGAGGAACTGACCCAGATGAACATTCTCCATTCCATGCTGATCTTCGGTATGATCGTGGTCGGGGGGCCGGAATGGACCTCACCGTTCGGGGCATCCGCGGTAACGATGGAGGAGCCGTTCGGGCACTCGCAAGATGGCAAGAAGGTGGGTGATCATTTCCTGAAGAAAGCAGAGGCGCTCGGAAAACGCGTAGCAGAACTGGCCGTCAAGTGGAAACGAGTCCGTTAGCACATATGAAGGAAGTCGGACCATGACCAAGATAGCACTCTTGTTGTCGCTGGGGTTGCCTGTGATCGTGAGGGTGGCCGGGGCTCAAGAGGAGACGAACAAATCAGCGCAAATGTCAGCCATGAAGACGATCAAACTACCCGCGCCGAACACGAAGGGCGCAACTTCTCTCGAAGAAGCTTTGTTCAAGAGACGGTCGGTGAGAGCCTATTCCGAAGAACCCCTGACCATAAAGGAAGTCTCGCAGCTCCTCTGGGCGGCACAGGGAATCACGGAAAGGACCAACGGATTAAGGACCGCGCCCTCGGCGGGAGCACTCTATCCGCTTGAAATGTACGTCGTTGCCGGAAACGTCAGCGATCTGGTGAAGGGCATCTACAAGTACCGACCGCAGGTGCACGAGCTCGTGAAGGTCTCCGATAACGACGCACGGAAGGAGCTGAGCCGCGCAGCGCTTGAACAGGAATCAGTTCGGGATGCGCCGGCGATCCTGGTCTTTTCAGCAGTGATCGAACGAACCGCAGTGAAGTACGGGACCCGAAGCACACGGTACGTCCATATGGAAGCAGGACATGCTGCTCAGAATGTCTTCTTGCAGGCCGCCGCATTGAACCTTGGCACTGTCGTCGTGGGGGCTTTCTATGATGACGACGTGAAGAAGGTGATCGGAATGGATGCCAGGGAAAGTGCGCTATACATTATGCCTGTCGGGAGACCGAGGAAATAATGTCGGTCCGGCCTTCTGCATTTCAAAACCTGCAGCTTGAAAGGAGAATCCTGTGAGGGAGCCATCCCCTGAGAAACCCAGCCTGACGTGGTGCAGGCTTTCTGCTGTTCTGAAGCAAGCCCCGGGGAGCACAGCTGTCTTGATGAACCCCCATTCTCTTGTTTGCCGACGTGGCAGGGTAGGCAGCGCGCAGCCGCCGGATTCCAGGAGATCCACCATACGGCTAAGGTCAGCTGTCCTTGCCATCTTGTTTGCCGCTGTTCCAGTCCTGGCTCAGGTACCGCAGCCCTATACGCCGAAGGCCGTAACGGCTGACGAGTACGCCCGTGCCGAGCAGTTCATGGGGAACAATGCCAACCGTCTGGTCTATGGTGCCAGCGTCCGGCCAGCTTGGCTTTCGGGTGACCGGTTCTGGTACCTGAACCATTTCGCGGGCGGCGACGAGTTCATTCTGGTTGATCCGTCGCGGGGGACGCGCAACCGGGCCTTCGACCATGTTCGGCTGGCCGCGGCGCTGTCGAAGGCGGCGGGCGCCAAACATGAGCCGTTCGACTTGCCGTTCAGGACGTTCGAGTTCTCCGGCGACGGCCGGTCGATCTCCTTCGACATCGAGAACCGTCACTATACGTACGACGTCCGGGGCGACTCGTGCACGGTGGGGAACAAGCCAAAGGACCTCAAGCCCGACAACGCCGTTGCCTCACCGGACAGAAAGCGGGCCGCGTTCATCCGCGACAATAACTTGTGGGTGCGCGATCTGACGACAGGCAAGGAGACGCCGCTCACATCGGACGGCGTCGAGGATTTCGGGTATGCGACCAACAATGCAGGCTGGACGAAGAGCGACCGTCCCGTGCTCCTCTGGTCGCCCGACTCACGAAAGATCGCGACCTTCCAGCACGACGCGCGCGGCGTTGGCGAAATGTATCTCGTCGAGACCAAGGTGGGCCACCCGGTCTTGCAGGAGTGGAAGTACCCCCTGCCGGGCGACGATAAGATCTTTATGATCCAGCGGGTGATCATCGATCTCGACGGCCCACGTCTCATCCGGCTCGACATGCCGCCGGATCCACACCGGTCCAGCATCGCTGACCACGTGTACTTCGATGGGGCCTTGGCAGATGCCGAATGGAGCCCCGATGCATCGGAGCTGTACTTCCTCTCCACCTCGCGCGATCACAAGCACGAGACGCTGCGCGTGGCGGACGCGCGCACGGGGAAGGTTCGCGACATCCTCGACGAGCGCAGCAACACGTTCCTCGAATCAGGCTTCGACAAGATCAACTGGCATGCTCTTCCGGCGTCGGACGAGATCCTATGGTTCTCGGAGCGTGACAATTGGGGGCACTTGTATCTTTACGACTCGCGAACGGGAAGGCTGAAGAACCAGATCACGCGCGGCGATTGGCCGGTGCTCCAGGTTCTGCGCGTCGATGAGAAGAGACGCACAATTTACTACACCGGCGCTGGGCGCGAGCCTGGCGATCCCTACTACCGGTACTTTTATAGTGTGAAGTTTGACGGGTCGGGTCTGAAGCTGCTCACACCCGAGAAGGCCGACCACGAGGTCACGTTGTCACAGTGGGGCGCCTGCTTCCTTGACAGCTACTCGACGCCTCAAACGCCGCCGGCTACCGTGGTCCGGGACTTGAACGGCAAGACAGTCGTCCAGGTGGAGAAAGCCGATATCTCCAAACTCGTCGCCGCTGGCTGGAAGCCGCCGATGTCCGTCACCGTGAAGGCGCGCGATGGCAAGACCGACCTGTACGGGCTGCTGTTCCGGCCAACGACGTTCGACCCGATGAAGAAGTACCCTATCGTCAACCGAATCTACCCCGGCCCGCAGACGGGCAGTGTGGGCAGCCGCAGTTTCTCGGCAGCGCGGGGCGACTGCCAGGCGCTCGCCGAGCTCGGCTTCGTCGTGGTTGAGATCGACGCAATGGGCACCCCGATGCGCTCGAAGTCGTTCCACGCGGCGTACTACGGTGACATGGGCGACAACGGGCTGCCGGATCAGGTGACAGGTATGAAGCAGCTTGCGGAGCAGTACCCCTGGATTGACATCGATCGCGCCGGGATCTACGGGCACTCGGGGGGCGGCTTCGCCACGGCCGATGCGATGTTCCGCTATCCGGATTTCTACAAGGTCGGCGTGTCCGAAGCCGGCAACCACGACAACCGCGAGTACGAGGACGACTGGGGCGAAAAGTGGCAGGGGCTCCTGCAGGTCGCGCCCGGGGGGACGGGCAACTATGACAACCAGGCCAACCAGCTCGTGGCCAAGAACCTCAAGGGCAGGCTGTTGCTCGCGCATGGGACGACGGACAGCAACGTGCCGCCGTACATCACGCTTCTCGTGGTGAACGAGCTGATCAAGGCCAACAAGGACTTCGATCTGATCATGCTGCCGAACCGCAACCACGGCTTCGGGAACGAGCCGTACATGGTTCGCCGGCGATGGGACTACTTCGTCAGAAATCTGCTTGGGGCCGAGCCGCCGCACGAGTACCAGATGCACAGTGGCCAACCGATGCGCGGACGGTGAGACGCGTCGGCGGGCTAACTCATAGTGGGAGGCGACGCACTCCGTCGCCGCGACCCTTGAACGTTCAAGAGAAACAAATGGTTCAAAGGAGAATCCTATGAAAGCAAAAGCGAAGAAATCAGCTGTGGAGAAACTGAACCTGACGTGGTTCGGCCATTCCGCATTTCTCATGCAGGCTCCGGGCGGCAAAGCCGTCTTGATCGACCCGTGGCTCGAGAACCCAAAAGCTCCCGCCGGGGCGAAGGAGACCGTCAATGCCGATCTTATTCTCATCAGCCACGGTCATTCCGATCACTTCGGCAACGTCGTCGAAGTGGCAAAGAGGACCGGCGCAAAAGTGCTTTCGATCTACGAGATTTGCCTCTATCTGCAAAGCCAGGGTGTGACCAATGCGCAGGCGTTGAACAAGGGAGGAACGACGGCCGTCGACGGTATCAACGTGACACTGGTGGATGCGCTTCATAGCTCGGACATCGATGTCGGAGGCACTGTGGTTCCCGGAGGCGAGGCCGCGGGATTCGTCATCGAGTTCGAGAATGGATTCAAAGCATACCACGCAGGGGACACTGCAGTTTTCGGGGACATGAAGCTGATTGCAAACCTGTACAAACCTCAGCTGGCCCTGCTTCCCATCGGCGGCCTCTACACGATGGGTCCCCGGGAGGGAGCATACGCTTGCGGACTGATGAAGCCGCGATATATTGTCGGCATGCACTATGGAACGTTCCCTGCTCTTTCAGGAACACCTGCCGAGCTGAAGAGGTATCTCCCTGCGCCGTTGAAGAAGCGTGTGATGGAGCTTCAGCCCGGTCAGCGGGTGATGGTTGTTTAGCGGCAAGTCTCTGCGTGTGCTCCGACTTGAGATCGGAGATCCTCTGACGAGAGTTGCAGAGAACGGGGGCAAGAATGATCTTGCTCCCGTTTTGTTTTGGCGCGAAGGAAGGCTTGCATTTCCGGAAATCAAGAACTACCATACCCCAGCGGACGAACCGATTCTTGATCGATCAGGAGGAAAACCCACGCCCGAGGAGCCGAACAGCGTTTTTGGAGTCAAAGGCGTGAAGAGGTAGTACTCGGTCGGCGAGGAGCGGGAAAGGTTCAGCATGACGCAGAGTGTTTCTGAGCCGAATTCTGGTCGCTCTGCAAATCCACAGTCCGTACCGTTGCGCGCAGCCAGTTTCCTATGGTGCACGAATCCCTGGCGGTTCTCGAGCGAGAGATCCAGGCCCTCTCGAGGGGGGCGGGTGCCGGATCAACGTTTCCTCCAAATTGTTTCCTCACGATGAGGGGGGAGTTCCTGGAGTATGAATCCCGGACGTTCCTGAAGGTTGCCTTCCCCGTTCTTGACGAAAGCCTAAATCCGGTGCGCAAGATGCAGGGAGGATTCATCACCGCTGCCTTCGACAACACGTTTGGGCCGCTGAGCTACCTTGCTGCGCGATGCCCGTGTACTACCCTCGACCTCCATACGCAGTTCGTCCGGCCGGTTTCCGCTGGCGACAGGCTCACCGTGACGGCAAAAGTCGTCTCACGGAGCGCAAGGACGATGTACCTGTCCGCGACGGCATTCGACGCGAACGAGAAACTCGTCGCGACGTGCAGCGCGAACATGGTTTTGGCGAAGCCACAGGTTTGAGAGCCTGGAAAGAAACCAATTCCCTCCTCACGACATAAAGGATCGTTTCCGATGAAGATGCTGACATTCCCCCTACTCCTTATGCCGCTTGCCGGCTGCAGTTTCCTCGGGATTACCAAGTATCCCCCTCTGGACGTCGTCCCGCAGGTTGATCTCAATCGCTACGCAGGCACCTGGTACGAAATTGCTTCGTTCCCGGCCTGGTTTCAGAAGGGCTGTTTCTGCACGAAAGCGGAATACAGCCTGATGGAAGACGGGGTTATCAAAGTCGTGAACTCCTGCCGGAAAAACAGCCCCAGAGGCGAAGTCGACCGCGTGGAAGGCAAGGCTTTCATCGTTCCCGGAAGCAACAATGCCAAGCTGCGAGTGCAGTTTTTCTGGCCGTTTCGCGGCGACTATTGGATTCTCGACCTTGACGAGGACTACTCGTACGCGGTTGTCGGCGTGCCAAGCAGAGAGTATTGCTGGATCCTCTCGAGGACTCCGGAAATGGGTGCGGACCTCTACCTGACGCTGACCCAGCGTCTTAAGGAAAAAGGATTTGACGTCTCCCGGTTTCAGCGCACCCTGCAGACCTGTGCTGACTGACCTTTTTCGCCTCGGCCGATTATGATCGAACTGGTTGACAGGAGAGCAGCGCTCGTCGTCTCGAGCGTTGCTTCCTTCATGACCCCCTTCATGAGTTCCTCCGTCAACATTGCACTTCCCTCTATCGGTCGGGAGTTCTCCATGGATGCCATCGCACTCAGCTGGGTGGCGACATCCTATCTCTTGACTGCAGCCATCTTCCTGGTGCCGTTCGGCAGGGTGGCCGACATCTACGGCAGGAAGAAGATCTTCCTGTACGGCGTCATCACGTATGCGCTCATGTCGCTTCTCTGTGCGGCCGCGACGACAGGTTCGCTCCTGATCGTATTTCGGGCGCTTCTGGGTGTTGGAGGTGCCATGGTGTTCGGTACCGCGGTTGCGCTCCTGACGTCGGTGTATCCGGCATCGGAGCGCGGACGCGTGCTGGGCATCAATGTGGCCGCTGTCTATCTCGGGCTCTCCCTCGGCCCGTTCGTTGGCGGATTTCTCACTCAGCAGGTGAGCTGGCGCGTCGTCTTCTTGATCAATGCTCTCCTTGGAGCTCTCATCATCCCCGTTGTCCTTTCCCGCGTCAAGAGCGAATGGGCTGAGGCGCGCGGAGAGGGTTTCGACATCTGGGGTTCGCTTCTGTACAGCGTCTCGTTAACCGCGCTGATGTACGGATTCTCCACCTTACCGGGCGTCGGCGGGGTCGTATGGATTGCTGCGGGAGCGCTCGCCCTTGGGGCGTTTGTCCTGCTCGAGTCGAAGGTGAGCCATCCGGTTCTCGATATCGCTCTGTTCAAGAAGAACACGGTGTTTGCATTCTCCAATACGGCTGCGCTGATCAACTACAGCGCGACAGCAGCCGTCACGTTTCTCCTCAGCCTTTATCTTCAATATGTCAAGGGGCTGAGCCCTGAAACCGCAGGAGTAATTCTCATCTCGCAGCCAGTCGTGATGGCGGCGTTCTCCCCTCTCGCCGGGCGCCTTTCTGACAGGGTTGAGCCGCGCATCGTGGCGTCCGCGGGGATGGTGATCATCGTCCTCGGACTGGGCATCTTCGCTTCCTTTGGCCAAGAGACAAACCTCTACCTGGTGGTGGCGAATCTCGTGCTCCTGGGTTTTGGATTTGCGCTCTTCTCCTCCCCCAATACGAACGCGGTGATGAGCTCTGTGGAGAAGAAATCGTACGGCATCGCCTCGGCGACCCTCAGTACCATGCGGTTGACCGGACAGATGCTCAGCATGGGGATCGTCATGCTTATCTTTGCCACTATGGTCGGCAGGGTCGCGATCACCGTCGAATACTACCCGGAGTTCCTCAGAAGCATGCGAGCCGCCTTTGTCGTCTTTTGCGCGCTCTGCACCGTTGGCGCCTTTGCTTCCCTCGCGCGCGGGAGGGTTCGTTCCGTTCCGTGATCAACTCGACGAGCGGGAGAATATGCATTGTTCGACAGTCGCCATAGACCTCATGAGGCTGTTATGACTAGAGCCAAGAAGCATTTCAAGCTTGTCTGCCTTCTTCTCATCCTTGCCCTGCCCTGCTCATCGCAGTACTCAAAGGTTTCGAGCGGCAGCAAAATCATGATCTCGGCTCATCCCCTTGCCGCACAGGCGGGGCTGGAGATCTACAAGAAAGGCGGGAACGTCGTCGATGCCGCCGTCGCAGTTGCTTATGCACTTGGTGTCGTTGAGCCTCACGGGTCGGGCATTGGCGGCGAAGGCATGATGTTGATCTATAACGCTAGTGAGAAGAAGTCAGTCGTCATAGACTTCAAAGCGATCTCCCCGGAGAAGGCGACGTATCAGAATCTAGACTACTCCAGGAAATCGGAATGGAGCAGGACTATCCGAGGCGCCTCCGTTCCGGGCGCGGTGGCGGGGCTTGAGCTTGCGCGTGAGCGGTTCGGGAAGCTCGACCGACAGACCGTGCTCCAACCCGCGATCGACTATGCCCTGAAAGGATTCGAAATCGACAGCACGCTGTCGCTGAATCTCGAATCGTACCGGAAGCTGCTCGAAAAAGACGCGTACGCCAAAAGCGTGTACTATCCGAATGGTACAGTCCCCAAGGCCGGTACCATCATCAAGAACCCTGAATACGGCCGGTCGCTGCAGGCGATCCAGGCTGAAGGTCCGGATGTGTTCTACAAAGGAAAGATCGCCGATCTGATCGCCAAGGACGCGCAGAAACGGGGTGGATTCATCACCGAGGAAGATCTGCTGGCATACGTGCCCATCGTGCGAGAGCCGGTGAGGGGTGCCTACCGCGGCTACGACGTCATCACGACACCCCCTCCGTGCGGCGGCATGCTGCTTGTTGAAGCGCTCAATATTCTAAAGCATTTCGATCTGAGCGTGTGCCGGAACGACGACTACTACTCGCTCCATCTCTTCGCCGAGGTCTTCAAGCTGGTCTTCAAGGACGAGCGAACGCATAACGGCGACCCGGCGTTCACTGCGATCCCCGTCAGCACGATCACCTCCGGGCGGTTCGCGTTTCAGCGCTTGCTGCAGATCGATCTCTCGAAGGCCCGGCACCCCCAACAGGTGGAGGCGGGCCGGATCGACGACCGGAACACGACCCAGTTGTCGGTCATGGATATCGAGGGAAATGCGGTCTCGCTCACCATCACGCTCAGCAGCCTCTTCGGAACCGGCCAAACCGTTGAAGGGGCAGGGTTCATCTTGAACAATGAGATGCAAAACTTTGAGCCGGAAGGGCATCGTACCAACGGCCTGCAGCCGCACAAACGAGTGGTCACAAGCCTTGTTCCGACGATCCTCGCAAAGGAGGGTCGGCCGATCTATGTCCTCGGAACCCCGGGCGGCGATCTGATCATCTCGACAATCGCTCAGGTGATCGTCAACCTTGCGGATTTCAATATGTCTCTTCAGGAGGCCGTCGGCGCGCCGCGGATGTTCAGCATCGGCACGCAGCGCGAGCTGGAGATCGAGAATCGGTTCCCGGAAAAGGCCTACCGTCTCCTCGAGTCCCTCGGTCACGACGTGAAGCAGTATGATGCCTATCGTGCCTATTTCGGATCTGTTCAGGCGATTATGTACGATGCGCGCACAAACAAGCTCATCGGCTGCAGCGACCCGCGGCGAAGTGGCGCGGCTGTCGGTGAGTGAGGTGGCCCGGATTGGCCTGCAAACGCTCCTTCTGGGCCTGCGGCTGGTTCGAAGTACGTCGGCGATTCGAGGTGGAACAAAACACACGATTCCTTGTCTACTCTCCGCTGATCCGACGAACAGTCCGCAGCCCGCGCTCCCGGAAGCTGCCTCAGGAGGCAGTTGCTGACCAGAATCTTGATGATAATCAATTCACACCATCGTGCCACTACTTCAACGGAGGTAGTATGAACCGAAAGGCACTCTTCAGGTATCTTGTCCTTTGCTTCTTTCTTGCGGTTCTTGCCGTCGTCGCGTCGGCGCAGCAGAAGAAAAGGCTGACGTTTGAGCAGATCTACGGGCGGGCAGAAACGAAGCTTTTCAAGTCGCTGCCGGAGATCACGGGGTGGGAGGATGACACCCACTATCTGGAAATGAGGCGCAAGGAGGGCGAACGGGAGGGGAAACTCTACTCCGTCGATGCGCAGTCCGGAAAAGAGAAGGAGGTCGCGGCGAAGACGCCCGATCTCAATCAGTTCAAGGAGCTTGTCGGTTCCGAGATCAACGTGAATTTTCCGGCATCAGCCAACGAAGGGCGCACCAAGCTGATCTATGTGAAAGAAGGGGATCTGTACTTCCTGGATGCCGAGGCGAAGCAGTTCAAGCGCTTGACGCAAACACCCTCAGAGGAGAAGAACCCGACGCTCTCGCCTGACGGCAACTACGTTGCTTTCACCCGCGACAACAACCTGCATGCTATCGATGTGAAGAGTGGGAAGGAATATCAGTACACCAACGACGGGGCAAAGTTCATCTACAACGGTTACGCGTCGTGGGTCTATATGGAAGAGATCCTGGGCCGCGGCACACGCTACAAGGCATTCTGGTGGTCACCCGACAGTAAGGATCTGGCTTTCATGCGTTTTGATGATTTGAAGGTGCCGGTCTTCCCGCTCTATAACTCGGAGGGAGTCCACGGCTTCTTGGAGGAGACTCCGTATCCTGAGCCGGGTGATCCAAATCCCGAGGTGCGCGTGGGAGTTGTTCCAGTGACGGGCGGAAGCGTGGTGTGGTCCGACTTCAATGAGAAGAACGACCAGTACTTCGGGACGCCGTTCTGGACCCCGGACAGCAGGGCGCTTTGGGTCCAATGGATGAATCGCGGGCAGGACTCTCTCATCATTTACAGCGTCAATCCCCAGACGGGGGAAAAGCGGCAAATCTATGCCGAGCACCAGCCGTCGTGGGTGGACTGGCTCAGCGGCATCGAGTTCCTGAAGAACAACAAGGGGTTGATCATCAGGACCGATAAGGACGGTTGGATGCATCTCTATCTCTATGTTATGGACGGCAAGCTGAAAAACCAGATCACACGGGGCAAATGGCAGGTCACCAACCTCCTTCTGGTGAACGAGGACGATAACTTGCTCTATTTCACTGCGAGGAAGGAAGCATCGACGCAGACTGAACTCTATAGGATGAAGATGAATGGAAAGGATCTCACCCGCCTGACGTCCGGCGCGTACACGCACAGCGTCCGTTTGTCGCCGAAGGGAAGCTATTTCATCACCACGTATTCTAACGCCTCGATCCCACAGAAAATGGCGGTCTGCAACAACAAGGGGAAGGTGATCCGGGAGTTGGGCGACAGCAAGGCGAAGGGGTTCGACGACTATGAGCTGGCGAAAACCGAGCTGGTTCACTTCACGACGCCGGACGGTTTCAACTTGCCGGTGCTGATCACGCTGCCCTTGGACTTCGAGCCGAGCAAGAAGTACCCCGTCCTCATCAGCATCTATGGTGGGCCCGGCGCCGGTACTGTTATGGACGGATGGAGGGGGATCAGCAACCAGTGGTGGGCGCAGGAGGGCATGATCCAGGTGTCGGTCGATCACCGGGCGTCCGGCCACTTCGGCAAAGAGGGTGTCGCATTGATGTACCGCGACCTCGGCAAGTGGGAGATGAACGACTACATCGAGTGCGTGAAGTGGCTGCGGACCAAACCGTATGTGGATGAAAAGAAGATTTGCATCACGGGGGGCAGCTACGGCGGGTACGTCACCTGCATGGCGCTCACGTACGGTGCCGACTATTTCACCTATGGCATTGCCGGCTCGTCGCCCACAGACTGGCGCCTGTACGACACGCACTACACCGAGCGTTACATGGACACCCCGGAGGAGAATCCAGAGGGATATAAAAACAGCTCGGTGATGGAATATGCGGATCGCTACAAGGGTATGCTTCGCATCGTCCACGGTACCATGGACGACAACGTCCACATGCAAAACAGCATCCAGCTCGTGAGCAAGCTGGAAGACCTGGGCAAGCACTTTGAGTTTGCGATCTATCCCGGAGGAAGCCACGGATGGGGGGGAGCGAAGGCCGTGCACAATCGCGTTGAGACGGCGCGGTTCCTCTACCGCTACTTGCTGGAGAAGCCTTTTCCCGAGGAGGAGTTCGCAAAGTTGTACCAGGCAAGCACCTTGGGTCGACCAGGTGGAGGACGCCCGCGATGAGGGGGTGAACAAGAAGATCACGTCATTCCCGCGGAAGCAGGAATCCAGATCAAAGCCCAATCGTTACTTGCTGTAAATGGATACACGGCCTGACAGTGCTGAAATAGCCTCTCGTGCCCAACGAATCGTCGAGAGACTCGCGCGCCAGCATCCCTCACGGAGCGGGCTCTTCCCGGACAGGCTTGAATCAGCTGCCCGGTTCATTGAAGGGGAGATGCGGGCGCTCGGTTACAACGTCGAGTCACAGAGGTATGAAAGTCACGGGGTAGACGTCAGAAACCTCATCGCCGAGCGATCCGGCATGAATGCGGCAGCGTCCTGCATTGTGCTCGGCGCTCACTACGACACCGTCCCTGACACCCCCGGCGCAGACGACAACGCCAGCGGGGTTGCCGGACTGCTTGAGCTTGCCAGGCTTTTGAAAGACTATCCGGCCAAACGGCCAGTCAAATTCGTCGCCTTTGCTAACGAGGAGCCGCCGTATTTCTACACGGCGCAGATGGGAAGCCGCCAGTATACGAAAATGCTCAGGCAGCAGAAGGCAAGGGTCCTCCTTATGTTTTCCCTCGAGATGCTGGGCTATGCCGATGAGCGCTACGACCAATCCTATCCCTTTCCGCTCATGCGCCAGTTGTTAGGTTATCCAAGGAGCGGCGACTTCATCGGCCTGGTCGGCAACCTTCGAACGACCGGGCTCCTGCGGATTGTTCGTGCGGCGATCAGGAGAGGATGCAAGATCGGTGTCGAGAGTCTCAGCGCGCCGGGCTTCCTGCCTCCGTTGTTCCTCTCCGACCATTCATCCTTCTGGCGCTATCGCTATCCAGCGTTGATGGTGACGGACACGGCGTTTCTGCGCAATCCACACTATCACCTCCCGACAGACAACGACAGTACGATCAATTACAGGTTTCTCGCTGAAGTCGTCTCGGGAGTCTATTCAGCCGTCCTTGCTCTGGACCGTCTGCCTTGAGCCTCGGAGGGCATGCCGATGGCAACGAACGTTCACGTCGGTTGTTGTGGATGGAGCTATTTGGAAGAGCGGGAGTTCTCCGGGCGCATCAGGCGCAAGTACAGCTCAAAACTGCAGGCCTACGGCCAGCTATTCAAGGCAGTTGAAATCAACTCCACGTTCTACCGCCTGCCACGGCTCCCGACCGCGCAGAAATGGCGAGGCGAGGCCGATGCAGTTGACCCCGCATTCGAGTTCACGGTCAAGGCCTATCAAGGCATCACCCACCTGCACCGCTTCTCCGGCGATTCGGTTTCACTGTTCAATCAGCTGAAGGAAATTTGCCGCGCCCTCCGGGTATCTGTTCTTCTGCTTCAATCGCCCGCAAGCTTTCGCCCGACCGATGCGTGCCTGAGGGCGATGAGGTCGTTTTTCAAAGAGATCGAGCCTGAGGATTTGATCCTCGTCTGGGAACCCCGGGGGAAATGGTACGACGATCCCGGGCTCATTGCCGGGCTCTGCGAGGAATGCGGGCTCGTTCACTGCGTCGACCCGTTCCGCAACGATGCGCTTGCCTTCGGAGAGGCAAAGATCGCGTACTTCCGCCTCCACGGGTTCGGACGGCCGAGCATGTATCACTACGATTTTTCTGGAGAGGAACTGCGTCGGCTCCATTCGACCCTGATATCCCTTCCCCCCTCACTTCATCAAAGCTACGTTTTCTTCAACAATGTCTCCTGCTACAGGAACGGGCTCGAGTTTATGGAGCTGCTGGAAGGCTGAGGATCTGTAGCGGCAGGTAGAGTTGTCGCCGGAAGCCCAGAGAGAATGACCCTCGCAGAGGGACAGGTTTGGTCTCTCTGCGAGAATCTGGAGAAACGATGGGCTAGATGAGCAGACAAACGGTGAACGAGATGCCGAACAAGATGGAGAGGTAGACTGTCCCAATGTTCGCTCGGACGAGCACACGGCTGTGGAGGTGACGGTGAAAATAGCGAATGATGGATGCCCCGTAGGCCGCGAGGATCACGACCGGTACTATCAACCACATTCTCTGAAGCTCGAACGCGATCGCGAGCGATATGCCGATGGCTGCAGCAACGCTGAGAGCGTAAATCAACACAGCGTTCTCCTTGCCGAACGTCACCACGAGGTGGTTCTTGCCTGTGGATGCATCGGCTTCCATGTCGGGCACCTGGTTGATGAGAAGAATGTTGGCTATCAGAAGCCCGATGGGAAGACCCACCAAGAGACTCGTCCACGAATAGGTGCTTGTCAAGGTGTAGAACATCCCCCCGGTGATCAGCGGTCCGAAGGTCATGCCGATCGCCAGCTCGCCGAGTCCTCTCCGGGCGACGAGCCGGAGCGGCGGTGCGGTGTAGAAATATCCAGCGAAAGCTCCTGCCAGCCCGAAGACTAGGACCCCTGTTCCGACCCGAAAGGTGAGATAGAGACCGATTGCCGCTGAGGTGAGCAAGAGTGAAATTGCCGTCAACCTCGTCCCACGTTCTGTAATGAGGCCGAGCTCGACAGCGCGGCTTCCACCACTGTACTTCTGGAAATAGCTCACATTCGCCTGATCGGTGCCGCTCGTCCAATCAAAGTAGTCGTTGAAAACATTGGACGCCAGGTGAAGGAGCACCACGCCGATCGTGGCGAGAGTGAAGTTGAGCGTCGAAAAGGCTCCGCTTTCAAGAATGGTGGAGGCGTAGGCTGCTCCGATGAAGGCGGGAATGAGAGAGGCGCTCATGAAGGGCGCACGCAGAACGACAAGGGCTGAGACCAATGATGTCCACCATTTCCGCTCGGGCTGAACAGTCTCCTCCATCGGGGTCGTGACGCCGCAGTAGCCGATCTGCTTGCCCTCCCTAAACGTAGGTGTGAGTCGAATCTCTGCGTTGAACCTGCTTCCGTCCTTGCGAATGAAAACCGTCCTCGTGCGGAACTCCCCCTCATCTCGGGCCTTCCTGAGCCATGTCCCCACGTTTTGCAGGACAATCCAGCCGGGTGAGAAGAGCGAAACCCTCTTCCGGCCGATCACTTCTTCCGGCGCGTACCCGAAGAGCTGCTCAGCCCCAGCATTATAGGTTTCGATGATCCCCTCCAAATCGCAGGTGACTGTGCTTTTCACTTTCTTCTGGGCAGCGGTGTCTGTAGCTACATCCATTGAAATCCTCAAATTGGTAGTTGGGAAAAGAGAGTCGTATCAGGTCTGATCTTGCCTAGAGAACAAAAAAGGTGTGCCGGAAATTCCATTCGGGACCGACGCCCGAGCCACACAGCAGCGTTGAGCTTCTCATTCGCAGCCGGAGCTCGGAGTCCTGTCAAGGGTCCAGTTGCTCGAAATCGTTCAGTTGAAACTCCTTATCCTTCGGTCGGATCTGGTCGTGCATCCGCCTCAGCGCAAAGTACGCGTCCTGGCTGCCGCGTTGAGCAGCGCTCCGATACAGGCGGGCAGCCTCTCCGGCCTTCTTCGGAAGCCACGTGCCGGTTTCGTAGCAATATCCGAGTGCGACCTGAGCCAATACGGAGCCCCTCTGTGCTGCGGATTCCAGGATATCAGTCGCCTGCCTCAGTTTCGTCGAATCTGACTCGGATTGCACCGCGAGTGCTGCCAAACGCGTCCGAGCTTCTTTGCTCCCGAGGAATGCAGCTTTGTCCCAGAGCGCGATGGCTTGCTCGCGGCTCTCCGGCACCCATCGTCCGGCGTAGTAGCAGAGTCCGAGCTCGATCGTCGCCTGGATATGGTCAACAGCGGCGGCTTTCTTAAGGAACTCCAGCGCCTGCGGCTCCGTGATAAACCCTTGGTATTTCGCCAGCAGATAGTCCAGCTTGAGCGCCGCCAGGGCAGCCCACACAAATTCCGCGTCCGGATCGTTCTTCTCTACACGCGACTTCAAGTCGCGGAAGTAGTCAGGCTGATCGATCATCCGCGCCAAGAGCGCCGGAGCTCGCAGCGAAGACATCCGGATCGCCCGGATGTAGTAGACGGATGCAAGCACGAGATCTTTCTTGGCTCCTGCACCACGCTCGTAAGCTCGTCCGAGTATCGACAGCGCCTCCGGGCTTCCCTCTTCTGCGGCATCCTCGATCACCTTCAGCCCTGAAGTGTCGAGGTCCAGTTTACTGTTAGGCCGGTTTGAAAGCCCCAACGCTCGTTTCAGCTGAGGGCTAGCCTCCCGCAGCGCGTCCTTGAGAAGAGCGGCGTCGCTTTGCGATGAGGAGTCCAGGCCGGCATCCTGAAAAACAAATCCCAGCGTCTGCTTGATCGCTGGTTTCTTGGCTGCTGAGCCCGAATCACTCTTCGCATCCGCGTCAGCCCGCTTTACCCCTAAACCCCGCTGCTCGAATTCGGCAAGGGCCTCTTTCGCAGGACCATAGCCGACGCCGGCAGACTCCTTGAGCCAGCGATAAGCCTCGTCCCAATTTCGTGGGAGGACGAGGTTCTCCGTCAGAAACATGCTGAGGATATACTGTGCCTCGGGCGATCCCTGTTGTGCCGACGCAAGAAATTCCCGGTAGGCTTTGAATGGATTCCATTCCACCCCCATCCCGTTGAAATAGAGAATGCCCAGATTATACAGCGCGTCGGTCAAGCCGCCTTCCGCCGCTCTTTGAATCCAGAACGCCCCCTTGAGAGTGTCTGCTTCGACGCCCTCCCCAAGCAGGTACCGAAGGCCGAGCTCATGCTGAGCGAGAACGTCCCCCCCGTACGCCCTCCGCTCAAGGATGAAGATCTGCAGGAGATTGTAGCTGACGTCTGAGCGCTTGAGAAGCGTTGATGGGGATGGGGGACGATAGCTCTTGAAGATAGGGCTGTCGGAACGATCCTGAGAATGAAGAGGGCAGGAAAAGGCTGCGGCGATGAAGCAGGCGAACAAAAAAAGTCTGTAAGGAGCCATCAATTCCCAATCGGTTCAGAAGCAAAGCAATAACGCTAACACTCGCGTGAAAATCAACCTGAGGCTGCGCCCATGAAGATATTGCCTGGCGAGCGACAGATCATAAACAAAATGACCGCCATCCACCTGTGGCGGTCAGCGAGTCTGACGTCTCGAGAACGTAGCGATCAGAACTTACCGAATCGAAACGTGAGCACGGCTGAAGGCCCGCTGAGACTTGCATTCGACGAGACGTTTGAACTGACGCCGGTGATCACTCGAAAGCTCGCCCCCGCGCTAATCCGGAAAGAGCTTGTGACATTCAGGGTTGCATGAACTGCCGGTTCGACGATGAAGACCGCATCGTCTTCCGAGTTGTGACCGAATTCCTCGTCCCGCCACCCGACACCACCGGCGCCGATCAGCACCATAAACGAAAGATGGACCAGTTTGTCCGACTGCGGGATGTACTCGAGCTCCAGTCCGCCGTAGCCGAAGTTGATGTACCGCTCGCCGTTTGGTCCGAGCGTTTTGGCTCTGACGTTGTTTGTCAGGCCGTACCCTCCGCCGCCGAGGATGAACGAGTGGTTGATGATCCAACCGCCTCTTCCGCCCACGAGGACACCCGTCTCGCCGTTGAAGGTTCCGAACTTCACGACGGGCCCACCGAATCCGCCGCTTTCGATTTCACCTTTGACCAGCGTCTCTTCCTGGGCAAGAACGGGAAGCGCGATCAGGAGCAGTATTGCCAGAAGTGCGAACGTTTTCATGGTTCCTCCCTGTTATGTGATTATAATGGAGAGCGGTCAATCCTTCTGCACTAGGCATTTCATACGAAAGACGAACGTTTGGGTTGCGGGGAAAAGGATAGCACAGAAAGAGCCTGTTCCCTCGACTTATGAGTAATCAACACTCTCGACGCGGCAAAAGAACTGAGTGAGTTTCTCCTCGTCCAATCGTCCATTCGTCCTGACGCCGCTGCAAACATCAACGGCATACGGCCCCACCCGGCGGATCGCATCGGCGACATTCTCCGCCCGGAGTCCGCCTGCAAGAAAGATCGGTACCTCGACCTCCTCCCGAATCCTCCTGCTGATCTTCCAATCGTGCGTGCGACCCGTGCCGCCTAATTCTTTGGCGGCAAGAGAAGGGTCTCCTGAATCAAGCAGGATTCCATTGACGTGGGGAGCTACCCGGCGAGCCTCCCCGATCGCCTGATCCCCCGTGACGTGAACGACCTGCACCAGCGCGATCCCCGGCAGCTCGCGCCGCAAGTCACGATACGTCTCAACCGGTACGGTATCGACCAGCTGAAGTGTGTTGACGTGCGTCCTGCGCTGTTGTTCGATGATAGACCGTGCGTCCTGTTTGCTTGTCAGCAGAAATGAGGAAACGCCCGGCGGAATACTGGCAGCGATTTCGGTAATCAATTCTTCCGGGATGGGGCCCGGGCCGCTTGGCATCGCCGACACGAGCCCGATGGCCGAAGCTCCGTACGAGATCGCTAGGCGCGCCTCTTCCGGGCTGGAAATGCAGCAGATCTTGACACGGACTTTCATACGAGCCTGGAATCAGGACGTCGCTTCCGAGTCTCAGAGCTCTGCGCGCTGTGCATGGGACTCAACGATGTGAAGTTGCTTGAGGGTCTTCGTGCTTCTCCGGGTGCCCAGAACCGTAATAGCCGCCACGGCTGCCACGATCAACAAGGCAGACAGGAGGACGCGACCGCTCAGCATCTCATCGGCAACGAGCCAGCCGATGAGCATTGCCACAATAGGGTTGACGTAGGCGTACGTCGACGCGAGCGTCGGCGTCGTGGCACGCAGCAGCCAGATGTATGAGCTGAATCCAATGAGCGAACCGAACACAGTCAGGTACGCATAAGCTCCAAAGGACCGGTGCGTCACACTGGAGATCTGAAACGTGGTCAGCTCGCCGGAGATCGCGCTCAGCAGCACTAAACCGAAACCACCCGCAAGCATCTCCATACCCGTGGCCAGCAACGGCGAGTTCGGGAGCGTGGCTTTGCGCGAATAGAGCGAACCGCCTGCCCAGCAGACCGAGGCGAGGACGAGAACCATCGCGCCGAGGATGTTGATCTTTTCGCCACCGACGAGATTGGCGGGATCGATCAAAACGATGACGCCGAGTGTCCCGAGTAGCAGTCCGGCGACCACGCCCGTTGACGGCCTGGCCCCTCCCTGGATCCATTCGATCAGGACAAACCAGAGGGGGCTGACGGCCGCGAGGAGAGCCGCGATCCCCGACGGTATCAATTGCTCTGCCCACGTCAGAGCGCCGTTGCCGATCACCAGCAGCATCAAGCCGATGATCGCTGCAGACTTCCAGTGGGCCAATGTTGGTGAAGGCTCATGACGAATTCTTGTCCAGAGGTACAACAAGGCGCCGGACACGACGAACCGCGATCCCGCCATGAGAAAGGGCGGGATCGATTCGATCGCGACACGGATGCCGAGGTACGTAGAGCCCCAGATCACGTAGACCGCCGCGAAGGCGGAGATCAACTTCAGGCGCGGTGGGTGCTCGATCATCTATCGGTACTGTCGCGAAAACAACAAATACTTAGATATGTACGCAACCACGAGGAAAAAACTTTCGGGAGACACAGAAAAGGATCCTTCGAAGGGTAACGGGAGAGATTCTGAGACTCACTGCTGCAGCAAAAGGAGAACCGAGTTGTGGTATTCCCGAAAGCCGACTTGAAGCTTTTCAAGAACATCTCTGCCAACAATATTCCTAGCCAACCGTGTTTCCGCAAAATGCAGCTTGAGCGGAAATTGAAGATCGAACAGTCTCACTTGAACATCGTGTATCCACGCGGTAATTGGTCCACCTAACGACGACAGTATAGTGTTGGTGCCACTCTTCAGATCGATTCCCAAAGCAATCGCATATTCACCCGAAATGAGGCTCACCACAGCACCGGTGTCAATCACCGCCAAAAAATCGACCGCACTGCCATTGTTTAGTACTTCAATTTGAGCAACAGGGTAGACTTCTCGGTGATTGGGGAGAGGTCGGTAACTTAGTACGTGCGTGTAGTTTACTTGGTGCACTGTGGCCCACTTTACAAGTCTAGTGTGTTTGACTCTATCTCCGGTGGTACATATACGATGAAGGGGACACGGATTCCGCGTTGGCGGGTTTCTTCCAAGACCCTGCCAAAATCAGGTGAGGCAGCAATCAGGTGGTCTCCCTCGATCGCAACCCAGTAGTCAGCGAATTTTTTCATGACATCTTTATTGTGCTCTAACCAAAGGGCTTCTCTTTCTCGAGCGTGATTCGGCGGTCCCGCGGATGTTGCGAGGGCACCGATCGCTCTCTCGGTTCCCGACAGAGACTGCAAGAACCTCGTAAAAAGTAGTGACAGCTGTTCCTTGGCCTTTTCAGCTTGCTGCTCCAGCCAACCCTGCGTCAGAGGACCATAGAGTTCGACTGGTTTTCGCTCCGGCGACGATTGACTGCAAAGCAGAAAGACTTGCCACTCAGAGATGGATTGCCCTTCGGCAGGACTCTCAAAAACACCTTGGGCAGCCTCGCTTCTTTCCGTTTCAACGCTTTCGTTTCTGCTATTCATGTCGTTCACTTCTCTTTCGAACAAACAGTCCTGCAATATTCCCCGCACCAATCAGAAACTCCTTGACGAAGTCCTCCTTTAGTTCAACTCTCTGGTGGAAAACTGCGTTAACAGTCAAGAATTGAGGGAAAGCTTCCACGTACACTCTTGACAGCCCTGCCGTCGAGTTCTCGAATTCGACCTTCAGACCCGAGATTGACAGCTCACCTAGCGCCTTATTTTCGTCTGGGATGTCAAAAGGATTTTTGAAAGGAAGGTCAAATATCGCTTCGAACTCCTTCTTTTTGAAACTGAAACCCGCGCGCCAGTTGATTCCCAGACGTACATGCTTGGCCTTCTCCGGTAGGATGTCGAGAAGCCAATCCCCGAGTTTGTTGATTACCTTGACAAGCGGATGCTTAGTTGAGAGTCTTGTTTTTGATTTATGCGGAACAACACCAACCTCAATGATTATTTTCTCCCGTTGCTTGCCCGTGACCTTTCGTGCACCGAAGTGATAGTGGAAATCAACGTCCTTGTCTTTCTCAACCAATATCTTTCTTACTTCTCGGACGCGACCCCTTACTTTGCCAAAAGCACCAAGCCTTCTCCAACAGTTCTTATCGAATGGTATCTCGAAATAGAACAAGATACGATCGCAGTTGTGATCTGCAAGTCTCATATGAGTCGAACTGTTACGCTGTTGTCCTACCTACCAAGGTAAAGAAGTATATATCCAACATCAAATACCTTCGCGGAAAGCGGCGAGATTTGGAGCTATTCTCTGTTCAATCCTTCCAGTTCCACCACTTGAGGAGCTCGGGATCATGGTTCTTGTGCGAGGCAAAGTAAACCGCGCAGCGAAAGGTGTACAGCAAGCACCGGTCAATCGGAGCGCCTTCCTGAACGCAGCGTTTCCGGTAGAGCCTCTCCGGGTCCTTACCCCGAAGGTCCGTGACCTTCCGAATGCCGAGGTGCCAGAGGTCTTCGGCAATGCTCTTGCCGATGCCGGGGATCGTTTGCAGTTCCTTGATGCATTGTTCTTTTGAGGGATCCTTTAGCATAAGCCTGTGCTCTCCACTTATGAAGACTGCAGAGTGACATGACGCATCCGGTCGAAGCGTTGAGTGTAACGCGATCTCCCGGCGTCTAGTCAAGAGAATATTCTTCGGAGATAGTCAGGGTTTTCGAAGAAAAGTATATTGTTGGACTCCGCTTCCGCCTGCGTTTGCCATTCGCCTTTGTTTTTGAGCTCGCTGAACGGCGTAGAGGAAATAATATATGAATCGAGGGTCAGAGGCCTCCGCTGTGTCGAAAGATTCTCCTCGATGGACTTGATTGTCTTGTGTAGTTGGATTTTGTGATGATACCGACCCATATGCAGTATGCCTTTGGGATCGACGAAGACAACACGCTGTTTTTTGCCTTCCTTAATCCAGAGGATAAAATCAGGATAGTACTGTTCATCGTCAAAGAACCCTACACCGCGATGTGGAATATTGCGAAGAAGGAAGATCTCTTTTCCTTTCAATGTCTCCTTGTGTTCCCGGACGAATGCCTTAAGGTCTTCGATGAATTTACCTTCGCCTTCGCCGCCACCCTCGTCCAGAGCCGGCGGATCAACCTTGATGTGCTCACTCTTTCTGAGGCGCACCAGAGGTTGGTACAGGTGGCGGTCAAAATGGATGAATTTCAACCCATTCACATCTTCGTCCTCTCTGTATATGCGCTTTGCCTCCCTGAGCAGCTTTCGGATATTTTTCAGCAGAGTCGGTTTGGCCTTCTTGCGGTCGACAGAGATAGTGTATTGCACGATGTTGTCGTTGTCTTTCACAAGAAGCTGAGCCACGCGATTGCTGTTCTCCCATGTTCTGCGCTGCCTCGAGTAAAACTGATCCACGTACTTCCGGAGAATCATCGACACGACTTCCTCAAGCTTCTCCACTCCTTCGAAAGATTTTGGGGTCAGGAGTTCCGGTGTGCAATACAGCTTGTACAATTGGTTCGTAATGGTTTGACGGAGAACGTCTTGATTGAGATGCAGATTCCAGTACCCTTTCTGTCTTTTGTAGTCCAGAATGCGCAAGTAGATCTGCGGCCAGTTCATAAGAGGAATGAAGCGGTCGTCAATGATTCGTAAAGGCTCACTGTCGCCTGGGCTTGATGTGACTGATTCGATGCTTGTCTTGATCTGCAGGTGGGGGCGAATATCGACCACGGGCTTGATGGATTGGTCGAGCTCGATTGAAAACAGTTCATCCGATTCGAATTCCGCATCCTTGCGGATTGCCGGCACGACAAGCTTGTACTCATAGAACTTCTCGTTCTGTTTGATTTTGAGCTCGAACCGCTCCCACTCCTCTTCCATGTCGTTCTCGCGAAGGTATTCTCGGAATGTTGCCATGTAGTTCGCGCGCACGCCAAAGATGTTCAGTGTTTCCAAAAGCGCTACGTGCGGAGGTCGGTCAGGATCTGCTTTGGTCGTGCGCTTCAGGGACCGGTCCTTGCCCAAGAGTCTAACGCCGCGGCCGAAGAGTTGAATGATCTGAGTTCCCTCGCCCCTACCAATGTTGAGCAGGCCCATTGTCGAGACGCGCCAGCTGCTCCATCCCTCAATGAACTTCTTCGCGCCGATAAGAATGTTGACGGTCGACTCGGGTCTGTTGATATACGCGAACAAGGACCTGGATATTGCATCATCCTCGCGCACAATCCCTGACGCTTCCTGATCAACCAGTTTGAGGAATTCCGAGGTATCTCCAATGTTCACAACCCCAAAATAGATTTCGCTGTTGCCGGCTTTCAGTCCGATTTCACCTTCTGCGTTCTTCAACACGACAAGATGCAGAGCCGAGCCGCCAGAACTATGGAAGATCGTCTCGATTATCCCTCGATAAATAGAATCAGCCGTTCGTTTCTTCTGTCTGAGGTACTGTAACTTATCCTTGAAAACGTCTTGCCCGCTTTCGTCTTCCTTCAAACCGGATTTTCCGTCCAGAATACGGTCGATGCTCTTCTGCACCCAGCCTCTCTCATTCTTCAACACTCTTTCGATAAATCGCAGGATTCGGAGGACATCCGACTGCCTTCGCTTCTCCTCTGTGAATACTACGTTCACGCTGCCGCCTACAAAAATCCACAAAGGCGGCTCGATGTTGTACTCGCGGAGCGCATGTCGCTCTTCGTCGTAGCATAGACGTTGTTCGTAGAACGAGAGAAGATTGCCGAGGAGCAACATGTCGGTATGATCACCGGCAGTTTCCTCTCTGAGATTTAGGATTAGGTAGTCTTTTCCGTAGCCGTCGCCGTAGAAGAATCTGTAGGAATAATCAAAAAGAATTGACTGGGAATACTCGCGAAGGAGTTCCTCATCGCCTGCGGAGTTGACAGCCTGCCCGAACGTTGCGCTATATTCGAAAATGAATCCCTTGCCGCCTACTGCTTCACGCAACTTGCGCCATTTCTGTTCGTCGCTCTTTGTGCCCTTATGGCCTTCATCAACAAAAAGCAGGTTGTTTCCTTCGAGAGTCGCCACATCGATGCTCACACCTTCCCCTTTTTTCTCTTCGGTGAGCTTGGAGATTTCGATAACACGAATACGCGGGCCAGAAGAGAAGAGGGAATCACTGCTATCAATCAGCAATGAGCAAGGGATGTTGCTTTTCTGCATCTCTTCCATATGCTGCGTTGACAGCCCCTCGTTGGGCGTGAGGAGGATGATGTTGTCGATCGGCTTCGTGTTGTAGTGAATAAATTGCAGGAAGTTTATGTGCATCAATAGGGTCTTGCCGCTGCCCGTTGCCATCCACAGTGCGATCTTGTTCAGATCGTGGTCTGTAAAGTAAGGATATCGCCCCGCGTCTAAAGACGCGTCAGCGTTCACGCGATCAATGAAGGAATTCAGTGAGCTGAGAAGGCCCAGAAAGTTATGGAAGTAGCTGTCGAGATAGATTTCAGTAAAGAGGAGCGGAAGATACTGGAAGTACTTCAGAGCTATCGGATCGTGCCGTCCGGCGTTGATGTGGGCAAGATGGGTTTTGATGTTGTCATCGTACTGTATCAGTTGATCAGTCGAAACGAGAATGCCATCCCTGCGCGAGAGAACGCTAAGGTAATTGCCGCGCCCTTCGGCGTCGTACCCTTCGGACACATCTTTCAACGCGCTCTGAAAGTCTCTCGTATCCTTCGCGCCAAAGAGATAGCAAAAGTACTGAAAGAGAATGAGGCGATGTTCGAGTCTGGGAAGTCTGCTATTCGGCATCAGCGTCTCAACTTACTGTGTTCGCTTGATCAAATGAATCAGTCGTCTCACCCTGCCTTTGCGCCGCTCACACCAGAATTGGTGCAAACATCCGTTCCTTGAATGTCTTTTCGATCGGCAGAGCGTTCGGAACGAAACTGTCGCCGTTGATGTAGAGGAAATCCGGCGTCGTACCGTCTAACACCGTCTTTTCGATGAACTCTTTATCCTTCTTGAGCGTTTCTTCATCCCATCCTTCGGTATCGCGCCAGATGACGATGACCGACTTTCCTTCGACCGAGCCGAAGATCGCCCTGTACTTGATCTCACGGTTTGCCGCTTTGACGTTGTACGTCTTTATCTGATTGACGGAGACACCGAGCAGGTAGTTAAACGTCTCGATAAGATCGACTTTTTGTTTTCGCTTCTCTCCGCCGCCGTAAAGCTCCAGTTCGTAATCGAACGGTTTCGTGAGTTTTTCCACATTGAGCAAGCAGGCGCTGTCGCGGGACTCGTACTGAAGCATGTATTTGAGTACGTAATCGTCGAATTCGAGAAGCTCTCCCTGCTCTGGCCGCTGGAGCTGGATGTTGTTGAGAGCGTCTTCGTAGCTTTCGAGCGTTTGGTACTTGAATATATGGCTGATTCCTTCTTTGCCGGCAGGCTTTCCGTCCTTCCATTCTGTGCAATACATGATTTTTTCGATGCGAGGCTTCAGGGCTGTATCAAAGTACTCTGCCATTTCGACAAGAAGATATTTGGCATTATCGCTCTCGATTTTGTTTGATCTCAGAAGAGCATGCGCAGTTGTTCCAGAGCCAGCAAAGTAGTCAAGAACATAAGCATCGCGTCTGTTGCATAGCGCCGCCTTCAATGAGTCAGAGACGGTGAAAATCGATTTTGGATATGAGAAAACCTCTTTACCCATAATGTTATTAAGCAGTTGGGTGCCATGGTTATTTGCTGAGTACTTGCTATCAGCCCACACCGTTTTGTAGTTAAAGTTGCTCTTTGTACGCTTGATATCCCATACGTTCCGCGCAGGAAGGTAATGCGCTTTCAGTTCTTCCTTGATACTCTCGACGGTCTGGCGTGCGAACCTCCATTTTCGTTCCACACCTTGGGGGTCAATCGGATAAACCTCAAAAGTGCCATCACTGCTAATCACATTTACCGCGGGTGGGTGGAAGTCATCTGCGCACACGTCACCGAAGCCCAGTATCTTTCCATCTTTCACAAAGATTGGATAGAAACAATTGGCTGCTGCGGTCCTAAGAGATTCTTCTCCGGTGACGTCTCGGAAGTTTCTCGTATCAGTGTTTTCTTCTCGGATTTCCTCGCTGATGTGCCTACGACCCTTTGGATAGATAAAATAAGCGTACTCGTGTGTATACGAGAAATTATCGCCTTGCTGTCCAGACGGATTATGTTCAACAGTCACACAGGTCTTCTGATGATTTTGAAAGAGCCCTTCTAGGCACAACCCTAGTTTTTCTTGCTCGTTTTCATCTATGGCCACTACAACAACTCCCTCCGCGTTCAGGAAACTCTTCGAGATGGAAATCCTATTTTCCATTAATGCTATCCAGGATGAATGTTTGAAGTCATTCTTGTAAAGGATTTCAGACGATTTAGCGTTGAAGGGCGGGTCGATATAGATGCACTTCACCTGGCCTCTGTATTTCTCGCGCATAGCACTCAATGCTTGAAAATTCTCGCTACGAATCAGAAGGCCGCCGATCTTTTCGTCGACATTGCCGAATCGTGAAAGCAAACGGTCTTTGAACTCTTGGTTGAAGAACTTCGTATCCAGCACAAGCGTCGGATTGCGTTTCAGCCATCCCTTGTCGAGTTTCGTCGGGTCGCTCTTCAGCCCGAGTCCGGGTTGAGGGTTGGTTTTGTTGCTTGAGTTTCTTTTCGAATTCTTGCTCTCATTCATCTGTTCATCATCGGCGGCCAGCAAGAGCCCGTTCTCCGCATCAATCGGCAGCTTGAACAGCTCCTTCCACTCCTTGAGCTGCTCTTTGTTTGCCAGGATTTCCTCGTAGAACTCCTCCGGCACATTGTCAATCGTCATGCAGTAGTTGGTCTCAAGGATGAACTTCCGCTTCTCGAAGAGTTTCTTTTGAAAGTTCTCAAGCTGGGCGAGGAACTCGATGATCTTCTTACACACCTGTTTGAGGACTCTGACCTTAGTCAGATTCTTCTCCACGGGAACTTCGCTTTCGCTGTCGAGGTCGTCGAGCATGAGGATTTCGTTCTTGATGTAGAAGTCCAGCTCGCGCTCGAGGAAGCCTTTGAGGTCCTTGTGAATGAAGTAGTCGGTTGTGTTCCGGCGCGTGTACCGAAGGAGGTGTTTTCCTAAGAGTGTGCGCTCTTCTTCCTCTTTTCTCGACGAGAGAAGAGCCTTCAACCGGTTGTCGGCGAGGGCGTCGAGTATCTTCTTTTCAGCTTCTGCGTTGATCTTCTCTTGCTGGCTCTTTGACCCGTAGGTGATCTTTTCGCTGTCGTTCAACGGGCGGTATTCGAACAGAATGATCAGGCTCTTCGCCCCGTTTTCAGCGAGGGTCAGAGTGATGCTCTGTTCTGAAGTCGAAAGCAGGAAGAAGCGCTTCTCGCCTTTGACGTTGTTCTGCTCTGTCTGTGCGGCAGCGATCTTGAAGTGAACGGTGTACTCATCCGCCTTGAACGCGTAGTCTTTGAAGTACTCCGTCGTTTTGATGTAATACTGGTCATAGTTGGCCCAATAGAGCTTTACTTCTTCGCCGTTGTATGGTATGGCATACTTATTCTGTTTGGAGTATCGCCGGAGTGAAAGGAAATCCCCATCGCTCCAGTAACGGCTAAAAAAGTTGTAGATGTCGCTGTACAGTTCAGCCTCGAGCTGCTCGGAGATTCTGATATCCGCAAGCTCGGCTTTCTTTTCGGCGTACTGCTTTGCCAGCGGTGTGTTTCTAAACGCCTCGGCGACGTTGCCCTGGATATCGAGGGCATCGGGTCCGAAATCCGTTCGTATCTTGCCTGCTAATGCAGCTAATCCTTGCTCTTTCTCCTTGCTTTCTCCCTTCTTGATCTGCTCGAAGCCTTTTGCGACAGCATCGAGCAGGTCTTTCTCAATGAACCGCTCAAGTTGCTTTCGGCGGAAATTCATGATTCGATAGATGCCGAAATCGAGATCAGCGCAGTCGAATTGAAAGAGCTCACGGAGAAGTTGTTGGAGTCTCTGTCGTGGTGTTTCGGTTGGCATAGAACTTGCCTTTAAAGATTCATTCTTGAATCGGTGAAATTCCTTCAGCGTCCATACGTTTCACAATAACTTCGTCTGATACGTGGAACTTTTTCGCGAGCTTTGGGGAAACGAGCTCTTTGATGACCGGAAGCTCAAGGTCGGGCGCAATCTTCTTTGCTTTCTGGATCAACGGCTGCAATTCTTTGAGGGCATCAACAAGTTGGCGCGGGGGAACGAGCAATCGGCCAGCGAATTCCCGCGCTTGATACTCAGCTCTTCCCCAAATCGCATCTGGAAGGTTGCGCTGAATCTCTTTCCATTCCTCGTATGATCCAGCTCGGAGCTTCGTGATTATGTCGGAATGCAGAACGAGGTGGCCGATCTCGTGTGCGACAGAAAAACGAATCCGAACGTCCGGGGAAGCCGGGTCGTAAACAATCTCCCGCAGATTACCTGCAAGGTACGCCTCTGTATGTGCCTGATAGCGCAGGTCGGCCACGGGAATGATCAAAAGCTTCAGATTGCGTTCTGCGATGAGCTCGACATCAACAGGGATTTTATCTCCCCAGGTTTGTTGGCGGAAATCGTCGGCCCTGGCTCGGATTTCTTCATCGCGCAGGTAGAGAACGCGGATATCTTTCAAATCGAATGGCACTTTCGCGTTATCTCCGCTTCAGAAGCGCCAGAAGATTGTCCAACTCCTCCTCAGTCGGCTTTTCCCCCCTTAGCGTCCGAAAGAAGACGGGAAGGGCGGAGACGATCTCTTCGTCTTTGTAGACGTCATCTGGGATCTTCTGTTGAGAGATTGACGCTAGGTCAAAGAACGTGTACCAATCGGGGCTTCCTTTCTTCAATTTCAGGAGCTTAGCTACGTTTTCGAGCAGTCCTCGATTATCCGGCGCTGGGAGCAGATCCCTTTCAATCTTACTCCAATTGCTTGGATCTACCTCGGAAAGCTTGCAGAACTCTCTTAGACCTAGTTCCGCCTCAATGCGCTTCGTGCGTACGAATTCGCCAAAGGTCATTTTCTCACCTCCTGATCCTCATGAATTGACCTGCCTGTGGTTGTGATAATACCACACTTCTCCGTGAATGTCAAGAACGTTTTTTCAGAGGCCGGTCCAGTTAGCTCAAGTTGCGAACAATCCCTTGCCCCCAGCTACAACGTTCAACATCGGTGACGCCGTACTTCAGCTCTAACGAACCGCTGATTGGGGCGTGGAAGGGACAGGATTCCGCGGGTGAGGATTGTCCTGGTGAAGGCGGAAGCCCTCTGGAGCTCCGGGTTTGGCAGACTTGAGATTTCCTGGTTTGTTGAGCATGAGGCTGTCGAGAACGGCTCCTCGGTCATTGTAAACCATCGTCTTGAATGAAACCGGGGAGACGTCAACGATCGCGTAGTTGTAATCCTTGACAGACCTGACCGTGTATGAGGTGTTTGACGGGGAATGGAGTGGTGCACCTGCGCTTCCAATGATCATATGGCGAATGCTGTTCACGAGGTTGTGCTGATAAAAGTGCGAATGGCCGGCGATCACCATATCGACATGGTTCGGCTCGAAAATCTTGGTCGTCATTGTCTTGAGGTCACCATCCTCCCCGTGGCCGCCGGCGCAATACGCTGGCTTGTGTGCGATCACGATCTTCCACACCCTCTTCGTGGTAGAGAGATCGCTCTGTGCAAAGAGGTACTGCGCGCTCCCCTCGTTGTAATCGAGCTGCGTATTGAGCACCAAAACATGCATATCCCCGTAGTCCAATGAGTAGTAATCCTGGGTGCCTGACGATGACGCCGGCGCCTGTGTGAAGGCCTTGGTATTCGTGGACCAGCCTTCGTGATTCCCCGGGGCGTTGAAGAATGGAATCCGTGCGCTTTCCGCAAGCTGATTCGCCCGGAAGAATTGACTCTTGAATGCATCATACGAGGATGAGATACACAGATCCCCGCCGTAGAGTGCCATGACGGGGTTTGCTTCGATGATCCTCCGCGAAATGCTGTCGTGCACAGCTGTGCCCGTTCGACAGTCTGCTATCCACGCAAATCGAAAATCTATTCCCGGCAGAACGGCGGTCCTGAAGCTCGCATCGGCAGAGGCGCTTCGTTGCTGGAGAGCACGATAGTGGTAGACGGTGTTCGGCTCGAGTCCGCTGAGTTTGACGTTATGCACATACGTCGAGTCCGTCGTCGATTCTACGGACTCGGTGCGCGCGCTCTTGCCGTAGGCGGTGGTGAGGCCGTGCTCGACGGTGACCGGATCAGTCGATGAGCTCTCGACGAGGACGTAGATACTGTTCGTTGTGACCGCCTGAAGATACGGCGACATGAGCATCGGTCCCGACTGCTGGCGCGAGTAGCTGCAGGAGGAAAGGCAAAGGAGGAAGATGAAGCTGAGCTTAACCTTCATACACGATTCTCCCGGAAGTTTGCGTTTACGGAATGCGAAGGGGTAATACTCACACAATATGCTGGAATGTTTCCAGAGAAGAAAGAGCGTCTATGCGGACCTAGAGCGAGGGGCTATCCGGTAAGCTCACGATACCGGAAACAGCTTGTGACGTGATCGTTGACTATACCGACCGCCTGCATGAAAGCGTAGCAAATTGTTGACCCGACGAACCTGAACCCGCGCTCCTTCAGGTCTCTGCTCATCGCATCGGATTCGCGCGTTTTCGGCGGTATCTGCTTGAGCGTCCTCCGTCGGCTCACCCGCGGCTTCCCACCCACGAATTGCCAGATATAGCGGTCGAAGCTCCCGAACTCCTTTTGAACGGCAAGGAACGCTTTTGCGTTCCCGATGGTCGTTTCGATCTTCAGCCGGTTCCGGACGATGCCTTCGTCGCTCAGAAGCTGCCGCACCCTGTGCCGATCGTACCGGGCGATCCTCTTCGCGTCGAAACGGTCAAAGGCTCTCCTGTAGTTCTCACGCTTCCTGAGAATGGTGATCCAGCTCAGTCCGGCTTGAGCTCCCTCGAGGATGAGCATCTCGAAAAGCTTCCGGTCGTCGTGAACGGGTGTGCCCCACTCCTTGTCGTGATAGTCAATGTACAGCGGGTCGGAGGTTGACCAGCCGCAGCGGGTCTTCATAGAAAAGGGACTTTCGGGTGTGCGATGGCCTCTCACTTCGTTTCCTCGTTGAGAGCCAGCCATAACGAGAATGAGCTGAGAATGGGCGAAGTGAGAGAGACCACGCTGTGTGTCACTTCAGATCTTACAGTCCGAACATGATCGTCGCCTTCACCTCGACTGAGTTAGTCTTCCTCACGGTGCCGATGAAGTGCCTGTCGTCCCCAGGCCTGAAGAGAGGATCCTTGGTGTCGTTCAGGCCGAGATACGAATCGAGCCGCTGGTCCACTGTCGGGTTCACGTCCTCCCACGTCTTGCCGCTCGCGTTCATGTAATTGTACGACATGCCAACGTCGAGTGACATCAGCGCCCCCAACGTGACAATCACCCCGCCGGAGAAGCCGTAACCGAAGCGCGTCGCTGACTGCAGATCATAAGTCCCGCTCGATATTCTTGAAACGCCCTGGAATTTTGCCTGGCCGCTGAATCTATTCAATGCAACGTTGGCGCCGATGTACGGCGTCACGGGCATCGCGGGCAGCCAAATGTGAAACTCGGGACCCACCCTGAAAGCGAGGACTTTCTGAGAGATGTCGACTGATCCCTGGCCGGCCTCTGCATCCCCGCTGTTGCTAAAGGATGAATAGTTGACCTCGCCCGTCAGCTGGAAGCCGAGGACGCCCACCCGCGCTTTGCCGTGAAGGTTGAAACCGGTTGAGAGCCCGTATTTGACCCCATTGTAGTAATCGATTGTGCTGCCGGCGTAGTCGGAAACGGGTATTGCGATGCCTGCTCCGCCGCCGACTTGAAGCGTGAGCTGGGTCTGAGCCACCCCTGCGACCAACAAAAGGCTAACGAGAACAAAGAATGCTCGAGAGAGCGTATTGGCTTTCATAGTGGCCTCCGGGACTTGTGAGTGTGGTGAATCAATCTATGAAAGGGGTGAGGCAAAATCAATTGAAGGTTGAGGAATTCATGCGCCAGCGTGAGGCTGAGCGCACAGGTGCGGAAGAATCAGGAAGTCAGTGTCTCGGGCGGCCGGACACCGAGAAGCTCGTCACGAACGTCGTGCACGATGAAGTAGACCCCGACACCGATCGCGCCCAGGAGCGCTATCACGCCGAGGAACGATACGACAGCAGCGATGTCCTCTGCAGAGTCCAGCATGCCCATATAGCCGAGCAACCACCGCCAGTCGTGCATGGCGTGGCGCGAGATGAGCGTGAGCTGCTGTTTTGGCGCGTCGCCGACATAAATCGAAATGTTGATAAGATTGTGGCCGAGCCAGTAAAGAGTCCCGATGAGCGATCGCAGTCCGCTGGTCCTCAGGAAGACGACGACGGCCGCCACAGGAATGATCACTTGTATGAGCGATCCGCCGAGGAAGTGCATGAACTGGCCAAAGATGCTGAAGATCCCGTGTCCTCCTTCGTGGATGAACAGATCCACGGTATCAATGATCCAGACAAGGAACGGCATGTCGTGCCGGCCGTGGGGGGTCTGGTAGTCCGTTGCCAGGTACCACGAGAGATAGATAAGGATGATGAGGACGATAACCTGGAAGGCGATGAAGGCTTTTCTCATTGGGAGGCAGTATTTGACCGAGCGGCGAAGATCGGTTTTGTGAGCGCCTTCAATGTAGAGAAGAGGGAGTGGAAAATCAACGATCCGATGGCATGCGACACCCGCGTGGTGCCGTGAAGAGCTTTTTCCGTGCGTCACCCAACAGCACGGCGTCGTCGAAAAGGTCGGCATAGTTGTGGAACAACTCGAAGTGCTCCAACGGAGCAACAGACAAGAGACGATTTTGAAATGTTCACCATCTTCTATAGATCAGGAATCAGGAATACGTTGAAGGAGAACGAATACCTCGGTTGGAAGAAGATCGGAGAGCAGATCTTGAAGGTAGCGGCGGCGCCTGGGGGATAGGATGCCGGCAAACAGGGGAAAGCGAGGAAACCAGGAACCCGCTTTCGACGATACTATTGTTCAGGCGGCTGCTTTTGGGGGCTTCTACCCGTGGCTCGCAAAGCAAAAGAATAGGGACACTGTCAGCTGGTTCTTCCTCGGCGCGCTCCTTAGCTTCGTCGCGTCGATTGCCCTGGCGGTTGCACCACCTTTGAAGTCGCGCGCTGATTTGAGAAAGTGGGACCAATTGAACCAGAGGTAACAGCTGTTGTCGGTTGAATTCTCTCTGCAGTGTTGCAGGAAAAAGGGAGGGTCTCGAGAACGGGTTGTACCTTCCGAGACGGTACACGTGAAAAGTTGGCGCGGCACGAAGCATCTATCCTCTCGGAATCTCGGAGAAGAAGCACCAACCCTAGGTCTTTTGAGGAGAACCTATCTCAAAAACCACTCTTCAGTCAGGCTGAGCGAAGTCGAAGCCTGGTCTGAGTGAAAAACGTCTCCTTCGACTCCGCTCAGGACAACATCTTGCTTTCAGGAGGATTTTTGAGATGACTTCCAGTCATTTTTGTAGCGCGCCCATTGGGTCGCGCCCACCGATCTATGGTTAGCAAAGAATACATGAGTGAAGTCAGGGAATCGGCCGTCCTGATCCTCGTCGATCAGGTAAGGAAGCAAAATTACGACAAGTATTTGTTGAGCATCCGATAACAAGGGGCCTCGATCTCTGATTGATCGACAGTTGATCAGTGGTGGGTGCCTGTTTGTTCGCCCTGCATCGACGGGCCGAAGACTAATCTCGCCTCAACCAACAAAGGCAACTAAAGTCACTAACTACATCCGCGGCAACTTTTTCTCCGCTCGTGCATCTCCATGATGAATGGGCGAGTTGAGCGAATGCAGTTGACTGTGACCGCGAGATTGGTAACTTGAAGTCGGAGTTACTCCTCAACCTACAGGAAAAAGGCACCGTGCAATCTCTCTCAGACGAACAACTGCTCGAACAACTTCGGCTTGGCAGCCCAGGCGCGTTCACACAGCTCTACCAGCGCTACAAGCACAGGGTGTACGCGTACTGTCATCGCTTGCTACGCGATGCGCAGAGTGCGGAGGATGCCATGCAAGAGACATTCTTGAAGATCCACCATAACCTGCACCTCCTTCAGAAGCCTGAGATGTTCCGGCCATGGCTCTTCCGATAGCGCGGAACGAGGCATACACGCACCTGCGCCGCACAAGGCATACGGAGGATCTCGAGAATCAAGAAGAAATTATCTGGGAGGAGAACAATCCGCTCGAGGCAGTCATTGAGAGAGACACGAAGGACATCATCCAACACTATCTTGGCCTGTTGAAGCCGTATTATCGTGAGCTCCTGATCCTGCGCGAGTATGAACAGCTTTCGTATATGGAGATCGCTCGGATAACAAGACTCACAGAGAGTGCAGTCAAGTCCGGCCTCTTCAAGGCGCGCAAGGCGCTGGCGAAGAAGCTGGAACCGATCTTGAATGAAAGGAGCAGGCAATGACGTGCGAAGGGTATCAGGAAGAAGTCAGTCAGCTTGTCGACAACGAGCTGGGGGAGCGGGAGTCGCCCGCGCTCTTTGCCCACCTGAGCACTTGCAATGAGTGCAAAGGTTTCCTCCACTCCACGCTGCGGCTCCGCGCGGGACTTCACGAGGATGCGACTTTGCTGGCCCCGAATCACCTGGATAAGAAAGTGCTGAGCACAACGCCAGCAAGGAAGCGGTCTGAGCCTGATCGAGCGGCAACACGAAGGATCTTGTGGAAACGGAGGGTCTCCATGCCTCTTCCCGCTGCCGTTCTGGTGATGGTTCTTCTGATGGCTCTCATCGCCGCGACCTCGTCACTCTGGTACCCCGCGCTACATCCTCAGCCCGAGACGCACGCTCAGATGGTCTACGTTACCACTTTTCCAACTGTGGAAGTCGATGGGTACTATCGCCGATCAAATACAATAATCCAATAGGGAGGAACGCATGAAGCGCATTTATGTCATCACAATTCTCCTCTTGATCTTGGGATTCACCGGTTTCGTCGTAGCCCAGGTGCAGGCTCGAGGCTCTGTCGCAAGCCAGAATCAAGAAGTGAGTAAGGAGCCGCCACCCGACTTTGTCCCTTACGATAAGGCACCGGAGCCGATAGAGCAGGTCAAGCCCAAGTACCCGGATCTGGCGACGAGCGCAGGAATGGAAGGGACTGTCTGGGTCAAGCTTTGGGTCGACGAGATGGGGAAGGTTGCGAAAGCAGAGGTCACAAGAAGTGACGCGGAGATCTTCAATCAGCCCGCGCTCGATGCGGGGAAGCAATGGCTCTTCAAACCGGCTATGTCGAAAGGAAAGCCCATAGCGGTATGGGTCTCAGTTCCCTTCAGGTTCAAGCTCGCGGGTCATCCATTGGAAACGCGGGCTGAGAAAGCTGTGAGCGGATCAAACCTCGGAATGCCGGAACTCACACTCATTCTAGGCATAGTCCTGTTGTTCTGGCTGATTCCGACGATACTCGCTGTCATTGCGCTGGTGAGTATTCTGAGAAGCCAGTTCCCCGGGCCGAACGACAAGCTCGTCTGGACGGTTGTTGCCATCCTGGTGCCGATCGTCGGGCCAATTCTGTATTTCATGATCGGGACCAAGCAGCGGATTCACGCCGCTTAACCTAGTCCTTGCCAGCCTTGCCGAGGGAAACGGGGGCCATTAAGTCATCGGCGTTCGTTTCCCTCCTTTGTTTTCTCCCCCCCCGATCCCGTTCCAAAGGATGCATTTTGTCCTGAAAACCCCTTTTCAGGCCCATCGAATCTTCTGAAGGGCACCTCCCGCGTTCCTCCCCGAACCTTCGGAAGGGTTCCGCGCAGCAACTTTTTGCTTCTTTGTTAGTCTTACGACAAATTACGGGCCACAGCCCGCGACGAACAGGGAGAACATTGGATCCCCAAACAGACGAAGAACTCGTCCAGAGCCTCCGGCTTGGCGATATCGATGCCTTTGAAGAGCTTTACCATCGGTACAAGCGGCACATCTTTACGTTCTGCCTGAAGCTAACAGGCGACCGGTTCCTTGCGGAAGATGCGACACACGATGCCTTTATCAAAATGTTTCAGAGCATCGCGTCGCTGAGTGACACTTCCCTCTTCCACTCGTGGCTGTATGCCATCGCCCGCAACCAGGTGTACGATCTTCTCAAGCGGGGGCACAGCAACGGAAGGCTCGACGACGAATCAATTTGGAGTATGGAGACGCCTCTGGACGCGACAGAAGCAAACGATACATCAGCCATTGTTTCAGGCTGCATCAACGCACTAAGACCGGAGTATAGAGAAGTGCTGCTCCTTCGGGAGTACGAGCAGCGATCCTACGCCGAGATCGCCGCGATCACAGGCGATACAGAGGGCTCGGTGAAATCAAGGCTGTTCAAGGCGCGCCGGGCGCTGGCGGAGAAGTTGAAGCCTTATTTCAAGGAATAGCATCTTCCTGGCCCCCCGAGTGCCGAAGGCATCCTCCGAAGGAGTCCTTCAGACCCTTCGGGAGAGGAGGAGGGACGCTAAGCTTGTGGGACATCAATAGGAGACAACCTATGAACCACGAACGGTATTTCGAATTCATCAACCTCTATGTCGACAACCGGCTCGGGGACAAGGCCTCGGCCGAGCTCTTCGCGCACCTTGGTTCGTGCGAGAGGTGCCGGGAGCTGATGAAAGCGACGATGCTGATCCGTTCGCACATCGGAAGTCAGGAGCTGGCGCAGGTTCCAGCGGCTCTTGATCACCGAATTCTCGCAAGCGTCAGGCGGGAAGCTGCAACCGTTCGCGAGAAGAGAAAATGGTTCGAACCTGTCTGGTTCACGCGCATCTCGATTCCTCTGCCTGCCGCCGCATCGATCATCTTTCTCGTGATCGTCGGAAGCCTTCTGTTCTCGCCGCTGCTGTTGCACGAGGAAAAGCCGCGCCAGGAGGTCAAGGTCGAGCAGTTGATGGGACTTCCGCCCGAGCTGCAACGACAACTCCATCTGTATCGATAGGACTACGAGCCATGGAGAAGACAACGGTTACAATTGAGATCAAACAGGAGGTCTCGATTACGCTGCTCTGGATTGCGGCGGGTGTCGCTGCCGTTTCGCTTGCTTTCCTTCTCGCTCCCCATTCGACCGAGCTGTGGCCTGCGCTGAACGTAGCAGGGATTGCTGCGGCAATCTATCTTTTTGCGCTTCTCCTCTACGTGTCGAGGGGTCCGCTCCCATTTCGCTGGAGAGCGATCGTGGGAATCGTGACGATCGTTGTCGTCCCCTGCACGGCCTTCACGTGGATCAGAATGGAGGATCAAAGCCGCTGGCAGGCTGCGCAGGTCATGAAGATTCGAGCAGTCGTCGGAAAAGGGATCAGATTATACGAGATGCCCCGACCTCTTGTCAAGACTCTTGCGGCCTATCACGAGCAGAGTCCAGGAAGAAAAGAGAGTCTTGGTGACGTCTTTCGTCGGCTTCATAAGGGCGCAACGGCGGGATCGAATATCTACAAGCCTCAACGGGAAGGAGACACAATGACGATGATCGTCGAAACACTGGAGCCTGACCGCGTAGCGCTGGTGTCGCAGGAAACGTATGTGAGAGGACGTGATCTAGGCTTTGAGAATTACAATGGTCAGAAGGGCATGGTGCAAGAGAAATTCATCTTGACAGAGAGGGGGATCACCCATGTATCAGAAAACTGAATCGTCAGAATTCGCATCAGGATTCTTCTGGCAGATCTGTCTCCTGGCTTTTCTAGCTATTGCTTTCGTGTTGTATTTTCAGAAAATCCTCTGGCCTGATGACACGCCCGCACTCTTTCCATGGGTTGTGGCTGCGGGCCACACGATCGAGAATGGCCTCCTTGCGTTCGGCGGTAGGCCAGCTACGGCCCCCGGTGGCAGGGAAGAAGCGAGCGTTCTTTTCGGCCTCCTGCTTGCAGCGGTACTCTCTCCGACTATCTTCTTGCTTGAGTGGCGCCGCCGAAGAGTCTCTGGGCCTGCAAGACATGAGCGACGACCTCTCCGTGTATCGGGCGTTATCTATGCCCTCTCCGGTGTCATTGTGCTGTCCATGGCGGTGACGATTCTGCCTATCACAATTGCCAGTGAGTCCGCCAGATCCGGTCTTCGACACTCCCAGGCTGTTCTTTCTAACAGAGATGCTGTCATATATGAAATGAATCTGATCGACATTGATCTTTCGCAGTTCTACATACTCCCGAAAGAACTCGGCGGCGGCAACCATTCGTATGAGGGATATCGTCTTCCGCAGCAGTTAGCCACCACCGATGATGCGAGGTATATTGTGACAGCGGAGAACGGACTGGCTGACCTTCGCGCAACGTCGGTGCGATTTCCCTCCTGCTGGGTCAGTGCAAAGGTTGATTCCGCAGGAACCATGGGTGAATGGACATTCGGCGAGGAATTTCAATAGGTCGCGCTGGCAGCAAGTTAATCTGATTCCTGACTCAACTCATAGGGAAACCCATGAACAACACTTCGGTTGTGCGGTTGAGGCCGACCAGTTGGAAATGGCTGGTCGTGACGTACTGCTTTCTGATCCTCTTTCATTGTTTTCCATCGTCCTTGATGTCCGGCATGAATTTGATCTTTACCTTCTTCCCTCCCTTCTCGATCACTCTTTGGCTTGGCATCGGTATTGTGTCTGTCTCTGCATACGTAGGCTTTCGGTCGCTCGGGGCCACAATTGTGGAGCCAGGAATCGCATCCGTCTTCTATGTGGCATCGCTTTTCTTTCTTCTGCCGGATGTCTGGCCGCGCGCCTTCTACTATCGTGTCATCACTACGCCATGGCTGGCTGCGTTTCTGATCCTGGTGTTTCTCGCCGGTTGCCTCGGAGCAGCGCTTGGCGGGTGGCTGCAACTGCGCAGGGAGAAGCGGCAGGCTCTCGCCCTCAAGGAGTGAACGCATCAACCTTTAGACCTTCCGAAGGATTCCTTGCGCTTTCCACCCGAACCTTCGGAAGGATTCCGCGCAGCAAGTTTTCCTTGCTTTGTGCATCTTGATGGTGAGGAGTCCCAATCAAAAGTCCAGCCTACTTTTTCTGTAACTCCGTCTTCTGCAGCGCTTCGAAATACTTCCGGATCAGCTCCTGGTAGTCCTTCGAATATCCCTGCTGGAGGGCTTTGAGGAGATCATCGAGGATCCTGTTCTGTCCTTCAAGCGTAGATGCGTCGAGCTCGCCGGGACTGCGACGCGCAATCTCTTTGCCCGTCTCCGCCTTTCGCCTCTTCTCGTAATCTCGCTCCCGCATTGACTTTGAGGCGTCCAGGAGCCGGGAGAGGATCCGCTCCTGTCTGTGGATCGTCTCCGGGTTGACATCGTTCTGCTCAAGGTTGTGAACGACTTCCTTCATGTCCTCAGCGATTCTGTCGAGATCACCCAGTACCTTCTTCTGCTCGCCGCTGGCCTCTGCTTCCTTGGCGAGTTGCTCCAGCGATTTCCTCACGGCCTCCTGACCGACCGCAATCCGCGCCGCCTCGGCTGCCTGCTGCATCCGGAGCGTCTGCATGTTGATCGATTCTTGCTTGCCGGCCAGCATCTGAAGCTGCTGCAACAACCCGCCCATACCGGTGCCGCCTCCCTGCATCATCGATTCCATCGCCTTCTGAACCTGCATCGCGGCTTTGTTGAGCGATCCCATGGCGAGCCCCTGCTCCTGCGAGGCGCCGTATCCGTTCCGCACCTCCAGGGCGTTCATCGCGGTCTGCATATGCATCATCGCCTCCCCGATCGCGCGTCCCATCTCCGGTGTCACCGCGAACGAACGTTTCGACAGCTCCACCAGCCCGTTGATGACGTTGCCCATGTCGCGAATAACCTCCATCTGGTCCTCGGCGTTCTGGCGGAGCTGGGGCGAGTTCGGGGGCGCGTTCTGCGATTGCTGCTTCAAGTCCTCCTCTTGCTTCGAAAGCTCTAAGAGGTTATTGATCGACCGTCGGAGTTCGTTCAAGACGTGCTGCATCTGCTGCTGGAGCATCTCCTGCTGAATTGACTGGAGCTGGCTCGTGACGCTCTGCAGCTGCTGCTGAATTTGGCCCTGCGTTCCCTGCGCCCGTGGAGACTGGCCTTCCTTCAGCTGGTTTGCAGCCTGCTTCATCTGCTCAGCAAGCTGCTGTTGCTGCATCTGGGCGTTCAGCTTCTGCATCTTGTCGACCGGCATCTCGGCGAAGAACTCCTCCATCCGCTTCTGAACATCGGCCGCCCCCTCCTCAAGCTCCTTCTGGCGTTCCGCGAGGTCGCTTTGTTTCTTTGCCACATCGTCGAGCGTCTGTTGATCGGCGGCCGATTTGCCCGTCTGGTTGTTCAGCTCCTTCTGCGTCTTCTGCAATTCCTCTGCGCGCTTCCGCGCCTCGTCCAGCTTCTGCTCGATCTGAATCCGCTTCAGAAGATCGATGGTGCGCTCGATGCTCTGGCGGAACTGCTCCTCGGAAAAGGTTAGCTTCTGCATCGCCTGCTGCAGCTGCTCCTTGGTGATGTTCTGCATCGCCATCTGCATCTGCTTCAGAGCCTGCTGCAGCTCCGAGGAATTGAGCTGGTCGAACAGCTGCTGCAGCTCGAGATACTTCTCCAGCGTCTCCGGCGAGAGGACCTTCTGCTGATCCATCTTCTGTACCATCTCGTTGAGGCGGTTCTGCACCTCGTTCAGCTTCTTCTGAAGCTCCTGATACTTCTTCGCCATCTCCTCCAGCTTCTTCTGCTGATGCCAGTCCATCTCCTTGTTCTGTTTCATATCCTGATTGATGGACTCGATCTTCTCCTTCAGCTGTTTGGCTTCTTCGAGCGTCTGCTTGAGGTCTTCGATGGAGGTCTCGTGTCCCTTGTCAAGCTCGGTGAAGACTTCCTCCAGAGACGGGAGGCGGATGAGGAAGATCTGGCTTCGTGCGCTCTTCGGTCCCCGAGCGGCGTCATTGTCGAATGCCTCGGCGAAATATTCGACGACGTCCTCGGGGCCTAAGCGCATCGGCGAAAGATCCCAAGTGTAGCGAGCTTCGAGCTGAGCCCCGGGCGGCGCCGGAAGCGGAAGGGCATTGAACTTGTACGCCTCCCACGGATTTTCATACCGGGAGTGTATAAGCCGATAGCCCAGCCTGAGGCTCGAAATGCCGAAATCATCTTTCGCCTGAATAAGAAGCTGGAGGAATTGATCTCCCGCGAGATCGATGTTGCGTCCGGGCTGTACGACCGCGACGCTCGGCACCTCGTCCGGTACCAGCTTGATCTGATAGTTGACGGGATCAGCGTTGGAAAGACTGTCTTGATCCGTGATCTCGAGATGGTACTCCGTCTCGGTCTCGAGAGAGAATGAGCCGGAGAACTTCTGATCGTGGATCGTCAGTGGGAGCAACTTGCCGTTTCCGAAGATGATCCGGCCACGCTCGAGGTCCTTGCTCGCCGCTCCGCTGAGCGATACCCTTGTGCCGGGCAGGCCCGAGACCTCGCCGACAAACTCGTCCTGGACGCGCGGCGGGAGCTTCGAGTACGACGGAAAATCGAGACGGACCTTGAACGACCTGATGATCGGCCGATCGATGACCGTCAGCAGATAGTGCTCGCTCGCGACATTCGAGAGCTGCGCGAAATACTCCGTCGAGCCCCGCACACTCTGGAACACGGTCCTGTAGAGGCCGGATGAGTCCGGGCGCAAATCCGTTCTCTCATAGGTCGTTTGCCCTTTCTGGTGCCAGAGAAGCTCGAGCGCTCTGTCAGTTGGCAATGAGCCATCGGCCGTCGTTGCGTGGACCTTCACGCTGATCTCCACCGCCTGACCTTTCGTCACCTCTTTGTTCCCCGGTGAGATTTCGAAAGCGAATTCCGGCGGTGTGACAAATTCTCTATTAAAGTGCACGAGACGGAACAATGAGTTGTAGAATTGAGTCGGAGTTGCGACGACCATGAGGATCGCTCCGACCATACTCAGCAGGAAGTAGCCGCGTGCGCGCTTGATGGGTCGATGATCCACAAAACTGACGAAATCAAGGCCGCGGATGTTCCCTGCCAGGTCGGCGAACGAAGCGTCGACAAGCTCGGGTGAATAAAGAGAAGCCCCGGAGCTGATCTCCTCGTCGAGTTGGAGGAGGTTCAGGAGACGATCGTGAATTTCGGGAAAGAACTTTCCGATCTGGGTGGCGAGGGCGAAATTGTCGAGCGATCGAAGAATTCCAGCGGACCGGAGCAGCGGCTGGAGAACGTGCCAGGCCAGGAGAACGAAGGAGAAGATGACAAGAGCGAAAAAGAGAAGTGATCGGCCGGTTGTGTTAAGCCTAAACAGCAACTCGAAAAGAGTGGCGATGACAACCAGGAGCACGAACGTCATGGCGAACACGAGGGTGCCAGACTGAAGCTCGACTTTATGCTGGCGGGTGCGAACAGCGTTCAGGCGTTGATGAATGTCCGTCAATATCGCGGAAGATGAAGCCAAAATGGTTAAGTAGTTAACTGGTTAATTGATGAATGAGCGTACGCGGGGCGATCCTTTCAAGATTCATCCATTTGCTCGCGTTTTCGAAGGTACGCGACATAGCCGTTGATCTGATGGAGAAGCTCAAACCCGTCCTTTTTGAGAATATCGATTTCTGGTATCGGAACATACCTTTCATCGAGACATGTGTTGAGGTCGTCAGGCAATTCGTCGAGTGAACCTCTTGCTTGCCGCAGAAACTGGATATTCTCTTGATAGTGAAACCGACCGTGACCTTCAGCAATGTTGTTCGTCAACGATGTCGCCGCTCGCCTCATCTGACCGACAAGGTTATGCTTTTCCTCCACAGGTAGCCGCTTTATGAGTTGATAGTTCTTCTTCCGGAAATCACGCGCGGCCTTGTAGACTTCCAAACCCTCAAAGCTGTAGCCGCTCATCAGCTTATCACCAATTAACCACTTACCAATCAACCGACCACCGGCCACCTAATGTGTCAATTCCCAGACCACGATATTCGTTCCGAACCGCAGGGCCTCCTGACGCACCGGCTCGGGGTCGCCGTGGACTTCCGGGTCGTCCCAACCATCGCTCGGATTCGATTCGTAGGTATAGTACACGACCAGCCTTCCCTTGTAGAATATGCCAAAACCTTGAGCCGGCTTCCCGTCATGCTCGTGGGTTTTCGGCACGCCGTTCGGGAAGTTGAATTGGCAGCCGTAGAGGCCGTAGCTGAAAGGGAGCTCCACCAGATCCTGATCCGGGAACACCTTCTTGATCTCGCGTCGGAATGCTTTATCCATTCCGTAGTCATCATCGGCATAGAGGAACCCGCCGTTCGTAAGATAGGTGCGGAGACGCTCGACCTCGTAGTCGGAGAAAGAAATGTTGCCGTGCCCTGTCATGAAAAGAAACGGGTACGAGAATAGTTTGTCGCTCGAGAGATCGACGAATTCATAAGTCGGATTGACATCGATCGCCGTGTTCTGCCGAATGAACTTGAGGAGGTTGACCTCTTCGGTGGGGTCGTTGTACCAATCCCCGCCGCCGCTGTATTTGAGACGCGCAATGCGAAACTGGCTCTCAATGCGCTGCTGGGCAAGAAGGGCCTCCGGAACAGCCATCGTACCAAGAATGCAGAGGGAGAAAAGGACTTTCTTCATAATGAGAATGTAGGGAATGCGGGGCAGAGAAGCAATGAACGCAGGACGAACCGCGGGGACGAAAAAAAACCCCAGGGAGGAGGAATCCCTCCACAGGGATGGAGACTGACTCTAAGTCCGTGATCTTTCGGGCAGGAACCGGCGTGCATCCCGCTGCGATGCCGGGCCTGCTCCTCAGCTTCTCACCGGTGCGCGGGGCAGCCCCAGTGGTTCAGGACTTAGTCCATGATCTTACGCAGGAACGCGGGCTTGTCCGGATCGGCCTTGTCGATCTTCTCGTCGGCTTTCTCCTGCTCTCGCTGCGCGTGGATCGAGATGTCGATGCCGCGACGGAGGAATGTCGGCTCCTCGAATTTCTGCAAGTCAGCGGGTCCCGACGGGATGCGATCGATGAGTTTCGACGCGGCCTTCGGCGGCTGCTTGGCCATCCCTGCTTTCTTGTTGAAGCCGGTTGCGATCACCGTTACCATCAGCTCATCCGTCATATCTTCATCGACCACCGTTCCGAGGATCACGTTGGCATCGTCGCCTGCCGCATCGTGGATTACGCTAGTCGCCTCATCGACCTCAACCAGCGACATGTTTTTGCCACCCGTGATATTGATGAGGATGCCCTGCGCGCCCGCGATGGAGATGCCCTCGAGCAGTGGGCTGGAGATTGCGGCGTGAGCAGCCTCGACGGCCCGATTGTCTCCGGTTGAGATGCCGGATCCCATGAGCGCATCGCCCATTTCGCGCATCACCGTGCGAACGTCGGCGAAATCGACGTTGATCAAACCAGGCACGGTGATCAGCTCGGAGATCCCGCGCGTCGCGTTGTGGAGCACCTGGTTCGCCAGCTCGAAGGCGTCGAGAAGCGGTGTGTGCCGGTCAATAATGTCCAGCAGCTTCTGGTTGGGGATGGCGATCAGCGTATCGACCTGCTTCTTCATCTCCTCAATGCCCGCCTCCGCCTGGGATGCGCGCTTCTTTCCCTCGCTGTTGAACGGCTTTGTCACAATGCCGACGACGAGGGCTCCGATGCTCTTGGCAATGTTTGCCACAATGGGCCCGCCTCCCGTTCCCGTCCCTCCCCCCATGCCCGCGGTGATGAAGACCATGTCACTGCCGGTGAGGGCGCGCGCGATTTCCTCCCGATCCTCCTCTACGGCCCGGTGGCCGATGGAAGGGTCGGCTCCGGCACCGAGACCTCGGGTCAGGTTCTTCCCGACCTGGATCTTGTGGGAGGCTTTGTTGCGCTCCAGTGCCTGCAGGTCACAGTTGACGGCGATGAAGTCCACGCCGATCAGTCCCTTGTCAATCATACTGTTGACAGCGTTACCTCCACCGCCGCCAACGCCGACGACGCGGATCCTTGCCCCGCGGTCTGCTGAGGTATCGAGATCAATCACGGTGCAGTCTCCTTGTGCTAGTGAGTGGATGATGTTTGGTGTTTGAAATTCGCTTTCTTCATTCAAGCAGTAGCCTGCAGAGAGTAGGCTACAGAAGATGCCTCTATCTCTAGTGCCATTCCCAAAGAAGGGAATTGTGCTCTTTAGGCTTTGCCCGATGAGATCCCTTCCCCTCCTAGGGGGAGGTTAGCCTTCCCCCCGCGCCTTTTGGCGGGGATGGGGTCTTCTCAATCGAATTCCAATTTACAACAACATACTCAGCCGAAGGTTAACGAGCCATCGGCTCAAGAATCACCTTCTTGAATCGGCACCAGCTACAACTCATCAAACCATGTCTTCATGCGATTGAAGATGTTCTTGACGGAGCCTTTCCCCTTTCCGTCGCTCATGTTGGCGGTGATGGCAGAGCGGTCACGGTGCTTCAGTTCGTGCATTACGAGACCGACGCCCGTTGCATAGATCGGGTTCTCGATCTCATGGATCAGCCCGCCTCCGAAGCCGGAGGGGATCCCGATCTTCACCGGCATTCCAAGGACCTCTCGCGCCAGGTCGGCCGTCGCCTTGATGAGCGAGCCGCCGCCGGTGAGCACGACGCCAGCCGAGAGGTGCTTTGAATAGCCGGAACGCTTGATCTCCATCGACGCGATCTCAAGGATCTCCTCCATCCGTGGCTGGATGACCTGGCAGAGGAGTTTCTTGTCGATCTCGATGGGGGGCCGGCCGCCGATGCCGGGGAGGATGATCGGCTCGTTGTTCACGATCGCGGGCATGTACGCGTAGCCATGTTCCTGCTTGATGCGCTCCGCCTGCTCCGTCAGAATGCCGAGGCCCTTCCGGATGTCGTCCGTTACTTTCTTCCCGGCGATGCCGATCACGGCCGTATGCCGGATTGTCCGTTCCTCGAAGACAGCGAGGTCCGTCGTCCCGCCACCGATATCGAGCAGCGCAACACCGACCTCTTTTTCCTCATCGTCGAGGACCGCGTAGCTCGACGCAAGCGGCTCGAGGACCATGTCGTTGATGTGCAATGCCGCGCGCTGCACGCACTTGTAGATGTTCTGCGCTGCCGTCACGAGCCCGGTGATGATGTGGACGACTGCCTCCATCCTGACGCCGGACATCCCAACGGGATCGTAAATCCCGTCCTGACCGTCGACGATGAACTGTTGCGGGATCACGTGGATGATCTTTCGGTCGGATGGTAACGCCACACGCTTGGTATCTTCGATCAACCGATCGACATCCTCCTGCGAGATTTCGTTCTCTGGCCGGCTGATGGCAACGACGCCCCGGCTCTGGAAGCTTTGAATGTGATCGCCTGCAATGCCCACGGTGACAGAGGTGATCTTCACCCCCGACTGCGCCTGGGCATCTGAAACCGCCATCTGGATCGACCGGACCGTCTTCTCGATGTTTGTGACGACGCCGCGCGTCAAACCATCGGACACACTCCGCCCGATCCCGAGGATGTTGAGTTTGCCGGGATGGGTCTCATCCGGTGACGCCACGATGGCGCAGACCTTGGTCGTGCCGATATCCAACCCGACAGCAATATCATTTGCCATACAGCGTTTTCTCCTGTAAGGTCTTGAAGAAGTTTTCTCGCTCGCCCCTCTTCTCTGACTGATGTTCTACCCGTGTTTCTGATTCCAGCGAACGACGACCTGATCGTCATACCTCAAATCGACGTACTGCAAGTTCTCCGAGCCCTGCTCCCGAACGATGTCGTGCCAGAAAGCTTCGAGGCGTACCAACTTGCTGACGACCTCCCCCCGGCCGAAGATGATGGGGACGCCCCACTCAGCTGCATACAGCACGATGTCCCCGCCGTTCCGCAACCGAACTTCCGAGATGAGATGATACAATTCTTTACTCACGAGCTTTGACGCCGTAAGGATTCTTAGAGCCTCGCGAATATCATCGTCCTTGATCGTCGTGCCGGGAGTGAGGGCGATGCCGGCCGGCACCCCCGTCAATACCGGCAGATCGAACAGCTGCTTCGACATCGAATGGGGGAGGACAACGCCGTCCTCGGCAAGATACTGGATCTGATCACTGTTGATGATCGCTAACGGTGTTCGCTCGGTCACGCTGATCTTCAAGGTCGCGGGAAGATCGCGCTCCACGATGGCATCCTTGATGAAATAGTGGCTGAGGATGCTGCGACGGACAGCCGTCAAATCGATCTCCTCGAGCTGGACATTCTTCTTGATGTTCACCAGCTGGATGATCTCAGCGGTCTCGACAATCCGGTTCCCCTCGACCATTACGCGTTTGACTTTGAGGTCTGATTTCCAGAGGTTCGCGGCGATGACCAATCCTACGGTAAGGACCAGCAACATCGCCAGGCCATATTTCGCCGGTCGGCTCGCGCTCATGCCACTTCTTGTTTCACCTCGTTCGGAAAACCGATGAACTTCACTTCGAGCTCGAGAAGCACCCCTGCGTTCTGATACACCGTGCGCCGGGCAAGGTCAACCAGCGTCAGGATGTCGGACGCTTTCGCCCCGCCGAGGTTGACGATGAAATTTGCGTGCTTCGCAGAGATCTGTGCATTGCCCACACGCTTTCCTTTGAGCCCGGCCTGCTCGATGAGCTTGGCGGCGTGATTGCCGGGCGGATTCTTGAACATGCTGCCCGAGTTCGGCAGGCTCAGCGGCTGTGTCACATTTCGCTTCAGGATCATCTCGCGCCGCCGGGCCATCAGCTCCTCTTTGTCTCCTTTCGGCAGCTGGAAGCTTGCGCTCAGCACTATGTCATGGGCGAAACCGGACTGCCGGTATGCGAAGTGAGCATTCTCTCTCTTGACGATCTGAATCTCACCGTTGCGCAGGGCCTCGACTTCAATGAGGTGGTCGGAGATTTCGCCGCCGTGTGCCCCCGCGTTCATCACGATCGCTCCCCCGACGCTCCCCGGAATTCCGGCCAACATCTCAACGCCCGCGAGGCTCTTTTGAATGCTGAAATCCACAAACTTTGCCATGTGAACCCCCGCCTCGGCAATAACCAGATCGCCCTCCAAGCGCACGGTTGACAGACACGCTTCAAGGTTGATTGCGGCACCCCGCAGCCCTACATCGCTGAAGAGGAGGTTGCTTCCTCTGCCGAGCATGAGGTACGGAAAGTTGTTCTTCTGGAAGTACCTGATGATCTCCACCAGGTCGAGTTTATCCGCCGGCTCCAAATAGTAGTCCGCGGGACCGCCGACGCGCATGGAGGTGTACTTCGCCATCGGCTCGTTGATCGCAATGTAGCCCCGGAAAAACTGCTTCATGTCGCTTAAGGAAACCATCAGAACAAGTAGAAAGTCAAGATGAAAAGTGATCGCCCCTTCTTAACCTTTCATTCTTAGTTGCTTCAAGAATTCTTCCCCATACCTCCAGATGTCTCCGGCACCCATTGTGATGACGATGTCGCCGCTTCTGACGATCGACTTCAGGCAGGCCGGGATATTCTTCTTGTCGGGTACGTACTGCGCGTCCTTGTGGCCGAACCGCTTCGCGGCATCGACGATCAGCTCCCCCGTCACTCCTTGGATCGGCTCCTCACGCGCAGGATAAACGTCCGTCACGATGAGGACGTCGGACAGCAGGAACGACTTCCCGAACTCCTCGTAAAAGTCACGGGTGCGTGTGTAGAGATGTGGTTGGAACACGCAGACAACGCGCCGCCTCCAACCCGACTTTGCGCCTGCCAGCGTGGCACGGCACTCTGTGGGATGGTGCGCATAATCATCATAGAGCATGATGCCAGCCGCCTCGCCCTTCTTCTCCCATCTCCGGTAGACTCCGGTGAACTTTTCGATTCCCGCCTTCACCTTTTGAAACGGGATACCGACCTCGAGCCCCACGGCAATTGCTGCGAGTGAGTTCTGAACGTTGTGCTTCCCTGGGACCTGAATAATGAGGGGTCCCAGATCCGCTCCCGCCTGGACGACCGTAAAGCTCGAGGTGTTCTCGTTGTGCCGGATGTCAACGGCTTGAATATCCGCCTGCGGGTTCAACCCGTAGGTGATGATTTTCTTCTTGTTCAACTGCGGCATGATATCGAGCAGTGCCGGCTCGTCCAGACTGAGTACAATAAATCCATAGAACGGCACTTTCGACGCGAATTGAATAAAGGCTCCCTTGATGTCCTCAAGATCCCGATAGCAATCGAGGTGGTCTGTTTCAAGCGTCGTGAGCACCGCGATTGTCGGGGTGATGGAGAGGAACGACCGATCGAATTCGTCCGCCTCGACGACAATGAAGTCCCCGTGCCCGAGCCGGGCGTTTGTTCCGCCCAAACCGCTGAGCTTGCCGCCGACGATCACCGTGGGGTCCAGCCCCCCCTCCATCAGCACCAGGCTGATCATCGATGTCGTGGTGGTTTTCCCGTGGGTTCCCGCGATCCCCACGCCGTATTTCAAGCGCATGACTTCGGCGAGCATTTCAGCCCGCCGGATGACCGGGATCTTTCGCCGCTGAGCCTCCATCACCTCAGGATTATCGAGTGCGACGGCTGAAGAATAGACGAGGGCATCAACGTCGTCGGCAACGTGCTCAGCCTTGTGGCCTTCGTAGATGATGGCCCCCAGCTTCTGCAAGCGCTCCGTCACTTCGGACAGCCCTTTGTCGGATCCGCTGACCTTGAATTCCTCGTCGAGCAGGATCTCCGCGATCCCGCTCATGCCGATCCCGCCGATGCCGACAAAGTGAATTTTTTTGATGGAGGAAAACATGCTCTTACACTCCCTTCCGCCTTCTCATGCCGAACCGCTTCCGTTTACCCTTTGGTACGTTCTGCGCGATCCGCTCCATTTCAGTGACGAGTTCATGGTCGCGCTCGTACCGCCCGACTCGTATGCGGAAGAGCCTCTTGCGCCCTTTCATTTTGAAAATGATCAGCTGAAATCGTCCGGCTGTCTGGACGAGCATCTCACGCCCGATGTGCATCCACTCGATGTCTGAGAATTTGATCTCCCGCTCTCGACCCCGGGAGCTGAAGACCAGACGATCTTCGGCGATGATCAGCTTTCGGCTACGGAGCAGGTTCAGCACGAGCGTCACCAGCGCCATCGCGACGAACAGGATCATGATGTACAGGATCGGATCTTTGAAGACAAAGCTGAATTGGTCCTCAAAGAAACTTCCCTTGATTCCGGCGTACAGCAGCAACACGAGCAGGTACAGCAGGGCCTGCTGGTAGTAAAAATCGAGCTTGTATTTGAACACCTTCTGCATGAAGTCTACCTACTCACTGGCCAGCTCCAGGATCTTCGCTGCAATTTCCTGTCCCGCCTTGGGCTTGCCGAGCCGGGCGCATGACGCGCTCATCTGCTCGATCCGGGATTCATCGCGCAGCAGATCAACCAGGACCGGTCTCAGCTTCTGAGCGACCTCTCTATCAGCGATCGTCAGGGCCGCTCCCGCGTCGACGAGCGACCGTGCGTTGTGAGTTTGATGGTCTGCGGCAGCATATGGATAAGGGACAAGGATCGCTGCTTTCCCAACGCGTGTTAACTCAGCTAGTGTTACAGCTCCAGCTCTGCAGACGACAACGTCCGCAGCTGCGAATGCGCATTCCATCCTATCAATGAATGCCCCCAGCCAGCCGATCGCTCTTCCGGCCACCGCCCGCCTGATCCTCTCATAGTCAACCTCACCCGTTTGCCAGATGAGCTGGATCCCGGCCTCAACCAAATCGTCCAACGACCCAAGAACTGCGTTGTTGACGGATGTCGCTCCCAGGCTCCCGCCAAAGACAAGGACCGTTTTCTGCTTAACAGCGAGTCCGAAAAAGCGTCTGCCTTCCTCTTTCGAGATCGTGCCCAGGGTATCTCGCGTCGGCGTTCCGACGAGCTCCACGTTGTCCGACCGCTTCAGCCATTGCCTTGTCGCCTCGAAGGCGATGTATACTTTGGTCGCGCGGCCCGCAACCAATCGGGTCGTGACTCCCGGATAGCTGTTGGACTCGTGCACCACGGTCGGAATGCCGAGCACCGTTGCAGCGAACAGGATTGGTCCGCAGACGTAGCCCCCGGTTCCGACGACCGCATGCGGTTGAAACCGTCTTATGAGAAAGAGCGACTGAATGAGTGAAACGACGACTTTGAGCGGGAACAGGAGATTATCGACCGTCAGCCTCCGGTGAAACCCGCTGATCCAGATCGTTCGGAACGGATAGCCGCGCTGCGGCACGACGCGGGCTTCAAGCTTTCCCTTGGTTCCGATGAAGAGAAACTGCACGCCCGGCCGCAGCTTCTTGATCTCATCTGCGAGGGCGAGGGCGGGGAAAAGATGCCCGCCCGTCCCTCCGCCTGCCAAAAGAATTCTGGGACTCTCGTTGGCCACATTGTCCCTTAGTACACTCTCACTGTCTTGTCTTCCGCCAGCGCTCCCGACCCGGTCGGCTCAGTCACCTCGGCTGCTCGCGGGTGCATATCGGTTTGGGCTGAGATATTGAGCAGCACGCCGACCGCGAACGAAGTGAAGAGCAACGACGAACCACCATAGCTCACAAAAGGCATGGAGAGACCGGTCGTCGGAAGGATGCCAAGCGTGACCCCGGCGTTCACAACGGCATACAGGGTTATTGTGCTCGTGATTCCTATTGCGAGTAATCGACCGAACTCGTCGCGGGCAAGCTTCGCGATCTTGAACCCGCGCAGCATAATGACGAGGAACACCCCCAAGAAGAACATGGTGCCGATGAATCCGTACTCTTCTCCGACAACGGAGAACACGAAATCGCCGTATGATTGCGGCAGGAAGAAATCCCGCTGCTTGCTTTTGCCCGGACCGACGCCGAGCAAGCCACCGTTGCCGAAGCCGATGATTCCCTGCGAAAGCTGGTAGTTCGGCCTCCCGCCTCCCGCGGTTCCCTCGATGTAGGAATCAATCCGCTGCATGACGTGAGGGCGCGTCAGCGCGACGACGGCCAGAACAAGAAGCGCCATGCCGATGGTCCCAAAAAGGTGCATGAACCGCGCCCGGCTGATGAAGAGCATCACAAGGCTGATCAGCATGATCATCGACCCGGTGCTGAAGTTCGGCTGCAGCAGCACAAGTCCCGCGACGCTTCCGATCCAGATCATCATCGGAAGGAAGCCCTTCTTGAACTTCCTGATCGCTTCACCCTTTGTGGAGATCAGCGTGCAGAGGTGAAAGAGGAGCGCGAACTTTGCGAACTCTGAAGGCTGAAGACTCAAACCCCCGAACCGGAGCCAGCGCGCTGCTCCTTTCACTTCTCCTCCGAGGAGAAGCGTGACGAACAGAAACGCGAGCGAAAGGATGACCGCGAGTTTTGTGAGTCTCTTGTATCTCTTGTAGTCGATGGTCATGCCGACAAAGAGGGTGACCATGCCAAGCAAGACCTTGAGCGCGTGGAGGTTCAGCAGCCGGGTGCTCTCGCCAAATTTTTCCGTAGCCCACGTCGCGGACGCGCTGTACACAACGCCGAGGCTCAACACCATCAGCGTGAGCACGGCGATGAGCGTTGCCAGGTCGATGTGGTTACGCTGGGTTCTCGTCATGCTGTCGTAGATGTCCGACTTCTCTCTCTGTGACGCGATGGAAGAAGTCGGACATCTTCCTAGAGATTCTTCACAAGCTCCTTGAACACTTTGCCGCGCTGTTCGTAGTTTTCAAACCAGTCGAAGGACGCACACGCAGGCGACAAGAGCACCACATCTCCGGGCCGTGCCAGACCCTGTGCCGTGAGCACCGCCTCGTCGATCGACTTCGCACGCCGGACGGTCTTGAAACTCGAAAATGCCCTCTCGACTTTGTCAGCGGATTCACCCATTGCGACGATCCCTCGCACGTTCTTTCGGACCAAGTCGAAGATCGCCGTATAATCATTTCCTTTGTCGCGGCCGCCCAGCATCAGCACGATCGGTCGATCAAACGCCTGAAGAGCATACCAGACGGCATCGACGCTCGTCGCTTTCGAATCATTGTAGTACCGGACGCCGCTCACCTCCCGGACGAACTCCTGCCGATGCTCCACGCCTTTGAAGTTCTTCAGCGTCGCACGGATGGAGGCCGTCCCGACACCGAGGAGTTGACCGGCTAAAGTGGAAGCCATCGCGTTGTAGAGGTTGTGGGGCCCTCTGATGCTGATCTGGTCGGTCTTGATAATCTCAATTTCTTTTCCATCCAAAGATGTCATGAGCCAGCCCTCCTTAACGTAAGCACCTTTGTTCAAGCTCTGCTGAATGCTGAAGGGGATCCTCCTGCATCGGGCGCCGGGCATGATCTTGGCTGTCCACGGGTCGTCGGCATCGTAGATCAGCACGTCGTCCCCTGCCTGATTCATGAAGATCCGAGCTTTCGCCGCCGCGTACTTCTCCATCGAATTGTCGTACCGGTCCATGTGGTTCTGCGTCACATTCAGGATGACTGAAATCCTGGGTCGAAACGTCTCGCAATGGTCAAGCTGGAAGCTGCTTATCTCCAGAACAGCGATATCTGTCTCAGCCAGCCCCAGAACGAGGGATGAGAATGCCGTACCAATGTTACCCGCAACTGCATGTTTTTTCCTTGCATCGCCGAGGATCCTCCCGATCAGTGTTGTCGTGGTTGTCTTGCCGTTGGAGCCTGTGACGGCAACGATGGGCGAATGACAATACCAGCTTGCTACCTCAACCTCGCTGACGATCTTGATACCGCGCTTCTGTGCTTCGGCCACCACCGGTGCGTTGCTGGGAACGCCCGGGCTCAGAATCATCAAAGAGCAATCGTACACTCGATCCGTATGCTCGCCGAGCTCCCACGCGATCCCTGTCTGTGAGAGCGCCTGAGCTTCGGCTTTCAGCTTCTCGGCTCGTCCCTTGTCGCTGACGAATACCCGCGCGCCCTCATCCTGCAAGAGCTTGGCAACTGCAATGCCACTTCGGGCGGCGCCGATGACAGTGACGTTCCTCTTTCGGAGCTGTGAAATATCCATTTCGCACGAACAACGGTTCCGGATCCCATCATTCCAAGAACATTCTCAGACCCAGTATTTTTTCACCAGGGCGATCACGATTGCCAGAACGATGAGGACGACGAGCGCTATATTGACTATCTTAAGGACCTTCTCGACTGCCTTTTCGCGCTCAAGACGCTCAGGGGTCACTTCGTACTTTGGCAGCAGGACCAAGAGAGCAGTTGCGATCGGCCCCAGAAAAAGAGATGCGATGAGCCATGGTGCGCCGCCTCGGTTCTTAGACTGAGCGATCGCCGCATTAATCAAAGCGAGGGTGCCCCAACCGACAGTAAAGTTCTCTTGCATGGTCCCTCCCGACCGTTTTACTTACCGCACTTTGAATGTCGCCAGACTCAAAATCATCAGAAGGATCGCGACAATGTAGAATCGTGTCACGATCTTTGGCTCGGGCCAGCCGAGCAGCTCAAAGTGGTGGTGGATCGGTGCCATCTTGAAGATGCGCTGACCTTCCCCGTACCGCCTCTTCGTATACTTGAAGTACATTCGCTGGATGATGACGGAGATCGTCTCCATCAGGAAGACGCCGCCGAGCGTCGGCAGGAGCAGCTCCTTCTTGATGAGCACGCACATTGCCCCGATGACGCCGCCGAGAGCCAACGAGCCGGTGTCACCCATGAAGACCTGAGCCGGGTACGAATTAAACCAGAGAAATCCCAGGGACGCCCCGACGAGCGCGGAACAGTAGATGGCCAGCTCTCCGTTGCCTCGCAGGTGCGGGATGGTCAGATAGCGGCTCCATTCTGCGTGGCCGGAAACGTAGGCGATGATCGCAAGCGTCAGGCCCACGATTCCGACGGTCCCGATCGCGAGGCCGTCGAGGCCGTCCGTGAGGTTCACAGCATTCGATGTTGCGGTAATGATGAAGATGACTATCGGGATGTAGAACCACCCGAAGTCGAATTCGAGAAACTTGAAAAAAGGGACGGTGGTCTTCGACTTCAGCGCAACGAGGCTCGGATCGATCCATTGGGGGAAGAAGAAGATGATGGCCCCGACGACCAGGCCAACAACAACCTGCCCGACGATCTTGTATCGCCCGATCAAGCCTCTCGGCTTCTTTTTGATGACCTTGAGGTAGTCGTCAAGGAAACCAACTCCGCCTAGGGCGATGGTGACGAAAAGGATGAGGATGACATACAAATCCTCGAGGTCGGCCCAGAGAAGGGCAGGAATGATGATGGATGCGAGTACGATGAGCCCGCCCATCGTTGGCGTTCCGGCCTTGGTGAGGTGCGTCTTCGGAGCCTCGAGCTTTGCGGCTTCGCCGACCTGCAACTCTCGAAGCTTCCGGATGATCTTCGGTCCCAACCAGAACGCGATGATCAGCGCCGTGACCGCAGCCGCGCCCGCACGAAAGGTGATGGCGCGGAACATTGCCGATCCGGGGATATCGACCTGGTGCTCATGGAGATATGTGAAGAGATAGTAGAGCATCGGCTTCTGAGCTCCTAGGCCCCCTGTTCCGGCGTGCCGTGCGCACCCTTCGCCCGCTCCGTTAGGAAGGTGACCACATCCTCCATCTTCATCCCGCGTGAGCCTTTGATGAGGACGATGTCCCCATCCGTCAAGAGCTCGGCAAGATACTCGGACAGGATGTTCTTCTGATCGTAATGAGCTTTGAATTTTGTCGCTGCTGCGTCGTGAATGTGCTGCGCCATCGCTCCGTAGGTCAGGAGATACTCGATGCCGTATCTCGCGACGGCTTGACCGATGCGACGATGCTCGTCAAGAGCGCTCTCACCGAGTTCAAGCATGTCCGCAAGCACGGCAATCTTCTTGCCGGTTGTGCGTGCTGCCCGCAACGTCTCGAAGGCAGCCATGACAGAATCGGGGTTGGCGTTGTACGTGTCGTTCAAAATGGTGACCCTGTCGAGCTTCACAAGCTGCAGGCGCTTGCTGGACCCGGTGAACGATGAAAGCGCCTTCAGGATCTTGGCCGCCGGGACTCTGAAAAACAGACCGACCGTTGCGGCTGCGAGAGCATTCCGAGCGTTATGTTTTCCCGGCACAGAGAGTTCGACGACAAAGGGCTTCCTTCCCTTCGCCTTGACTTCAAGACGTGCACATGCGCTCTCGTTCATAGAGAGAAGTCTACCTTTGACCGCTGCATGCTTGCCGAAGCCGAATGGAATGAGCTTTTTCAATCCCTGGGCTTTCTTCAATAGCCGGGCGTCGTCGCTGTTGACGAAACCCGTCGCGGTCTTGGGCCGATTCGTTCGCAGCCATTCAAAAGCTTCGCCTTCTGCCTTGGCAGCGCCGCCGAGCGAGCCGAAGAACTCAAGGTGCTCGCGACCGACATTGGTGACGAGAGCATGGGTCGGCTCGATGATTGAGCAGAGGTAGGCGATCTCGCCAAAGTGGTTCGTGCCGATCTCGATTACGGCGATCTGATGCTTCTTCTCCAGCTGAAAGAGGGTGTGTGGCACGCCGATGTGATTGTTGAGGTTACCTTCTGTGGCGAGCACCTTGTACTTGGCGCCAAGCGCCGCGAGCACCATGTCTTTCGTCGTTGTCTTCCCATTGCTGCCACCGATGACAAGAACGGGGATCTTGAACCGCCGCCTGTACGCGGTCGCCAGCTGGCCGAGAGCACGGACGGTGTCCTGTACGATGAGCCGCGGTGCGTTTAAGCTGGAGAGGAGAATCGGGTTTGCGTCCGCCCATTTCGTATCAATGACGAGGCCTGCCGCGCCGGCTTCAACGGCCTTCGTCAAAAAGCTATGGCCGTCAAACGTGTCGCCGTGGACCGCAATGAAAAGATCGCCGCTGTGAACGGTGCGAGAATCAGTTGAGACTCCGGTACAGGCGAAGTGCCCTGCCTTCTCGAACCCCATCGTCTGAACGTGCTTGACGGTCAGGATGTCCTTCCGAGTGAGCTTCACGTGTTGATCAATTCCTCCACAATTTCCCGATCGCTGAAATGTCTCTTCTCTTTCCCAATGACCTGGTAGTCTTCGTGCCCCTTCCCGGCAATCAAGATGACATCCCCTCGCCCCGCCAACCCAATGGCCTTCTTGATCGCTGCCCGTCGGTCGAGAACTTGGATGGCTTCGGCGCTATTGGTGATCCCCCGGACGATATCATCGATAATTCGCTGGGGATCTTCGGTCCGGGGATTGTCGGAGGTGACGATCGAGAGATCGCTCAGGCTGCTCACGACCTCCCCCATCAGCGGCCGCTTGGTTCTGTCGCGATCGCCGCCGGCCCCGAACACCGTGATCACCTTGCCCCGGTTCTTCGTCGGCAGGATATCGTGGATGGCCCGGAGGCACTTCTCCAACGCATCCGGTGTGTGTGCGTAGTCGACAATGGCGGTCCAGCCCTTCGGCGACGGGATGCGCTCGAAGCGACCTCGAACGGACTTCACGTTTGCGATGCCAGTGGCGATGGTCTCCCGAGGGATATCCAGCGCGAGCCCGGCGGTGAAGGCCGCAAGGATGTTGTAGACGTTGAAGCGTCCCACCAGCGGGGACGAGATTGCTGTCTGACGGCCCTTGAAGTTGACGGTGAGCGATGTCCCTCGCATGGACAGTTCCACATCCGACGCCCAGACGTCAGCAGGTGCGGTGACCCCGTACGTCAGCCGGGAAGTCGCACTGGGGATCGTCATCTTCGAGGCCCATTCATCGTCCAGGTTCGTCACGGCACAAGCGTCGGGCGTGAGTCCTTCGAAAAGAAGTCTCTTTGCACGGAAATACTCGTCCATCGTGCCGTGGTAATCCAAGTGATCCTGGGTCAGATTCGTGAACACCGCGACGTCGTATTCAAGGCCGTAGACCCGCGACTGTTGGAGGGCATGCGAGGAGACCTCCATCGAGATGGAGGTGCACCCCGATTGCACCATTCGCGCCAGCAGCTCGTTCAACTCGAGCGACTCGGGTGTTGTGTGCGTGGCGGGAATGACCGTGTCTCCGATCTTGTATTCGATCGTTCCGATCAAACCTACGCGCTGTCCCGCTGCTTCAAGGATGGATCTCACGATGTGCGTCGTGGTCGTCTTGCCGTTCGTCCCCGTTACCCCCACCATCGTGAGCTTGCGGGAGGGGTGGTCGAAATAGTTCGCCGACATCATCGCCAGTGCCTTTCGGCTGTCGGGGACGACGAGTTTGACCACACCGGCGTGCATGGAGAGTGCATCAGGCAGTGCCGCTTCGTTCTGCAGCACGATCACGCTCGCACCTTTGCTGATCGCTGGCTCAATGAATTTATGCCCGTCCGTTCCCGTTCCCCGTATGGCCACGAAGCAGTCGTTCGGCTCAACGTGTCGGGAGTCGTATTGAAGTTTCCTGACCTCAATGTCCTGTGTCACCATCAATCGTCCATACATCATCTGAAAGAGCTTGGACACCGTGACCCCTTCCAAGAGCCGTCCTAACTTCATTTCGTGTGACGTGGCTGAGACGTTCAATACAGTACTGCCGAACTAATCGTGCGCGGCTCGCAGACCAAGTGGATCGTTGCGCCGAGCTGAGCTTTTTGCCCCGCTGCAGGGATCTGTTCCACTACGATTCCCGAGCCGCGCACGCTCACATCGAAGTCGTCAACTACCAACCTGTTAATGGCGCGCCGTAAACTCATTCCTTGCACGTCCGGGACAACCATCCTCCCGCTCGCCTCGTCCGCTTCCTCGCTGTTGAGGACGAGCTGAACAACGTCCCCCTGTTCCAGATGCTTGCCCGGCCCAGGGACTTGACGAACCACAATTTTGCCGGTGCCGACCGGTTGGCTTTTCAATCCCATTCCTTCCAACATTTTTGTCGCAATGTTCATCTGGAGCGTCCGAACATCCGGGACGCTGATGCCCCCCTTCGGGCTTTGCTTGTTCAGCGGTGGCTTCCTCGTAAATCGTCCCGTGGTGTTGATGATCCGTTCGGCGATCGCGCGGAAGACCGGACCGCTGGTGATGCCACCGTAGTACCCGCGCGCCTTCGGGTTGTCCAGCATCACGAGACAAACGACCTGGGGATCTTCAACGGGGAAGAAACCGACGAAGGACGCTGTGTAGCTTCCCGAGCCGTACCGGCCGTCGACAACTTTGCGCGAGGTCCCTGTTTTTCCCGCAATGCGAACGCCGGGAAGGCGGACATCTTTCGCCGTGCCGCGCTCGACGACGCCTTCAAAAGCCTGCGTAAGGAGAGCCGCCGTCTCGGGTGAGATGACCCTGCGGATGGTTTTTGGGTGCTGTTCGAAGACTATTTCTCCCAAGCTGTTCTCGACGCGGGAGACGACGAACGGCTTCATCAGCACACCGTCGTTGGCAACTGCTGCATATGTGGCTACAAGCTGGAGCGGCGTCGCGGCTACTTCGTACCCGTACGCCATTGTTTGAAGTGTGGTCCCGGACCATTCGAGGGGCTTCTTGAGCCTGCCCCGGACCTCACCGGGCAAATCGATGCCCGTCGGTATGCCGAAGCCGAAGTCCCGGGCCTCTCGATACAAACGCTCCGGGCCGATGAGGGGACTCACTTTTGCCATCACGATGTTACTTGAAAGCTCAACGGCCTCCTGGAACGTGAGCCAGTCGTACTCATCCGCGTCCCTAATCGTCCTGCCCTTGCTCCGCTTGCTCGGAACGACGTACCGGCCATGCTCGGCGTAAAACCGTCGTTCGGGCGTGACGACATGGTGTTCGTACGCGGCCGATGCGGTGACGACCTTGAAGACCGATCCCGGCTCGAAGACGTCGGTCACGACGCGAATACGGGCAGCGTCGACATCGTACGACTTGAGGTCGTTTGGATTCAGACCAGGCTCGTTCGCCATCGCGAGCACCTCGCCTGTCTTGGGATTCACCATGACCGCGAGGCCGGCGTCCGCCTCGTTGAGCTCGACACCCTTCTTGAGCTCTTCCTGGACGATGGATTGACAGGCAAGGTCGATCGTGAGTGTGACGTTGCAGCCATCACGCGGCTGGACGCGAGGATAGTCCACGGAGGCAAGCGAACGGCCGAGGCCGTCGCGCTGCATCACGACCGAGCCGTCCTTCCCCTTCAGATATTCATTGAACTCCAACTCGAGCCCCGAAATCCCTTTGTTATCAATGTCGGTGAAGCCGATCAACGTTCCGGCCACGTCATCGTAATGATAGAGCCGCCTCGGTTCCTCGACCGTCACGATGCCGGGAAGCTTCAACGCTTCGATCTTCTTCGCGAGGTCAATGGATACGCGCCGCTCCAGCCAGACGAATCGCTTCGGCGTGCTGGAGGCGAACGCCGTCTGAAGCTTGCTGAGGTAGAACGACCGAGGCCTGCCGAAGACCGCTGAAAACTCTTGCGCCACCTCATCCGCACCCTCACTAACCATTTTTGGATCGGCCGCGAACGAGGCGAACATCGAGTTCGACGCCAGCACGTTGCTATTCCTGTCGTTGATATCCCCGCGCATCGCGGGCAGCACAACCCGCAGCTCGTACTGTCTACGGGCGGTGGCCTGGTACTTCGCCGCTTCGACGATCTGAATCTGCACGAGACGCCCTGCGACCAGAACGAACGAGAGGGCAAACGCGAGCTTGAGCACGAACAGTCGGCCTTTTGCCTGCCGGACCGCGTCACCCTCTGGCGCAGCGAAGATCTGTTGAGGCAATATGGGATCCTTCTCGGGCATCAGTGCTTCAGCAAGGCTTCTTGGACTTCACGCACCTTCTCGGGATCTACCTGCAGCTCTGCGGGAGCCTGCGTCGGATTCCGGAGACCAAGCTCATCTTCGGCTCGCTTCCGAATGCGCTCGAGGCTTGACATCTGGCTCGATTTCGCCCGGAGCACCTGCTGTTCGTTCAGCAGATCCTGAAGCCGCATCTCTTGTTTGTGGATGTCATTGACGAGCTGGTTGACCGCGATGATGTTGCTGATATAGAGAACGATGGCTGCGGCCGTGACCATCAGCGCAGCGATAATGTTGAACGGGGAGACGCGCCGGCTCGCGACTTTTCGATCCTTCGGCGGGGGATAAACACCAGCTGCTGCATCGGGCTGTGGGGGAACAGGCATTGTGCCCCCATAGATCATACGTCGTGTCGGTTCGAGGGGCGGGGCAACGGACGCCTGTCTCCTCAGTTCCGCTTTGCCCACTCTCGGGTCATCGGGCTGCAGAGCACGCTCCGCAAGGATCTCAGCGCTATTTCTATAAACCTTTGCCATGGAATGAGTTACGCCCGGGTCAAGATTCACTCGTTCGTTGACTGTGGAAAGATTCGCCTCAGGGGCGATGACATCACAGCTTCTCTGCCGCTCTCAGTTTTGCACTTCGCGCTCGATGGTTCTTCTGCTTCTCCATCGCTGAAGCCTGAACAGGCTTCTTAGTCAAGATCTTCAGTCTCGGTTCCACCAAGACATCCGGCACAAGCTTGCTTCCCGAGGCATAGGACCTTGCCGCTGCACGCTTGAACGTCTCTTTGACGATCCGGTCCTCGAGAGAGTGGTACGAGATCACTACTAGCCGACCGCCACGACTCAAGATCGGCACCGTCTGATCGAGTGCTGTCCGCAGGTTCTCAAGCTCGTTGTTCACTTCGATCCTGAGCGCCTGGAAGACCCTGGCGAGGGTCTTCACCAGGAACCGGTCACCGACGACAGACTCTACGATCGCAGCAAGCTGGCCCGTCGTTTCGATCGTTGATCCCGTCCTGTAACGGATGATTGCCCGGGCAATCGCGCGGGATGCTCTCTCTTCACCGTACTTCCAGACGATCTCAGCCAGCTTCCGTTCGTCGTACCGGTTGACTACCTCGTGAGCATCGTGCGCTTGCCCGCGATCCAACCGCATATCGAGCCGCCCGTCGGCGCGAAAGCTGAAGCCTTTCAATGGCTCATCGATCTGGTGGGATGAAACCCCAAGATCGAAGAGAATGCCGGTAGCCTGTTTGAACCCCCTCTGCGAGAGGACGGATGAAATATTCCGAAAATTGTCGTGGACGAGGATCGCCCGTTCCCCGAATCGCGCGAGCCTTGCTGCTGCGATCTGGATGGCGTCTGGGTCGGTATCGAGAGCGATGAGAATCCCGGTGGGGTCGAGCCTTTGCAGGACCGCTTCTGTATGGCCGCCTCCCCCGAGCGTCGCATCGACGTACAAGCCGCCGGTCGTGGTGATGAGCAGTGAGAGTGCCTCTTCCCGCAGAACCGGCGTATGGTACGATGCCAGACGCACAGCCGAGTACGCCAATCTAAGACGATGGCTTCAGAACAGCCTCGGCAACGGTCTCGTACGTTGCCGGTTGGTTGTTCATGTATTCTTCATAAATCTTCGGGTTCCAGACCTCGACGCGTTCAAGAACCCCAAGGATCAGAACTTCATTTTCGATACCGGCGAACTTCAACAAGTCCTGTGGAATTGTGATGCGAGCCTGGCTATCGAGCTGGCAATCGATTGACCATTGCAGGAGTGTTCGAACGAAGAAGCGATGCTGGGGATTGGAGGGGGAGAGGCCTCGGATCGAATCTTCCACTTTTGACCACTCGTCCTGTGGATAGACAAAAAGACACTGCTCAAATCCGCGTGTGATGATAAACGTTTCGTTCGCTCCCGGGGAAACGTTCTTCCTGAGCTTCGCCGGAAGCGCGATGCGCCCTTTGTTGTCGACCGAGTACGAGTAGCGCCCCTTGAATGACGACATAAAGAACGAGTTCGGAAGTGCTTGATTTTATTGGAAAAATTCTACCCCCTATTCCCCACTTTTCCCCACACGAGAACGAAATTTAGGGAAATGGATGTTAAAGTCAAGTACAAAGATCACACAGAATCAGGGGCTTTTCGTTTGGGTGGAAAAAGGCCTGAAAACGCTGAGGTTCCTCGGTGGGGAAGAATCCCCACTTTGTGACCTCTGCAGAAGAATTGACAGGCTCTGGAGAAAAGGGGGGAAAAGCAAATGCGAGCTTCCGGTGCCCGGCTAAGACAGGAGCAAGACCAAATGACACACAGCTGGTGGGGCTCTGGAATCCTGGGTGGGCGAAGAGGATGGAATGAAGCGAAGGATCCCCGTCTGTCAACTGGTGCGCCCTGGCGGCCGGAAGTCAGAGAAGACCTCGATGCCTCAGCTCCTCTTCGAGCGTCAGTCGCTCTCGAAACAAGTGGCACTCAAACCCAAACTGCTCGGCAGCATGAAGGTTCTCTTCGATGTCATCAACGTAGAGAACCTCGGCGGGATTGAGGGAAAGCCGCCCCAGCGCCCTCTCGAAGATCAGCGGCTCGGGCTTGAGGGCACGCAGCTTGTACGATAGGAAGTGGTTCGGTATGAACTGAAGGACCCGCAGGTTCGCACAGCCGGTCTCGAAATGGAGCGGATTCGTGTTGCTCAGCAAACCGAGGCTCGCCTTCGACGCGACGCGACGGACGAGATCCTCCATACCCTCCACGGGCTTGCCAACCACCGTCAGCATCGCACGCTCAAATGCTTCGCGCGTAAATCTCTTGGTATGCTGGTACGAGCTGTTCTCGGACGCCCTCCGGTCACGATTGAAGAGATCATCCATCCGGTCCAGGAACTCCTCGGTCGAGTCATCCCCCTGCTCGTACCGCTTGACGATATCGACCACCAGCGGCTGATAGTACCGACGGTTCTCCGGACTATCGATGCCCAGCGACTGGAGGAAAGCCTCCGGGTGAATATAGACGAGCACGTTTCCCAGATCGAACAGGACAAATGTGGGTGTTCTGCTGGCCATCGGCCTACTTCGCTGCCTGCGATTGGAGAACCTTCACGACGGCCGAATAGTCCTCTCTGCCGTACCCTGCGCTCTGCGCGTCAACGAATAGCCGCTGCGCGACCTCCATGGCCGGGAGAGGTGCTCCAGCTTCCTTGGCCGCGTCGAGCATGAGGTTGACGTCCTTTAACATATGTTCGAGGAAGAAGTGCGGCGTGAAATCACCGCTGAGGATGGTAGTCCCCTTCCTCGGAGAGGTGGGGGCGTTCAGCTGTGACTGGCTGAACACCTCGAGCAGCGTGCGTGGATCAGCGCTTGACTTCTGCGCGAAGCCGAGGACCTCTGCGAGGGTCGTGATCATCCCCGCGATGAAGAGATTACAAAGGAGTTTCATGTGCGAGGCCTGTTCACCCTGCTCGAATTTCCAGATCTGCTTCCCCAAATCGCGGAGCAGCGGCTCAACGCGCTGGCATGCTTCTTCCTCCCCGCCGGTGAACAGGAGCAAGGTTCCATCAGTCGCCTGCGAGATGCTGCCGAGCACAGGTGAGTGAAGGAAGTAGCAACCCACCGCCCGATACCGTTCGGCAAGCTCGCGGGTGAGGGAAGGGGAAACGGTGCTCATGTCGACGTGGATGCCTCCCTTCTTGAGTCCTCCGAGAATTCCGTTTCTACCGAGAGACACTTCCTGAAGCGCTTCGGGATTCGATACCATAGAGAAGACGATGTCTCTCCCCCGCGCGACGGCACCCGGGCTTTCACACCAGACCGCACCTTGCGGCAACCGTGCCTGCGCTTTGCTCTTTGTACGATTGTGGACTGCGAGCCGATGGCCCGCCGTGAGCAGCCTCGCCGCCATTGGAGTTCCCATCATTGCCAAACCGATGAATCCAACGAACTCGGGCATCACGATCTCCTTTTCACGAGTCCCACTTCCCGACTATCCTCGAAGCTCGATTGTTATTTCGTGCCCGATCTCAATACTTGCATAGAAGCCGCGGCCTGCCGATCCGCAGTTTACCATCCTTGTCCTCCCCAACGTGTCGATGCCCCGCGCCTCGTGGATATGGCCGCAAACGAGAAGATCAGGCTGGAATTTGCCTACGAATGCCCTCACGGCCGAGCTCCCGACGTGCTTGCCGAGGAAGATCTTGTCGAGCCTTGTGTCGCGGGGCGGGGCGTGTGGCACGAAGACTTTCCAGCGCGCCGCTTGCACCTCCTGCCACCCGGCCTCCGCTCGCTTCGCAATCTCCTCCTCCGACATCTCATAGGGGGTATTCATCGGCGTAAAGGGCGACCCGGACACGCCGAAGAATCCGACGCCGCCGACGGTAGCACCTTTCCCGTTAAGAGAAATCCCGAGGTTTACAAAAGTGGCGTCCATTGCGGGAGGGTCCATGTTCCCGGCAACGGCGAGAAGGGGCTTGCTGAACCGAAGAAATTGACCGATCGCTTCCTCCGCCTGGCGTGGGGTTCCGTGCGTCGTCAAGTCGCCCCCGATCAGGATCAGATCGAAAGCAGATTCCTTCGAGAGGGTCTCCTCTACCTTGTCAAATGCACCGTGAATGTCGGTGAAGGCCAGAATACGCATTGTGTAAGCTCGAAACTGGGAACTCGGAACTCGAAGCTGGCAACTTGTAACTGGAAATCCTCAACTCGAAACCGTCACCTCTCCCCAAAGATCGTCATAAGTCTTGAATTTTGAAACCCTGATTTCGTGCTTGTTTTTTCCTCCTTCCATGGGTACTTTCGTCTGAGCAACGAGCCCCGGAGTCGGATTCGATGATAACGAGAGATTACTTTTTGAGAATGATCCAGATGCTGGCGCAAGTGCTGGGGCGGGTTCTCGGGCTCAGAGAGACGAAACAGTACGACGAAGCCTACGACGTCATCCGGCAAACATCGAGGCAGTTTCTCGGCATAGACGCAAAGCTCCTCAACACCCTCTCGGTGGCCGAGCTGATCAGGCTCTTGGACCTGGGCGACAGGTTCGACGTGGAGAAGTGCGTGGTGGCTGCGGAGTTGCTCAGGATGACAGGGGAGCTAGAGGAGCTTCAAGGAAAGCACGATGATAGCTATCAGACCTCGGCAAAATCGCTGAACCTTTTCCTAGAGCTGCTCTTCCACGAGACGGGCGCGATGCCGAAGGAATTTTTCGAAAAAGTTGACCACCTCGTCAAATCGCTCTCGTCGTATGACCTTCCCTTGGAGCTCCAGCAGAAGCTCTTCCGGTACTACGACCTGTCCGGGCGATATGCGATGGCAGAAGACATTCTGTTCGATATCGTCGGTGAAGATCCTGGTATGGTTAGTGAGGGAGTCAGATTCTACGAGCGACTGAAGGGGAAAACTGATGAGGATCTGATCCGGGGGAATCTTCCACGCGATGAGGTGGATGCCGGTCTGATTGAGTTCACAAAGCGGGCCGTATGATTCCCAGTAATGAGGAGAGGATGATGGTTGCAGCGTTGGTGTTGCTGAACGTAGAACGGGACAAGATCAATACGGTTGCCGAGCGCCTGACCGGCATTCAAGGTGTCACGGAGGTCTACTCCGTCGCCGGGCGGTACGATCTCGCGGCCGTGATCCGCGTGAAGGAGAACGATCAACTCGCCGAGGCCGTTACCGATCATATCCGGAAGGTGGCGGGGATTGAGAAATCCGAGACGCTCATCGCCTTCCGGGTCTACTCACGCTATGATCTGGAGATGGCCTTCTTGCTCGGGATGGAGCACCAGGACGAAACATAAACCGCCTCATCTGAGGCGCCCGCGTGTGCAAGTCTTGGCGGTTTTCTATTCACCGTTTACGATCTTCCGCTGCCTCGCGGTTTCTGCTTACTGCACTCTCTCTACTCCTTACATTCTCCCCCCCAATTCTCACGTCCTTCTTCCTACTTATTCCACCCGAGCCTCTTCTTCGCCTCCTCCGTCATCATGCTGGGATTCCATTCGGGCTGCCAGACGATTCGCACATCTGCATCACCAACACCGGGGATCTTTCTGAGCCGTTCCTTGACCTGCATCGAGATCATGTTGCTGGCGGGACAACCGGGCGAGGTCAGCGTCATCTTCACGCCCACCCAGTGATCGACGATCGTGACTCCGTAGACAAGCCCGAGGTTCACAATGTCGACTGGTATCTCGGGGTCGTAACAATCTCTCAACGCTTCGTAGATAGCCTCTTCGGTCAGAGTTTTCGATCCAGGTGCTTCCAATGTCTTTCCCTTCTCAAAAAAGAGTTCTTGATTCCGATCCCCGTTCGTCACCCGGCTGCTTTTGCCTCAGCCTTCTTGAAGCTTGAAACGGAGCAGCCGGCTCTGTGCACGCACTTGCTGCACCCTGGATCGATGACCGGCACGACAGTCAAACAGCGCGGGCACCGCTCGCTGAACGGGTTGTCGATGATGTAGTGGCACTGCGGGCACACACGCGCTTCCGAGCGGAGTTTCTCTGTCAGCGTCATCATATCAGGATCTGCGAGAGCAGCCCCCCGACCAGGAATGCCACAACCCATGTTCCGGTCCAAACCACCAAAGCCTCCTTCAGCCCACGCTCCTTCAGCATCACCATCAGCGACGCGATGCAAGGCGTAAAGAGCGTGATAGTCACGAGTGATACGATGACTTGGTGAGGGGTGAGCGCGAGTTGAAACAGGCCTGCAGCGCCGAAGTCCCTCCTGACCATTCCCATCACGAACGCGGTTGAAGCCGCACGGGGAAGCTGCAGCCAGCCCGTCGTGAGCGGATTGAGCAGATTCTCCCAAACCATCAGGAGGCCGGTCGCCTGCATGATCCCGACGCCCAGCGCGCCTGTGAAAAACCAGGGTGTTGCCTCTTTCATGAAGAAGTAGGTACGATAGGCGGTCTTCCGGATAACATTGTCAAATCGAGGTAACCGCATCGTCGGCAGGTCGATCAAAAGGGGCGTGGTGGTGCCGGGCAGCGTTCGGTGAAGGATGGTGCCGATTGCGACAAAGACTGTGAAGATCGTGGCGGAGTAAATGAGGATCGCTGAGAAGCCTGCGCCGGTCAACAGCGCCGCGACAACCGCAAGTTGCGCAGAGCATGGGATCGCAAACTGCAGAATGGCCGTAGAAATTCTTTTCTCCCGCTCACTCCCCAGTAAGCGTGTCGTGATGGTGGCCATCGTAACGCATCCGAAGCCGAGGATGAGCGGTATGATCGCGCTTCCGTTCAAGCCGAGCGCGTTCAGGCTTCGGTCCACGAGCGTAGCGAGGCGCGGCAAGTATCCGCTATCCTCCATGATGGCCAGCGAAAGGTAGAACGCGATGACTAGCGGGAGAAGTAGGAAGAGCAGGTACGTCACCGTCATGCTCACGACACCGAACTCGCCGACGAGCAATGTGCCAAGCCAGGAACTTGCCGGGACATAGTGAACCACTACTCCACGAATCCATGGCTCCCACAACTGATGGCCAAGCGTTGTCTCGGTAAAGTTGACGATGTCCTGGGCAACCAGCCTCCCGACGAAGAGATAGATGAGGTAGAGTGCGATCAGGAGCATTGGTATGCCGGTCCAGGCATTCACCGACCATCGTCCGAGCGAGGTGGCGAACCGTTTTCGGAGGTTCTTCTCCGACAGCACGGCAGAGATGATGAAGTTGACATGATTGCGCCGGTCGATGTAGGCAGCGTCTCGTTCCACTCCCGGTTGGATCCCGTGCTGCCGGGCGATTGCTTCATCCCCCTCGAGGATAAGCAGCGCTTCGGCTTCCGACCCCGTGACGCTGAGCATGCCGTGCAGCCGATGGTGAAGGGAAGGGTCTGGCTCGCCTCTGCGTGCTTGCTCGATTGCCGGTTCAATTTGCTCAAATCCTTCTCGACTTGTTGCCGTTGTCGCGAAGACCGGTACGCCGAGGCAACTCGAGAGCAACTCCCTATCGATCTGGAGACCAAGCTTCTTGACGTCGTCCATGAAGTTCAGCATCACCGAGACCCTTTTTCCCATATCGATGAGTTGCTGGGTGAGAAAGAGATCGCGCTCCAGATGTGCGGCATCGACGATGTTGAGAACCACATCGGCCTGCAAAACGACATCTCGCGTTACCACCTCTTCGTCGCTGAAAGAGGAGATTCCATACACGCCGGGCGTGTCGAAAACCTCAAAGGATTTGAAACGCCCGTTCATTAACTCTACTGTTGTCCCCGGATAGTTCGAGACATCGACGTACACCCCGCAGAGGTAGTTGAAGAAGAGAGATTTCCCGACGTTCGGATTGCCGACGAGCGCAACCTTGAGATTCGATGACTCCTCACGCGAGACGCTGACGCCGATATGCTTGTGCTTCTCAACGTGATCGTGAGAAAGCAGCCCGTACGCGTCTGTCACGGAATGACTGTTCACTTGGATTCTCTAAGAATTCGAAAGAAGATCAGTCCCCGTATAGGCAACCAAAATCATCCGCGCCAATGCAACGCCGATAGCGATTTCCTGCCGGTTCTTTTCTATGACGACGGTTCCTCCAGGGAGCCGCTCGAGGCATCGCACCAACTGGCCTTTCAGGATGCCCAGGCGTATCAATTGCGCCTTGCTCCTGCCCTCCGGAACGTGCCGAATCACGACGTAGCTTCCCTTCGTTGCCTGATGAAGTGGTATTGAGCCTGTTTCCATTGCTGAGAATTGTTTCCCGAATATGCGTTTTTGCCGAGGAGCGGCATCTCGGACTAAATTAGTCCTATTAACCATAATTGTCAAGAATGATTGTGGAAAAACAATACAAAAATCACAATTTTAGGATTGGCTCCTATCTTTTCCAGAATCCTCTATGCTTCTGCAATACTGGCGTACAGCTTGCTAACAAGAACACTCAAACCTGATGCCAGCGACAAATCGGAGACGTGCAAGAGGACGCCAATGATAACACTCTTAGGTAAAGTGGTCCTTGTTACAGGAGGCTCCCGAGGAATCGGGGCAGCGATAACGAAAATGATGGCTCAAGCTGGAGCCACCATCGCATTTACGTACAATTCCGACGCAAAGAGCGCGCAGCGGACCGGACACGAGGTTGCACAGCAAGGAAGTGAGTGTCTGATGGTTCGTGCGGATGTTTCGAAGGCAGGTGATGTTCAGAGGACCGTCAAGACTGTGCTCCAACACTTCGGGAGGATCGACACCCTTGTCAACAATGCGGGGATATGGAGGCGGGGCGAGCTAGGAAGGATGACCGAGGCTCAATGGGATGAAACTCTGGATACGAATCTCAAGGGGACGTTTCTCTTCTGCAATGAGGTCGTCCGCGTGATGAGGAGGCAGGGGGAAGGAAGAATCATCAACATTGCGAGCACTGCAGGGCAGCGCGGCGAACCGTTCTATTCACATTATGCGGCATCCAAGGGGGGCGTGATCGCTTTCACGAAAGCTCTCGCAGCCGAACTTTCGCAGCACAATATTATCGTCAACTGCGTTTCGCCCGGCTGGGTCCACACCGACATGACCGCCCACGTCTTCAGAGATCCAAAACAGATGAAGGAGATCAAGAAGCTGATCCCACGCGGAAAGGTCGGTACGCCGGAGGAGATCGCGGGTGCCGTACTCTTCCTTGCGTCTGATCTCTCAAATCACATCGTCGGTGCAGTCATCAACGTCAATGGCGGGTCCGTCCTCTTTGGGTGAGTGCGCCCGCCAACAGGTTTTTTCCCTTGATTTCCAAATCAAAATCGCTATATTTTCCAGGTATTTTTTTCTTCACAATTTCAGCACCAGGAGAAGGCACTTGGATGCCGAGGAGGAGTAATCTCTTTTGGGGGAAGAAGATCGACTCCCGCCCGATTCAAGAGAACGTCAACATCGTCACCCGCGTGGAGTGGCACCTCTGGAGAAGGAAGACTCTTTCGGACGGGTGGTTCTCGCTCCAGATTCTCAGATGGAGATGACCACGGCCGAACTGCACTATCACCTGGGAATGTATGTCATCGAGTGTGAGAGCCCTCAACAGCTTCCCTCCAGCAGCATTTATGGAACTGGGTGCAGCTACGCCGTCCCTGTGCGTGCCTCCTCCCCCGGCGACAACTGATGTGTATGAATGTAGCTCAGAGAGCCTTGTACGGGAACCGTTGCCAGTTAGATGTGTTCGCAGATGTAAATGAGACGGCAGCGACACTTCTTGACACTGAGCAAGCGGGGGGACGGAGTGACGTGTTGATCTTCTCCGGGGGTTACTCAAGACTTTTGTCCTCCGGACCGACTTGGGGATCCGGGAGGTTCTCGAAATCGACGGGGAAGGACCCGACTTTCGTATCCGCTTTGGGCCCAATGCCGGCGGTCTTTCCGGCGCCGCTGCGTGGAGGCCGTCAGTGGGGGCAAGTTCGATCCGAATCAGTTTCCCAGGCCCTTCCGGCGTGTGTTGGCTCCACGATCGCCATCCCCGTCTTCACTTCTTTTGCTTTCGCTAGGCGATAGGCTCAGAGGTCAAAGCGCCTGTTTGAACGCCGGCCAGCAGTGATGGCGCGGCTTCAGGGTGCCGCGATGTGAGCGAAGAAATCGGAAATGACACGACGAAGAACATAGCAACGGGGAACGTTCAACCAACAAAAGGAACTCTCGCATGAACCGCTACCAGGAACTGCTGGACCTGATCCAGACCTTTCAAAAGGACTTCGAAAAGTTCTATCTGAAGGGGAACAAGTCGGCTGGCACCAGGGTTAGGAAGCATATGGCTGCGCTTAAGCGGAAAGCGCAGGAGATCCGTAACGAGGTTCAGGAGTTGAAGAAGAAAGTGTCGGAAGAAGGGACGACCGACACCGCAGCCGGAACCGGTTCACCCGTTGCTTAAGAAATCAAATGGAGGTTCCGAGCGGACCGTTCGAACGAGCGGCCGCTGGTGGCCTGCAGGAGATTCGCAGCGTTTTGAGTTGCCTTGACCTCGCCGGAAGCGAGCAGTTGTGTTGTGAAATCTCTCGGTTCCAAAGCGAGCCCGCCCACCGCTTACCCACTTAACAATGGCGTGTAATATCATGAAGAAAACTGCATTGCTCTCCGTCTTTTTCTTTCTCGTGAATCCTTGCGCCTTCTGTCAAGAGGAAGGACACATGAAGAACACGCGCGGGGTTCTGCCGACTCCGCAGGAGCTGACCGCAAAAGCTTCGTCGTTCAAGATCACTTCGCAGGTGAGAATCATCCTCGGCGAGGGGACGTCGAACGATGACGCGTTCGCGGCCGATCAGATCAATGCACAGCTGGAAGAGTTGAAATCGCGCCAGCTCAAGATTGTGCGGGAACAGTCAGTGCGGAGGATCTCGTCCGCGTATATCTTCCTTGGTTCGCCCCGTAGCTCTTTTGCAGGTCGATGGTTGGAGGCGAGGGAGGTAAGCCTCGGTCCGGAACTCAAAGATGAGGGCTACGTTCTCGATGTAGATCGGGATGGCGCCGTGATTATCGCGGAGTCACCGACCGGCCGCTTCTATGGTGTGATGACGTTCCTGCAGATGCTGGAGCGGGATAGGAGGAGCACCACGGTGCCCGGTGTGTTCATCCGTGATTGGCCTCTCCTTAAGATTCGGGGCATCACCGATGACCTGAGCCGGGGACAAGTCTCGACGATGGACAACTTCAAGAAGATCATCCGTTGTCTCGCCCGTTACAAGTTGAATGTCTATTCGCCGTACATCGAGGATATCTTCTGCTTCAAGAACTATCCCCACATCGGCAGGGGCCGGGGGGATCTGACTGCAGCCGAAATGAAGGAACTGGACGCATATGCCAAACGATACCACGTACAGCTCATCCCGATTTTCGAGACGCTCGGCCACTGGGAGAATAATCTCATCCTTCCGGAATTTGCCCGTTATGCCGAGTTCCCGGGTGCTCACACCTTGAACGTTTCCGACGAATCCGTCTACAAGCTGCTGGATGAGATGATTGGCGAGCTGAGTGCAGCCTTCTCCTCTCCTTATTTCAACATCGGTGCCGACGAATCCTGGGACGTCGGCCTCGGAGCCAGCAAGCAACGTGTTGCGGGAAGCGACCTGGCGACAGTCCACGCCGAGCATTACAAGAGAGTCTTTGCCATCCTGAAGAAGTATAAGAAGAAGCCGATGATGTACGGCGACATCATTCTGAACAACCCGGCAATTCTCGAGAAGATCCCGAAGGACGTAACGATCGTTGACTGGCACTATGGCGCAAGCGCACACTATCCCAGCGCCGCGGTGCTCAAGAAAGCCGGATTTCCGTACGTCGTCTCTCCCGCGGTGTGGAATTTCACGGGACCGTTTCCCAACTACATCAACACGTTTGTGAACGTTCAGAATCTCAATCAGGACGGGTACGTGAACGGCTCGCTCGGACTCCTGACGTCAAACTGGAACGACTACGGAGGTGAAGCGCTCCGCGAGCTGAACTACTACGGCTATGCGTGGACGGCCGAGTGTGCATGGGCGCCGCTCAGGGCCAAGGCGCCAAGCTTCAACGCAAGATTCTTCGAGGAGTTTTTCGGCAACGAGCAAGCAGGTCTCCTTGGACAAACAATCTACACGCTGCTGGGCGATCCGGTGAATCAGATCAACTGGAATGAACTGTGGCGGCATCCGATGCTTCCGCTGCCCACTTCGTCTCTCCCGTACCTCTGGCGTGTCCAGAGCCTCGGATCGGCCATGGCATTGGCGAAAGACCTCCTCGCGGATCTCACGGTGTCTGCTTCCCGGAACCGGGATCATCTCGAGTACCTGAAGTTCATTCTTCATTTGAACTCCTGGTTCGCGAACAAATTGTCCGTGGGTGAGCAACTGACGAGCCTCTCCCAAGACACCGCTCGAGTCAGGAGTAAGGATTCCGTTGTCACGGCGGCGATTGAGTCCGCCCGTGCTCTGGTGGCCGATCTGAAAAACCTGAAGGAGGAGTTCAGAACATTGTGGTTGAAGAGTAACCGAAACGCAAATCTCCAGTGGCTGATGCTTCGTTACGACCGTCAAGCGGCGTACTGGGAGGAGACGATTGGCCAGCTGGAGGGCGGCGGGCCGGTGGGTGATCCGACGATCGAAAGTAGGTGGATCTATCATCCGATGGCACATCCGCGCCTGCGCGACACCACGGCGCAGCAAGTTCGGCATGCGTATTTCAGGAGGTCGTTTTCGATGGAAGATGTCCCTACGACGGCGAAACTCCAGCTTATCGGAGACACCCAGGCCAAGGTCTGGGTCAACAACGTGGACGTAGGTGAAGTGCTCGCCCGGGAGTCGCTCTCACTGATCGTCGAACATCAGCGAGTCAAGATGTGGGAGGTTGGTTCCCTGTTGAAGCGCGGGTTGAATTCGATCGCGGTTGAGGCTGCAAACTACGATCAGTTCGGATCAGCTGGCGTAAACGTTTACATGGAGTTGTCGAATGGCGAGAGGATCACCAAGATCCTCAGCGACTCAACTTGGAAGGTGAGCGAGTTGCCGGCTGATGGTTGGCAGAATCCCGAATTCAATGATCGCGCGTGGATGGGCGCGGCGATGGAGCCGTACGCGAATCCTGTGATTCGCCCGGATTTTGCGAGCAGCAGACTGTCGTGGATAGAACGTTGAGGCTGCGAGCGGATCGGCTCGCTTGATCGTTCGAGAAGCGATCGCGTCCTCAATCAATGGAAATTGAAAACTCTTTCCATTATATTGACTTGCAAGCAAATTCGTGACTCGTTTTCAGCATACCAGAGGGTTTGGGGGAACATGAAGAAATACATCTTGTTCGGGTTGATCGCCGGGGTCACTATCTCCGTGCTTGCGATTTGCCACCGAAGAAGGAAGCTCGCGGGAACGGAGTTTTACGGGTTCTTCGATTCGTCGGCGGTCGCGGATGAGTTGTTCGGCGACGCCTTCGAAGAGCTTCCGGACAAGCCGTAACTCCGCGCGATCGCGCTCGGCCGCACCGAGTGCTTCTTGCACCGAACCTCCTGCCCTCCTCTGGTTCAAGTCACAGCGAGTTTCCCTCACGGAAAGCCTGTAGAAGAGAAGCCCGAAGGGACGAACGGCCCCACGCCCTCCCCAGTGGTGCGCTCATCCTGTGGTCACGCCCACACGTGCGTGACGAGCTGTTCAATAGCTTTGGTCGTGCAGACCGAAGGTGTTTCCTTTGCACCAATGCATTGATCACGCCACACCGGATTCTAGTGCCACGCGAGCATGAGCCCACCGGCCCCAGATCCGACTTCGTCTTCCGTGTTAGCGACGCTTGCGAAGGCCCTCAAAGCTGAGTCGACCCAGCTTGGCGCTGCGCGTCATGAGCTCACGCTCTTCAGCGGCGAATACCTTGGAGCGTTTGCCGAGCACTTTTACTATCGGTTCGAGATCCCGGAGGAGATCTATCTGAGCAGGATTGAGCGCGCGAGCTCCACGTTCGGCCAGAGTCAGCCGGTGACATTCGAGGGGAGGATTGTCAGCCTGGACAATCAGTTCCTCATGGTCGGTCTTCCGATGGATCTTGGATCGATCCTGCCGGAGATCAAATGCATCTGGACGCACGAGGAGCATCTCAAACTGACGCTCGACGCGCTCGGCGGAGCCGAAGATGTTCACCCTGTCGCTTCAATTCTGCTTGAACCTGAGCGCGAGATGTATTTCTGCGTCGAGCGCGACCCGCGTACCGAAAGGATGTAAACTTGCTCTCCGAGTAGCTGGGAGGTGACATCCTGTTTCGGCACTCCCTGGCGACCGAGAAGGCTGCGATCCGACTTCTGACCGATGTCTGCCACAACGAAGACGAGTTCAGGAAGATCATGGAGCGCTGGAACCTTCTGATCTACGAAACCTCGGGTGTGGGCAAGACCGATCTCTCCATTTTCGCGCGGCATACCCCGGAGGCGCGCGTGCTGTGGGACATCAGCAGCCTGCACGCTTACTACTCGTCGACCGTCGAGGCGGTGGTGGAAGAGGGGAAGCACAGAGTTGCTGCATCGGTCTCAAGAGTGTTTCAGGAGTGCCTCGGCAAATCGCAGCCGGCAAATCCCGTCGAGTGGTACACCTCCTATGTCAATTTGCTCGGCAAGATGGAAACGTACCTCGCCTGGACCTCGGAGCAGCTGAGGCGATAGGGCCCGCGTTCTGCTCCGATCGCAACGAATCACTTCAACCGTAATTCACCAAAATCCCATTTTTCCAGCGCACGCGTGAAGGTCTCCTCGCGCATCCTTGAAGTGCAGGGGAAATTCGGGTATATTGAGTTCGAATCATGAACTGCACATTGAACGTGGTCAATCTGAGAAAAAATCCCTATCCCTGGAAAGTCAAGGTCAACCCTCATGAACCGTCTCTTCGATGGCCTGATGACTCGATGACTCAATCACTCGATTCTAATTTGATTCCGCATTCCAAAGTCCGGATTCGACCTTTACTTTTCCGGGGTCTGACATCGTAATGCTGGACGTCGTTCTTAAGACTGTCTTTGTCCTCCTCATCGTTTTCCTGAATGCGTTCTTCGTCGCGGCGGAGTTCGCCATCGTCAAAGTCCGTGTGACGCAGATCGAGCCGCTCGCCGCGAAACGGAACTTGCGCGCCCAGATGGCGAAGGCGATTATCGGTCAGCTGGATGCATACCTCTCCGCCGTCCAGGTGGGCATCACGATGACGAGTCTGGCGTTAGGGTGGGTCGGGGAACCTTTCGTTGCAGACACCCTGCTGCCCCTCTTCGATCGCCTGGGCATCATCGATCCGAATGTGGTTCAAACGTTGTCGTTCGTGATCGCGTTCGCTCTCATCACCACGCTGCACATCGTGCTTGGTGAGCAAGCGCCGAAATGGCTGGCGATCCAAAGGCCTCGATCGACAGCCCTGGCGGTAGCCTATCCGCTCAGGCTTTTCTATATCGTCTTCAGGCCGTTCATCTGGGTCGTCAATACGCTCGCCAATGCAGTCGTGAGGGTGCTCGGTATTCGTTCCTTGGGTGAATCTGAACTGGTGCATTCACAGGAAGAGCTTCGACTGTTGCTTGCCCAGGACAAACAGGTTTCCGTCACGAGCAAGAACATCGTTTTGAATGCGATGGATTTCCGGAGAAAACAGGCCCGCCACTGCATGGTTCCCAGGACCGAGATGGTGACGCTGTCACTCGTCGCACCTGTCAAGGAAAGTCTGAAGGTGATGCAGGCGAACAAGTACTCCCGCTATCCGGTGTATAAAGACTCCATCGATAACATCGGTGGCATTGTCTATACAAAGGACATCTTCAAGTACGATCGGCACCTCAAGGCGGATTTCTCGCTTGATTCAGTCCTTCGGGACGCGATCTTCTTGCCCGAGACTGCCGGTCTGGAGCATGTGCTGGAGACCATGTTGCAGCGGAAAACTCATATGATCATTCTGGCGGATGAGTACGGCGGCACCGCGGGACTCATCACGCTCGAGAATGTACTAGAGGAGCTCGTGGGCCCGATTCAGGATGAGTTCGACCGGGAGCCTCCTGAGGTTACCAAATTGACCGAAGACGAGTATGTTCTCGATGCGAGTGTCACAACCAATGAGGTGGAGCGCTTGATCAATCAAGAGCTGTCGCCCCGAGACATCCTCTCGATCGGAGCGTTCGTCCTTGAGCAGCTTGGTCACATCCCCCAGAAGGGGGAAAACGTTCGAGTGAACGACGCTGAGTTCACGGTCGAGCAGGTTACGGGCCGCGTCATCGATCGGATCCGAGTCAAACGGCTGGCTCCGGCACAAGAAGATGAAAAGGACCAACAGACATAATCTATCATGCTCACCTTTTTCCTTCGTCCCCTTTCATACCATTCTACCGAGCATTGTATGAGGCATGGCTTGCGTCTCTTCCTGGCGCTTTTGATTTCGCAGTCGTTTGCCGTGTCGCAGCCGGCTGTACCGCAGTGGGCGAAGGATGCGGTCTGGTATCAGATTTTTCCGGAGAGGTTCCGGAATGGCGACACAACGAATGACCCAACGCCAACAGACCTCGAGTTTCCGCCTCAGCGAGAATGGCGCATCTCGCCATGGACGAGCGATTGGTACGAACTCCAGCCTTGGGAAGGAAAGCACAGCAAGAATTTCTACGACAACGTGTTCGAGCGGCGCTACGGTGGCGACCTGCAGGGGGTCTTCCGCGAGCTCGATTATCTGTCCGATCTCGGAATCACAGCGATCTACTTCAACCCCGTTTTCGAAGCGATCTCACTCCACAAGTACGACGCATCGACCTATCACCATATCGACCACACGTTTGGCCCGGAGGCGAGAGGAGATTTGGAGTTAATCAAAGGAGAGACCGACGATCCTTCATCCTGGAAGTGGACGGCTGCGGATTCCCTCTTTCTCAAGCTTGTCAAAGAGGCTCACCAGCGTCGCATCAAAGTGATCCTCGACGGCGTGTTCAATCATTGCGGAACGAGGTTCTGGGCGTTTCAGGATGTGATCAAGAACCAGCAGCGCTCGCGGTATGCGGATTGGTTCGAAATTAGACGCTGGGACGATCCCTTGACCCATCAGAACGAGTTCGATTACAAAGGATGGTGGGATATCAAAGATCTCCCGGAATTCCGCGAGGACGCGAACGGGTTCATCAAGCCGGTGCGCGAGTACTTCTTCAACATCACGCGGCGATGGATGGACCCGAACGGCGACGGCGATCCATCCGATGGTGTCGACGGCTGGCGGCTTGACGTGGCGAACGAGGTCTCACATGTCTTCTGGAAGGAGTGGAGGGGATCGGTGAAGTTCATTAACCCAGACGCGTACATCGTGGGGGAGATTTGGGACGACGCGTCAAACTGGCTGAAGGGGGACGAGTTCGACGCGGTAATGAACTACCGCTTTGCGAGGGCAGTGGTGCGGTTCTTCATCGATACTGGCTCGCGCGGATACAACGCGTCGCAGTTCGACAGCGAACTGGCTGACATCCGGAAGGAATATCCCGGGGACGTGAACTACGTGCTGCAGAACTTGATTGACAGCCATGACACGGATCGTCTCGGCTCGATGATTGTGAATCCGAACAGGAAGTACGACGATCAAAATGGATTACGCAACAATCCAACCTACAACGTCAGTGAGCCGACTCCATCTGCAAGAAGAATACAGAAACTGATTGTACTGTTTCAGATGACCTACCTGGGCGCACCGATGATCTACTACGGCGACGAGGCGGGCATGTGGGGCGCGGATGATCCGGACGACCGCAAGCCCATGGTCTGGCCTGAGTTCACGTATGACAACGAGAAGAGACATCCCATCGCCGGCAAGACGCGGACTAATGATGTTGTGAAGTTCGATCAGGATCTCTTCAACTACTACAAGAAGCTTGTCCGCATCCGTAAGGAGAGCGTTGCACTGCGGGAAGGGGAATTCAGGACGCTCCTGACGGAAGACGTAAAAGGTGTCTACGTGTTCCTTCGGAAGTTAGGGGAAGACGAAGCCATCGTCGCTCTGAACAACAGCGGGAGAGAGCAGCGTGTAGACATCAAGGTCGGCGGCTCCTGGAAGTATCGGGAGCAGCTCTCAGGACGCGAAGTTGTGGGAAAAGATCATCTCGAATTGGCGCTTGAGCCGAAGTCCGGCTCGATCCTGGAGAAGATCAGGTAGGCACGGCAATTCACACAGGCGTTCTGGCATCCTCCCTCTTGCGGCTTGAAGCTGACGAACAAACTGGTACCTTGAAGGTAGATTCCTCGGCCGGATGATTCAAACGGTGCTCTCTCGTGCGCGAGCACCTGACCTCTCCAAAGATATCGATTGAGGTGACTATGAGACGACAATGTCCCTCACGTCTTCTTCCGATCTTCTTCCTTCTCCTGGCAGTGGGTCCTCTCTCCTCACCCCGCGGCGCGAGGTTCCTTGGTGCCTCCTGTTCAAAACCGCAGAACCAAGACAAGGATTTCGAGCCGCTTCGATCCAGAATGGTTCAGAACCAGATCGAAGGGCGGGGTGTCTCTGATCCTGCCGTGCTCGCCGCGATGCGACGCGTTCCACGTCATCTCTTCGTCCCTCCCGAAATTGTGGATGAAGCCTATGAAGATCGACCCCTCCCGATTGGTTACGACCAGACTATCTCTCAGCCGTACATCGTCGCGCTGATGACAGAGTTGTTGAGTGTCAAGCGAGGAGATAAAGTGCTTGAGGTCGGAACGGGGTCCGGGTACCAGGCAGCCGTCTTGGCAGAGATTGTCGATTCCGTCTGGACGATTGAGATTCTGGAGCCTCTGGCGAAATCTGCCGAGGAGCGGCTAAAGAAACTCGGTTACCGGAACGTCACCGTGCGTTGCGGAGATGGATACGCCGGGTGGAGAGAGCGAGCTCCGTTTGACGCGATCATGGTTACGGCGGCACCGGAACAGACTCCACCTCCGCTCATCGAGCAGTTGAAGGAGGGCGGGCGAATGGTTATCCCGGTCGGTCCCGCGTTCTCCGTTCAAAGCCTCTATCTTGTGGAGAAACGAGAGGGCAAAATCACGACTCACAACGTCGCTGCTGTCCGCTTTGTCCCGATGATCAAAGAGCGGTGATTTGATCTCTCACGACTGGTCGAGCGGCGGTGAGCATTCTTCTCCGCTTTGCCCAACCGATTCTGCACTCCCCGAACTACTTCCTCGCTCCTTCATACCGTGACCTCGTAAATCTCATCGTTAGATCGCAAAAATGCCTTGACTAAGTGTGGAAAAGCGTGTAAGATCCACCGATGGTGATCGAGTCAGATGTGCTATCTCTATAGTCACGGACTCAGTCACCAAAATCTTCCTCGTCAAACAAATAGAAGATCCGAATTAGCCATCAAGGACAACACAACCTTCTTGAAAGGAGTTACTATGTCGTTGAGATCGTTTGATGTGAAACTGGAGGGTAAATCTCAGTTGCACGAACCAATCGTAAAGTTGCAGGGAATTCAACTCAACATATGGTCGGTTGACGGCGGGGGGACTTGGGAAAACAAGGACGTGGAATTGGACGTGGGCAACAAGTTGGACGTTTTCATGTCCTGTAAAGCTGTGAGTGGCACAGGCTGGAAATTCACTATTCAAGACAATGGCAACGATAAGGAAATCTATAATGCCAGCGGAGAAACGGGGGAACCTCTTGGTGGAGATCCAACAAAGAAAGAAGTGCCAAACTATTCCCAGCGGGAAACCGCGGTCAATTGCTAACTCATGGAGACACAGTCATGTCTATGCGATCAGTGGTGACGCTTTGTTTGTTGATATCATATGCTTCGACGGCAAGCTCACAGAATTCATTGTTGCAGGATAAGTCTGGTTCGACCTCCGTTATGGTCACGGATAAAAGCGCTATATCGGTAAACGCTGGAGCTTCCAGCTTTCAGTTAAGCAAGTCCTATTCAGAACAACCTAGCAACGGGTTAGAATATTTCTACGGGGTGGGTGCCAATTTCAAATCCAACAACGGCATATCTGCTATCTTAGATGGAATCAAAGTCAAACCTCAAGTCGATCTAAGTGCATATTACGGGAAGTATTTTAAGTCCACGGACCCGTCAACTTCCGATTTCTGGTACATTAACATTAAACTGACGAATTCTCAATTCAACTTACTGAAAGGAGATAGTTCGAATTCCTTCGATGCGAAACAATTCTTCGGCTATACGGCATCTCTTGGCTACAATCGACTAGGAGCAATCTCTGGTTTGAGTTATCTTTTCGGCTTTTGTGTTAATGTCGGGATGATAAATGATTTGAATGATCTAAAATCTGTCGACACTTACACCACCTCTGAAGCAACGGTAAATAACGTTTATACCACTCTTCTGAAGGACAAGAATAGTGGCTTCTCGGGTAACTATGTCACATCAAGTGCATTGAGGATCAACGCCGACGGATATTTGTTTTTTCTCAAACAGTTAGCTTTAGGAGGCTACATTCGTAGTCAACTCAGTGGGGTTAATCCGCGAACATCAACAGGGTTGGGAATAATACTGGGACAAGAGAAAGCTCCTTCCAATGTCGTTGGGGGAATCTTCTATCAATTCAACGACCTGTTCAATCAGCTAAACAAACAGAACGACTTCTTGAAAAAGGGGGGGATCAACCTCGTGGCCGGGTATCACTTCTAGTTGGGACTGTGAGCCGCGAAAGGCATGACTACTGCTTGTCGGCGACGTCAATTTCGAAGGTGGTAAAAAAAGAGAGCAGGCGTGTTACGTGGAAGGAAAACTGATGAAGAGTATTGTGGCGAAACCATATAATCAGTAGCTCCGTTGATCTCGCAGTCATTGGTTTCAGCCGCGCCACGCCGAGCTTGAGGACGAATTGACTGAAGGTGCGAGGCGAAAAGCAAGCGTAACCACGACGTTGATTCAATTGTTAAGGCGATGGTCGCAGTTTCCCAGCCAGCTCTATGGGGTAACGGCAGTTGGACTCCAACTGATACGATAGATAGGAGAATATGACCATGGCAGACACTGCAACTAACGGGGCAGACTGAAGCAGTGCTCCGGCCGATGAGGAGGTAGAGAGCAATTCGCCGCCGGAAATGATCATTGCGTGGATAGTTTCATTGTCGACCGAACACCAATCGAAATTACAGAGAAAAGAAGGTGGAAAAAGGGCGCGACAAAAGGCAGCTACGGAAAGTTCCACAGGAAGACCATAGAACGGAGGCCTCCGCCGTGAACCCAAACTTGCCACCGCTTTTGAGTGCCGGAGGAAGAGAGACGGGGGCAAAAACCATCCACTATTCGATGGACTGCTGAAGGACCCGGAATGACATATCGGGCGGAACCTTCGATGCAGAGCAATTACTCACTTTCAAAAGGAGGTTACTATGGGAAGAAGCATAGTTACAGATAGCGATGTGAAGGCCGTGCAGGCAAGACGGGCGCTAACAGCCGGACCGACGGATGTAAAGCCAGATGAATACAGCACCCGACTGATCAAATACATCCCGGCAGAAGTTGTCACAATCTATGTCTTCGTCGATGGAATTATCAAGAATTCTAGTTCATCAGATAGCTTGTTGTTGTGGTTGACCTTTGGCATCATCTTGGCGCTGACTCCGCTTTATCTCTGGAGAGTGCAGAAGGTAAAGAAGTGGACTCAGATAGTAATCTGCACATTGTCGTTTGCCGTGTGGGTGTTCTCACTTGGCGGTCCGTTTGCCTTGTTGGGTTGGTACGAAGCACTATACGGAGCTGTTCTGCTGCCGCTATTCACTTTTGCGGTTGGTATTGTGGAACCAACGAAATAGATAGACAGAGAGATTTCATAGTGATGTGAGTACTCTTTCCGGTCTCCAGAAAGGCCGGGGGGAAAGCTCATGCGTTCGCGAACAAGCATGCTATCGCATAATCGACTCCATAATGAATTCACCACCACTCGGCGACAAGGGGCATCTTTGTTTTCTACGACGGTCACCACAATCTGCACACCTGCCACCGTAGAGATTGAGAGCGTGTGATCGAATAAATGGGGAAAAAATAGCACAAAGGAAGGGAAGTGGACTCAACACGATTCAGGTCCAAGACGTGATCGGAGAAATTCAGGAGGGATCATGAAGGAGCAAGCCGGGTTTGACCTCAATGCGCCTGTCGCTGTGGAGGCAATCATCGGAGCACCTCTTAATCTCATTGTTTCAAGCTGGAAATCTGCCCAACTCGGGTCGCCCGCTGATCCCGAGTTGCTCGCTCGTGGTCCAGCCATACTCGAGGTTGTAGGTTCGCTGACCGCCCACCCAGGGCTTGGCGGGCTCCGTGACGCCATCGCAGCCCACGACCAGCATGGCCTGGGCGCGCTCGTTCAACTGAATAACTGCCTTGGGTTGACGTGCGATGCTTTGATCGAGCGCTGCAAGCAATTGCGACGCGAGAAAAAGTGGACGAGTTTACGCCAAGAGGCCACACTGGCCGGCCGAATCACTGCGGCCGCTGGGCGGAATGGCCAACGGGGCCTCGCCTTGTTCCTTCTGGCTAACGCCTACCGAGCCATCGACGATAGCAAAGGGACAATTGCCGCCTACCAGGCCGCAATCAAGTCAGCGTTGACGGTCGGCGATAAGCATATCCTCGCTGTATCCAACGACAACCTCGGCAACGTCCTCGCAGATGTCGGGCAGTTTGACGAGGCGCTCTGTTGCTACGAGCAGTTGCTCGATTACGAGGACGACCCAAAGGGCCGCCGCGCTGTGCTCATAAACCAGTCGAATGCGCTCCAAGCACTGGGAGAATTGCGCGTAGCGGCCCGGATAATGCAGGATGTAGTAGCGGAGCTCGAACGCGCCGGCATCAGCGGTCGGGAACTGGCAATAGCACTTGACGATTTCGCCCTTCCAGTGTTTAAACTGGGCGAGCCGGCGGCCGCGCTCAAGATGCTCGATCGTGCCCGGACGCTGTTCGACGCCAACGATCTGGTTTCGCGTGCTGTGAACGCGCTGAGTCGCTCAAGGATCCGCGCGGCCATGGGAGACAAGGATGCCGCCGCGCAGGCCTTCCGGGAGGCGCACAGCATGGCGTTCGAGCTTGTATCGCGTGAGATCGACCCCGAGCACTACCGCCAGGGTTTCATCACCAGCCGCGCTGCCTCCCTGCCAACCAACCACGCAGCCAATCGGCTGTTCCAGGAAGGTCTCCTGGCAAGGGATCGCGATGAGAGGCAAGAAGCCATCGAACGATTGGAGCAGGCCAGGCATCTTGCACGGGAGGGTGGCGACCTCGCGTTAGCCCTGCGGATAGAGGCCAATGTGGCTGCCCTCCAGTTCAATTGGGGACAGTTTGAGCAGGCCTGTTCCATCGCCAGACGAGTCCACCACGAGGCGGCCGAACGTGGGATCGCCCGCCCCGATCTCATGGCTATCGGCACACTTGGGAGTCTTGCAGCCCGCGGAGTCGACATCGGGTACCCTCTCAAATCTCTGGGTGCCCTCGCGATGTCCTCAGTGCTGCTTGAGGTCCATACACGGATCGTGGCCGACGCGGGCCTCGACACCAAGGACGCGATCCTGGAGACCTACGACCCTGGCACGGTTGACAACGAACTCGCCAAAATCGCCGAGGCGAAATGCGCTGACGACCTTGCCATCCGGTATTACCGGGAAGCCGTCAGGAAGGCGCAATTAGTTGGGGCGTGGTTCGAGCTTGCCAACCGACTTGCCGGACTGCTCTTCGTGCTCGACCAGAGCAACAACTTGCAGGACGCCGACATGGTCGCTGACAAGCTCGCGGCGCTCCTCGCCAAGGGGGCTCTTTCGGATCGGGGCCAATTGGTTGCACATCAGGCTCTCGGTTTACACCTTGCTGATCGCGACCGCTCAGCCGCAATCAACCACCTCCGGCAGGCTTGCGCACTTGCTGAAGCCCTACGGCAAAGGGTGGGGCCGGGACCCGAGCGTGCCGACGTCGCCAGCCATTACCCCAACCTTTACCGCAGGCTAGCCGGATTATTGCGTGAGGCGGGCGACGACACTGCGTCCTTTGAGGCGCTACAGGGTGAGAAGGGCCGGCGATTGACTGATGCGCTTACAGCACTTGTTGGTGGAGGTGCAGCGATCTCGGACGCGCTGCCGACGGCCCACGAAGTCATGGCATTGCTCCGCCGCCTGGCCGGCGACGACCTCACCGTGCTGGTGGACCTGGCTGTTGAAAGAGACCGGTTGATCGCCTACCTCGTTGGAGACGGCGCCGTACGGGCTATTCAAGTCGCAGGCGATCTGACCATCCTAGCCACGGCAGAGGGCGGCGACACCCAGGAGCGGGAAGCCCGTGTCGTCGGACTGTGCCTGCAAGAAAGGTTGTTGAGCGACCTGGCTGAGGCCGTGACCGCGGCAGTACCAGAGAAGCGCCGACTGCTCATAGTGCCCGATCAGTCTCTCTATAATCTCCCGCTCCACGCCATCCCGGTGAGAGGGCGGCCTTGGTGCGAACACTTTTCAATCGGTTACCTGCCGGCTGCAGGCGCGTTGCGATTCGCGCCGGTCCGGCGGCCGCCAGTCGGTCGCTCACTGGTCGCAGGGGACTCCCGTGGCGACCTGCCCCATGCTGCAGAGGAGTGTAGGGAGGTGGCGGCTGTGCTTGGCAGCATACCGCTCATCGGGCCGCAATGTACGCGCGTGGCTATGGAGAATGAGCTTCGTGCGGGGGAGCTCGACGTAGTCCACCTTGCATTGCACGGCCGGGGTGACGTGCGGCGTGGTGGACGAGCCAGTTTGCTTCTCGCGGATGGCACCGGCGGTACTGCGTGGGTTTCCTTCGACGAGCTTGCAGCCCTTCCATGGTGGGCAGAGCTCGTCGTGTTCTCTGGCTGCAGCACTGCGGTAGCGGGCCCCCGCCAAGGCCACGAACTTGTCGGCGTTGCCCGTGCTGCTGCGGAGCGCGGCGCCGCTGCTGTGATCGCGTGCCTCTGGCCGGTCGGTGATGAGGCAACCAAGATATTCATGACGCAGTTGTACAAGGAGCTCACCGCACGTCGCGCTGTGGGTCCTGTTGACCTCCGTGTTGTGCTCGACGATGCCCGCAATGCGCTTCGCGCATGGGTTCGTGCAGCGTCCGCGGCTGGCGTACAGCGGCGTGATGGGCGTTCCATGAGGCCAAAAATGATGGACATGGTGGAGAGGCCGAAGGTGGACCCGGAAGTAGCTGATGCTCTTCAATGGGCGCCGTTCATCCTGCTCGGCGACCCGATCCTGGGACACTGATGGGATTTGAGAACCGAATGCGCCTGCCATCACAGCGGTCGGCTTTAGACGGTGATGGCCGGACAGGGCAACGAGATCAGAATGATCCTTGTTGCCGGTGGTAGCAGAATATCAGGGAGCATTGTTGTACGTGAGCTGCGGCAGCAAGAGCCCGATCAAGCACAAATACCTAGCCGCGATCAAGTACGAGGAATTGTCCAACAAGTATTTCGACGAACGAGGCCTAGTGACACAATAGCGGACGCCTGAGGCGACAGCTGGATTTACAGCCTTCACGTCGTTGGCAGGAAACCTTGGCCGAGATCGTCCCGGTCGAAGGCTGAAAAGATTGATAGGTAGTTCATGGAGGCATGCGTCTGGAAGAAAGGAATCAACTTTCATGAACGCGGCGACCATTGTTCCAACGTATCATGTCTTGCTCATCGGCATCGATCGCTACCCACTGGGTTACAACAGCCTCTCCGGATGTCTGAACGACATCGATGCCATTGAAGAGCTATTCCTAGCACCCCCTGGGGTAGGCTTCCCACCTGAACATGTCCACATCACCCGCTTGGTTGCTTCTCTCCCCGATCGCCCGTCCGCTTCACGTTTTCAAACGGAGACCCTTGCACCGACGAAGGCCAACATGCTCTATTCGTTGAAAGCAATGGGCGGGTCGGCGGTAAAACCCACCGATCGTGTCCTGATCTACTATTCGGGGCACGGCGACCAGAAATTATGGACCGGAAGCTCGGTGTGGCATGAAGCGCTCGTGCCCCATGACGATCACGCTATCGAGTACCTTTTCGACGTTGAGGTCAATGCGCTGATCAACGCGATTGCAGCACGTACCAGCGACCTGACCATCGTGCTCGATTGCTGCCACTCAGCGGGTGCCACGCGTGGTGATCTAAGCGACATTCAGGCACAAGGGGCGGTAAGGACTTTGAAAGGTGACGATACAGCTGTCGCGCCTCCCGACCTGACTGCGCTTGGGCTAGGCAATGGCGCAGCGTGCGAACGAGGAGTAGAAACAGGTCTGCTGCGGTCATCTGATCCGGGCTACCTGGTTGTCGCTGCCTGTCAATCCGACGAAAGCGCCAGTGAGGGTGCACATCCTAAGGGTCAACCCTCACATGGCGTATTCACGCACAGCCTGCTGAGTGTGCTGAGCGGGAAGAATGCCGCCCAGCGTCCCCTATTGCGTTGGGCTGACATCTGGCCGGAGCTGCTGGCCAAGGCCGCTGAACGCAACGGACAACTCAACCAGCAGATACAACATCCCCGGATGATTGGCCGCAGCGAGCGACGATTGTTCGGCGGTGCCTGGGAAAAGATGGATGCCGGCTACCGTTTATCAAAGCGTTCTGATGGACACTATAACGTTGCCTCAGGCACGCTCATGGGCGTGACCAAAGATGCGGAGATTGCGGTCTACGCTCCGGAGCCTCGCCTGTTTGCGCCCATCGGATCGCCAGAGGATCAACCTGTTGGGCACTTGAAAGTCGGCAAAGCCGGGCCTTCCAGTGCAGTTGCGAAAGCCCTCGGGGTGCCGTTTGCTCTGCCGGACGGTGCACGCGGCCGATTGGTCAAACCAGGAGAAAGTGAACGCCTGCGAGTCTGCCTCAAACCCCAGGATGCAACACTCAAAACTCTGCTTGAAGAATCTTCTCTGCTTGAAATCATGCTGGCCACGGTTTCGGGCGCTGAGGTCGAGGTCCTCGCACAACCGGGCGGCGGGTGGATCATCGGCAACGATACTGAGCCCTTGCTGGCGACCGTCCCCGCGGGTGAACACCAAGCCTTGCGGGCAGCACTCGAGTCTTATTACCGCTACAATACTGTGCTGCGCATGGCGCGTAACTGCAGCGATCCGCAGATCAGCAACAGCCTCAGCGTTCGCCTCCTCGATTGCAGTGATCAAACGGCGCTAGCTGCCATGTCACCCGAGGCGCTGGCCGATCCAAACCTGCCCGAAGCGCCTCGGGACAACGCGCACATTTATGCCGTGCGACAAGGCTTCAAGTTCTGCGTCAAGGTGGCCAACAACTCGCGGTATCGCCTGAACGTCACTTTGCTCAACTGTAGCGCGGGCGGCCTGGTCGAGTACCTAAGCGATGCCCTGCTGAGAGAAGAGTCCGCCCATGTCATGTGGCTCGATGGCAAATTGGGCGCGCCATTAGAGACTTATCTGGATAAACTGCCGGCAGGCGATTACGGTATCTCTCTCCCGGATTACGCGACAGAACGCATGATTGTTATTGGAACAACTCGCGCTGACGTGGATCTTCGTTACCTGACTGTTGACAAGAAGGTGCAAGAAGTGGTGAGCGAGAATCTTTCTACCGGGGAAGTCAGGGAATGGGTTCTGTGGCTCAAGAAAGCGTTTACGGCGCCGACGGAGCTCTGGACTGCGACGGTGACACCCGTTCGCATCTCACGGCAGTAGAAGTTGCGTTTGAGCAGAACGCGCCCGCACGGTGAGATGTGACCTTCCGAAAGAACTCACATGGTTCAAAGGGGTGATTTATGTCTAACAACATGTCAAAACAGGGGACTGAAATGCTTAAAGTCGTTGATCTACTGAAACAACAAGCTCGTTATGACGATGCACTGGAACTGATGAGCCAGTTCTGCGATGCCGCCCGCCCCGCACTCGGCGAAAGATCCTTCTCATATGCAGTTCTGCTGGAAAAAGTCGCCGACCTCAATCGGCTGAAGGTGGACCTGTCAGGATTGTGGCAGTGATGGATTAGTTTCTAGGCGGCTGCCAAGACCCTGCAAAACCCTCCCCGCCGAGGAGAGGGTTTTCTTTTTCAGAAGAATCGCGGGGAAGAGCGGCGAGTTCGCGGTATGGACGCTTCTCGCCTCGTGAGTACGTGATAGAACTTGGCAGCGCTTTCGCATGCATCCGGAGGTAGCTGAAGCCTCGGTTGATTTTTTGTCGTTTTTCAAGTACTGTCTTGGGGGGACTTGTCTTATCTTCCCACCACGCAATCTCATCAGACGTGCGTCCGGTACAATCCATACTCTCTGGCCTGCTTCTTCGTCTTCGAACGAGACTGGGGGGGACCCATCTCGTTGGAGGCGAAGGCAGGCGTGCGGGGGTGTCGTCCGCTTTCGTCCGACGGGCGGTCCAGGCCGCGCACACGGTGGTCTCGGCAGCCGGCGTGATGTGGAACCACATCGTTGAGTTCTTCCTCCGGCTCAAAATCCATTTCAAGTTCAGCATCATTGTCGGCATCTCCATCATCGCTGTGACGTTTGTTATTAGCTCGATCGCGGTAAGCCTGCAAGAGCGCGAGCTCCGGCTGCAAACGGAAGTGCTGGGATATCAGATCGTCCAAAGCCTCACAGCCGTAGCGGAAGACAACCTCCTGTTGAATTCCGTCCCGGTGCTCCAGGACTACGTCAAGAATTTCAGTAAGCGGAATATTCCCAGCTTGGAGCAATTGTTCGTAGTGGACCGGAGAGGGATCATTGTTGCCCATCTTGTACCCGACAGTGTGAACAAATCGGTGACGGCCGCGGATCTTGATCTTCTTGAGAGCGCGGACTCCGCTCGGCTGCTGGAAACCGCGACGCACTTTCGTTTTATCCAATCGATCTACGTCACACGACGCGAGGCCGGCCAGACGCGACGCTTTCTGCTAGGTGCCTCTGCGGCAAGTTTTTCGAAGGTTGTTTTGCTCGCCCCGATACAGGAGATGCGGAACAAGATCGTACTCGCCAGCCTTGCCGTGTCCATCGTTGCCATCGGTCTTGTCCTCTTCATTTCGAAGCGGATCGTCCACATCATCATCGTTCTTTCAGAGGCCGCACGACAGGTAGGGTTTGGCGACCTGAAGGTCAGCGTGTTCACGCGCATGAAGGATGAGCTGGGCACCCTGGCCAAGGAATTCAACCTGATGGTTGTGCAGATCCGCGAGAAGGTAGAGATGCAAAAGTTCCTCTCGCGTTCCACGATGGAGATGATCACCACTTCGGGCGAGGCGAAGTTGGGGGGCGCACGAAAAACGATTATTGCGATGTTCACCGATATCCGGAATTTCACCACGTACTCGGAGAAGCTCCGGCCGGAGGAGGTTCTGGAGACGCTCAACTATTACCTTGACGTGCAGACGCGCATCATCCATGAGCACTCCGGAGTCGTCGACAAATTTCTCGGTGACGGCATCATGAGCGTTTTCACCGGAGAACGGATGGCCATGAACGCCGTCGAAGCTGCCGTCGACATCCAGCGCACGGTCGCCCGGCTCAATGCACGACGCAAGGAGGCGGACGAGACTGTTCTTTACGTCGGCGTCGGTATCGCCAGCGGTGTGGTCGTTCTTGGTAGCATCGGATCTCGCGACCGAATGGATTATACGGCGATCGGCGACACGGTGAATGTTGCGTCCCGCCTGTGTAGCATCGCGGGCCCCGAGGAAATACTGGTGACTGAAGACATCGTCAATTGGATCAAGAAAGACTACAATGTTTTTTTCGAAGGCCAGATCCCTATCAAAGGGAAGCAGAACGAGGTGCCGGTCTTCAAAGTCCCCTATTCTCTATCGTGAACATGGCCCGCTGGCTCTTCATCTTTGTGGTCCTGGCGACACCGCCCCTCCGCTCCCAGTCTTTGATCAGCGGGGCGTGGGATTATGCTTTGGGGAATTCCTCGCTCTCGTGGTTTCCATCTCCGTCATCCCTGTTCGTCAATCCTTCAGAGCTCGGCAGGATTCATGAGAACGAGGTGCTTGTCAGCACGGAGCGGTTCCGGTCGCTCGGGTCGATGTCGGGAGCGCTCTTCGTGCCGTACACCGGGACCTTCGGATTCGGATCGTCGGTCGATAGCACGGAGACGGAGTTCCGGGCCGGCTTCGGCAGAATCATCGGACGCTATCATACCATCGGCGGAAGCGTGTCGGTTATTGACAGGATCCGCGGCGGTTTCCGGTTCGGCATCGGCAGCGCTTTTCATTTTCCGTCCACGACCGAGAATTCGGGCTTGCATGTCGGCATCGCCGTGAGTCGTTTGCCGAAGCATCCCATCTTCTCGGGGGGCCTTGCGTATTGGGCAATTCCCGACAGGTTCAGGCTTCAAGCGGCAAGCCGGTCGCGCGTGACACGTGCCGCTTACCTTGGCGCAGAACTTCACGTTACATCCATGATCGCTCTTCAGATAGGGACGCAGGCGTTCAGAAAGATCTCAGGTGGTGTCGTTGTAGCTACCCCGCTGCTAAGGGTCGAACTCGGCGGAGGGAGATCCGGCGTTGCACTCTCGCTCAATTTTCTGATCGGTGATGCCTCTACGGTTTCCCGCTCGGCGAACTACGACGCCGGGGCGGGAGCATTTGCAGAGGGAGAGTACTCTGAGGCACGCAGCGATTTTCTGGCGGCCGTTGAGTACGATGAGTACGATGAAGAAAGCAGAACGCTGGCAAGAGAATCCGAGCGTTTGCTGGATTCCTCCGTTGTCGCACTCATTGCGCAGGCGAAGGCGTATAAAGATCGCAAGAACTTCCTGGCAGCCATGCGTACCTACGCACAGATATTCAGAATTGCGCCCGACCGGGCGGAGACCACCCGGGAGCTCAAGGATGTGGAGACGAGACTGGGCTTGTACGTTCAGAACCTGATCGACATAGGCGACAGCCTGCGCCAGCGGAAGGAGAAGGCGAGAGCGCGCCGGTGGTATGAACTTGCGTTGGAGCTGGATCCTTCGAACGACACCGCTTCAGCGCGACTCGACGAGATGGAGAATCTTTCCCGCGAGAACGTAAAGGCCATCCTCAATCGCGCCCGCTCGCTTCTTTCCCACAACCAGCTAGATGAAGCCCAGGCAGAATATGAGCGCGTCCTCGCGATCGAGCAAAAGAACTCCCGGGCACGTGCAGGCCTGCACTTGATCCAGAGCCGGCGGACGAGTGCGTTGTTCGAGCAGGCCAAAGCGCTGTATAGTGAGGGGAAGTATTCGGAAGCCCTTCCGATCCTTGTTGACATCGTCCAGAAGGACGACCGGAACAGCGATGCCAGATGGTATCTTGAACTTGCACGGAAAATCCTCGAGCCGGAGGTTGAAAAGATCTTCAAGGCCGGCCTCCAGCTGTACGTCAAGGAGGAGTACCGCAAGGCGATAGAGATGTGGGATAAGGGGCTCCTCATCCAGCCACATCATGCCGACACGCTGGAATATCGCAAGCGGGCCGAGGAGAAGCTCAAGGCCCTTGAGCAGCTCAAGTAGCTCCTGCCTACCGTCGCCAGTCTTTCGCTCTGGCGATCGACAGACAATGGGATCCAGAGTCACAGTGGCGCGACGAAGATTTTGAGAAAGAGAGATTTGTCAGGATTGGGGCGGTGCTGCGGTGATGAAGGGTGGTTCCGGGACAGAGCTAAGTGTCGAAATGCGAGATCCTGAATCCTAGGCAAACGGAAAGCGCCAATCGCAAAGTTCAAAACAGGCAAAGCCTTCGGCCGTCGCGGCTTTGGGAATTCGAATCTTCCTTTTGCTTAGTATTTCGATATTCGAGCTTGCCCCTCCGAAGCACGTCGGATGCTCGGGGGAAAACTCGCAAGTCACATCTCACGCCCCATATCCACTATTCGCTCATCTCCCGCCTGACTTCTCGGGTCTCACTCGAGCTCGAACGCCCCCAGATCGATGCTTGTTCTTTGCGGACGAGGATTACCATCCTTGTCCTCCTCCGGCAGCTTGCCCGTCTCCGCATCTGGAGCGGCAAAGCTGACGGTCCCTTTGTCGATCGCAATGGAAGTGTCTGTCAGCCGGTAATCCGCCAGCAGCAGGTCGCTGAACGACTGCGCTGACGAGCCGCTGACCCCTAACCCTTCCGTCCCCGTTGTCGTGATGTTACCGTTATCCACTCCATCCAATACCTGGTCATAATTCGCAACGTCCTTGGAGCTCTGCTTGTTCACCTTTCCATTGTTCCCAATGATCAGATTGTTCAGCAAGACGATCTTCCCTGCGCCTGCTTTGCCCTCCCTCTTGACTCCGTAGCGCCCCTCCGCATCTCCCTTGGCTGTCCCGTTGAAGGAGATGATATTGTTGACCAGATAGAGGTTCTTCTGCGAGGCCGCTTCAACGCCGTTCCAACCGTTCTTCACGATTGTATTGTTGAGAACATACTGCGCCCCGTCGGTGCCGTCGGCGAAGTCGATGCCGTTCTTCTCGTTGCCGGCGATGACGTTGTTGACGATGCGGGTCCGAACGTTGCGTTTCCCTGCGCTGATACCGTCCTTGGAGGAGTTTGTGATCTCGTTCGCCTCGATCGTTATGTCGGTATTCTCCTGCCCCTCGATCTCCACGGCGTCCTTGTTGGTGTTGGCCGCATTGATGGTGAAGCCCTTGACCGTGATGACGTTGGACCGGGCGATGCGGACGCCCTGGATGGTCACCTCTTCAGATGCCAGCAGGGTCAGGGAGTCCTTCTTCTGGATCTCCACAAGCTCCTTGTAGGTCCCTGCATCCACAGTGATGGTTGTCCCCGGCTTAGCCGCATTGACGGCAGCCTGGATCGTCGTGAACTGGCCCGGGACGCTCAGGATCCGTCCGAGCGATCCCAGCTTCGTCAAAAGCTCGGTCGTCTTCCCCGAAAGATACGTGACGCCTTCCTCCGTGACGAAGCTCTTCGGCCTGCGTTTTCCTTTCTGTTGCTCTTCGAGGGTATGGTGATAGACCTTCTGGAGGCGGTTGAGGAAGCTCTGCAGCTGGGCGCTCGCCCTCGTAAGACTTCCTTTCTCCAGGCTCTTTCGCGCGTCGGTCAGCTGTCTGTTAAGGGAGTTGACGAGCGCCCTGTCCCCGATCCAGCCGTTGGCGTGCGCGGTCGCGAGGCTTGAGCTGAGTGAGTCGACCTGGACTACGAAGGGCGGCTCCTGAGACTGCGCTGGCAATTGATCAAGCAGATACTCCGTGTCATCCCGGAGGAGAGCATACGCTTTGCTGGTCAGCATTGACGAGCTGTCGACATCGACGTCACGCAGGACCGACTGCAACGTTGTGCGGGCGCCGGTTGTGTTGTTCTGTTCAAGCTGAGTCTTGGCTGTGGAGAAGTAACTCAGATATTTGTCTGCTGTCGGTTGATCCGTGATCCAGCCGAGCTTGCGCATAGCGGAGACATCCTGCAAGAGAGAGTTTGCGCTGACTACCTTGACAAAGCTGACATCGCTTCCAGGTCGGCCGTGATAGGTAAATCGATATGTAATGACGCTGTCTCTATCGATGGGTATATTTTTGAGGTCAAATCGCACGTCCTGGATGTGCGTCGTGTCGTATCCTCCTGCAGTCACATAGAGATCGAACTTCCCCAGCTTGTTTCCGAAGAATTGGAACGTATAAGTCCCGTCACCTTCTGGAGACTCGAAGAGACAAACAAACTCTGATGATACGTCTACCGAGGCATTGGGATCAAGGTCTCCAACGCTCATGAATCCATAATTGGACTCAGGTATTTCCTCATATCTTTTCCAGTTCTCGCGCCTAGCTGCACCCCTCGGGTCAATCCCTGTCATTCGGCCGGCTGGATCGGTAACAACGTAATTGACGAGGTGATCAGCGTCTACCTGCATAACGACTTCTTGTGTTTTGCCGGCCACCGGCATCATTTGCAGGAACAGAAGTGGAATCAGAACTTTGCGCATGGTTATTCCTTCTGAATTGGGCTGGTCTTATTTGAGCTTTAAAGGTACATACCGGTATATGGTTTTGTAGGAAGAACTTAAAGTGACACGGTTTGTCTTTCCACCTGGGTCCAGAATCGTGTAGTCACCGTTTGCCGTCTTTCCAGTAACAACGATCCAGTGCTGATTGTTCTTATCGGGATTAAGGACCTGAGCAATTACTGGTAAGCCACTAGAAAGGGTGGCGTCCATCTGCGTAAGGGAAGGCAACGTCTCCGGCGGAGTCACTTGATCCAAACCGTCGTCATAACCTAATCCCTCGCCAACTGGCTTCATAACTCGAATGGGGCTGCCTTCGTATCCACCGATCGTTTTCCATAACACTTTTGTTCCGTCGAACATGGCATTCTTCTTCATCCAGGCATTCAGTCCTCCCGGATCCACGTTCACGCCGTAGGCTTTCAGCACCATTGCTATGCAAGACAATGCACACCCTTCTTTAGATATCGTTTTCTCGCTGTTGTCATATATCGAATCTTTCCACGTTGAATTACCTTGAAGATACAAAACCCCAGTCGTGTTCGCACCTGAGAGGTATGTCGCTTGGACATCCACGTGAAGTGTACCATTCACCGTGGTGGTCGCCCCGAGACTTATTCCAAGTGGGAACCTGCCATTATACGCTTGTCCATTGGCCAGAAAGGCAATAGAGCCTTCGGCTGCTTGGCTGTAAGAGACATCGACCAGATTCATGCCTTGGGTGCCTGTCGTGGCATTCTCCAAAGTTCCAAATGGCTCGCCTTCTGAACCCAAGTGGAAGTTAACCTTCGCGTCAGTTTCTTCCGGTCTGATTTGACCTTCTGGGTCGGAAAGAATCACTGTCAGAATCACATTACCGTAGGAGGTCACTGTACTCGCAGATACCCGGAGCTCGATCTTCGTGGCAGTTCTTCTCTTGACGACCACTTGCCCAACCGGGTCCTCACACGCGTTGTCCGCAAGCATCCGGGCGAGCAATTCTGCTCTGGCTGCCTTTCCTTCGCTGCTCCCTTTCTTGAGGCTTACTACTTGACGAGTTTTGTCACCTACGGCCCGTATGCTCCTGTCGCCCCCCCCTCCACCTCCGCCGAGAGACGGATAACCCGTGATCTGGACAACAGCAGAGTCTACCGTCAAACTGTCCACAGCGATGAACTCGAATGGCTGCCTCACTCCCTCAAATGATGATCCGATGTAATCCCACTCCACCATCCGAACAACTCCATATTCTCCTCCCTCTGTGATTTGAAGATCAAATATCCGCTCCGGCCGGAAGTCCACGATTGTCCCGTCCGC
>Ga0315277_10000194_pt1 | contig 102706 bp, 120 predicted proteins | sample YL17G05_15_MG_FD_203695 | JGI IMG/M metagenome (GOLD analysis project Ga0315277, IMG submission 203695) | Sediment microbial communities from Yellowstone Lake, YNP, Wyoming, USA - YL17G05_15 | ecosystem: Environmental > Aquatic > Freshwater > Lake > Sediment | place: USA: Wyoming | collected...
CATGTATGGCAGCCAAAATGCCCTGTCATGGCAGGAATAGAACAACAACCAAAGCTATTTTCACAGCAGATGGTATAATAACCCAATAGGAGAGGTGACCGAGTGGTTTATGGTGCCGCTCTCGAAAAGCGGTCTCCGATTATATCGGAGCGTGGGTTCAAATCCCACCCTCTCCGCGGAGAGGTGCTGGAGTGGTCTAACAGGCACGCCTGGAGAGCGTGTGTCGGGGTTTCCTCGACCGTGGGTTCGAATCCCACCCTCTCCGCCAGCCTACGCCAAGGCTTCGGCTGGCAGGCCAAATTTCATATGTGGTACGTATATATACTGATAAGCGCAATCGACAGTAATCTCTATGTAGGTTCAACAAATGATATTGCCCGCCGATTGGCTGAACATAACTCTGGGAAGGTTGATTCTACGAGAAACAGGACACCGCTAAGGCTAGAAGCATATTTTGCCGTTAAAGATAAGTCCAGAGCAATTGCACTTGAACAATAGTTCAAAACTGGGTCAGGGAGGGCTTTCCTGCAAAAACGAATCCTTTAGCCATCGAAGCTCTATCAGAGCGTAGGTGGCCACCCTCTCCGCCAACAACAGGCAATAGGCAATGCCCTACAATGATGCCGCTGCTAAATTCATCTGGCCTCACGAAATTTGCCAGCCCTTTCGTAGCCGAGTCCCCGACCAAATCTCCGATTTCTCGGGATTCAGATGTCAGTGTTTAGGGTCTCGCTAGTGTGCCTAACACCACCTTCCGATGCCACGGATACTCCACTATCTTGGCAAGAGGGTGACGCGTAGCTGAACCACAACAAATGGGAAGGGTTGAAAAAGATCACGATTTTGTATAGGCTTATTTAGGTGAGGGACAGGACTTTGCTCGCGGTGGCACGCCTTGTGAGTTTTCTTGCTAGGTATCGAAGATCCACGCCTGCTTTGGCGGAGTAATTGACGATGAAAAATGGTAAGGGAGTTGACAAGACCGCCCATCTGGCCAGTTCCGGTTTGAACCTTTCTAACCAGGGTAGCGTAACTGAGAAACACTATAATGACCTCGTGGCTTTGAGTCGAGTCTCGGCAGCAATCAGCGGTCTGCAGGACTTAGATACTATTCTCAAGATTGGCTTGGACAACGTGCTCAACATTATGAATGGCACTGTTGGCGGAATAATGCTCCTCGATGAATCGGGTCAGACGCTGTCCTATCGAGTCCATCACGGTCTTTCCGATAAGTATGCTGAGGAGATGCATCTTAATCTTGGCGAGGGAATTGCAGGAAAGGTAGCTCAAAACGCCAGGTCGGTGCTACTCGAGGATATCTCTTCAGAACCAGATGCTGCCCGGCTCGACTTGATAAGCCTGGAGGGCTTGAGAGCATTTATCAGCGTTCCCCTCCGAGCGAAAGATAATGTTTTGGGCGTGATGAACGTTGCTAGCCATGTGCCGCATCGTTTCACCAAAGAAGACGTACATCTCCTACACACGATTGGAGACCAACTTGGCATAGCTATCGAGCAAGCAATGCTGTACGAGCGGCTGAGAAAAGCGCGGGAAAGGCTACGCAAACTTGCACGACAGAACCTTGTAGCAGAGGAAGAAGAACGGCGCAGGATCGCCCGCGAGCTACATGATGAGACCAGTCAATCGCTGTCCGGGATAGCGCTCCAGCTGGAAGCGTTGATAGAGATTTCTGCGAAGTCCGACAATCAAGATGCTCAACTCATTGCCGGATTGAAAAAAGTCCAAGCGCTGACCGTGCAGGTACATAAAGAGGTGAGCAGAGTGATTGCCAATCTCCACCCCACTGTATTGGATACTCTGGGATTAGTCGCTGCCGCCCGCCAGCATGTCAAGAATACTCTTCAGCCTTTAAACATTAACGTAACAGTAGAGGCCAAAGGGACTGAGATGCGGTTTCCTCCTGATGTTGAAGCTGCTATCTTTCGCGTTATTCAGGGCTCTGTCGGCAACATTATCAAGCATTCCAAAGCAAAGAATGCTTCCATAGTTCTGGTATATCAACCAGACGAGTTTTCGCTGACCATTCGTGACGATGGGCAAGGATTTGATGTTTCCAGACTCACCGACGTGGAGGCGAGTGGGCGAGGCCGTGGATTATTCAGCATGAGAGAGAGGATCGGCTTTCTTGGCGGCACGAGCGCCGTCGAGTCCAAGATTGGAGCGGGAACGACGGTTTGGGCCAAGATTCCAGTAGGTCAAGACATTAGATATGACAAAAATAAGAGTACTGGTTACTGACGACCATGCCATCGTACGTGATGGCATTTGTGCCTTGCTTGCTCTTACCGGAGACATAGAAGCAGTAGGCGAGGCCACCAACGGCAGGGAGGCGCTGGAGATGGTCAGGAAGCTTGCGCCCGACGTGGTACTCATGGATATCGCCATGCCTCTTATGGATGGGCTGGAGGCAACCCGCCGCATACACAAAGAGTTCCCACAGGCAAAAGTGATAGTATTGACCCAATACGAAGACAGAGAGTATGTATTACCCGTTATCGAAGCTGGAGCCAGCGGTTTTATCAGCAAAACAGCAGCATCTTCAGAACTTACCTCTGCCATTCGGTCCGTGTACCGTGGAGATTCTTTCCTATCTCCGTCCGTAGCCAGACTCCTAGTCGAAGACTACCGTGAGATGGCCAAAGCAGGAAAAAGCCGGGACGTGTCCGAACAACTTACCGGCCGGGAGCGCGAAATACTGAAACTTCTTGCAGAAGGCCACTCCACTCATGAGATAGCCCAGTTGCTGGTCATTAGTCCCAAGACCGTAGAAAGACACAAGACCAACCTCATGGCAAAGCTGGATATCCACAACCGCCTTGACTTGTTCAAATATGCCCTGCGCAAGGGCATCATCACTGTCTGAGACTGCCCCCTCGTACTTTTCACGACATCGCCCATTTCCCCCACTCAACCAATGGGCAGCGCAATTCTCATAAATGGGTAATTAACCGCAGGAAATTGCGGTGATATTTCCCTTCTTTCTGGGGTAAACGCCTCTATTCCTTCAATAGATCGAGCATTATACTTCTAGTAGTAGGTTAAATAGGACTCCAAAACGTGCAATTGGCAAGGGGGTGAAAGATGGAAAGGAACACCAAAATCCTGCTGGTGGATGACGAGCCTGAGTTCACTGCGGATGTGCAAGGTAAATTGCTGGCAAAAGGCTGGCAGGTGTTTGCTGTCGGCAACAGATTACAGGCGCAGGAGGTAGCGCGTCGCGAAAAACCTGACCTGGTTATTCTAGGGACAATAATGCCACGTGGAGATGCCTTTCAGTTACACCAGTGGTTGAAACAGAGCCCCGATTTTAGACAGGTGCCTCTCATTGTGGTTGATGCCCCGCCGGAAAAGCGTCTCCTTAAGGGCTGGCGTATGGACGAGGGCTTGAAGCTTGAAGCCGAACAATACTTAATCAAGCCGGTCGAGCTAGCTTCAATAGTGGCCTGGGCTGAGAAATTCCTTGATAAGACACTGAGAAGAATCAAGGTGCTGGTGGTAGATGACCATGCTGTAGTCAGGGAAGGGATTTGTGCTTTGTTGAGTCTGCAAAGAGACATGGAAGTAATAGGTGAAGCAGTTGACGGGCGAGATGCCATTGACAAAGTGCGGCGTCTCACGCCAAATGTGGCGGTGATGGATATAATCATGCCAGTGATGAGCGGACTTGAAGCAACAAAACGAATAACCGAGGAATGCCCAGAGACAAAGGTCTTGATTCTAACCCAATATGACGAAGAGGAGAACATGTTTGTTGCTAAGCAGGTAGGGGCCTATGGCTTTATTGCCAAGAGCGCCGCCAGTACTGACCTCTTGACCGGCATAAGGACGGTAGGTGAAGGAAGATACTTCCCCCGATCCTTTGCCTATGTATCTGCCAACTGGCCAGAGGGTCGAGACAGAAACAAGTAATCGCTCTTGGAGAGCCCTACCACATCTGCTCGCTTGTGAAGGAGGATACTGGTTTGCAGCCGATAACCATTACCCTTGATGGTCGCGAGGTAAGTGGCTATCCCGGGATGACCATTCTGGAACTGGCGAAGGAATCTGGCATAAACATTCCTACACTCTGTCATGACCGCCAACTCGCTTCAATTGGAGCTTGCCGTGTCTGTCTGGTAGAAGATGAACGAAATGGTGCCTTATTGGCATCTTGTGTGGCCCCGATAGCACCGGGAATGATGATCAACACGCATTCCCCTAGAGTCACGGAGCGTCGTAAAACCATAGTTGAGTTGATGCTTACCAGCCATCCTGATTCCTGCCTCGTCTGCGATAAGGGCAATCGCTGCCAGCTACGACAGATTGCCTCAGACCTGGGCATCGGCCTGGTGGAGCTCCAGAGGATTCCCCGTATGGTTAGCATTGAGGAAGTCAATCCGTTCCTGGAACGGGATTTGAGCAAGTGTATACTGTGCGCCAAATGCATTCGAGCCTGCCAGGACCTGGTCGTTGAAGGTGCTATTGACTACTTTCAACGAGGATTTACAGCCATACCAGCAACGCTGAACAATTTGCCGCTGGAAAGCTCCGAGTGTACCTTTTGTGGGACTTGTGTGGCGCTATGCCCGACAGGTGCGCTGGCAGAGAAGGAAAAAACGTATAGAGGGACAACCCAGACTGTTGTCCAGACTACCTGTCCCTTTTGTGGCTGTGGCTGTAGCATTGGCCTCGAAATCAAGAACGGACATGTAGTGCGGGCCACGCCGGGTAAGGAAAGCTCGGTCAACAAAGGCACGCTCTGTGTGAGAGGAAGCTACGGCTGCGATTTCATCCACAGCCCGGATAGATTACTCAAACCCTTGGTCAAGAGTAAGAGCAATGGTGATTTCGAGGAACTGCCCTGGGAAGAAGCTTTGCAGCTGGTAGGCACTCAATTCCAGCGAATAAAGGATGAATATGGTGGTGATAGCTTAGCCATCGTGGGCTCCTCCAAGTGCACCAACGAAGAGAACTATCTTTTACAGAGATTTGCCAGGGCTGTCCTGGGAACCAATAATATTGATAATGGTGGCCGCTTGTATAACTCCGCCAGTCGGGTCGGCCTGGGATCTTCTCTTAGCTTCTCCGGCACGACAAATTATCTCAGTGACCTGGAGCAAACCGAGCTTGTGCTAGTTATCGGGGCAGATCCCAATGCCTCAGCTCCTGCCGTCGGCTATGCCATAAAGCGTGCTGTCAAACAGCATGGTGTCAGATTATTGTTGATAGACCCTCGACAGACAAAGCTGTCTCCGTTTGCCCATCTCTGGCTGCGGCCAAAAGTCGGCACCGACATAGCTCTGATAAATGGCTTGGCCAAGGTGATTATTGACGAGGGCTTGCTGGACGAGGAATTCGTCGCCAGAAGAACAGATAACTTCGAAACTTTTGACGAAAGCCTGAAGATGTATACCCCTGAGCACATCGAGGAGGTCACTGGGGTTCCAAGTAAAGAAATTCATGCCGCTGCCCGACTATACGCCGAGGCAAGCCGAGCAGCAATTGTCTACGGCACAGGAATCACACAACATATTGCAGGGACGGACGCTGTGAAAGCTCTGGCAAATTTGGCATTGCTCACGGGAAATATCGGGCGAAGGGGAGGCGGCGTCTATGCCCTGCAGCGAGAAAACAATGGGCAAGGCGCCTGCGATATGGGGACACTACCCAAATTCCTCCCCGGATATCAGAGTGTGGTGGATGCCCAGGCCAGAGGAAAGTTCGAAGAACGTTGGGGAGTGAGCTTGCCGGCTGAAGCCGGGGTGACAGCCCTGGAGATGATGGAACAGGCAAAAAAGGGGAAGATAAAAGGTATGTACATCGTGGGGGAGAACCCAGTCTTGAGCTTTCCAAATTCGAGATTCATTAAAGAGATCATGGCTTCCCTCAATTTCCTCGTGGTCCAGGATATGTTTCTTACCGAGACGGCCAGACTGGCTAATGTAGTTCTGCCGGCGGCAAGCTTCGCCGAAAAGGAAGGGACATTCACCAACTTTGAAGGAAGGGTACAAAGGGTGCAGAAGGCAATCGCCCCTCTTGGCGAAAGCTTACCAGACTGGGAGATAATTCTGCGGCTTGCCGACAAAATGGGATCTCCAATGCCATATTCCTCTCCCCAGCAAATTATGGACGAGATAGTTGGCTGCTGTCAGCTACCAGCTTACAGTTCTTATGAAGTGGGTGGCCACCTTGACCTAGAGGCAAAGGGCCTGTATGGGACTGAGTCGAGTAGTTCCCGAGGGGTCGGTCGCGTGCATGGCGGTCAGTTTCCGGAGGGCTTTGCCCGCTTCTGCCCGGTCGAGTATGTTCCACCCGCAAAGTCGAAGAAAGGCTATCCCTTCACCTTGTTGACCGGGACTATTTTCGATCATTTCGGCACCGGCTCCAGAAGCTTCAGGTCTACGCGATTAAAGAAATTCTGCCCCGAGGCTTCTGTGGGCGTTTGTGAGTCCGACGCCGGAAGGCTCGCCATCACTGATGGTGAGATGGTCAAGGTAATTTCACCTGTAGGCGAGGTGACGGCAAAAATGAAGATTACCAACACACTGTGTGAGGGGATGCTCTTTATGCCAATTTCATTTCCGGAGGCTCCGGTTAATCAGCTGTTCGGCATTGCCCTGAATCCGGAAACAAAAGCGCCTGCGCTGAAAGCGTGCAGCGTGAAGATAGATAAGATCCCTCTCCCTTGATGACAAGTGAGTTTTAACCAGAGTGAAGCGAAGGAGTCAGTGAAGATGGATAAGGAAGGAATGACTAGAGAGGTTGACCTGGCACAAATAGATGCCATCGTTTCTGAATACAGTCATCAGAAGTGGGCGTTGATACCTCTGCTGCAAAGAATCCAGGGTGAGTTCGGGTATATCACTCCCCAGTCTATACCGCTTATAGCCAGAAGCCTGGGGCTCTTTCCCAGTCAGGTACAGGGGGTGATTACGTTTTATACCCAGCTCTACACTCAACCACGTGGCAGAAAAGTGGTTAGAGTCTGTCGAGGGACAGCCTGCCATGTGCGGGGAGGGAAGACAATATTGAAACTGGTCAAACAGCACCTGGGGTTAGAAGAAGGGGAGACCAGCCCTGATTTGGAATATACCCTGGAAACCGTAGCCTGCATCGGCGTTTGTGCCCTGGCCCCCAACATGGTCGTCGGTGACCACGTTCATGGTCATATGAACCCCAAGAAAGTAGACCAGTTGTTCAGGAATCGAGAGAGAGAAGAATAGTATGCAAAACCATCATACCATCTTTGTTTGTCAGGGAACGGGATGCCTTTCCAGCGGCTCTGATATTGTCTATGAGGCGCTTAAGGAAGAAATAAGTCGACAAGGGATAAGCCATGCCGAGGTTGATTTCACCGGCTGCCACGGTTTCTGCGAGCAAGGTCCCAATGTAGTCATTGAGCCCGAGGGCATTCTTTATACCCATGTCCAGTCCGAGGATGCTCCGGAAATTGCCGCTTCCCATCTTCGAGATGACAAACTTGTGGAACGTCTCTTCTACCGTGACCTGGTGACTGGCAAAGCCATAGCACACTATTCAGAGATAAACTTCTACAAGAAACAGCAGCGCGTCATCCTGCGCAATTGTGGGCATATCAACCCCGAAAAGATTGAGCATTATATTGCTCGTGGCGGCTACCGGGCACTGAGAAAGGCTCTTTCGATCGCCCCCGAACAGGTTATTGAAGAGATTAAGAAATCGGGCCTCCGCGGGCGAGGCGGCGCTGGTTTTCCCACTGGCCTCAAGTGGGAGTTTTGCCGCAAAGCTCCCGGACAGAAGAAATATGTAATCTGCAATGCCGATGAAGGCGACCCCGGTGCTTTTATGGACCGCTCCATTCTTGAGGCAGATCCCCACGCTGTTATTGAAGGGCTGACCATTGCTGGATATGCCATAGGAGCCAACGAAGGCTATATCTATGTCCGTGCCGAGTATCCCTTGGCAGTGAAGCGGGTTCGCACTGCGCTAGAGCAAGCACGACAAAGGAGCTTCTTGGGAAATGACATTCTCGGCTCAGGCTTCGCTTTTGCGGTGCACATCAAAGAAGGTGCCGGGGCTTTTGTTTGTGGCGAAGAAACAGCTTTAATGGCTTCTATCGAGAGCCGACGGGGAATGCCTCGTCCTCGCCCCCCATTTCCTGCTCAATCAGGCCTGGAAGGCAAGCCTACCACCATCAATAATGTAAAGAGTCTGGCTTCCATTCCCATCATCATTGACCGCGGGGCTGATTGGTTTGCCAGCATAGGCACTGAAAAGAGCAAGGGGACAGCTGTCTTTGCCCTTACCGGGAAAATTGCCAACAGCGGATTGGTAGAGGTGCCTATGGGCACTCCTCTATCCACCATCATCTTTGATATTGGGGGCGGTATCCCCCGGGGCAAGCGGTTTAAGGCGGTGCAGACGGGAGGGCCCTCAGGCGGTTGCATCCCTGCTCGATTTCTTGACTCCCCGGTCGAATATGAAACACTGGCTCAATTAGGCTCAATTATGGGCTCTGGTGGTATGGTGGTACTGGACGAGACCACCTGTATGGTAGATGTGGCTAAGTATTTCTTGAGCTTCACTCAAGCGGAGTCCTGTGGGAAGTGTGTCCCTTGCCGCCTGGGCACCAAACAAATGCTAGAAATACTGACCAGAATCAGTCAGGGCAAAGGGCGTGAACAGGATATGGATACTCTTCTTACCATAGCCAAGACGGTTAAGGAATGCTCGCTCTGCGGTCTAGGGCAGACTTGTCCCAACCCTGTGCTCACCACCATCAACTACTTCAGAGATGAGTATGAGACTCACATAAAAGAGAAGAAATGCCCGGCCGCTGTGTGCGATGCCCTCATGATATCACCGTGTCAGCATACCTGCCCGGTAGGAATCAATATTCCTAAATATGTGGCTCAAATTGCCGATGGTGAATACCTGGAAGCTGTCAACACCATCAGGGAGCGTAATCCCTTCCCCGCTATTTGCGGCCGCATCTGTCATCACCCCTGCGAGGGAAGATGCCGCCGCGGGGAACTCGATGACTCCGTAGCAATCAGGGCGCTCAAGCGATTTGCCTCCGACTGGTATTTCGACCACATCAGGGAGCTATCTCCACCACAACCCTTCCCCCGGATTCATAACCGCAAAGTAGCGGTAGTGGGCGCGGGACCTACCGGCCTGTCTTGCGCCTACTACCTGGCTCAAATGGGGTATCCTGTCACGGTCTTCGAAGCCCTTCCCGTAGGCGGGGGTATGCTCTCAGTAGCTATACCCGACTTCCGCTTACCGCGAGAAGTTATTGAAGAGGAGATAGATCATATCGCCAAGCGGGGGGTGGAGATAAGATACAACACACCCATCAACGTAAATTTCACCATAGACGATATCAGAAAGAGTGGCTTTGAAGCTGTCTTCATTGCTGCCGGCGCGCAAAGGAGCCAGAATATTGGTATACCCGGGGAATTGGAGGACATCGAAGGCTTCTACTATGGCTTAAGGTTCTTAAGAGACGTAAAAATTGGCAAGCCTGTGAAGATTGGACGGAAGGTAGCTGTTATTGGAGGCGGTAATGTAGCCCTGGACTCCTCTCGCACAGCCCTTCGCCTTGGTGCTGATGAGGTGAGTATCTTCTACCGCCGGTCGCGGGAAGAGATGCCGGTAACCGAGGTGGAGTATGACGAGACTCTGGCTGAAGGCGTAGAGGTTGGTTTCCTCGTCAGCCCTACCCGCATAGTAAGCAACGACTGGAAAGTGACCGGTTTACAGTGTGTCCACATGGAGCTAGGTGAGCCTGATGCCGGCGGACGCCGTCGCCCAATCCCCATTCCTGGCTCGGAGTTCTTTGCTCCAGCAGACACTGTCATTGCTGCTGTGGGGCAGGCTCCAGACCTATCGTTTTTGCCCCCGGGCAGTGCACTTGAGCGCACACGGTGGGAAAGGTTGGCAGTTGATGAAAACAGATTAGCTACCAACGTTCCCGGGGTCTTTGCCGGAGGAGACTTTGTCTCCGGGCCGGGCATGGTCATAGAAGCTATCGCCGCTGGCCGTAGAGCGGCCATTGCCATAGAGAAGTATCTCCTGGGCGATGCCTCACGTGTCGAGATCTATGACCTCAAACCCACCGTTCCGCCACCTGTCATTGCGAGGAGTGTTGCCGACGAAGCAATCTCGGAGGAGGAAACCTGGGAACCGCAATTCAGGCCAGAAACACCTCATCTCCCTCTCCCGGAGAGGAAAGGTACCTTTAAGGAAATAGAGCTGAGCTTTTCTGAGGAGAAGGCGAGACAGGAGGCTAGGCGTTGCCTAAGATGCGACCTAGAAAAATGAAAGGTATCAAATGACCAAAATCCCGATGATACAGAGTTTTGAATTTGGAGCATTGGAATCTGGAATTTGCTTAGGGCTTAGAAATTAGGATTCAGGATTCTATTTGTGGGAGGTCAGGCATGAAATCTATTACTAAGCAGAAGCCTTTCGAGGAAATCAAGGAACAGTTGGAGGGGTTTGACCGAGTGTACATTGCTGGTTGCGGCACATGCTCCACAATGACTAAAACCGGCGGGAGGGAAGAGGTCCTGAAGATGCGGGAGCAGCTACAAGGGCTGGGCAAGTTAGTCACCGGCTGGATTGTTATCCCTACCGCCTGCGATGAAATGACCGAAGCAGCTATTAAAGAGAACAACGGAGCCATTCAGAATGCCGTCTGTGTTCTGGTCATGGCTTGCGCTCTAGGCGTGCATAAGCTAGGCACCTATATTGACAAGCCAGCTATTCCCGCATTGGATACTCTCTTCATAGGAGTCGAGGATGGTCCGGGCTGTTTTCAAGAAGTTTGTGTCCAGTGTGGTCAATGCATCCTGGGAGAGACTGCAGGCATCTGTCCCCTATCGGCATGTCACAAAGGTCTGCTGAACGGCCCATGTGGCGGCACCAGTAACGGCAAGTGTGAGGTGGATAAGGAAAAGGACTGTGCCTGGGCTCTCATATATCAGCGGCTAAAAGAACAGGGACGACTTGAATTGATGCGTAGGTATCATTCGCCCAGAGACTACAACGTGGCACCCAGGCCGCGACTGACCAGGATCATATAAAGGAGGAGCTATGGCGCCGAGTTTTAGGGAAGTTCTTAAATCTGGCAAATTTGTGATAACCAGCGAAATTGGTCCTCCCAAGGGGACAAATATCGCGAAGATGCTCCACCATATTGACCTTCTCAAGGATAAAGTCGATGCTCTGAACGTTACTGACCACCAGAGTTCCGTAATGCGTTTTCCCTCCATTGGCGGCTGTCTGGCCATCAAGGAGCAGGGTGGCGAGCCCATACTGCAGGTGACCTGCCGCGACCGTAATCGCCTTGCCCTCCAGGCCGAGCTTCTCTTGGCATATACCAGGGGCATAAGAAATGTCCTCTGCCTAACCGGAGATGCTGTTGTAGTTGGTGATCACAAGGCGGCCAAGGGTGTTTTCGACCTGGACTCATCACAGTTACTGAAGGCAATCCGGCAGATGGAATCGGGCAAAGACCTGGGAGGGAATGCGCTCGACGGCACCGTGGAGTTCTGTGCCGGAGCCATAGTCACGCCTGAAGCAAACCCGATCGAACCCCAGTTAATGAAATTTGAAAAGAAAGTTGAAGCCGGGGCGGAATTCTTTCAGACTCAGGCCATCTATGACCTGGACAAATTTGCCAAGTTTATGGAATACGCCCGGCAGTTCCCGGTCAAGATACTGGCTGGCATCATTTTGCTTGTGTCAGCCAAGATGGCGAAGTATATGACCGATAATGTTCCAGGCGTATTTGTGCCCCAAAACCTGATTGATGAATTAGCGGCTGCCCCCAAAGGTGAGGCACTCAAAAAAGGTATAGAAATTGCTGGCAGGATGATTGCGACCATAAAGAAGGAATCAATGTGCCACGGCGTCCACGTCATGGCCATAGGCAAAGAAGAAGTGGTTCCAGATATCCTCAAAGCGTCAGGTCTTGCTACCTAGTACCGCATGTGCCTTGTGAAGAAGGCGGTGGCCGCCTCCCTCCTTTCAGAGCAAGCATGGCAACCACGAATTGAGAGGCGCAAGCTGTTCAATCGCCATGTCTTTGACCGCCACTACCAGGAATTCCTCACCGATTGCCATTTCAGATATCTTCTACTTGACCTCTTTCTCTTCCCCATGGTGGTGATGCGTCGCTGACGATCCTTCGCAACACCCTGGCTCTCCTAGATGGCCACAGCAGTTCTGCCTTCTGGAGATCTTTATCCAGTTGTTGCGAAACACTAGCTTCAGCTTCTTTCCCAGAGGCATGGGTCCTGACATATTGGTGAAAAAGGCTCTTACAGTCGGCATGTCGGCACCTCCCAAGGATATTATTCCAATAGCACCCCAGCGCCAGCTCTCCGCCGGGGTGGAGATCGCACCACTTCTGCAGAAGCTGTTCCTTTATCCCGCGACGGTTGGGTTTAGCATGGGCGACATATACCCCATGAAAGACAGAGTAAGGCAACACAAGCAAACTATACCATTTTGGACCATAACCCACCTCAGCCGGAGCAAGTGAATCTTCGTATCTGAGCAGAGTCGGGGTGAGCGGATTTGAACCACCGACCACCTGAACCTCATTTATGGGGCAGGTATCCCAATAGGTCACTTTGCGTTGAAATCAGGACTTCTGCGTCAAATGCCCAGAACTCATTTTGTACGCAAAATATCAACTGGTAACAACCAGTTTCGCTATGTCCGTCAGCAGATTGCCAGCAGAATTCTGGCTTCGGTTCATGCTTGTGACACAACAACATGGGATCAAGAATACCATAGCAATAAAATCATCAATAACCGATAACGGCAAAAGTCGCTCCCGCAACGCTAAATCCAAGATTTGATTGCTGCTAGGCCGGCAAAGTCAGCAGATGTAATATCGTTGGGAAAAAGGGGGGCCCTCTTCTTACGGTTGCCAGCTCAGGAAGGGATAAGTTGTATTGTTGACGATATTCCAGATGTAGGCAGGATTACGCACGCTGGAATTGGTGACTGCGATTATGTTCCATGAAGCGCCTGAGAAGGTGACGATGTTCTGCATTTGTGTAGTGGTTCTGCCTGTTCCGCCATCTGAAGTAGCCTGTCCACTGGTTTCGGTGTTCCAGAAGGAATTGGTCACAGTGCCTTCACTATATCCGACCAGACCGCCAACGCGAGAATTGCCAGTCACATTGCCAACTGCATAGGAGTTGACCACAGTGCCGTTATTAGTCCCCAGCAGACCGCCAGCACTCTCCTCGCCAGTCACGCCACCGGTGGCATAGGAGTTACTTACGGTGCCACTATTCCCTCCCGCCAGACCGCCAACACCGTTATCGCTAGTGACGTTGCCGGCGGAATAGGAATTGCTCACAGTGCCTTGATTGTATCCCACCAGGCCACCAATAAACCAGGCGCCGCTCATGGCGCCACTGGAATAGGAATTGCTCACAGTGCCAAGATTAACTCCCACCAGGCTACCAATATACGCAGTGCTACTCACATCGGCGTTCACCACGCCGATATCTTCGATGCGTCCTCCCTCACCAACAATACTGAAAAGCCCTACGTAACCTATGCCAGGGAGGCTGATAGACAGGTCACGGATCTCGTATCCCTGCCCGTCGAAAGTCCCGGTGAATGGGGGGCCGCTCCCGTCACTCCCAGGTCCGCCAATCGGGAGCCAGCCCTTTCCCTCATTGGCTGTCGCGCTCGCCAGTTCCTCATAGCCAGCCGTGGTGGAATCGAGATCGTTCATCAGAATATGATGGCCACTCAAGTTGTCCCTGATGGCTTCCAAGTCATACCAGGTCCGTATTTCCAGGTTTCGGGGACCGCGGGGGAAAAGACAACCTCCCATCCCAGCGATTAAGGCTATCACTATCAAAAGGATGCTAATCTTCGCCACGTAATAGTGTCTTTTCGAACCAAATACTTTCATACTTTGCCTCTTTAGTAGGAGGGATTCTCTTCACCGGCTTTCCAATAACTCAATTATACCTCTAAGATGTCTCAAATGAAATACGTCTGAGGAGAGCAAGGGGAGCCTGCAAGCAACATATCGAAGATAGGCCAGACCACCATAGCAATAGAATGAGCAAGAAGGAAATAACAAAATAGTGTCTCACGCAACGCCGACCCCAAAATCCAAGAAGGTGATTACGTCGTTATACTCTTAACTGTCTTTCAGCCGTTCTTTGTCAGTCTTGATCATTCAAGTATCAGAGTAACGCCTGATGCCCATAGCCACGCAGTAGACGGATTACAGGAATCGCCAGCACAAAGGTCCGACGATTTTACGGGGGCAAAAATCAATCTGCTGGCAAAATCCCGAAATCTAGAATCGGGGTGAGTGGATTTGAACCACCGACCACCTGAACCCCATTCAGGTGCGCTACCGGGCTGCGCTACACCCCGTCGCTGTGATTTCTATTAATATGTTATCATAGTGCCCGCAACAAAGAAAATTTCGTAGATAGGGAGGTTGTGACTCTTGGCTAAGAAACAGAAGAAGGCTACACCTGAACAAACCCCCACCAAGCACCAGCTATCCAAATGGCAGCGGCAGATGAAGATACGCCGAATCGTGATAATCGCCGCCGTTGTCTTCCTGGTTGGCATATCGAGCTGGGTAGGTTATGGGTACTATGAGGACTATAAAGCCAGCACGGCGGCGTGGCGTGAGGTTGTCATCGAAGTCAACGACGCCGACTTCAATATGGAATACTTCGTGAAGACTCTGGATGCTTTGACCGCGACCATGAACTACTCAACGCTTTCTTTATATGGCAGCTATTTTGCCAGTATGGTGGCGGACAGCATTATCGACGGCGAATTGTTGAGACAAGGAGCGCCGAGTCTTAACATCACGGTCACTGCCGCAGAGATAGACGCGAGGTTGAAACAATACGAGTATGATGAGAGATATCGAGACATGGTCACGGCTGTTTTGCTGGAGGAGAAGCTCAGGAACCACTTTGGCGCAGGTCTGAACGATACAAAAATGCAGCAAGCTCACATACAGGTAATGCTTGTAGAAAGTCAGGAGGTGGCCACTGAGCTGATAGCCAGAATCGAGGCCGGTGGCAACTTCACTGCTCTAGCTAACAATTATTCCTGCAACTCCTCCATTGAAGGCGACCTGGGCTGGCTGCCCGAAGAGCTGATGCCGAATAGCCTGATTGCCAATGCCGCTTTCAACCTTACTCCGCCGACGCTGAGCCAGCCCATTTACGATGAGATGGCGGTCAAAAAGGTGGGGTATTGGCTCATAGAGGTTACTGGTGCGCAAAATCAGACGATAAATGCGCTGGTCATGCTGCTGCCCAGCAAAGTCCAGGCAGAGCAGGTCAAGGCCCAGTTGGCAGCTGGCGCCAACTTCAGTGCTCTGGCCGGGAATTACTCCCAGCATAAAAGCAAGGCCAACGGAGGCAAGCTTGACGGCCTGAAACGGGGGAATATGACCAGTAGTGCCTTCGACGCAGTTGCTTTCAACCTTACCCTCAACACCGTGAGCGATCCAGTCAAAGACACATCGGTTCAAACCACCGGCGGCTACTGGCTGGTCATGGTCATCGATAGTGGTGAACGTGTACTTGAAGAGCAAACTAAGGCAGACTTGATAGACAAACGGCTGACCGACTGGAGAGCAGCATGGGCAGAGAACAGCACAATTGAAACCTTCCTGGATGCAAGCAAGCTATCGTGGGCAGTAAACAAGGTCCTGGAGGGAAGGTAACGCAACAGGTGAGGAAAGCTATTGGCATCGGCTTGCTGGGCCTGGGAACTGTGGGCACCGGTGTGGCTGAAGTTCTGGCCACCAAAGCAGGCAGCCTGGCTGAGCAAGCAGGACTTCCCCTGGTCCTGAGAAAAGTACTGGTGCGCGATGTGCATAGGCGACGCTCGATAAAGCTCGGCCCTAACTTGGTGACCGATCGCCCCGACGAAATCCTTGCCCATCCCGAAGTGGACATAGTAATCGAACTGGTTGGCGGTGAATATCCGGCCACAGAATACATAAAGCAAGCCCTCGCTAGCGGAAAACACATTGTTACCGCCAACAAAGAAGTAATAGCCAAGCATGGATATGAGCTATTCTCTCTGGCCAAGAGACACAATGCCGACATCCGCTATGAGGCAAGCGTAGGTAGCGGCATACCATTGATCTCCGCTTTCCAACAAGACTTAGCTGCCAATAGCATCTCCGCCATCCATGCCATCGTTAACGGCACTACCAATTACATCTTGACCCGGATGGCACAAGAGGGACTGGACTTTGCCTCGACCTTAAAGCAGGCCCAGAAACTAGGTTATGCGGAAGCCGATCCCGCTAATGATATAGAAGGGATAGATCCCGTCTATAAATTGGTCATCTTATCCAACCTGGCCTTTCGCACCAAGTTTACCCCTCAAGACGTATACCGGGAGGGAATATCGAACATTGCCGCTCGAGATTTCTCGTATGCCAGAGAATTTGGCTACGCCATAAAACTCCTGGCCATTGCCAAGAGAGATCGGGACACAGTGGAGATGAGGGTTCATCCTGTCTTTATTCCCCAGGATTTCCAGCTAGCCAAAGTAGATGGTGTTTATAATGCCGTCGAGGTGGAAACCGACCTGGCTGGCAAACTGGTCTTCTACGGGGAAGGGGCTGGCGCACTCAGAGCTTCCAGTGCTGTTCTGGCTGATGTGTTGGCGATAGCCAGGAATATCTATCGCGGGGTAAATAATGTCCCTGAACTGAGGCTAAACGAGAGCGTGAGTGTCAAGCCTATGTCCGAGCTGAAGACACGGTATTATCTCAGGCTAAATGCTTCTGACCGCCCCGGTGTTCTGGCTCAAATCTCCAAAGTCCTGGGCGATAATTCTATAAGTATTTCATCCGTCATCCAGAAAGAAATCAATTTACCGGCACAGACTGCCATAATCGTCATTATGACCTATCCCGCCAGGGAGAAGGCGATGCAAAAGGCTCTCAGCCAACTGAAGCAGCTACCAGAGGTCAACGAGGTCAGCAACTTCATCAGAGTTGAGGAATGAAGCCAGGGGTCCTGAAGAGATATCGTAATTTCCTGCCAGTTACCCACGCTACGCCTCTGATCACGCTCGGGGAAGGGGACACCCCCCTGGTGAGGTCGCGGATTCTGGAGAAGGAGCTTGGCTGCGGTGAACTTTATTTCAAGCTCGAAGGCTGTAACCCCACTGGCTCCTTCAAAGACCGGGGCATGGTGGTGGCGGTAGCTAAGGCAGTGGAGAGCGGCAGCCAGAGCATCATTTGTGCCTCGACAGGAAACACCAGCGCTTCTGCAGCTGCTTACGGTGCTAGATTCGGACTCAAGACTATCGTTATTATTCCTAAGGGGAAAATAGCCATGGGAAAGCTGGCCCAGGCCCTTGTTTACGATGCCCAGATTATAGGCATAAAAGGCAACTTCGACCAGGCGCTCCACATAGTACGGGCCTTGACCCAAAAACACCCCGTCACGCTGGTAAACTCACTGAATCCCGATCGCATCGAAGGCCAGAAGACGGCAGCTTTCGAGATTATAGACGACCTGGGGGATGCTCCCGATTATCTCTTCATTCCTGTAGGCAATGCTGGCAATATCACCGCCTACTGGAAGGGATTCGTGGAATACCACCGTGCCGGCAAAGCCAGCCGCACTCCCAGGATGATGGGCTTTCAGGCTGCTGGCGCCGCCCCCATAGTGCTAGACAAGGTCATCAAACGACCCAGGACCATTGCCACAGCTATTCGCATTGGAAACCCCGCTAGCTGGCAGAAAGCCGTAGCTGCCCGGGACGAGTCAGAAGGCACCGTTGACTGTGTTACTGACGACGAGATTATGAACGCTTATAGCTTGATGGCAATTAAGGAAGGTATCTTCGGTGAGCCAGCTTCAGCGGCTTCGCTAGCCGGGCTTGTTAAGCTGTCCAAAAAGAAGGACTTTTCGGGCAAGCGCGTAGTCTGCATCATCACCGGCACCGGTCTGAAAGACCCCGGTGTGCCAGCAAAATATGCCCGGGCGCCGATAGAGCTTCCTGCCCGGCTGGCAGCTGTTGAGGAAGTTCTGAAATTCCCGACATGATAGATCCTAAATCCCAGGCACCAAATACTAAGCAATATCAAAACCCAGAATATAAGTGACCGAAACAGTTTAGAGACTAGAATTTAGATATTGGGATTTGTTTAGAGTTTAGAAATTAGGATTTGGAATTTAGCCAAATAGGAAGGATGAAAAAGTTATGTCAAGAATCGTTACCGAGGATATAGGGAAATTCAGCCAGCACTATCCCAAGGTAGCAGTCATAGTTACTGCCAGTGCCTGGGGCAGAGATGATGCCATGACCGCTGCCTGGCACAGCTCAATTTCGCTTAGGCCGCCCATCTATGGCGTCGCCGTCACATCTAAGAGGTTCACCTATCAGCTTATCACGGAAAGCCGGGAGTTTGGCATCAATTTCATTCCTTTGGAGAAAGCCTCCATGGCCGCCGCCGTAGGCGGCACTTCCGGACAGCAGATGGACAAGTTTGAGAGATTTGATATCAAGAAAGAGAAGCCTTTGAAGACTACGGCACCTATCTTAAAAGATGCCTATGCTGCCTATGAATGCAAGCTGGTGGACAGTAAGCCCTATGGTGACCACATCTGGATAGTCGGTGAGATTGTAGCTGTCCACATCTCCAAGGAAGCATTTACCCCGACGGAGGCACTCGACCTCAATAAGATAAAACCGCTCCTCTACCTCGGTTCAGACTTCTATGCTAGCATAGACAAAGACAGCGTAAACTTTGTAAAAAGGGGGGTCTAGATGGTTAATCAGAACAGAATCAAACAGGCAATGGTCTCCATAATCGAAGCTATTGGTGAGGATCCCCTCAGAGAGAGCATAAAGGACACCCCGCAGAGGGTGGCTGAAATGTATGCCGAGCTCTTTTGCGGTCTGGATGCCGACCCTAAGGCCGAACTGGTGGTGGACTTTGAGGAGGGATATGAAGAAATGGTGATCCTGAGGGACATTCCCTTTTATTCCATGTGTGAACACCATCTCCTGCCCTTCTATGGCGTAGCTCATGTCGGTTATATCCCCAGCCCTGGTGGTAGAGTGGTGGGGGTAAGCAAGCTGGCCAGGGTGGTAGAAATCTGCGCCAGGCGCCCCCAGCTCCAGGAGAGGATGACCCAGCAAATTGCTGACGCCATCTTTGAAGCACTTCAACCCGCTGGAGTAGCTGTGGTTATCAAGGCTGAGCACTTATGCATGGTCATGCGCGGGATCAAAAAGCCCGGAACAACCGTGATAACCTCGTCGGTGAGGGGCAATTTCCGAAGCAAGGTGGCGACCCGCAGCGAATTTCTGTCCTTGATTCAAGGGAAGTAGTTTATTCGTGACGCAAGGACTCGATGGGGTCGAGTCGTGCCGCCCGGACGGCCGGGTACAATCCAGAGATAAGCCCGATAAAAATTGCTACACCTACCGCCAGGACAATAGCATAGCCGGGAAGCGTGACAGATAAGGTGAAGCCAAGATTTGTCGCTATGACAGACATGATTTTAACTATAATCCACCCCAAGCCCACCCCCAAAGCACCGCCACAGAAACTTAGTGTGGCAGCTTCAATGAGGAATTGAATCAGAATATCCCGACGCTTGGCTCCTACCGCCTTGCGCAGACCGATTTCCCTGATACGCTCGGTCACTGAAACCAGCATGATATTCATAATCCCGATGCCGCCGACAAGCAAGGATATACCAGCTATGCCGGCAAGGACGAGCTGTAGTATTCCCAGCACCTGGGTGACCTGGGCTGCCACAGACGCCATGTTGAGAACTCTGAAGTCATCGTCTTCCCCCTCCCTGAGGCCATGGCGGACCCTCAAGATATCGGTGATCTCCTGCTCGGCCGACTCCACCAGGTCGCCGCTCTTTGCCTGGACGCTGATCATGTTAACACTGTCTCCGCGGCTGCCCACCTGTGCGGTTGCCAGAGTGGTATAGAAGGTGGATAAAGGAATATAGACCCTCATGTCTTCAAATCCAAATCCTGTCCCCCGGCTTTCCAGTACACCGCTGACCTGGAATTGACGCCCACCAATCCTTACGCTCTGACCAGTAGGGTCCATCTCGCCAAAAAGGGTATTGGCCACCTCGCTTCCCAGGACGGCTACCCTCGACCTCGCTCCATAATCGAAGTCGGTTATGAAGCTGCCCTGTGCCATGCCATAGTTGTCCACCACTTGGGCTTTTGAAGTCACGCCGGCAATGATTGTGTTGCTAAGGCTCTCTCCCCCAGCTACAACCTGAGCGTAAGTCTGCGCCATCGGCGCCACATTTCTTACAGAAGGGGCGTTTTGGGCGATCGCCTGCGCATCTTCCAAAGTCAGCGTTGTCTGAGCTCCCACTCCACTCATGCCGAGTTCTGGAGGTGTGACGTATATCAGGTTAGACCCCAGAGTGGCAAAAGACTCCTCTACTATAGCCGCCTGCGCACTTCCTAAGGATAGCACAGAAATAACTGCAGCCACGCCAATCAGGATACCCAGCATGGTCAAGATTGACCTTAGCTTGTTACTAAGCAAAGCTCGCAGCGCAGTGGAGAAACAATCCCAGAGTTTCATTCCGACGCCTCTATCTGTCCATCGCGAAGTTTAATGGTGCGCCGGGTATAAGCGGCAATATCTGGCTCATGAGTAACCAGAACGATGGTCATGCCCTGCTCGTTCAATTTCTTAAAAATTGACATGATTTCCTGGCTGGTCCGGGTATCAAGATTGCCTGTGGGTTCATCAGCTAAAATAAGAGAGGGATTATTTACCAAGGCTCGGGCGATAGCCACCCGTTGTTGTTCACCTCCAGCTAGCTCGCTTGGCCTATGAGTGACCCGATGAGCTAGTCCCACGGACTCCAGGACCTGTAACGCTCTTTGCCGTCGGTTGCTGGCGCCGCCGTAAATAAGTGGCAGTTCCACATTGGCTAAAGCCGTGGTCCGGGACAATAAGTTGAAGCTCTGGAAGACAAAACCTATCTTTTTGTTTCTTATCTCGGCTAATTGATCATCGTTAAGCTTGTCTACTTCAACACCCTCTAAACGATATTTCCCAGAAGTAGGCTTGTCCAGGCAGCCGATGATATTCATCAGAGTGGACTTCCCCGAGCCTGAAGGCCCTATGATAGATACCATCTCCCCCGACTCAATGCGGCAGCTAATCCCCCGCAGAGCAGGAACTTCAGTCTGCCCCGCTTTATACACTTTGGTTATGTTTTCCAGTTCCAGCATTGGCTACATCATGAAGAAGCCGTCTTGTCGCTCCTGAGCAGCAGGCAATACCACCTCTTCCCCCTCCTCAAGTCCTGACAGGACTTCAGTGTTTATCCCGTCGCTCAGCCCCAGGGTAATTTCTCTCTGTTCCTGCTGCCCGTCTACGAGGACTAAAACCATTGGGTCTTCCAGGGTCCCTCGAATATATCTGTTCGGTATCGACAATACATCATCACGGCGTTCGATGATGACTTCAGCGGTGGCACTCATGCCATCCCTGAGCTCTGCAACGGGATTTTCCAAAGTTACTCTGGTGTCGTAAGATACCACCCCGGCCAGGGTAGTGCCTACCGGGGAGATAAAGGCCACCTCGCCCTTTACTTCCTCGTCGGGCAGGGCATCTAATATGATATTCGCTTCCTGGCCTACCTTCACAATGGCGATATCTATTTCATCGATGAAGCCGCGCATCTCTATCTCACTGGTGTCAACCAGGGATATTGCCGGAGTGGCTAATGTCGCTGTCGAGATTTCTTTTCCTTCAGTTATGCTGATGCGAGCTACCACGCCATCGAAGGGAGCCACTATTACCGCCTTTTCCAGGTTTAGCTCTGCAGATTTCAGACTAAGTTGCGCTATCTCCAAATTCACCTCTGCTGTTTCCCGATTCGCTTCGGCTATTTTGACTTGTTCCCGGTACACCTTCTCCAACGTTGTGTTGGCAACAGCCGCCTTCCAGTTAATCAGGGCGATTTCATACTGCGCTCGGGCTGCCTTGACCTGTTCCTGTGCTATTTCGACCTGCGCCTCAGCCATCTCTACACTTGATTCCAAAGACGGGGCATCAAGCCTGGCTAATACCTGGCCTTCTGTCACGTTATCTCCTTCGGCAACCAGCACCTCGGTCACTGTACCCGTGACGCCAAATGATAAATACGCTTTGCTAGGCATTACTAAATTGCCATCCACCAAAACGGTTTTCACTATATCGCCTCGGGTAATGTTAACAGTCGTCAGCGGAGCTTCGCGGCTGGCGCCTCTGGTAAGTACGACACCCAGTACTATACCAATAACAACCAGGCAGATTGTTATTATTATTGCTATCTTATTCTTCATTTTCCTTGGCCTCTTTTCATTTTTCAAGAATTGGCTTGTTATAACAGAGCAAATATTTGCTTCAACGCAGAGCCAGTATGCCTAAAAGTTTAGCAGCAGGATTGTTAATCTCGACTGGCCTCGTTGTCTAAATTTTCAGTTCTAAATTTCCTTACTAACTTAGTAAACTCATTCACATGTTGAGTCATAATATTGACGAACTGCTCCACTGCCTCCACCTTAACAAAGACCAGACCCCCTCCCGGAAATAGTTTAAAAGTTAGCAGCCTGGTACCAACATCCATACCCAATTCCTTTCTGGCTTCCACGGGTATAACTATCTGCCCTCGTGGGCCAACAACCGTTGAGCCAAAACACTTACCGACTACCTGCACGCCCTCTTGTTTCATTTTCCCTCCTAGAATAAACCTGACGCCCAACTCAGCATCGTATGATATATCCTACTATTCTAAATTATAGGATTTTTCTTACTATTTTGTCAAAAGTATGTTGGAGATTGCTCATTAACCGCTCATGGTGGGCGTGTCGAACCATGAGCGGCAGTCATGATAGAATCAGGTTGCCTTCGACAGCGTAAGGCGAACGGGTTGTTAAACAACCTCCGAATCCTAAGCGTGGCTCGACATGAGAAAACTTATTGAAGGAGCAGGCAAGCTGGGCATAAAGCTCAACACCAGGCAGGTAAAGCAATTCGAGCTCTACTACCAGGAGCTAATCGAATGGAACAAAAAAATCAACCTCACGGCCATAACAGATTACTCATCAGTGCAGGTAAAGCACTTCCTTGATTCCTTGACCATCACTCTGGCTTTGTCTGAAGAAGAAGTGGCCAGCCCGGATTTCAAAATTGTGGACATAGGCACAGGTGCCGGCTTTCCTGGAGTGCCGCTCAGAATCCTCTTCCCCGAGCCCAGGCTGGTGCTCCTTGAACCCACAACAAAGAAGACCGCTTTCCTCCACCACATTATCCGCAAACTGGAACTGCAAAACGTGGAGGTGCTGAATAACAGAGCTGAGGAAGCAGCTCATTTGCCGGCCTATCGTGAGCAATTTGCCCTGGTCCTCTCCCGCGCTGTCGCCTTGCTGCCCACCCTGGTGGAATTGACCTTGCCCTTTTGCAGAATTGGCGGAAGATTCATAGGCCAGAAGAAGGGAGAGATCGACCAGGAGATAACCGGGGCGAAGAAAGCCATCGCTGTTCTGGGAGGCAGATTAGACCAGACAAAGAAGATAGAATTGGATGAATTCACCGATGCGCGTTATTTGGTGATTATTGATAAAATATCCTCGACACCGGACAAGTATCCCCGCCGTCCGGGAGTGCCGAAGCGACGACCAATTTAGGAGGCGAATAGAGATGTGGGAAAAGAGATTGAGAAAACGAAGAAGAGCCTCTAGCCCAGAAGGCAATCCACGTGAAGGAGTTCGTTTCGTAGTATGTCATTCTGAGGAGTCCCGATGCGTTGGGACAGCGAAGAATCCCTGAGATTCTTCGCGAAGCCTGTCCTGAGCGGCAGGAGATTCTTCGCTGCGCTCAGAATGACAAGAAGCGAAGGGCTCAGAATGACAAGCGAATGTCTACTAAGCAATCTCGTAAGGTCTAATTTGAACGGATGTTGAGAGATATTCAAAGGCTGATTCAGAGCCAGGCGGACTTCATCATTAGTCAACAGCTTCCTTCCGGAGCTATTCCCTGGTACCGGGGCGGCATCACAGACCCCTGGGACCACGTAGAATGTGCCATGGCGTTAGATTTCAGCGGCAGGTCCGGTGCGGCTAACTCGGCCTATAAATGGATGCGTGATACCCAGAATCCTGATGGAAGCTGGTATTTCAGTTATGTCAACGATAAACCTCAGAACCTGACCAAAGATACGAATTTCAGCACCTACATAGCAACAGGGATGTGGTTTCACTACCTCACGACCCGGGACCTGGACTTTCTCCACGACATGTGGCCTGCGGTGGAGAAGACCATAGCCTTCGCCCTGAGCTTACAGCAGCCAGGCGGCGAGATTTATTGGGGACTAAGCCAGGATAACGAAGTCTGGCCGGGAGCAATCTTAACTGCCTCCAGCAGCACCTGGCTCAGTATTAAATGCGGCATCAGGATTGCCAGAAAACTGGGTGTGGAAAAGCCTGACTGGAACAAGGCATGCCGGAAGCTGGCTAGAGCAATCAGAGAACACCCTGAACGCTTCGACAGGTTGGGCGAGGACAGGAGCGGGCATGCCATGACCTGGTATTACCCCATCCTCGTGGGATTACTCAAGGGGAAGCAGGCAGAACAGCGCATCTCGAGAGGATGGCAGGACTTCATCATAGACGGATGGGGGTGTAAATGCTTTGCCGATAGACAGTCGGTATGCGTAGCCGAGACCTTTGAGCTTGTTCTGGCCTTAACAAAGATGGGTGCCCAAGACAAGGCCAGGATGGTGCTGGACTGGGTGCTGCAATTTCAGGATTGCGACGGCGTGTTTTATCGGGAGGTATACTGGCCGCAAAAGGAGATAAGACGGTCAGAACTGGAACCGCAGATCCACGAAAAGAATACCTGGACATCGGCGGCAGCGATACTGGCTATGGCAGCCCTGAGTGGATCTAAAATACTATAGCCCGAACATTGGCTCGTAAGATGAGTCTGGAACTGACTGCTAAGAGAGTTTCCCCCAGGGTTCCACTGGAAGACGACCCTGATGATTTCGTGGGTTACGAGGTCCTCATAGACTTTATCAAGCAACGGGCATTATGTAAACTAGAAGGAGATATCGTTGAAATCGGCGCCTATATGGGCAGAGGCACTGCCAAGCTGGCAAAATTTGCCCACACATATGGTAAGAAGGTATACGCGATAGATGTTTTCGACCCCGGTCTGGACAACACCATAAGCAAGAGCGGGGTCAAAGCGGGCGACGTTTATGAAGCATTTCTCAAGGGCCGCTCGATGTTAGCAGCTTACCGGGCGTCAACTCGAGGTCTTGATAACGTCGTAACCATAAGGGAAGATTCCAGGGAAGTCAGCTTCCCCAAAGAACAGAAATTCGTGTTTGGATTCATTGATGGCTGCCACCAGCAAACATTTGTAGAAAACGATTTCCATGTCATCTGGCCGCATCTCGTTTCCGGAGGCGTTCTCGGTCTCCACGATTATAAATACGGCGATTGGCCGGAGGTCACCAGGGCTGCCGACAAACTGATTCATGCCCATAGAAGAGAGATAAGCGAAGCATACGAAATAGAGGGGAAGTACGATATCCCGTCTCTCCTGCTGGTCAAAAAATAGAATCTATCTCCAGTCCTCCAGCGCCGGACATGTCTGGCTAAATTGACAGCAGGGCAACGGTGCCCCGACATTGGGCCGGCTCGAATAGGCAATTCCCTATGTGCCTGCGTGGCCAAGCTCTTCCCAGAAGGCAAGACGTTTGATAGCGCGGGTGTGTGATACAATAAATGCAGACTGAGACTCCGGGAAAACAAAATATTGCCCTCGGGTTTCAAGACGAGGGAAGGAGGTAGGAAATGCAAAAAATGAGACACAGAATCTGGCTGCTGATGGGGGTGACAATGATAATGCTGACGTTTCCCTTTGCTGGCTGTACAGGTGGAGGCGGCATCACCAGCGAGGAGGCGATCACAATCGCCACTGAAGCAGTGGAAAATGACGGGGTGATGTCTCTGGATGGCCGTGTCACGGAGATCGAGGATGAGTTGACCTATTGGCACGTCTATTTCCCATTTTCCTCGCCTATTACGCGCGGCGGTGCGCCTCATGTCTTCGTGAACAAGACCAGCGGTGCGGTCATTGACCTCTATTACACCGAGTAAGCGCGCCACTGCTGGATACAGAACGGTTTCAGAAGTCAATGGGAAAAGGAGGAAACGTGAAAGCTACTTGGAAATCATTCATAGCCTTATTGTGCGTGCTAATAGCCTGTATTGCCTGGAGTCCGGCCGTGCTGGCCGCGCCTGCTGTCGCAGAGACGGCCGCTGGCCCCGTTCTTGCCTCCCAGATCAGTCCTCTGGCAGACAACAAGACTCCAGAGCAGATAGCCAATGACCCGGTCGTCAAGGCAGCGATGGGAGCGGCCTGGGCTGATTCAAGTGCAGATAACGCTACTACCCGGCATGAGGAAGGCGGGTGGATTTATGAAGATGCGGACGGCAATCTATCAGTCCAGCGTTGGCCTTCCGGCAATCGTAGCAGTATCGACCCTTGTCCCCCTACGCCACCACCGGGTGGGCACGTGGTTGGCGAGTTCCATACCCATCCTAATTGGCACCCACCGGACGGCAAAGACGAAGCGGGCAAGGAATGGAAACAGGGACCCAGCGATGAAGACAAGGATGCCAAGACCCCAGGTACCACCGGCATAGTTACAGACAGGTCCGGCAACGTGACGCTTTATTAGACGAAAGCGCAAGGAAGCGGGAGCAGGGGCCCGGCGAGGCCGATAAGGTTTTGCTGATAGTCGTAACCTCCCCGGCATAATCGGGGGGGCGTCATATGGGATTGTGGGGCCACAATAGCATAGAACTTTTGCCGTTCGGGGTGCGTGTTTGAGGTAACAAAACAAGTTAATGTGCAACAACGGAGGCTAGTGCGTGACTCTGCATCAGCTATACTCCGAGTCTTTGCACCGTCGCGTCGTCACTCGCACTAACATGACCAGGAACGAAGCTCAATTCAGATACCAGCCGGCGACATTGCACTGCCCATAAGAGTTGTCTCCCACAGCGACCACGGTGTCGTAGGGCGTAAGTCCCACCGTGTACCCGTAGCCTGCCGCGACCCGGGTGATTCTCGTCCAGTCGGCGACATTGCACTGCCCCCAGTAGTTGTCTCCCACGGCGACCACAGTGCCGTTGGCCTTGAGCCCGACGGTGTGCCACATGCCTACTGAGACCTGTACGATGTCTGTCCAGCCGGCGAGATTGCACTGCCCGTAGTCGTTCAATCCCGCGGCGACCACGGTGCCGTTGGCCCTGAGCCCCACCGTGTGCTCGTAGCCTGCAGCGACCTGAATTATGCCCGTCCAGCCAGTGACGTTGCACTGCCATTCGCCGTTGTCTCCCACGGCGACCACGGTGCCGTTAGAGTAACGCCCCACCGTGTAAAATGCGCCTGCTGAGACCTGAACGATATTCGTCCAGCCGGTGACATTGCACTGCCCGAAGTCGTTGTCTCCCACGGCGACCACAGTGCCGTTGGCCCTAAGCCCCACCGTATGCCAGGTGCGGGCAGCTACCTGGACGATGTCCGTCCAACCGGTGACATTACACTGCCCGTAGTAGTTGTCTCCCCCCACTGCGACCACGGTGCCGTCGGCCTCAAGCCCCACCGTGTATTTGTAGCCTGCGCTGATCTGGACGATGTTCGTCCAGCCAGTGACATTGCACTGCCATTGGCTGTTGTCTCCCACTGCGACGACGGTGCCATCGGCCTTAAGCCCCACTGTGTGATAATAGTCTGCGGCGACCATCGGGATATGCTCAAAGCTAGCCATGACGGTTACACCCTGACCCGGCATGGTGAAGGTAGTCTGTGCCGCAGTCGCATCGGCGAATCCGCCAGCTGGCGCCGTCCACCGGGCAAACCGGTAGCCTGCGGCGGCCACTGCTTTTATACTGACTCCACTGCCAGCTTCGTAAGGTGAGGCATTAGTCAAATCAGTTGCCGTTCCTTGGCCTGCAGGGCTTGCCACCGTGGTGAGACTATACTTAACAACACCACCACCATCGCCGGTACAGCCTACCATTCCGGCGATCAACGCGACCGTAAGCAAAACGATGCAAATCCTGTTCATGTATGTCACCCCCGCGATGCCATTGTATCACTAATGAAGGAAATATCAATAGGCTGCGGTATCCGAAGTCTGCAATACAGTTAGGCAGTCACAAAACGCTACTTTGTGCAGTGACAAACCTCCTTGAGGTCTTCCGGGGACATAATACTTGATTTGTGGTAGGCCTGATTGGTATGGTGTCCCTGGGAATTCAAATAGCACCCCTCACTTTCCGCGCCGTAGAATCAACCACCCAGCTAGAGCTGCAAGCAAGAACACCAAGCCTATATACCACAGGCCTAGCTTGGTTCTGGTTATTAGCCCTACGACAAACAAAAGAGCCCCTGCAGAAGCAAAGCCTATCACAATAGTCTTGGCGGCTTGAGCTTCAATTCTTGGTGTCAGGTTTTCAATGATTCGAGCTTCCCTTCTTTCCTGCAATATTGGCACAACGTGTCTCTTGTAGTGTTCTTTCGCTGTAAGTAGCTCCAGATTTTCAGGTCTGTTGTCCAGTTTGTTCCCGTTTATATGATGGACAATCTCTCCTCTTTCCAGACGACGACCGAGTTTCTTTTCCATTACCCGTCGATGCACCAAGTAATCGGAATCGCAGTATCTGAGGTATCCGTTTTTGTCTGGATATGTTTCTGGAGTGCTCATCTCTTGACCCCTTGTTTGTTCTACTGACATTATACCTGATTTGTAGCGGGCCTGATTGGTATGGTGTCCCTGAAATTCATGAGCAACAGAACGCTAGTCTGTGCGGTGCGCCGCAACCGGGATTGTGGTACAGGTAGCTAAGCCTGAGAATAGCTAGCTCAGGCTTTTTGATAATACTGAGGTCGTTGCCGGCTGGCCGGCGACGACCTCGTCTCCATCTACGGGCCGTTTGATTTTGACTTTCCAGTCAATTTTGGCATCCTGGCAATATCCCGCCCTTCCACATTTCTGTAATTGCTTGATTCATCAAACACAATCGGCCGGTGAGTCAGGCTCTACTCCCTGCGGCCAGGAGCGTCTTGACTGAAACCTGGCGCTCAGTCCCTGTCAATCCAGTGACCTCCTGGCGACCTGCGGAGATTCCCACAAAAACGATTGACAATACGGGGAGTCGGGTGTAACATTGATAATACCACGTATTTCAGAAAACGATCTTCAGTCTGTGGGAAAAGTAGGGAGTGGAGTGTAGTGACTCGACAGAGAAAGTTCCGGTTCCATCATAATCAACAATGTCGCATTGTGCGAAGACAACAATATCATCGCGAAGGAGGTGAGACGGGGCATAAGTAAATCGCAGCTTTCTTTAGTCAGCAGACTATTAAACAAGGAGGTTAACGTATGAAGAAGAGGTTTGTTCCCATCTATTCAATCTTGGCTATTGCCATTGTCTTACTTGCGGCTTTGGCACCAAGCTGCGGTAGCGAACCGACACCGGGCACTATCAAAGTTCAGGCACAGCTTTGCAACGGTCCGTGGCAAGGCCCACTGAACTACACACTGACGCCGACCGGAGGCTCACCCATTAGCGGTACTAGTGTGCCTGCCACTCACAGCAACCTGACCCCCGGTACCTGGACCTGTGCCTATGTTTCCGGCGGTCCGGCGGGGGCATTCCTGAACAGTATCAAACCCTCGACAAGCCAGAGTTTGCTCGCGGGAGCCATCGTCACCTTCACCCTGGACTTCGAGCGAAATCAGGATGCTGCCATTAAGTGGCTGTGGTGGAGCCAAAACGGCGTGCCTATCCAACAACCACCCACCGAGATAACAGCGATGCCGTGTCATATCATCGATGCCCACTTCAAGCAGTGGGTCAAGGGTTGCGACGGATACAACGTCACGATGAATGAGACGTCCTGGCTCATGATTCTTGCCAGCCCAGCAAATCCAGCTCCAGCGACGATCGTTGTCGTTGACGACTGGTGTGCCGTGAACAAGACACCTGATGGGCAGGGAATTGTTCCTCCAGTGAAAGTGTCCCAGACAGCTAGCGTTGATAATGTGACTCGCGAGAAAGGCTATAACACTACTGTCCTTCCCGGGGGGCCGCCCGTCATGCTTGACGTACACACACAGTGGGAGCTGGTGAAAACCCTTAACTACACAAAGGCAATCAACTGGTTCGGCATCTCTAGAATTGTGATTGAGCCGGGGGCGCACCCGTGTGTCCTGTTCGAGCTTATCCTCCCCGCCGCGCCCGGGATCTACCAGTTCACACTGCAGGCCTCCGCCGATGTTGCACTGGTGGATGATACGGACGTAAACCCGGCAGATAACCACGACATGAGCCCTCCAGTAACGTTAACAGTGCATGTGATATAAGTTAGTCACACCGGGATTGTTACTGTAGAGGCAAAAAGATAGGGTCGGGGAATTAACTCCCCGACCCTATTCCGTTTGAGGCAAGGCGGAGACAAACGCCAAACAATATCAAATGGCAAAGCTCAAATGCCAAGTCAAGCTCAAAACCCAAAGGTAAAGAATCGAAATGACAACTCGAAATGCAAAAAGGTAGTGCGAGGCTTTAGCCTCGTGCCAGGGCAAGATTGCACGACCTTAAAAGGTCGCACTACAATCGTGTTTTGAGTTTGGCCGATGAGATTGCGACGCCCTTCAACGGAAGGACTCTCAATGACAACTTCCTTAGCGCCTTTGCGAGGAGCGGGATTCCTCGCGTACGCTTCGGAACAAGCTCCGCAATCTCGGGGAGCATAATGAGATTGCCACGCACCTTTCAGGTGCTCGCAATGACAGGGTGGAGTGTTATTCTGAGCCCTTCGCCTCTTGTCATTCTGCCCCTGAACGAAGTGAAGGGAAAGAATCTCGTGCCGCTCAAGGAAGGCTCCGCGAAGAATCCTTCGCATAGCTCAGGACGGCGTCTGGAGATTCTTCGTCGCCAAATTCATTTGGTCTCCTCAGAATGACATCACTGGACGCTGTCTTTTGACATTTGTGATTTGACTGGCATGGCGCTATAATGAAAACTAATGGAAAAGGGTACCTGGAGAGTTAAGACGGGGCTGGCGCAGACGCTGAAGGGCGGGGTAATTATGGACGTGGTCAGCCCGGAGCAGGCTAAAATTGCCGAGGAAGCCGGCGCCTGCGCTGTCATGGCACTGGAGCGAGTGCCGGCGGATATTCGCGCCGCGGGGGGAGTGGCTCGCATGGCCGACCCCACCATAATCATGGCCATAAAGGAAACAGTCAGCATCCCGGTAATGGCTAAATGCCGCATCGGCCACTTCGTCGAGGCTCAGGTACTGGAAGCACTGGCCGTCGATTTCATCGATGAGTCCGAAGTGCTCACTCCCGCCGACGAAAGCCATCATATTTGGAAGCATGATTTTAAGGTCCCATTCGTTTGCGGCTGCCGTGACCTGGGCGAAGCATTACGTCGTATCTCCGAAGGGGCAGCCATGATTCGCACCAAGGGCGAAGCGGGAACAGGCAACATCGTGGAAGCTGTCAGGCACATGCGGGCAGTCCAGGATGGGATTCGCCGCCTTCATGCATTACCTGAGGACGAGTTGGCAGCTGAGGCGAAAGCCCTGGGCGCCTCTCTGGAATTAGTAATGGAGGTGCACAAGACAGGGAAGCTACCGGTCGTGAACTTTGCCGCCGGCGGTGTAGCCACACCCGCCGATGCTGCTTTGATGATGCAACTGGGGGCCGAGGGCGTATTTGTGGGCTCGGGGATTTTCAAGTCCAGCGATCCCGCAGCCAGAGCAGAAGCTATCGTTAAAGCTACCACCCACTACCAGGACCCTGCTATCCTGGCCGAGGTATCCAAAGGTTTAGGAACCGCGATGCCCGGTCTGGACATAAGAGCTATACCCCAGCAAGAATTGTTGTCTCCCAGGGGATGGTAACCCCGGTGGTGTTGCCAACCCAGGGGGGTCACCGACCACAAAGGGTTGGTAGAGTGAAAAAAGGTATTATCACAGGATGCGAAGGGTAGTTACTGACGATCTAGATGCGCTACTCGAGATCTTGCCACTCTATATCCGCGAGCCGCTCTACCAGCAGTCCGATCACAACGAGCTGCTGGAGGTGGTCCTAGACTTAGGGCGTCTCCCCGAAGCCCGTTTTCCCCATAGGGAATTAGTCCTCAATTCTAAAGAGGTAAATCAGTCTGATATTGATTATGTAGTGTCGCGCATTGGCCAGTTCAGCGGGGATAATCGCGCCGGCATCAACCACACCCTTCACCGCATCTCAGGCATACGCAATAGAAACGGCTACATAATTGGCCTGACCTGCCGTGTGGGCAGGGCCGTGTTCGGTACCGTAGGGATGATTCAAGACCTTATTGAATCAGGCAAAAACGTCCTGCTGCTGGGGCGGCCCGGCATAGGCAAGACCACTATGCTGCGCGAAGTGGCCCGAGTGCTGGCTGATGACTTCAAGAAAAGGGTTATCGTAATTGACACCTCCAACGAAATTGCCGGGGATGGAGACATTCCCCATCCCGCCATCGGGCATGCCCGGCGAATGCAGGTAGCTGCTCCCGCTGAACAACATGCGGTAATGATTGAAGCGGTGGAAAATCACATGCCCGAGGTCATCATTATCGATGAAATAGGCACTGAACTCGAGGCCCAGGCGGCTCGAACTATCGCCGAGCGTGGAGTGCAATTAGTAGGCACGGCACATGGAAACGCTCTGGAAAACTTGATAATGAATCCTACTCTGTCCGACCTTATCGGCGGCGTCCAGACGGTTACCCTAGGAGACGAAGAGGCCAGGCGACGGCACACACAGAAATCTGTCCTGGAGCGGAAGGCTCCGCCCACCTTTGATATGGTGGTGGAAATCGTGGATTATTACAAGGTAACCGTACATCCTGACGTGACCGAGGCTGTTGATGCTCTATTGCACGGGCGACCCCCCAGCGCCGAAGTGCGCTCGATGGATGAAGATGGTGAGGTAAAAAGGGAAGCGACAACATCCCCTATCATATGGGAGAGCAAAGAAGGCAAGGAGGAGAAGACACCGGAAAAAATGCTGCGGTTCTACCTCTTCGGCGCTAACCGGTCTCGATTGGAACAGACTGCCAGGGAAGGGCGAAGGGAGTTGAAAATCGTCGCTGACCTCAGGCAAGCTGACATCTTCCTCACTACACGAAGTTATTACCGCCGCAAGCCACAGAAGATACGGGATGCCGAAGCACTGGGTATACCAATCTATGTCCTTAAAAGCAATAATGCCGCTCAAATGAAGCATTGCCTGGACGCCCTCTATCCCCGTGAGGCTCAGTCTACCTATGTCCATAATCTACAGCGGATCTTAGCCGGACGACGCGGTTTCAACCCCAATAACCGGAGCATGGAACCTGGCGGCAGAAGGAAATCGAGGTAATCCTTGGGACTATTCATCACCTTTGAGGGCGGCGAAGGCTGCGGCAAAAGCACCCAATCCAGGCTCTTGCTGAAAAAGCTCGAGCAACAAAACGTCCCCGTGATATTGACCCATGAGCCGGGAGGCACAGCTCTGGGTAACGAGTTAAGAAGAACACTTAAGAGGAAACGGGATTCCTCTATTTCGCCCCACGCTGAGCTGTTTCTCCTGGCTGCTTCCCGCGCCCAACTGGTGGCTGAGGTAATTCGTCCTGCCCTGGAAGAAGGTAAAGTGGTCATCTGCGACCGCTTCACTCACTCCACCATGGTCTATCAAGGCTATGGGCGGGGGCTTGATTTTACTGCCATAAAGATGGTCAACAATATGGCAACAAGGTATCTCGATCCCGACCTCATAATCCTCCTGGATATTTCACCTAAGCAGGGATTAGCACGAAAGCAAAGCTTGAAAGACCGCTTTGAGCTGGAGGGTTTATCGTTCCATCGGCGGGTGAGCGACGGATACCTCAAGATGGCTGCCGCTGAGCCTGACCGCTGGTTGGTGATAGATGCCTCCCTGCCTAAAGATCGGGTTGCTGAGATCATCTGGGACAGGGTGAGCCGGTTGTTGCCTACCTCCTCAGGCTGAGCATTTTTGTCATTCTGACCCTGAACGAAGTAAAGGGGAAGAATCTAAGAGATGTTTAGCAACATCCAGTGTCATTCTGAGCCCTTCGCCTCCTGTCATTCTGAGCGCAGCGAAGAATCTCGTGCCGCTCAGGGCAGGCTCCGCGAAGAATCTCTGAGATTCTTCGTCGTCTCGATTTCATCGAGACTCCTCAGAATGACATCACTAAATACTCTTGAGAATTCAAGGCATCGATTCTGGCATGACTAGAGGCAAGGTCGCTGTGGCGTTGAGCGGAGGGGTGGATTCTTCCGTCGCTGCCTTGTTGCTCAAAGAAGCCGCCTATGAAGTAATAGGCGTACATATGCGCCTCCGGGACTCACCCGATTTCGAGTTCCAGGCACACCGGGCGGAGAGTATCTGCCGCATCTTAGACATTCCCTACCATGAGGTTGACCTGCAAAAGGAATTCGAGTCCCGTGTAGTTGACTACTTCTGCCAGGAATACCAGCAAGGGCGGACTCCCAATCCCTGCGTGGCCTGCAACGAGCACATGAAATTTGGCCTCCTGCTCGATAAAGCGCTCTCCCTGGGCGCTGACTACTTAGCTACAGGCCATTACACCAAAGTAGAGCATTCCCGTGACGGCCATCGCTTGCTCAAAGCAAAAGACATCAGTAGAGACCAATCCTATTTTCTTTACACGCTGACCCAGGAAAAGCTCGCGCATGTCCTGTTTCCTCTAGGTGCGTATAGCCGAGACGAAGTTAAGCAGATGGCAAGGCAGGCGGGATTGCCCACAGCCACCAGGTCCAGCCAGGATATCTGCTTCATCTCTCAGAAGAACTATGGAGTCTTTCTCAGCCAGAGATTTGCCACTCTGCCTGGCGATGTTGTAGATACCCAGGGAAAGAGATTAGGCCAGCATCGGGGAATAGCCTTCTATACCATCGGGCAGAGGCATGGCCTGGGATTAGCCTCTGGCAAGCCGCTCTATGTAATCAGGATGGAGCCTGAAACCAATAGAATTGTGCTTGGCCCTGAAGAGGGACTCTACAGTCGGAAGCTTGCTGCCCATAGGGTGAACTGGATATCAGGCAAGGCACCGCAGGAGCCTATCACAGTCACGGCTAAGATACGCTATAAGTCGAAAGAGGCGGAGGCTATCCTCGTTCCCCGTGATGATTCCGTGGATGTTCACTTCGCTCAGCCGCAAAAGGCAGTAACCCCCGGGCAGGCCATTGTGTTCTATAATGCGGATGAAGTACTCGGGGGTGGGATTATTGACTCCGCTGAAATCGGAATTTGACCCCATAAATGCGGGAGGATAAATCCCCCTCTTAAGATAAGAGGGGCCAGGGGAGTTATGAAAAGCAGAGCTTTGTCTCGATTTCCCAACCTTGATCACGAAGACGACCTCAGATCGCAGGGCTATGAGCTTATTGCCGGCATCGATGAGGTCGGGCGGGGGGCTCTGGCTGGGCCGGTAGTAGCCAGCGCTGTCATCCTGCCTCACCCCGCCAATTTGCCCTGGTTTGGGCTGGTTCGGGATAGCAAGGAATTAAACTCCAGGCAGCGGGAGTCCCTCTTCGACTTGATTAACAAGGAGGCTGTGGCTGTGGGCATTGGCATCGTTCCTTCTCAAGTGATTGACTCCATCAATATCCTCAAGGCCACCAAGCTGGCTATGATACAGGCGGTGGAAAAACTGCCCAAACAACCCAACTTTCTCATTATTGATAGAGTAACTTTGTCTCAATGTCCCATCCCTCAAAGAGGAATAACCAGAGGTGACAAATTGTGTCTCTCCATTGCCTGTGCTTCTATCATAGCCAAGGTCACCAGAGACCGTATGATGGAGGAATTTGACCAGATTTATCCCGGCTATGGATTTGCCCAGCACAAAGGCTATGGGACAGGGGTACACATGTCCTGTCTGCGCAAGCTCGGGCCTTCGCCAATTCACCGTCTATACTTTGCCCCTGTCAGGGCCATAATCGCAGGCCAAAGCTCTGGCCATTTGGCTTCCGCCCATTCCGAGCCCTTGCCTTTTTGTCATTCTGGCCCTGAACGGAGGGAAGGGGAAGAATCTCATTCAGGGTAAACTCCGTGAAGGGTCAAGGGATGAGCCGATAGACTAAATAAAACTTGGTTAATAATCGGTGGCTTGGCCTGGCCACTCAGCAAGGTCAAAAATAAAGTGTACCACTGGCAACAATTTCTGGTAAGGAAATGCTCCACCCACACATGTCTTCCATTAGCGGTTAGCCGGTGGTATAATTGAATTGAAACGAGGTGTTACTTATGAAGAAGCTGACAGCTCTATGGGGAAATCTCATGCGTTTTCTCGGATTGGCTTGTCTAATTGTCGGCATCGTTGCTGCTGCAATGGACAAGGCATTTGGTGGTTTCACACCCATTGTTTGGTTTCTAATTGCCATTTTTTGTATGGTAACCGTGGTTTGCACAGAAGTGGCTCTTACTAGAGATTTTTTGGAGAGTAAGAAGTAAAAGTAGGAGAATCATATTGTCCGAATGAGATAAAAACATACATGCTTCCGGGTGCCCTGCCTTTACAGCAAGAAAACAAAGAAAGGAGGAGAGAAATGAGGTTTTTGATGTTCGCAATGTGTGATGAGGCCAAAGTCGCGGAGCTAGCACAGATCGCCGATAAGGTAGCTAAAACGCCGGGGCAGAAGACCATAGCTCAGTATGCCTGTCAGGGCATGGCATTTAACGGCCAACCGCCAAACACAATGTTAGCTATCACAGTCATCGAGGCCGACAGCAACGAGGCTTTGGCTGCTACCCAATACCCGATGGGACTCGCTGGGATAAGCACGTGGGCCGTGCCCGTATTAGAGATTCCAGTAGGTCGCGTAGTGACCGCAGAGAAGAAATACAGAAAGTAACTAGAGGCTATGCTTTTTCACCGCTGGCAGGGCACCCGGAGGTAATGCAAGCTCCACTGAGGTAGCAAGCGATGCAATCAACTGTCAAAAACGGAAACAATTTCTTGTGGGTTTAATTGGTATGGTGTCTCAGAATTCGCAAAGGATTAGGCGAAACGACATAATGCAACATCTTTCGACCTTCTGCATTACACTAGTATGATACGCTGCCAGTTTGATGAAGAATTTGTTTAATTTACTAAAAGAGAAGCTCAGTGGAAAAAGATGGCGCCGGTTCATCATTGTGGCAGTTGTTGTCCTAGCTAGCGGTTTATATTTCTATCATGGGGAGGTCCCTCTGATCCTCTCGCAGTCGGCATTCGACGCCTTAGTCGACGTGGTAGCGCCAGCTAATGGGCAAAGAGTTCTGGTGTTCTCTCCACATCCAGATGACGAAACAATCGGAGTCGGTGGATATATTGCTCAATCGATAAGAAATGGGGCGGATGTCAGGATAGTGCTGGTGACAAACGGTAATTATCGTCATAAAGAAGCCATTCGTTATGCCGAGTTTAAGAAGGCCACTAGTATACTGGGTGTGCCGGAGACCTCTCTTGTTTTCCTTAATTTCCCCGACCACTCGCTACAAACAATAAACCAGACCATACTTGAGGCAGCGCTGCAGGTACAGATTGACCAGTTCCACCCCCATATAATTATCTATCCGCACCCTCAGGACTATAACCGTGACCACGCCGCTATTGGGAAAGCCGTCACTGCTATTTTAGAATCTGGTCATTACAACGTAACAGCCTATGAGTACTTGGTGCATTACGAGCTTATTTGGCCGCAACCACAGAAATTCGCCCCCGACCTTCATCTGTTACCGCCGAAAAAACTGACCGGACCCGGCAATCAGTGGATGGTGTTCACCTTGACTCAGGACGTTGAGAAACAGAAAGAAGAAGCCATTTTCACCTACCAGAGCCAACTCCTTGACCCGTGGCTGGACGAACTGTTGGTATCCTCTATCAGAAAGAATGAATTATTGGCCATCCCTGAGATCTCGTCAGGTGCCGCCCCCAGTAGATCGGCCACGGAACACTTCCCAGTGCCCAGCTGAGCAATAGGCATTGGTGAAGGGTCATGTGTGCGTAAGCCAGCAATGGTGAATTATGGGTGAGCTTCGTGCCTAAACCGTTTACTCATTGCACGGAAGCTCAAGTGCAAACCCTGACTAATTTACGTGCCACATCCATTCTCAGAGATTGCTTATGAAAGCCTCAAGCTATCCTCAAACTTCGCTGAGCTAGCAAGTAGTATGATTAGGATAACTTCGAAATGGACGTGAGTTGTAGCAGGGAATAAATATACTCACATCAGGAACACAATCACAAGCCAAAGCTCTGGCTCTTCGGCTTCTTGTCATTCTGAGGGAGCAGAGCGACCGAAGAATCTGATTCCGGGTAAACTTCGTGGAGGACCAGAGGATCAGCCGACACACTAAATGAAACTTGGTTAGTAATTAGTCGCTTGGTCTGGCTACTCGCTAAGGTGAAAACTAAAGTGTCCACAGCGGACAGAATTTCTTGCAGGGAACTCATCCATTCGCAAATGTCTTCCTTTAGCGACTAGCTGATTGTATAATTGAATCAAAAGGAGAAGCATGTCATACATCCGACCGAAAGGAGGCTACTCATGCCATACAAGGCAACAATCGTGGATTTGCCAGACCTAAGACTGATGGTCATCCGCGCTGATGAGTTTCCCAGTGGAGTCCAAACAGCCTGGGACAGACTTGAGTCGAGACTTTCCTCGCTCAAGGGCCGCAAGTTTTACGGTGCATCGCACTATGAAGGCTCACAAATGGCGTATTTCGCTGGAGTTGAGCCTGCAAGTGACGAGGAAGTCACAGCGCTCGGACTCCCGACTATGATGATCAAGGGCGGCAAATATGCTAGAGCCAAGCTATTGGACTGGCCAAACCATAAGGATAAGATTGGGCAGATATTCGGCGAACTCATGCGAGAGTTCCCGATGGATCCGAATGGGTGGGCACTCGAGTATTATCGCAGTCAATCCGACGTACATCTGCTCATCCCCCTGGCAGGTCCCAAGGCTTGAAGAGGTGAGGCATCAGCTCTCAGAAGCTGCTCCATACTGTTGACCGATAAACCCTCAACCTATCATCAGCTTCACTGACCCAGCAAGTAGTATAATTGGGGTAGGGAGGTAGTATGGATAGGAAAGAGCTGGAAGAATACAGAAACCTGGTCCTGAGATACCTCGAAGAACATGAGAAGTATAAGGAATTGCTCCTTCAATTTTCATCAGTCGGTCAGCTCGAAATCGGTAAACCAATTCCTTCCCCGAAGCGTATCCTTGACGCCGCTGCCTATAAGGAGATTACGGACCTGGAACGGAAGCTCAACAAGCTTCGCAAAGACATGGTTCAAGCTGAGAAGCGATATTATGAAGTCTATCACAGGCAGTAAGCAGCGCTAGTGTCTCTGAAAGATCAGGTGATGGACCGCCAAGAAGTTGGTAAGCTGGGGGAGAAAGCAGCTCAGAAATTCCTCAAAAAGCGGGGCTACCGCGTCCGCGAAACAAGTTTTCGCTGCCGTCACGGCGAGATTGACATCATCGCCCGGCAAAAGGACTGCCTTGTCTTTGTCGAGGTCCGCACCAAGAGCAATCTGGACTTCGGCACTCCAGAAGAGTCCATAACGCAGGCCAAAAAAGAGAGACTCATCGCCTCAGCCCTGACCTATACCAATACCCACCAAAACCTTCCCGCTTTATGGCGCATAGACGTGGTAGCCATTGAACTCGACGACAAGGGCAAAGTAAAACGCATCGAACTCATCGAAAACGCCATCGAGCAGAGCGCCCGGTTCAATTGCTAGCTCTTATTGACCTGATTTTTGTAGTCGTCTGATCTATCAGGCACAGTCTTTCTTCATAACTCCCCTTGCCCCTCTTATCTTAAGAGGGTAATCCTTGGGGTAGGGATTATTTCCTTCTCCCTCCCCCTTAGAATAAGGGGGATAAAGGGGGTTATTTCAAGATGCGCAATCTGCGGATGAACTCACATGCTGCGGGCACATTCAATTTCGCGTCATGAAGGAATCCCTTCCTTCACGGCTTTGCGGCAGGATTGCTTCGACTGACTAAAGTCAGCCTCGCAATGACACAAGGGGTGCTTCTATTTAGCTACCCGGGATGCGGCGTCTTTGAGCTGTCCCGGGAACGTCGGCTCGTGTCTTACATCTACAGGTATGGGGTATCGAATGCCGGTCTGGTGGGTGGCTTCAAGTCCCCTTATGACCGGGTCAAGCCAGTTTGCCGGAATAGTGAAGACCATCTCCTCGTCCTGCACCATCGCCCAGACCCTGTCGCCATTTCCCGGCAGCACTACCTTCGGCTTCCCGGTCTTGAATGTCTGCAGGACTCCCTCGGTGCAGGTCCCACCCCGGCCACTGAACACGGACTGCACGGCTACGCCAGTTTCCTGCGTGGCCCCGTGCACCAGCCGCATCAACTGAGCGGGATTGCAGAATATCATGACCAGGTCCGGCTCTATTTTCGTTCTCTCCAGTGGAGAGAAAACCAGGCCGGCATACTTGCCCTGGCTTAGCTTAACCTGCTCTACAGCCTCCATTGTGGTTCTGGCCGCATTCTCGTTAGCGGCGTATTTCATTACTATCATGAAATCGGTCAAGGCTTTCTTAGCCCCAGACTCGGGCTCGCTCCATCCATAGGTATAGGCGGCAATCAGACAGGCATTGTCATCGGCCGTCATTCCCACCGTCCAGCCGTACTTGCGGGCCATCGTCATACCAACGCAGACATTTGTCTTGAACCCCATGTCCCTCGAAGGACGACGGGTCTTTTCCGGGAATTCGTCAACGCTTTTCACCAGCTTAACAGCGATAGGGAAGGTCAGGGGCCTTACGAGTCTATTCAGTGCTTCGGCTTTTGCAGTCCAGTCTGTCAAGGTGTCACCTCCAGGCATAGTTTGCGGTACACCGCCCGTAAGCGGCGCCTAGGTTACTTTCAGATAAGGCTCTAATACTTCGGGGATTAACACTGTGGCATCAGCTTGCTGATAGTTTTCCAGCACAGCGATAAGGACTCGTGGTAGAGCCAGTCCTGAGCCATTGAGCGTGTGAACGAACTCTGACTTGGCGCCCGGCTCAGGGCGATAGCGTATATTGGCTCGCCTCGCCTGAAAGTCACTGCAATTGCTGCAGGAACTGACCTCGAGCCATTCAGCACAGCCCGGAGCCCACATTTCAATATCATATGTCTTGCAGGCGGCAAAGCCCAGGTCTCCAGTACACAATTGCACCACGCGGTGAGGTATTGCCAGCTTCCGACATATGTCCTCGGCATCAGCTACCAGTTTCTCCAACGCATCGTCAGAACCTTGCGGGCTGGTAAGCTTGTAGATTTCTACTTTGTCGAACTGGTGACCCCGCTTGATGCCCCTGGTGTCTGTGCCGGCAGCCATCTTTTCCCGACGGAAGCAAGGAGTGTAAGCAACATAATGAAGGGGCAAGCTATCGGCACTCAGTATTTCGTCACGGTGCAGGTTAGTCAACGGTACCTCCGCCGTGGGTATAAACCAGAAGTCGTCTTGTTCATCGTGATACAGGTTATCGCCGAACTTCGGCAGATTGCCTGACCCTACCATACACTCTCGCTTGACCATAAATGGAGGATAGATTTCCTTGTAGCCGTGCTCGCTGACATGGACATCGAGCATGAATGAGATAAGCGCCCGTTGCAGACGTGCCCCCAACCCCTTGAGCACATAAAACCTGGTCCCCGATAGCTTCACACCCTGCTGGAAATCTATGATGCCCAGCTTCTCCCCCAGCTCCCAGTGAGGCAGGGGCTTGAAAGGAAACTCCTTTGGTTTGCCCCAGGTCCGCACCACCACATTATCAGCCACGCCTCTCCCCACGGCCACGCTGGGGTGGGGGATGTTGGGCAACTCCAGCAACAAGGAATCAAGTTCAGCCTTGGCTTCTTTGGTCTGCTGCTGCAAGGAAGTTATCTGATCTCCCAACTGCCGCATCTGGGCGATAAGCCCGGGTGGTTTCTCTTTGCTCTTGCTGACCTGTTTGCTGGCCTCGTTGTGTTTGGCACGGAGTTCCTCGGTTTGACGAAGCACACCGCGATAGCGGCTGTCAATTTCAATGATTCTATCAAGAGCCTTGATAGAATCAGGGCTATAGCCTCTCTTCTCCAGAGCCTGGCGAACAAGTTCCGGGTTGTCACGGATAAGCTTTATGTCAAGCATTTCAGTTTTCAGACTTCAGCTATCGGGTTTCAACTCAACGCTGACTGCTCATTTCACTGTTTTCAGCTGGGGGAAAAGTATCACTTCCCGTATAGATTGCTGGCCGGTGAGCAGCATCACCAATCGGTCAATGCCCACTCCCAATCCACCGGTAGGCGGCATCCCATACTCCAAAGCCTGAAGGAAATCTTCGTCCGCGATTTCGACTTCTTCATCGCCGACCTGCCCTTTTAGCTGCTGGCGAAACCTTTCCCTCTGCTCCAGAGGGTCATTAAGCTCGGTGAAGGCGTTGGCAACCTCCATACCGTCCACAAAGCCCTCGAATCTCTCTACCAACTGGTCATCACCTCTCTTCCTCTTGGCCAGAGGTGACATTTCCACCGGGTAGTCCAGGAGGAAAGTCGGCTGAAAAAGCTTCGGTTCGACAAAAGTGGAAAGCAATTCCTCTATCAGTCTGCCCTTCCCTTTGCCCGGATCGACATCCATGCCCAGCTCTGCCATTCGCGCCCCCAGCGAAGCGGCGTCGGGATAAGCTTCAAAATCAACGCCACAGGACTTCTTTATTGCCTCACGAAGGTAAAGCCTTTGCCAGGGGAGACCAAAGTCGATGGTCTGGCCGTTAAGCGTAATCCTGGTATCGCCGAGAACCTCCTTCGCTGCGTGAGAGAACATCTCCTCAACCAACCTCATGATGTCATTGTAGTCAGCATAAGCTTGATAGCATTCAAGCAAGGTGAAATCCGGGTTATGCATGGTAGAAATGCCCTCGTTGCGAAAGGTGCGCCCAATCTCATACACCCTGTCAAAGCCACCAACTACCAGCCTCTTGAGGTATAGCTCCAGCGCAATTCGCAAGTAGAGGTCTTGATCAAGGGCATGGTGATGTGTGACAAAGGGGCGCGCCGGCGCTCCGCCGGCATGAGGTTGAAGCACAGGCGTCTCTACCTCCATGAAGCCCCGGCTATCAAGAAAGCTCCTCAGGGCAGTGATAATCTTGGTGCGCAGAACAAAAGTGTTTCTGCTCTCTTCGTTGGAAATCAGGTCGAGATATCTCTGCCGATAGCGTTTCTCTATGTCAGCTAGCCCGTGCCATTTCTCGGGCAGAGGGCGAAGGGATTTGCAGAGCATGGTGAATTCGGATACCTCCAGAGTGAGCTCTCCGGTCTTTGTCCGGAAGAGTTTCCCACTTGCCCCGATAATGTCGCCAATGTCAATATCCTGCAAGAATTCGTATTTCTCCCTGCCCAGAAGGTCGTAGCGCAGGGAAAGCTGTATCTTCCCCGAGCTATCGCGAATATCCAGAAAGGATATCTTGCCGATAGAGCGCCTGGACACAATGCGGCCAGCCAGTGACATGTTCTGAGACTTCTCTCCCTGCTGTTCAAAAAGGGTTGTCGCCTCTCGAATAGTGTGGCTGGGGCGATAGGAATGGGGATAAGGGTCTACGCCGCGAGCCCGAATTCTGTTCAGACTATCCAGTCGCTGCTCAGTGATGCGCTCTAATCTTGAAGTCATCAGGGGGACACCACTTCCAAGATTTCCCTAGCTTCCTCTGCCAGACGCCGGGGCACCATCACTTTGACTTCACCCAGCCCGTCGATTGTGATCCCGTACACCAGACCGGCACTCTCGTAGCTCAACAGGACCGGTATGCCTTCGCTCTCCAGTCGTCCCTTGATTATTTGCGCCTCCATGTATTTGGCAGTGCGTACAGTAACTAATGATTCGCTTGCTGACATAGGTATCGCTTTCGTTCATTTTAACAGAAACTCTTAGAGTATTGCTAAAAGGATTGACATTATATAGAATTTGCGCTGTTGCCTAGCAAGGCAACAGAAAATTTGAAGGAGGGAAGGTGATTTGTATGCGCTTGGAAGACATCTGTTACTAGAACTGAAAATCTGCGACAAGGAGGTATTAGATGACCTAAATTATCTCAAAGAGTGTCTTAACGAAGCTGCCATTCAATGTGGCGCTACCGTAGTGGGCGAGTCCTTTTATCATTTCTCCCCTCATGGAGTAAGCGGAGTAGTCAACATCGCTGAATCACATATTGCCATTCACACCTGGCCGGAACACGGATACGCTGCCGTAGATGTCTTCACCTGTGGGAACACTGTGGACCCGGAAAAGGCTGCCAAGTTCATAACAGAGAGGCTGGGAGCTCAAACCCACTCCTTGATCGAACTTCGCAGGGGGATTATGGAGGACAGCCAAGTTGAGTGTACAAAATGAAAGATAGCGACCCAGATAAACATAGATGGTTCTCTGATTATATAAGTCCTGACCTTACTATGCTGCATAGCATTAAGGAGAGGATATATTCAGGGCGAACCAAGTTTCAGTCCGTAGATATTATCAATACGGGCAGCTTCGGTATTTGTCTCGTCCTCGATGGCAAAATTCAATCCAGCGAGGCGGATGAATTTATTTACCACGAAGCTGTGGTACACCCTGCTATCCTTACCCATCCCCAGCCAGAGAGGGTATTCATTGCCGGGGGAGGTGAGGGTGCCACCTTAAGGGAAGTCCTGGCGCATAAGACCGTAAAAAGGGCTATCATGGTGGATATTGATGAAGAGGTTGTAAGTCTTTGTCGCCGCTTCTTGCCCTCCTGGCATCAGAATGCTTTCGCTGACCCCAGGGCAGAGCTTCATTTCGCCGACGCCAGAAAATACCTAGAGGAAAGCAGCGACAAATTCGATGTCATCATCATTGACTTGGTTGACCCTCTAGAGCAAGGGCCAGCACGCTTGCTATACACCCAGGAATTCTACCAAATAGTTAAACAAAAACTAGGGCTCGCTGGCATCATGTCAGTGCAGGCTGAACCTTCTGAATGGAGGAACTTAGATAATTTCACCGCTATTACCAATACTTTAAGAAACGTCTTCCCGATAGCCCGCCCCTACCAGGTCCACGTACCTTCCTTTCTGGGCTTATGGGGCTTTGTCGCGGCTTCTCAAAGCCTTGACCCCTCTGAACTGACTCCCGAGGAAATTGACGCCAGAATTTCAACAAGGATATCAAAGAAACTAAAATCCTACGACGGCCTTACCCATCAAGCTATGTTTACTATCCCCAAGCATATTCGCCGGAAGTTAGCTGCCAGCAGAAAAATCATCACCGACGAACGACCTATCTCAGCCTACTGACCTGCCCGCGCAAATTGTGTCTCTGCCGTTTCCAACGTCCCTTTACCGATCCCATCTCAAAAGGTAAGTACTCATCCTGATGTCATGAATGGGTCTTGGTCCGTTGTCTTTCTGGCGAGCACTTTGGCTTTGCTCAGGGTAAGCTCCATCGCTGCAGTCGGGGCAACACTTGTGCAAAATTGCCCGCGATGGTCACCATCTTAGCGGAGGTCAGAAGTTCGCTTAACCTTCATCCCATGGAAACGATTCATCGTAGTAATAAGAATCATTGAAGCCCAAGATAATGTCGTAATCACGGAGCAGCAGGAAATCGGCCAGGTTGAAATCCTTGAAACGCCGTCCGGGATGCAGCGGTTCGGTTTCGACCTGAGGCTCTATCGCTCGCCATTCGCCATCCAGATACCAATTCTCTATGAGGAAGGCGTGGCCGTATCCCTCATTATCCACACCGACAGCGACATATATCTGCTCCTCGCCAATGCCATACGCTCTGAGGAGGGTGCAGAGCAGGATTGCGAAGTCCTCGCAATCCCCGGTGCGCAGGGAGAGCGTTTCCTCAGGGGTTTGCCAGTATTCCTCAATACCCCATCGCTCTTCATCAGACATGTAGTCTATATTGCCAGCGACCCAGTCTCGAATAGCATCAAAGCTATCTTTGGACACTTCGTAGGGAGGGGCACCGAGGACGCCCTGTAAGCATTCCTTGACCAACGGGCAGTCGGGTGTGATGAAATCGTTGAATTTGTCCTCATTCCACGAAGACCAATCGTCACCAGTCGTCCCGGGGTAGTAATTGGTGCAACTCAAACCGGAGACGAGGAGCAAGATAAGCGCGGCTCCACAGACTAAGAGCGTTACAGAACGCTTTTTCATACACAAGCTCCTGTTCACTTCGAGTGATATCTTATCCATTTTCAGAATCCGAATACCCTTGCCTCAGAAACTTGCCCTTGGCAAACATGAAGCTGCTTTTCTAGCCGGATACGTCCGACAACGATTGTATGTCCTTTCACTCCACTCCACAAAGCGCCATGATTGCCCTCCCTGGTGGGATGGAGTCAGGGGAGGGAGAAAACCATCCTCATCCTCACCCTGACCCCCACACCCAAGGGAAAGAAATTCTATCGGAGGTTCCGGTGAACGCTGCTACGGGCTAGCCTCCAAAGCATCGGTGTCTATATTCTGGTGTGTGGTGTGGTTGCTTTCAACTACCACATCGGATATGAAACCCAGTACCTCCCCAAAGTCCGCGCCGTCATATCCGGCGACAGCCAGATCGTAGGTTCCAGCAGCCAAAAAAGGTATTGTGTAGTGGCCGTCGTCACACATCTTCCCGCTGTTGACTGCATTGGGGAATCTGGATGCCGGATAAACCGGCTCATCGTCTTCTGTGTCAGCCCAAGTTCCGTCTTCGTAGGCAAATACAATGATATCTGTGTAGGTAGAGTTGTTAGTAATTACACCGGAGATACGCCCGGCTTCATTGTTGACTACCGTCCTGATTGTTGGCCAAAGGATGTAGTGAGAAGCTGCCAGATGGACAGATTTGCGAACATCAAAGTCTGTGGTAATGTCCACAGTTCCGTTGACGGGCACCGTGAACTCCCCTACCGCTTTAAAACCCGTCGTATTGCCACTGGGGACGAAGAGAGGCTCCGTGGAATTATTGGCAAATTCGATATAGCAGCCCGGATTGATGGGGTCCTGACCCATTTCTGGAGCATCAAGTATAAAGCGAATTTGATTGTAATGCCCGCCAGGTAATACCAATTCACCTAACAACGTGGAATTTCCGTCTGTTAACTCCAACAAGTTATATGTTTTAGGGCCTTCGAATTCTTCGCACGTTATCCACTGATCATTCATGTGATATTGGATTTCGTTGATAGTGATATAGACGCCGGTAACGTTTTCGGCGTCTGTCGGCGCATCGGAAAGATAGAGTTCCAAGGTCCCTGTTCCTGTTCCAGGCGCTTCTCCGCAACCTGCTCCCGATGCAGCCAGCATAGCAAGAATAGTTACGAGTGCCAGTACGAATTTCTTCATTTATGTCCTCCTTCACAATAGTAGTTCAGTTCTTCTAAAATCCGGATAAACGCTACCATATTGATAATCACATCTTTCTTCTGTTTGTCCTCCTTTCTTCTTTAGTCAAGGCCTTTTGCTCTAATGAGAGTGTGCTGTTCATGTGCATCTCTACGTTGTGCCATGGTCATTCTGCTGCAACGCCCCGGCAAGAACACCTTGCCCGGGGAGCGTTGTTCCGTCTGGTACGCCTTGTTGTTTCTGTTCTCGTATTCGGTCCTCTATCCTTTCTCGTATCCTTTCGGGTATAACTGGAGCCGGAGGAGCCCCAACTCCCTGCTGCTCCAATGCCTGCACCCTATTTTGATGCCGCATCATCAAAGTAGCCATCGTCCTTTCTATGACTGGTCGGGCTTCTTCCGGCACTTCATCGTACACCTCCGCCAGCACCTCCAGATGTCTGGCAGTTGCTTCGGCAATGAGTTCTTCTACGTCGGTTGTGTTTAGGCCCGTCTCCTGGGCAATCCGGGAAATCTCTTCACCCAACTCACCCATGGCCTCAAACTGCTGCAGGGCAATCTGCACCGCCTCTGCATTCTGAACTCTAGCCCTGACCCTGTTCAACCTTCCTTCCATGGCAGCCAAGTTCAGTTCAGTCGCCCTTACAGTGTTATTCCTTGCCAGAGCCGCCAAGGCATTTTCCCGCCCTGTCTCCGATACGTTTCTCGCGTGTGCTACGGCTGCCTTTGCCTCCGCGGGCACCGTATCCCAGACCTCGTCGAGTACCAAAAGGTGCCTCGCCGTAGCCTCAGCCACCAGCGCCGTTATATTCTCTGTAGCCAGTCCTCTATCAGCTGCCTGCTCTATCATGCTCAGTGTCATATTCAGGGCATAAGTATATTGCTCCACAGCCAGCTCCAGGTCCTGTGAACGCCCCTTTCGAGCCAACGCTTCCATCTCTCTCATTCGTTTGTTGGCGAAGCTGAGGGCCCGTTCCACCCTGGCGGCACCCTCTGGCGACAGTATCATTCCCGCTTGCTCGGTGGCGAGTTTCAGCGGGTAGAGTGTATCCCCAGGCAGGCTGGACTGTGAGGCATAGGTGGTGCCCGCGCCCAGGGCGGAGACGGCCAGTACAACTGCCAGAATGACACCTGCCATGCTTGTGCTAAACCTCTTTATGTAAGGTACCGGTGTTATCCAATCTTCACGACGAAGCCATGGCCATTTTCTTGCAGCTTGCCTGTCATGAATCTGGTCCATAAGCCAGACGCGAGCCCTTAGCTTGAAGGCGGGAGAAGGCTTGACGTCCCGTGGCTCCGAGATTGCCAGAGCGATCTTCAGCAGCGGTTCCAGTTGTCCACGCACGGACGGATACCTGTCCAGGCAGTCTTCAATGCTGCGCCTGCCCGCTTTGATATCCTCAATACACTGGACGAGTATGTCCTCAAACTTTTTCAACTCTGTTTCCTATCCTTTTCCATGGCGTCGGAGTAGAAGCTATTATTGCCCCACTCCAACAAGCCCCGGTTCCGCACTTTCCTGTGTCCATCATTCGACTCGCTCCTGCATCGTTGCTAGCATGTCCGCCAGTCCAGAAACCTAAGGCCCCATCTGCTGTTGCACCTGGATTGCCCTTTGATAGCACTTTTGCGCCTCTTCCATCGCCCGCTGTACGGCTGGTTTGGCCTCGTCGGGCACTATGTCATAGAGCCCATCCAATATAGAGAGGTGCTCTGCCGTAGCCCCAGCCACGAGCTCTGCTATGTCTCCTGCCTGTGATCTTCCTTTGCCAAGTGCTCCTTCCATCCTAGCCATTGACATATTCAGGGCATAGCAATACTTTTCCACGGTGAGATTCAGGTCATCTGGACGTCCCTGTTCCGTCAGGGTTACCATCTCCCTCACCCGTCTGTCGGCGAAGTTCAGGCCTCGTTCCGCCCTAGTAACATCGTCTCCCCTCAACATCATTGCCATCCTTTCGAGGCCCAGCCTGACCGGGTAGAGAGCGTCACCGGGTAGACTATCCTGTGCAGCGTAAGCAGTGCCCCCTAGCGCCGAGAAAGCCAGTACCACTGCCACGATAACAGCTACCTTTTTCATTTCAATTCCCTTCCATGCCTGTATTGCATCTCTTTGACCTTAATAACGAAAGCACGGCCGTTTTGTTACAGCCCCTGCCATGAATCTGCTCCGCAAGGCGGAACTAGGCCATTGTTCTGAAGGTGAGAGGGGAGCTTGACGCCTCGTGGTTCCCAGAATGAGGGAGCAATCCTTGATGTTGAACCCGTTTGCCTCCACATTCTCCCTGTATTGAGCAAGTATGTCTTCAAACTTCTTCAATGCCGACAGAACCAGTACGATTGCGATGATAATACGTATACGTTCCATGTCGAACCTCCTTCTCCCCAGAATTGGCTGCATCCAATTGTTATAACGAAACCCGTGCTGTTTTGTTACGCCCCCCTGCGATGAGTCTGCTCCGGAAGGCGGCACCGTGCCCTTACTCTGAAGGTGAGAAGAGGGTTTGTTACCGCGCGGTTCCCAGAATGCAGGACCAATGCTCGACGTTGAACCTACCTGCCTGGACGTCCAGGCCATACTGGACAAGTATGCCTTCAAACCTCTTCAACGCCCTTTCTTTTCCTTCTCCAGCATATCACGTAGTTTGACCAGCGCCCGGTGCAGGATGACCCTGACATTTCCCTCTTTTTTCTTCAAAACAGAGGCTATTTCAGGGAAGTCGAAACCTTCTATGAAACGCAGAATGACCACCTGCTGCTCGTCGCCGCCTAGTTGCAGAATAGCCCTTCGTAAACACTGCTGCTCGAGGCTGGCTTCGGTTGCCTGCTCCGGGCTCGATGCTGGATCACTAGCCAGAACTTCAGCCTCAAGATATGCCCTGTCTTTTCTGGTCCGGTAGAAGTCCACTACCACGTTATGACTGATGGTCATAAGCCAGGCAACAAATGGACTTGCCGTTCTCTTGTATCTGTCGATGGCCTGCCAAGCCTTGAGGAAGACCTGCTGGGTCAGATCCTCGGCATCGTGTGCATTACTCACCCGGTAATAGACGTGTCTATATACCCTGTCGACATGCATGTCATACAGTTTTCCGAAAGCCTCGGCATCGTGACCGATAGCTCTCTGGACCAACATGACCTCATCTGATGTTTGTCCTTCAGAACGGTTCTGATTCACTCGTTTACTTCTTTTAACGAATATATTGCCGAAATGTTACAGAAACCCCGTAATTCAACAGTTGTTCATTAAGAGTCTGTAGATAAGTGTGCCATGCCTGATAGAGCGCAATCAAGTTTGAAATGGTCAAATATACATTATGGACTTTTATCGGGCTGGGGTGAACAAACCGCTAAAAAGTGCAACGCGGGTTGGCTTAACAAAATACTATAAAGTTGGATCTGAACGGACACGAATTATTCCAGCTCTGCTTTTGACCTTTCTGTAGACGGGGGTCTTTCTACTACGGACCAAACATCGGATATGATTACGCTCGCTGACAAATGATAAGGGGAGTCACATAACCTCCCCTTATCATTCGATCGAATTAATATTCAGGTCTCACACTTTTCGCGGTAACGGCTATTGCATGAGCTCTTGAACATATCTCGCAGTTATAGCTTGAGTTTGGAGCTTTATTTGCCGTTCTGGAATCCGTGTGGGCCGGGCGACGAATATAAATAGTCGTGGTCATATGCATGATTGATGGGGTCACAGTCACCACAAACACACTCGCCGCAGGGACATTCTCCGCAAAGACACTCCGCTCCTTGATTCTGAGTCTGGGTACCGGTACCGGGATTGTTGCTGGCTGCACTGACAGTACCGACAATAGCTAGTGTCAGAATAGCTACGACCAGCACCAACAATCCCAACATCTTAAATATTCTCCTCATAAAAACATCTCCTTTCTTTCATTACTTTGCCGTTACCTTCATTAACTGTAACGAAGAAAGGGCGAAATTGTTACAAAATACTAACTGAATACTCTTACGATATTACTGTCTCAAGACAAGGGTTGCCAACTCAGAAAGGGATAAGCCTGGCCAGCAACGATATTCCAGATATACGCAGGGTCGGTCTGGCCGGAAGCGACTGCGATTATGTTCCAATCTTCCTCTGAAAATGTGACGATGTCGTTCATTTCCACCGTGGTCTTGCCTGTTCCCCCGTCACTTTCGGTCACACCCGAGGTGTCGATATCCCAAAAGGAATTGCTCACGGCGCCCCAATTCGATCCCACCAGACCGCCAACAAACGAGTAGCCAGTTACACTACCGCTCGCATAGGAATTGCTCACAATGCCCGAGGAATCATTATCTCCCACCAAGCCGCCAACATACCATTCACCAGTCACGCTGCTACTGGAATAGGAGTTGCTGAGGGTTCCCTGATTGTCTCCCGTCAGACCACCGACGTAGTCCTCTCCAGTCACGCCTCCGGTAGAATAGGATTTGTCGACAATCCCTCCCAGATTGCCTCCCATCAGGCCACCAACAGCCCACTCTCCAGTCACGTTGCCGACGGAATAGGAGTTGCTCACCGTGCCATAGGAGTCGCTACATCCCACCAAACCCCCGACGTCCCAATGGCCAGTCACGTTAGCGGCGGAAGAGGAACTGCTCACACAGCCTGCATTACCGCCCACCAAGCCACCAACAGAGTCAGTGCCACTCACAGCACCGTCCGAATACGAATTGTACACTCCACCCCAATTCTCCCCCACCAAGCCACCAACCGCCCACTCGCCCATCACGCTGGTATTCACAACCTTGACGTTCTCAATGACTCCTGTCTCATCAACAGCACCAAAAAGCCCGACTGAGTATTCGTCAGGGCGATTGATGAACATACCACGGATCTCATGGCCCTGACCGTCAAAAGTCCCCCCAAATGGGTCGTCGGAAGTCCCAACCGGCTGCCAGCCCTTTCCCTGATTGGCTGCCGTGCTCGCGAGTTCTGCATAACCAGCCGTGGCAGAATCGAGGTCGTTCATAAGAAGGTAGTTGCCACCCAAATTATCTCTGACGGCATACAAATCATGCCAATTCCGTATTTCTAGATCGGGAGCAGACCCACACCCTATCGTCACCCCTACCAAGACTAAGCCAGCCAACAGAATGCTGAGCCGTGCGAGCCAGTAGTGTTTCTTCTGCCTAGGCACTGCCTTCGTGTTTCCCCCTCTCTGCAATACGTTCGTTATCCCTGAATCGCAGTTGCCAGCTTCTATCATGTCACCTGTGCACTGCAACATAGCTCACCGTTGTCACGAGCGACCTTTCAAACAGCCAGCCGAGGCCCCTAGGCTGTTTCGTCGCGCCGATTCATCGGGCTCCTAGCAACCACAAAGGCAGCGCATGCGTCACGATGACAATACGCAGTCTATCTACGTCCACAGCTTGGGCAGGGTTGTCCCGAGCCCCCGCCCGTAGGAATACGTGCTTTGGGGGCATTTGTCCAGCCCAGGATGTCCTCCATCCGCTGTCGTGTGCTTTCCGGTATGGCCGGGAGCTCAGATTCCCCCGCGCCACTTCCCATTAGGACCATCGTTATCTCTTCATAACCTCGGACCGACTCTTCCATTGCCCGCTGAACGGCCTCTTTCGCCTCCTCAGGCACCTCCTCATAGAGCTCCGCCAGCACTTCCAGATGTCTGGAAGTCGCTTCCGTCACAAGTTCTGCCACCTCGGCTACGTTCACATCTGTCTCCTCAGCAATCTGGGAAATTTCCTGGACAAATCCTGCCATATCATCAAACTGCTGCAGGGCAATCTGCAATGCCTCTGGATCCTGGACCCTCGCCCTGATCCTATTCAGTCGTCCTTCCATGGCAGCCAGGTTCATCTCAGCCGCGTGCATAGTGTCACTCCTGGCCAGAGCCGCCAGGGCATCCTCCCGCCCCCTCTCTGATATCTCCCTAGCGTGTGCTATCGCTGCCTTCGCTTCGTCCGGCACCATGTCGTAGAGCGTGTCCAGAATAGGGAGATGCTCCGCCATAGCCTCGGCCACCCGTGCTGTGACGTTTTCCGCATCCGGTCCTCTATTGCGTGCCCTCTTCATCGCAGCCACTGTCATACTCACGGCATAACCATATTTCTCCACAGCCAGGTCCAGATCCTGCGAACGCCCTTTCTCAGCCAGGGCTTCCATCTCTCCCACACGTCGTTCGGCAAAGCTCAGGGCTCGCTCTGCCTTGGCAACATCACCCCCCAGCCACATCATCACTTGCTCAGTGCCCAGTTTAGCCTGGTAGAGGGCATCACCGGGCAGACTATTTTGTGCAGCGTAAACGGTGCCCCCGCCCGCGGCGCAGAGAGCTAATACGATTGCGATAATAACACCCGCCATGCTAAGCCTCCTTGCATACGGCATTCGCTTTACCTCACAACTTCTTCAACTCTGTTTCACTTCCCTTTCCAGGATATCACGGAGTTGGACCAGTGCCCCGCGCATGATGACTCTGACATCTCCTTCTTTCTTTTTCAAGTGCGAGGCGATTTCCAGAACCTTCTATAAACCTCAGAGTGCTTGTCTGCCGCTCATCTCCCTCTAGCTGCAAAATCGCCCCTTGTAAACGCTGTTGCTCGAAACTGACTTCGGCTGCCCCCTCGGGCCCGATGTCGGACCGCCGGCCAAGAACTTCAGCTTTGAGAGTGGCACAAAAACCTCGAACGGTCGTTCAGTTGGGCCTACATGCGAAAACCTGGATGACATCCCAGCGGCGTCATCGTTCTGTTTTCCTCTGATGCCAGTTACCCGGCCAGGCATGGCAGCTCACATGTGGCCAGGCTCCTCAATTCTCTGGACTTTTTGTCTCTTCCCGGGCAGGACCCGCCACCTCTCCTTCCCCTTCTTCTTCCGTCGTAAGATACAGGTGACTTGTGCTCGATTTCACCCGCGGCACTACTTTCCCCCCACAATGTGGACAATCCAACTCGACATCTTGTCTCATGCTAAACACGATACTGACAATTCCTACGACCACCAGGGCTATTCCCACACCCATTACCACCCACCACACCCTTTCCCCGAAGTCAGGTCTGTTTAGAAAAAAACCGAGAACTATTAGCGCAGCCCCCAGAATCACCCACACCAACACCGTTAGCATATCGTACCTTTTATAGGTCATTCGCCACCTCCTGTCATAGACTATGAATAAAGTAGCATCTTGGGCCGACCTTGTCTAGTCCTTGCGGGCCTGCCTCGCGACTCAGACATAGGACCACGGTTGTCACATACCGACATATTTCTCCAACGCCCATGGTTGATTCCCTCGATTCCAGACGACGGCTTCCAGGGTCAAACCTCTTGCTACGCGTGATTCGAACTACATCAGCTTTTGGCGGAGGTGGCTTCTCGGGGTACCAGTTTCATGGCGTCCGACGGGCAGACATAACGGCAGATGCCGCAGCCAATGCATCGATGGAAATCGCGGACCACCAGATTGCCATCCATTTTCAAAGCTTCCATCCAGCAGCGGTCGATGCAGACGCCGCAGCCGACGCAGGCATCGTCGTCTATGTCTATTACCCAGTTGGCGATAACGAACTGGCTGGGCCGTGGAGAATGTTTAGCTGCCCTGAGTATGAAGCAATGACAGCCGCAGCAGTTGCACAGTAAGTCAATGTATCTATCCTGGCTGTTGGCGTAGTTATGCACCAGTCCGGCTTTCTCCGCTTCGTCAATTCTCTGTCGAGCTTCTTCTCTGGAAATGAGGTTGACGAAGCCATACCTCTGAGCGAACTGCGCCGACGGACCGAAAATCATACAAAGGTTGTCTTTCGGTTTGTCGCAGGGCCTGTCAAGTAGATCGCCCTGGTGACGGCAGACGCAGGTCCCAGCAGCGATATACTCAGTTTTATCGATGAGTTTCATCACTTCATCATAAGGCAGGACAGTAGTTTTGCTGTGGATTTCCTGGTTAATAACAATTGTTCTGGTCTTGGGTTTCTCAACGGTGACAGATGTCTGGGCAGTGGGCAGCATGTTTTTGACTGCCTTGCCGTAGCTTTTGAAAAGCTGCGCCAGGCGCCTAGTGCGGTCGTCCGAACGGCCATGCATAAACTGCAACTCGATGATACCCGGTACCAGCGGCATGAGTTCATACAGTCGATTACCAGCTTCCTCCTTAACCCTCACCAGGCCCCGGCCTGCCATCTCATCGAGTTGCGTACGTAACCTGGCAACATCAGAAACTTTCATTTTGGCGGCAAGCTTCCCCGCAGATACGGGCTCGACTGGCATATTGGCGGCAATCTCCGCCTGCTCAGGAGTGAATAGTTCTGCCGCCAGAAGACTGAACTCTTCGCAGGGTATCGAGGGATATGCCGTACTGCGCGTATTGAGCGCCTGAGCCAGTCTGTTGTAGATCTCTGTTGTCATTGTTTTCTCCTCTATTTGATATTCGGTGCTCGTACGAATTGGCCGCGACGTGAAACGTGTAATTATACAGCACATGGAAAGGCCAAACAAAACTCCGGGTCTCAGTGGGGATTATCTACGAAAGCTCAGACCGCCCAGAGCGATAACCTCATTCTGCCTTCTTGCGTTGTCTATCGTATATCATGTCCTTGATTGCCCCTCTAGCCAGGACCTGTCTAATGCGGGACAGATCGCGAAATAGCATGAAGATGTCGATAGTTAATGCATAACATACTAGCATCAGCGAGCCTTCCAACAACCAGATAAACAGGGGCAACAGGGCAAACCCGACGAAACCAAGGGCAACTCCAATGAGTATGGCCGCCGGAAATCTGAGGGTAACAAAGAACGGAATGACTACTATCGCCAGCGTAACAAGCGCTGACTGGGGAGCCAGAACGAGAAAGATGCCCATAACGGCGGCGGTACCTCGGCCGCCCCGGAAACCTGCGTACACAGGGAGATTATGACCCACCAGAGCCGCAAAACCAGCTCCAAAGACCCAGAGTTCTGAAATCTCTAAAGTCTGGGCAACAAGTATGGCCCCCGCCCCCTTCGCGACATCAATAAGAACGACAAAAATGCCTTCATGAATGCCAACTTCACGCATAACGTTAGCGGCACCCATGTTACGTGAACCAACGTCTCTAATATCTATGCCTTTCCTCTTGCAAGCCACGATGTAGGCTGTGGGAATAGAGCCTAGAAGATAGCCGATGATTACACTCAGAATACCTAGTAGCATATCCTTACCAGGCTAGGTAGCAGACTGTTTGTCTCCCAGCACGCTGACGACGATGAGACCGGGCCCGGTGTGTGTGCCAATAACAGGGCTCGTACGTGAGAGGTAAATAGAAACCTGTGGATACTTTGAGTGCAGCCTCTGGACCAACCTGTCGGCTTCGTTCGAGTCGGTGGCATACTCCACAGCCAGCCCTTCAACGTTAGCGAAGCTTGTGGCGAAGTTGTACAGGTAGTCTATCGCCTTGACCCTGGACCGTTCCCGAGCGATGGGACGCACCTCACCATCCTTCATGCCGATGATCGGGTTTACCTTGAGCAATGAACCAAGAAAGGCTTGGGCTTTGCCGATGCGCCCGCCGCGTTCCAGATATTCAAGAGTATCGAAGGCAGCACACATATCTACCCGGTGCATAGTGTGACGGGCCACATCCACCACTTCATCCAGACTCGCCCCAGCTCGGGCTGCTTTGGCAGCCGTTATTGCGATGAACCCCTGTGCCATAACTGCCCATTGCGAGTCCAGCACCTCGATACGACATCGTTTCTTCAGCAACCCTATGGCCTGTAATGCCACCTGGTAGGTAGCACTCAGCTTCGAAGTTAGACAGATAACCACGATCTCGTTTGTCTTCTCGGAAAGCTTATCGTAGGCATCGGCAAAAGCCGCTGGCGGCGGCACTGACGTCGCAGGCAAAGCCTTGCTCGTCTTCAATCTTCCATAGAAATCGTCGGGACTGAGGTCAAGGCCATCTCTGTAGAGGTCCGTGCCGAACCGCACAACAAGCGGAACTACGGTAATCCCGAATTCTTCAGCGACCTGAGGGGGCAAGTCAGCCACACTATCAGTCACAACAGCTACGTTGGGCATGGATATTATCCTTTCCTCCACCAAACAGCCCAGACAACATCACTTTGCGGCCCCGACGGACTGGAATAGTCCGGGTCATCAGTAGATGTCTTGTTGCTTCCTCATAAGCTACGCGAGGAAACGACGCCACGCCAGGGAGGCTACCAGGGCAAGAGGGGCTATTAGTCCGGCCACAACGTTATCTCCAGTCAGTTATTTCGGCCTTTATCAGCATGCTCCCCAATGCCACTAACCATAGCGAAAAGGCGATCCCCACGCCCAAAACACACAGGTGTAACGTGTCCTCCTGCCGGATATCACCTATGATCATCTTCGACAATAAATATAGAAGACCGATCCCGGCTGCTGTCAGCAAAGAGTGTGCCACAACGCGCCACCCTTTTCGTGTCAAAAGTTTGTTTATTATCATCGCTCCCTCCTTGCTCTACATGGATATTATATCCTATGAAGAGCACCCTGAAAAGCAGGGGAGGAAGCCGGGTCATTTTGAAATTGACAGGTTATGATTCGAAAGATAGTATTCGGTAGGGAGAGGAAATCAAGCCAGAGATGAGATCCTATGCAAGCTGAGTTGATATACAATCCTTTCGGTGGACAGGTAGTCGCCAGACGCGAGCTTGACAACATAGTTACCTTCCTAAACCGCCACGGATGGTCAACTACCTTACGAGAAACCAGCAAGCCATTGCAGGCTACTGAATTGGCCCGCCATGCTGTTAGCAGCGGTGCGCAGGTAGTCATTGCTGCCGGTGGCGACGGTACCATCAATGAGGTAGCAAATGGACTGGTGAACACCGATACAGCACTGGGGGTGCTTCCTATGGGCACGACCAACTCATGGGCATTACAGATGGGCATTCCGGCCTTAAGCCCCCTGCTTCCCGGCACTCAGGCGGCAAAAATGATTGCCGCTCTGCAGGAAAGAGTTGCACTCCCATTACCTGCCAACTACTACCGGAAAGTGCTGTCGGATGCTGCTCAAGTGCTGGTAGACGGACGTACCGTCGCCGTAGATATGGGCGAACTCTCAGGTCGTTACTTTTTGATGTGGGCAGGTATCGGGTTTGATGCTGCCGTTGTCCAGGGCATACCAGTAGAAGAAAAGAAGGCTTTGGGTTCCTGGGCGTATGTGCTCCCGGCAATCGAGTCGGCTACTCGATACTCCGCCACAGATGTCCGGCTGGATCTGGACGGGAAAGTGATAAAGGTCAGTACTCCGTTCATTGTCGTCAGCAATATCCAACTCTATGGGGGCATGATAGCGATTGGCGCCAGGGCTTGTGCGAACGACGGCAAGCTGGACGTGTGCGTTTTCAAGGGAGGCGGTTTCTTCACTTTTGTGCAGCAAGCTATGGAGGTGCTCGCGCATAGGCATCTCGAGGACCCGAAGGTAGAGTACTATCAATGCCGTGAAATAGTCATCGAGTCAGCGCACCCATTGCCAGTCCACGTAGACGGTGAGCCCCTCATCGAGACTCCAGTCGCCATCCACACTGTGCCCTCATCGCTGAAGGTGATAGTACCGAAGACTGCGCCGGCCAACTTGTTTAGCTCGCCAGCCTGCTCTTCATAAATGAGTTCGAATCCCCTTTGGTGGGCCAAACAAGACTTTGGCAAAACCAAAGATACTTTTCGTGCGATGAATTCAACAGTGCTTCTTGATTTCTTGATCATTCGGCATCAGCCAAGTTCAAGTCGCCTTCTGAGCACTGAAGTTGGAAGGTGTCACGGAGCCTACCGTTCTCCAGGAATGACAGTAGTTATCTTGGCTTGCGGCGTCTTCTCTCCGCTACTTTCAACCTAGCCAGGGAGCGGCGTAAAGCTGCCTCAGCGACAGCGGTATCTACCTCGGGTGGTCGTTCCTTCAAAGTTGTCTCAGCACGACGCCTGGCAGCTTCAGCACGGGCGACATCAATCTCCTCGGCACGTTCACCGGCATCAGCCAAGATTATTACTTTATCAGGGCGCACCTCAAGAAAACCGCCACCTATCGCCAGATATTCCTCTTCATTATCCTTTTTTATGAGTAGGTCTCCAGGCTGTAGCACGGTCATTAAAGGAGCATGATGGGGGAGAATACCTAATTGTCCCTCTACTCCCCAGGCAACAACCTCATCCACGTCATCAGCAAAAATCATCTTCTCAGCAGTGACAATTTCCAACCTGAATGTAGCCATTATCTTCCTCTGATACTCTTGGCCTTTTCCACAGCTTCATCAATGGTGCCCACCATATAAAAGGCAGCTTCAGGAAGGTCATCGTGCTTCCCTTCCAGAATTTCCTTAAAGCCACGCACGGTCTCCTTAATGGGTACGTATTTGCCCGAAGTGCCGGTAAAGACCTCAGCCACATGAAATGGCTGTGAGCAGAACCTTTGAATTCGCCGGGCTCGATTTACAGCAAGCTTGTCCTCCTCGCTCAATTCCTCCATACCCAGGATAGCTATTATATCCTGTAGCTCCTTATACCTCTGCAATGTTCGCTGTACACCTCTGGCCACTTGATAATGCTCCTCACCAACGATGGCCGGGTCGAGTATGCGAGATGTCGACGTCAAAGGATCGACAGCCGGGTATATACCTAATTCGACTATGGAACGTTCCAAGGCAATGACAGCATCCAGATGGCCATAAGTAGCTACTATGCCGGGGTCAGTATAATCATCAGCGGGTACGTAGATAGCCTGGAAGGATGTGATTGAGCCCTTCTTAGTCGTGGTAATCCTCTCTTCCAACTCGCCCACATCTGTGCCCAATGTTGGTTGATAACCTACTGCTGAGGGCATACGTCCTAGAAGAGCGGATAGTTCCATATTAGCCAGAACATAACGATATATGTTATCTATGAAAAGAAGGACGTCCTGACCCTCAACATCACGGAAATACTCCGCCATGGTCACTCCAGTTAGCGCCACTCGAGAGCGAACGCCAGGGCTCTCGTTCATCTGCCCAAAGACAAGGACAGTCTTGTCCAGAACACCAGACCTCTGCATTTCTAACCAGAGGTCATTCCCTTCACGCGATCTTTCACCTACTCCAACAAAAACCGAAAAACCACCATGCTGGGTAGCGATGTTGCGAATAAGTTCCATGATGATAACCGTCTTGCCCACGCCAGCTCCCCCATATGCCCCCATCTTTCCTCCCCTAGTAAAGGGGGTGATGAGGTCCATCACTTTGAGCCCTGTCTCCAAAATTTGAGGAGTTGTCTCCTGCTCTACTAAAGAGGGGGATGGGTGATGAATGGGATAACGTTGCTCAGCTTTCACCTCTCCCAGTCCATCTAAAGGTTCACCGAAAACATTGAATAACCTGCCTAAGGTCGCCCTTCCCACCGGCACAGTTATTGGAGTTCCCATATCAATCGCTTCAGCTCCCCTCATCAATCCCTCGGTAGGAGTTAAGGCAACAGCTCGCACCCAGTTATTGCCGATGTGGTGTTGCGCCTCGAGAACAATTTTACCACCATCCAGGGGAATCTCTATGCCATTATATATGGCTGGCAACGCATTGGGCGGAAATTCCATATCGACTACTGTGCCAATAACTTGAACTACCTTGCCCTTTGCCATTTATTACCTCCCAAAAGAATTGTCACTCTGAGCGAAGCGAGTACTTTGCATGAGATTCTTCGCCCAAAGGGCTCAGAATGACAAAAAGTAAAGTTGCCATTTACCTACTCGAGACACCTAAGCTAAGGCCTCAGCTCCCCCACTAATATCACAGATCTCCTTGGTAATCGTCTCCTGTCGGACCTTATTCAATGCCAACGTCAGGTCCTCAATAAGTTCCCTGGCATTGTCGCTGGCATTGCGCATAGCTACCATGCGAGCCGATTGCTCGCTGGCAACAAGCTCAAGTATAGCATGGTATACCTTCATCTCCACATACCTTGGCAGTAGCTCACCCAGAACAGCACTGGCGTCAGGTTCGTAAATGTATTCTGCTACTTGGGCTCGAGGCAACACAGCTGGTTCAATGGGAAGCAACACCTCCACTATAGGCCGTTGAATCATGGTGGTGATGAAACGAGGATAAGCCAGATATACCTGATCAACTTCGCCATTGCTGTAGTCATCCATAACCACCCGTGAAATAGGCAGGGTTTCCAGCAAACTGGGTCGGTCGCCGATTCCCAAGAACTCAGCACGGAGATCCCGGTGGGTAATGCGTGCGAAAGTCCGCCCCTTGCGACCTACAGTAACAAGGGAAACAGGCACAGTCTGCTCTAGCATAAAGCTGGCAACAAGACGATTCTGATTAGCATTTAACCCACCACATAGCCCACGATCAGTAGTCATGTGGATTATAGCGATCTTCCGGACCTCGCGCTTCTGTAGCAGGGGCTGAACTTTACCACCGGCTTGAGCTTCCACAGCAAGGTCGGATACTACCTTGCCTATCTCCTCGGCATAAGGCCGCCCGGCTATCGCTTGCTCCTGAGCTCGCCTCATCTTGGCGGTGGCAATCATCTCCATAGCCTTGCAAATCTTGGCGGTGCCCTGAACACTCCGTATCCGCCGGCGAAGAATTTGGGTACTGACCATTATTCCTCAACTAAATCAAAAGTCAAACACAAAAAATCAAAGGTACAATCCAAAATGCAAAAGTAGTTCATTTTCTTCCTTTTTGAATCTTGCTCTATCATTTTGCATTTTCATTCTTGCTCTTTAATCCTTAATTTAATATGTGGTGCCTTTCTTAAACTCCCCTATCGCTTTCTTCAAAGCTTCCTCAGTCTCAGGCTTTATCTCCTTGTCATCGTTAATCTTTTGTTCCAGTTCGGGATGATTGGTCTCCATAAATCTATGAAAGTTTCCTTCCCAGGCAATAGCCTTGTCTACAGGTACATCGTCAAGATAGCCGTTGGTCACGGCATAAAGAATCACTACTTCCTTCCCTAAGGACATGGGAGAATACTGCGGTTGCTTCAGCACTTCAGTAATACGTCTGCCCCGTTCCAACTGGTCCCTGGTCACCTTGTCCAGGTCAGCAGCACCAAACTGGGCAAAAGCTTGAAGCTCACGGAATTGAGCCAGGTCCAGTCGTAATCTCCCAGCCACCTGCCTCATGGCCTTGCGCTGAGCAGAAGCGCCAACCCGGGATACCGACAGTCCCACATTTATCGCGGGACGAATTCCTGCATTGAATAAGTCCGTCTCCAGATAGATTTGTCCATCGGTAATCGAAATCACATTTGTGGGGATATAGGCTGACATATCTCCGGCTTGAGTCTCAATGATAGGCAAGGCGGTAAGCGAGCCGCCGCCATACTCAGGGGCTAACTTGGCCGCCCTTTCCAAAAGCCGACTATGTAAATAGAAAACATCTCCCGGGTAGGCTTCCCTGCCCGGCGGACGGCGGAGCAACAGGGAAAGCTGGCGATAAGCCCAGGCATGCTTGTAAAGGTCATCATAGACAATCAAGGCATCCTTTCCCTGTTCCATGAACTCTTCACCCATAGCACAGCCAGCATAAGGGGCAAGGTATTGTAGCGGAGCAGGGTCGGAAGCATCGGCAGCCACCACGATAGTGTGATCCATGGCTCCGTATTTCTCCAAAGTAGCTACCACCTGAGCTACCTTGGATGTTTTTTGTCCAATAGCGACATAGATGCAAATGAGGTCGCCGCCTTTTTGGGCGATTATCGTGTCAATAGGAATAGCTGATTTGCCAGTAAAACGGTCACCAATGATAAGCTCACGCTGGCCTCGCCCAATAGGAATCATGCTATCAATGGCCTTAATGCCTGTCATCACCGGTGTATCTACAGGTCTTCTTTTTGTTACGTTTGGTGCCACTATTTCTACGGGGCGGGTTCTCTCTGTCTTAATTGGTCCCTTACCATCTCGGGGACGCCCCAGAGGATCAACTACCCGGCCGATAAGGCTATTGCCTACCGGAACTTCAACCACCATTCCCGTCGCCTTCACCTCATCCCCTTCCTTAATCTGGCTATAATCTCCAAGGATAACAGCACCAACATTATCCTCTTCCAGGTTTAGCGCCAGACCCATAATATTGTGGGGGAATTGCAGCAATTCGTTGTAAGCTGCGTTGCCCAGCCCATGGATGCGCGCGATGCCGTCGCCTACCTCTACTACCGTGCCCACATTAGCCACAGACACGCCAGTGCCGAAACGCTCGATCTGATCTTTAATTACGGAAACAATATCTCGATCTCGACTTGCCATTTAGCCTCCTACTTCCCAAAGTCATTGCGAGCTGAAGGCGTGACAATCTTGGTGGAGGTTTGAGATTGCTTCTGCGTTTGTGTCTCGCAATGACAAAAGGGTATCTTCTTCGCAATGATAAGCGAATATCGTGACCATTACCTGCTAATTTCCACCAAGCTCTTCCTTAGAGCCCCGAGTTTGCCTTTCACACTCCCATCAATAAGCGTATCACCAATCCTGGCTTTAATCCCGCCAACTATGGAAGGATCGACCTGAGCATCAATGACAACCTTGTGCCCAATTATCTCTTCAAACCGACTGGAAATCCTCTTCCTATCCTCATCATCCAATGGCAAAGCAGTGATTACCTCAACATGTTCAATACCATAGTGAGTATCGAGCAACCTATCATACTGCCGTGAAATATCACCAGCAATACCTAGTTTATCTTTGTGCACCAATAGACAAGCTAGATTCAGAGCCAACGGGTTTATCTTTCCTAAGAATTCTACCAATATGGCTTTCTTGGTCTCGAAAGACAATTTGGGATTCTCCAATAAAGCCACAAGCTGTTCATCTGTAGTTAGGTCGGCTATTTTCCTCAAGCTGTCTTGCCAACTGTCCAACTCTCCCTTCTCAAGGGCTAGCTTGAAAGCAGCCTGGGCATAGCGTTTGCCAGAAGTCACTCTTGCCATTTCACGGACGTGTTACCGCGGGGCTAATTCTCTTTAAAAGTGGCACTTTCTTCTAGAGTTTCCTCGATAAGCCTGCGATGCCTTTCCCCATCCAAGGTCTCCTTAATCACTTTCTCAGCAGCCGAAATGGAAATATCCACAAATTCGCGGCGCAGGTCATCAATAATCCTATCACGCTCCTCTTCTAATTCAGCTCGGGTTCGGTCAACGATAGCTTGTGCTTCTTTTCTTGCCCCTTCCTTTGCCTCCTCTTTAAGCTTCTCTCCTATTTGGCTAGCTTGATTAACTAAAGCTTGTCCATCCTCGCGTGCCTTGCTGATCAGCTTCTTAACCTCTTCCTCGGCATGGGCATACTCCTCCTTTGTAGCTTCAGCCTGCTCCATACCCTCTTTTATCCTCTTGGACCTCTCATCAAGCATCTTCATCACCGGTTTATATAGAAACAGACTCAGCAGAGCAAACAAAATGACAAAATTGATAATGAACGCTATCAGTAGCGGCAAATTGATACCTATATCAGCAAAACCGCCCATTTTGCCCCCTTAACCTATTTGATAGCTAGAAAGCTCCTCTCAGAATCATAGCAATGATAAGCCCTGCTATGCCAAATACCATCACTATCGCAGCCACGATAATTATCGCCAGACTAGTGGGCAAACCTCCGTTTCCCATGGATTACACCTCCTTAGTGCTATACTACCATAGCCAAGATAATACATATTATCAAAACGTAAATCGCGATAGCTTCAGCTAGGGCACCAATCAAAATCATATTGGTCAGTATTGCCCCCCTGGCTTCTGGATTGCGCCCCAGGGACTGCATGGCTGAGTAGCCAATGAGCCCCAAAGCTAGTGCCGGGCCAAAGAACCCCACACCGGCAGCCAACCCTATGGTTAGCATCTTCATTACTGCTGGATCCATTTATTACCTCCTTTCAATTTTATTCTCGCTCCTCATGACTAGGAGCTACAGCAATGATGCCAAATACCAAAGTCAAACCGGCAAAGATGAGAGCCTGGATAAAGCCAATGAGTAATTCTAACCCATAAAAGGGGATAGTGAAAACAAAAGGAATCAGGAAAGCAGAAACCAACAGCAATATCTCACCAGCGGTCATGTTGCCGAAAAGACGGAAGGTGAAACTGACAATGCGCATGAAGTGACTGAAAACCTCTAAGAGGCCAACGAACAGATTGATGAACCCAAAACCAATGTCGGTGATAGCCGGACGTATCTTCCCCGTGAGCATCTCCTTAATACCTCGCCCTATCTGGCCAAAATTAAAGAACTCCCCTAAGTAGCGAAAGGCACCCAAGGATTTCATACCCCAAAACTCCACAAAGACGAAAGACATTACAGCGATGGATAGAGGCACGTTAATATCGGTATTGGCTGACCGAAACAGAGGCACAGCAGTACCTTCATGCCCGGAGACTACTATTGTGCCAAAGAAAGGCAGCATAGCCAGGTAGGCATTAGCTATCACATAGATGAAAATGGTGGCAATTGCCGGAAAGAGCAGTCTCGAATGTTTCTCGCCGGCAGTGCTCTCGACAAAGTTTAGCAACGTCTCTACTGCCATCTCGACTAAATTCTGCAGCCTCCCCGGAATAAGCTTCATTTTGCGGGTACAAACATAGAACGCACCTGCCAGTACGATAATAGTGAGCCAGGAGGCAATGAGGGTGTTGGTGATGGGAAAGCCACCGACCTCAAACAGTGCTTCAGAGGGAAGCTCAATATGGGGTTTGGAGACATTCATGAAGCTTGGTGTCTCGATACCAAAAAAACTGGCACCTAGACGGCCAAAAACTAAGCCCACAACGAACAAAGCCAAAATAATGACAAGAGCGAGAACAATGGTCCTTGTGGCACAACCCAGCTTCGGCACTATTTTATCTCTTGTCTTTATCTAATTCATTCTGCCCAGCCTTATACCGGCGAAGCATGCGAAACAGACCATAAAATGCAATAACCGTCCCTATGCCCAAACCAATAAGGGTGAATAAAGGGAAAGGGGCTTTATTAAACTTGGGATCAAGCCAGAAATAGCCAAGCAAAGTTGGGACAAGTAGACTGGCAACCATATACCAACCTATAGTGAGTAAGAAGCGAAGCGGTCCCGCCCACTGTCTCATGTATATGTTTATTCTACACCTGTGATGCTGATTACTCAATGAGCTCAGTTCAACTATACTACCCAAAAATAGATTCATTCCTGATCAAAAAGCCAGTTTGCCTCCACCACATTAGTTGACGCTCCAATAAGTATGGCATTGCCGCCGATGTCTAAACCCAAGGCCGAGGCCTGTGCCAGGGTTGGCAGGTTCAGCCGCGGCACATGTGAAAGCTCGCCAATAACGGGATTTGGAGCAGCAGCAAAAGGGATGTCGCCTATTATGGCGGAAGCAAAACCAGATATCCACAGTATACGAGGAAGACGTGATTCTGAAGCGTTACAGTACCCCTGCAAATTTCAGACTCACAGCTACCAGAAGCTGAACGATCGCTATAGGGGCAAGCCATTTCAGACACATGGTCACCATCTGGTCAATCCTGAGCCTGGCAAACAGTGCTCTGATGCAGGCCAGAATGAAGACGATGAATAACGTTTTGATAACAAAGGCAAAGAACCCTACAACAGAGGCGGGAATCCCTGACAGGTGCACCCCCGGAATATCGAAACCAGCGAGAAATAGAGCCGATATCAAAGCAGCTCCAGCTACCATTTCTATATTTACCATCAGCCTCATCAGGGCTAACCTACCGCCAGAATATTCTACTAGAGGACCGGCAACTATCTCCTGTTCCGCTGAAGGAATATCAAAGGGAATACGCTCCAGTTTGCCCACAAGAGAGATAATAGCTACGATGAAAGACAGCGGCAGCCAGCAGATAAACCAAACATGATTAAGCTGGTAGTTCACAATATCTGATAAGCTCCAGACGCCCGCTATCAAAGCGGGTGAGAGTATGGCCAGGAAGAATGGAACTTCATAGCCAAAAAGCTGAGTAAGAACTCTAAACCCGCCCACAGTACCAAAAGGATTGGTGGAATGCCATCCAGCCAGGAAAAGAAGCAAAGCAGGCAGCGTCAAAAGATAGGCTACCACAATTATGTCTCCGGTAAAGGGATAGACCGATTCGGCAGACCAGATGGGTATGTAAATGAAGGCGGTTACCACCGCAGCAATGCCAAATACAGGTATGGCAGTAAACATCTTCTTGTCTGCCATTGCAGGGACCAATCCCTCCTTCGACAAGAGTTTGAAGAAATCAGCCCAGGGTTGGTAAAGAGGGGGACCAACTCGGTTCTGCAAGCGAGCGTAAACCTTCCTATCTATGAACTCACAGAATAGCCCGTAGAAAAACAGAAATATGAATCCAGGAAAAACTATCAGATTGAAAACAGCAATCCCAACATTCATCTTACTTGCTCCTCAGTTCTTGAAAGCCGTGTCTCCTGACTCAAAACAGCAGTGCCACCGACCCATTTTGGGTTGAGCGAAAATTGGCTACGGCTATGGAGAGGGATAATGTCAGTTCCCATTTCTCCCACTATCGGGCGCAGCATCCCTTCCCTCCTGCCAGCACAGCGCCAGCTCTAGGATCTTCAAGAGCTACAGAGACCATGTAGAGATTGTATTGAATTCCATCACGGACAGAGCGACAAGGTCCCATGGCTCTCCCTATTTCATCCCTACAGTCATGAGTCAACTTCTTTGCTACTCTTGATCGTTTCATGTTTCAAGTCAATGGTTTCTGTGGGCCCGAAACAAAACGCGGAATTCTTCATCCTCTGTTGATTACTTCTACCAGCAAGCGTGCCAGCTTATCGACTGAAACTCTGACCTCGCGGGAGACCGCGGTGCCAAAAGAGAGACTCTCTAGCTGAATACCCAAAATCAGCACCTTTGCACCTAGCTCATGTTCGAGGTACTCAGTTAACATATACAAGGGCATGGTATGGGTAGAAGGCATTCGTTTTTCTATTCGATGAGGTTCAATCAGCTTAATTGTGCCAGCTATCTCTCCCATTTCAGCTGCATCTATCAGCACCACATGGGAAGGAGACAATTTCCGTAGTAATCCCGTAAAGTTCTCCGGAGCAACGCCCGCGGCCAGAACCTCGACTTTGGATATATTTGACAAAGCGCGTTTCAACTTTCGCGCTGCCTGAAATCCGAGACTATCATCGCCGCTGAACTCGTTGCCTATGCCCAGAATGACTATTTGTTTCCAGCCGCTTAGTTCTTCCTCAAGCATGGAGGCTAACGCCTCAGTGCCCGTTTGTTCTTCCTGTATTGTCACCATTGTTTTGATATCAGGGATTTCCTATCATATTGAGCAAGCTCGAATTCTTCCGAGAGGGTGATTGACCCGAAGGGACAGCTCTCGGCACACTGCCCGCAGAATGCGCACCTGTCCAGAAGAAAAACGGGACGGCTTGCTTTTTCGTCTATCTTTTCCATGACTATGGCCTTGGCGGGGCAGTCTATGGCACATGCCCCCTTGCATTTCAGCGAGCATTTCTTCTCATCAAAGACAGGTTTTCCCCGAAGGCCCTTGGGAACGTTCAACCTCTCAAATGGATAGAGGACTGTAGCCCTCTTCCTAAACAGGTGCCTCCAGATTTCAGGAAACATTGAGCCAATTCTGGTCATACGAATTACCCTTTCCTATTGGCGTACCACCTCATACCATATTCCCTGAGCTCTTCCCAAGTCATCATGCTTTCCGTCTTCCTATTGTCAATATCGAGGAGGAGGACCCTGTCCATGCAAGCCATACAGGGGTCTATTGCCGCAAACACTATGGGAATATCAGCGATATAGCCACCTCTAAGAGAGTAAAGCACTGAAGGGATATCTGCCAGTGTAGGCGTCCTGACCTTTAGCCTCTCCGGGCGGTCGCTGCCATTGCTTCTGATATAGTGAATTAGCTCTCCCCGGGGAGCTTCAGTTTTGCTTACCACTTCACCAGGTGGAACCTTGCGTGGTGCCTTGACTTTGATTTCCCCCGGGGGCAGACCCTCGATTATCTGACGGCACATCTTGCAGCTTTCCATTATCTCCAGCACTCTAACAATAGCTGTCCCCAGCACGTCACAGCGGTCTGAGGTTATGACCTTGAAGTCCAGATACGGATAAGCAGCGAAGGGATCATCTTTACGGAGATCATATTCCACACCACTGGCTCTGGCGTAAGGACCGACAGCACAAAGCTCAATCGCCTTCTCCTTGGGCAATTTACCTACTCCCTGAGTTCGGCGCACGAAAGTAACCTCAGTGCTGGCTACCTCAAGATAGTATTGAGACCTGTCCTCAAGCTGACCAATGCCTTGAAGAATCTGGGGCCTCATGTCATCACTTATATCGCGTCTCACTCCGCCGATAGCATTAATGCCGATATTGACCCTGTTGCCGGAGATAAGCTCAATTAAGTCCATGACTATCTCTCGGTCTCTCCAACTGTACATGAACAGGGTGTCAAATCCGACTTCGTGGCCCGCTACCCCCAGCCAAAGAAGATGACTGTGTATTCTGTTCAATTCGCAGAGCAGAGTGCGAATGAAGAGTCCCCTTTTGGGAACCTCTAAACCGAGCAACTCCTCTACCCCCTGGCAGAAGGTACTCGTATGGGCAACGTTGCAGATACCACAGATCCTCTCGGTAAGATAGATGTTCTGAATATAGTTCCTCGACTCGGCACCCTTCTCAATTCCTCTGTGGTTGTATCCCAGACGCATATCTATATCTACTACTCTCTCTCCATCTAAAGTAACCATCAAGTGTGTGGGCTCCTTCAGCGCTGGGTGTTGCGGGCCAATAGGAATAGATACACTCATTTCAACTCTCCTCTACCTTGACCTTGTACTCTTTCCTCAGAGGATAGACTCCCTCCGGCCAACCTTCGGGGAGGACCAATCTCCTTGGGTCAGGGTGGCCTTTTACCTTCAGACCCAGCAAATCCTGAATTTCACGCTCATAGAGAATTGCACCAGGTATAATCGGCGTGATGGTATCAATTACGGGATTTGCTTTGGGAACAGATGTTCTCAGACTGAGAGCCACCCCACGGCACAAGAAATGATACAACACCTCTATTTCTTCTCCTACATCGATTGCCGTTATGGTTGTAATATGGGTCATGCCCAAGTTTTGCTTGAGATAGCTAATAACTTCTTTGACCAGCGGCAGGGGGATTCTGACAAATACCCTGCGTTCTCGAATTGTCTTCAGTTCGGAGATCTTTTCTCCAAAAACCTCCTTCAGTTTATCTTGAATATCACTTTCCGCTGACATGAATCTCACCCTTTCTTTTCAATTCTTCAAGGAGTTCAGTATAGCGAGGATCAAGGGCCCCTAGCAACTTGATTACTCCGTGGATAATGGCATCGGGGCGGGGAGGGCAGCCGGGAATATATACATTGACTGGAATCGCCTTATCTATGCCACCCAGAACATTATAGCAACCCCAGAACACTCCGCCTGAACAGGCACAAGAACCAACGGCTATCACAAACTTTGGTTCCGGCATTTGCTCATATATTCTGACCGCCCGGTCCTTCATTTGCCTGGTTATGGCGCCAGTGCAGACAAGGACATCGGCGTGCCTCGGTGTTGCCTTGAGCAAGATGCCGAACCTTTCGATATCAAATCTGGGCATGAGAGCAGCCAGGACTTCAATATCACAGCCGTTGCAGCCCCCAGTGTTGAGGTGGCATATCCAGGGGGATTTCACCCTGGACCAACCAGTCAAATTCTTAAACATAGGACACTCTTCCCTTAATCAGTGAGCAGGACTACCACTGCTATCAAGGCTATTAACAGATAGACAATACCCACCATGGCGATACTGCCGCTGGGTACGGTGGCAATCACCAGGGCGGCCACGTGCAGAACAGTAAAGAAAAAGGCAAAATGGAACAGATGGTAACTATATTGCACTTTCCTTCCGGGAATATCCTCCCCACAAGCATAGGTGCTGAGTTTCCCTTCCACCATGTTCGGCTTAGGCCCCATAGCTCTACTTAGCCTATAGATAAGGTAACCTATGAGTAATAATATGAGGAAAGCAATTGGTGGATAGAGAAGGAACTGTCCCATCTAGCTTCCTCCCAAGCTAGCCATCATGAAGCTTACCACAGGGTCAACTATTTTCAAACCCAGTTCAGGATAGACCCCAAGCACGACGGTAAGTATGACCATGATGATGATGGGGATAGCCATAGAGACTGGAACCCCTTTAGCCTCCCTGGCTTTCTCCGAGACATCGCGTGAGAAAAGGATTTTGTTTATGGCAGGTAAATAGTAGCACAAGGAAAGCAAGCTATTAACTATCAGTAGAACCATGGCCACAATACCCCAACCACCAGCATCAACACCTGCTCTACAGATGAAGAACTTGCTGATGAAGCCATTGAGCGGAGGCACCCCGGCCAAGGCCAATCCAAAAAAGGCAAAGGCAACGCCGAGCAAGGGCAGTTTTCGCCCTATCCCTCGCATCTCTTCCAGGTCCCGGGTGCCAATGGAATGGAGAATCGCCCCAGCACATAAGAAGGCTCCACCCTTCATTACAGCGTGGTTTAGTATGTGTAAGAACCCCCCTCTGAATCCATAATCTCCTCCACTGGAAAGGTAAGCAAACGCCAGCCCTACTCCCAACAGAATATACCCCATCTGGGCAATGCTGGAGTAAGCCAGCATCCTCTTCAGGTCCCGCTGCACTATAGCCATGAAATTTCCCACGAACATACTGACAATGCCGAAGATAATGAGCACCACCCCAGAGTTAATTCCTGGCAATACAGCCAAGGCCTTAATCATGGCAATGAGCCCGGCTTCAATGATTACCCCTGACAACATGGCGCTTATTCCGCTGGGAGCAGCGCTATGGGCATCAGGGAGCCAGGTATGAAGGGGAACTATAGCTGCTTTTACTCCAAAGCCGATGATAATGAGCCCCACGGCGCCAATCGCTTTCAAGGGATCCATACCAGCAGTGAGTTGCGCCAAAACAGCCAGGTCCAGACTCCCCGTATACATGAATATCATGGAGATGCCCAGGAGGGCTATAAGAGAACCAAAAACGCTCATAACGATGTACTTCATCGCCGCTTCTATCGGCTCCCATTTGTCCTTCTCAAAAGCGACAAGGACATAAGATGGAATGGCCATAACCTCAAAGAAAACAAACATATTAAATAGGTCACCGGCGAAACCAATTCCTACGATTCCAGCGATCATGATTAGGAGAAGAGCGTAATACCTTCCCAGCCCCTCAGATTTCTCCATATAGCTTACAGAAAAGATGGAGACCAGAGCTCCAAGCCCCACAGCCACGAGTCCCAGGAATATGGCCAAACTATTAGCCTGGAGATAAGTTTGAGCCCCTCCAATAGACCAGGTCAACAATACCGAGCCGGGGTAAAGCATGGATAGTTGGACGCCAGCGGCTATTAGAAAGAGCAGGGAAACAAAACCCGTGAATTTAGGCCTGGGCAGCAGGCGGGCACAGAGATAGCTTACCAGGGCTCCCGCAAGCAGGGTGGCGATAGGAAGAAGAAGCGGTATGGTCATAATTCCTTAACCCCGCCAAGGATTTCAATCAGCTTACAATCCCGTCTTTTCATATCCCCCAGACCAATAGCAGTACCAGAAATACGATAGCCCCTATAACTATGCCTGCATTGTTGTAATTCAAATCTCCAGTCTGCACTCTCCTGAACCTGTGCCAAAAACCAAAAAGACCCCTGACGATTATTCGGGTGTAGAAAATGTCAAACCAGTAAGCTTTGATCAGAGGCAAACTGACGCGGGATGGCTGTTTGAAAGCGTTGATGACGCTTACCCTCCATTTCACAGTACACACGGCTATGATGACGGCTACTACAAGGGTAACCCAGATAATAGGGCTGCTAAAGGAGTGACGGATAAGCTCGCCTAAAGCGATATGTGCTACTGGATACTGCGGAAGGGAAGCCACCATGCTGGAAGTATAAGGCGATACATAAAGCCAGAATAGAACAGAGCCCGCAGCTAGAATTATCAAAGGTACTGTCATTACCCGGGGTGCTTCGCTAACCGCTGTTTCGGTTCTTCTATCACCCCGGAATGTGAGCCAATACAACCGCCAGGAGTAAGCAGCCGTGAAGAACGCCGCTATAATGAGAAGGGCAAGAGGTCCGTAGGCACCATTTTCAAGCAGGTTCGCCATAATCATATCTTTGGAGAAGAAGCCAGTCCAAACAGGGATGCCCACTAATGCCAGCAGACCAAAAATAGAGCAGATATGGGTAATGGGCATACTCTTGCCCAGTCCTCCCATCTCCCGCATATCTTTCGTCCCTGTCATGTGGATAATAGCGCCAGCGCAAAGGAAGAGGAGAGCCTTAAATATCCCGTGAGACACAAGGTGGAATTGACTGGCTAAGACCGCACCTCCTCCAATAGCTGCCATCATATAGCCTAATTGGCTGATGGTGGAATAGGCAAGCACCCGCTTGATATCCCATTGTGTTAGAGCCACGGTAGCTGCCAACAATGCGGTTACAGCACCAATCCAGACTATCGCTGCAGACCACCCATCAACTCCCACAAAGATTGGATAGCTGCGGCCAAGTAGATATATCCCCGCGTTAACCAGGCAAGCTGCATGAATTAGAGAAGTAATTGTAGTGGGAGCTACCATAGCATCAGGCAGCCAGACATGAAGGGGAAACTGTGCCGATTTGCCTACTGCTCCGGCAATGAATCCAGCCCCCGCCAGCCCGAGGAGAGCAGGCGAAATACTGCCCGCGGCATTCATTATTTCAAAGACATTAAGACTCCCTGTAGCGTGCCAAAGGATTAGTATTCCGGCCAGAAAACCTACATCCCCTATCCTCGTTACGATGAACGCCTTCGTCCCCGCAGGTATTGGTTCCGGGTCATGGTAGTAATAGGCAATCAAAGCATAGGAACAGAATCCGATGATTTCCCAAAATATGTACATAACCAGAAGGTTGCTGGTCAGAGCTAGACCGATCATGCCGCCGATGAAAAACAAGGCTTGCCAGTAATAGCGTGAAAGGGAATATTCAGGCTCAGCATGCTCCATGTAGCGTAGGGAGTAAAGCAAAGCCAGAGATCCAATGCACCCAGCAACTACGGCAACAAAGACGCTGAAGGAATCAAGGCAAACGCCGATGCTTATATTTACCCCTGGTATCCATAGAAAGTTCTGAACGCTGCCCTCTGCAATAGACGGGATTAACGATAGGGTCAAACCAGCGCTGATAAACCCTAGGGTAATAGCATACGCATTCCTGGCTTTGGAGCTTATCTTTTCAATGAGGTAGCAGAACGGCCCACCTATTATGGGTATCAGCACAGCTAACACAGCTATTAAGGCGCCAGTTTGCATGTTTACCCTCGAAGCCTCCTGAGGTCCTTAATGTCGAGGCTCCCGGTATGCCGATGGACCATAACTGCCAGAGACATGGCAACAGCCATGGTAATTACTTCAATTAGGATTATGGTTATCACTATAGCCTGGGCTATTTGTTCGTTCCCTTGAAAAAAACCTGCCAGAATGAAACTCAGGGTAACCCCTTTGGCAATAACTTCAATGCCAATGAGTAACTGAATAATGTTTCTCCTGGCCAGAAGACAATAAATCCCAATCCCAATAAGCACTATGATGGCCGCCATATAAAGTTGCCACAGATTCATCGCTGCCCTCTCTCCTTGACTAATGTCAGAATGCTGAACGTGCCTGCTAGAATGATTAGTAATTGCAGGAACACGTCCAGGGAACGAAATTCCCAGAGCGCCTGACTGAGGGAATCAGCTACGGCAACGCTTACTGAGGGTTGGGGGAGAAAGACAAATAGGAAAACAGCAAGAACGATGAAAACCACGGTTGCTATTATCCCTATTACCTTCCTTATGTCCACATTATTCTCTTCTGGTCAAACTGATGACCGAAACAAACAAAGCCGTAATTAATCCAGAGCAAACGGAGAGTTCGAATACCCCGGCATAGGCGGAATCTAGCTCAAAGAACATCATGGCTATTACCGCGCTAAGCACTGCCAGTGCGATAGCTGCAGAAAGTATATCCTTGAATCGCACGGTCATAATGGCACAGGCAATGGCAGCAATAACCAAGATGATACCAGCAGGACTGACCGGCACTAACTTCGCCTCCAAATCACGCCAAACGTCCGTGACATTTCTATCATCTCTGAGCGCCGAGAAGGCACAGATTGGCGGATAAGGTAACATACTATACCGTCTTAGTCAATGACTCATTGTACGGTTGTTCATGTTCTATGGTCTTGCCACCATCTGATTGTCGTTTGAAAACGTCACCCCATGAAGGAGATGGTGGCAGCGAGCAAGAAGGAACGTCGTAAGACGTCGCTGGCATTGAACTACTTGGATATGGGCAAGATTACAGAGAAGGACGTAGTACCCTAGACGAATGGCAAATTAGTCTTTCCTCCTGTATACCTCAATGGAAAACTCTGCCCGTCCCTTTGCTCAGGTTAAGCTGACACTTTGTCTATTCAACTCCCGCGAATGTGTTTGCAAAAGTCTGACATTTCTACTAACATTCAGCGCACAATCACACGAGGTTCTCTCTAATAGAATCAGAGAGAAAAATAGTCATGGTTCGTTTTTTCTTAAGAAGGAGGTGCAGTCATCAAAGCCATAGTAGCCTACATGTCTAAAACTGGTAATACAAAGAAGGTCGCTGAAGCGATATTTGAAGAGATCAGTGATGAGAAAGAGATAAAGCCGATTGATAAGGTTGGCAGCATAGAAGGTTATGACATCGCTTTTCTCGGCTTCCCGATCCATGCAATGGGCCCGGATAAGAAGACCGTGGAACTGCTGGAGAAACACTGCGTCAACGGCAGAAATGTAGCGCTCTTCATAACCCACATGGCACCGGAAGATGCTCAAGAGCTCCCGACCTGGCTCGACAAATTCAGGCAGGCTGCCAGTGGGGCCAACATAGTAGACGTGTTTGACTGCCAGGGGCAGGTTGCCAAGCCCATAAAACTATTTATGTTGATGGCGCCGGATGCCAAGTTACGTTCCTGGGCCAAGAAGGACAACAGCAAGGGCCAGCCGGACAAAGCCCGACTTGACCGAGCACGTGCGTTCTCCAGAAATGTCATGAAGAGACTTCACGAGAGCAAAGCAGATGCCGGGGGTAAAAGAGGAAAACAGGAAAAATGAAGATCGAATATCTTCACGCGTCCAAGTATGGAAATGGAGCCAGGGTCGCAGAGGAGTTCCAGAAACAGATGGCCGCCAGGGGAGTCACTGTCAACGTCCATCACGTCAAAGATGTGAAACCAAAGGAGATACAGCCGGCCGACCTGTATCTGTTCAGCTCACCAGGTCGCTTCGGCAAACCCATCGGGGACATGCGCGGTTTCTTGAAGAAGATCAACTTGCCGTCGGGAACGAAGTACGCCGTCCTGGTCACCGAGCTGGCACCCGAGCCGGACAAGAGCATACGGATACCCAACACCGAAGAGGAGCTCGGCAAGTGCCAGCGCGTCGTCCCCGTCATCAATGAAATGCTCCAGGAAAAGGGCCTGGTTAAGGTCGCCGAGGGCAAGATCTTCGTGATTGGCATGAAGGGGCCGCTGGAACCGAACTGGCAGAAGGAAGTGGAAGCCTTCGCGTCCCGGATCCCCACCCTGCCTTAATGCTGCAGCAGACGAGAATCACCTGCGACTGCTGCAATGATTCCGCTTGGCTCTGGCTTGAAGGAAGGAAATATCGTTCGGGATGGTAACGTTACACTGCCCACATCATTATGCTCACCAAAAGATAAAATCCGGGTGGAAGACTGATGGCTAGGTCAATAATCATTATCGGAGCTGGTATGGGCGGTCTGGCTGCCGGCATCTACGGTCAAATGAACGGTTACGAAACGCAGGTTTTTGAGATGCATGCCAAACCGGGTGGGCAATGCACATCCTGGAAACGCAAGGGGTACACCTTCGACCCCTGTATTCACCATTTCTTCGGGTGTAAACCGGGCACCAGAGTGTATCAGATGTGGCACGAACTTGGTGCATTACCTCGAGAACTGGTGACTCTCGAAGCTTGCACGGCCGTTCTTTCGCCTGACGGCAAAATGCTCGTAGATTACTATGATCTCGAGAGGCTAAAAGAAACCTTACTCAAGTTGTCTCCGGCAGACTCAAAGACGATTGAACAATATATTGCGGCTATCAAGGTGTTTTCCAACGAAAGAATCAGCGATGCGATGGACAGCGGTTCATTCTGGAAAATGCTCACGGTTTTCCCCGTCATGCTTTCGATGCGAAAATGGACCAAGATGAATATGCGCACTTTTGCCGAAGGCTTCTCCGATCCGTTTCTCAGAAAAGCGTGTGCCCTGCTCGTATATGCAAATCCGGATGGCCCCCTTGCCTTTCATCTTGCGAGGCATGCCGGCGGATTGAGCGGTGACATCCAGTGGCCCCTGGGTGGAGCAGGCGAATTGGCGAAGTCTATCGAGACTCACTACCTGACTTTGGGGGGAAAAATACATTATCGCAGCAGAGTAGGAAGAATCCTGATCGAGAATGACAAGGCGGTAGGGATCAAGCTTGCTGACGGCAGCGAACACAGGGCGGACATTGTCATTTCCAACGCGGACGGGCGAAAGACGATCCTCAATATGCTCGATGGTAAGTACATGAACGAAACTGTGCGCGGCTACTGCGCTCGCCTCTCGGATGAGACTCCCTTTGCTATAGACGTTTTCCTTGGAATCAACCGGGATCTGTCTCGGGAGCCTTCGTCGTTGGTACTATTACTTGACCCGCCTGTGACCATAGCCAACCATAAATATGAGGACATAGAGGCGCAGCTATACGGTTTCGATGAGACGGTGGCCCCCGCTAGCAAGGGCACCATAAAGGTTGAGCTCACGGCAAGCTATGCCTACTGGAGGCAACTCTATAATGACGATAGAGAAAAATATAAACAGGAAAAGCAGAAGGTTGCTGAACAGGTAATCGAGGTTCTGGAGAGTCACTTCCGCGGAATAAGAGAGCAGGCTGAGGTTATGGATGTCTGCACTTTAATGACATGGGAGCGTTACATGGGCGGAACCCAGGGATGGTTTAATTTCCCAAACCGGAAGCTCGATTTCACTATGAGAGAAGAGCTCTCGGATAAGAAATTCAAAACTACGCTGCCAGGGCTATCCAGTTTCTACTTCGCGGGAGTATGGGCCACGGCGATGGGTTCTCTGGCCCATAATGCCAACTCAGGAAAGACGATCATCCGGCGCATCTGTAAGCAAGACGGCAAGAGGTTCAAGACACAACCATAGTTGGTCGGCACTTCCTCCAGGCAACTGGGCAGGTCTTGCATGGGCGACAAAACGCTCAACCAGATTGTGGTGTCACATTCCATCTCCACAATCCTGTATCGCCTTCCCTGTCACAAGGCAAGGCGGGGATCCATAGAGCAACCTGCACCAAGTCTAATCCAAATACAAAAAAGCGCCAGTGTTGAAACGCTGGCGCTTCTGATTTTCGTTGGTGGAGGCGGGGGAGAGTTGAACTCCCCGTCCAAAAGAAGGTTGCCAGAATATCCTACAGGTTTAGTCAGCTCCTTTTATCTCGTCTAGCTTTCATCTGCTGACCGAGTCCAGCCAGACCAGCCAATTCCTCTTAGCCAACCCTTATCGGCATCAGGATTGGAGCGCCTCGATTTTTCTGACACCTAATCCCAACCTTCGAGGAGAGCTCGGGTTAGATTGAACCATTAAGCGTAAACAGGTTCAGCAGTTGTTTTTTGCCACCTGTTTTATGAGGTTAGTGGCACCTCAGCCTGCAATTCTGTAGGCCTCCCCCTGTCGAACCCACGCGCCCCCGTGTTTGAGCCTGCTTCCCCGTCACCTCCTTCTATACTTCAGCGCCCGCTCTACTTCCCTTTCTGTGTCCCGACGGGCAATAGCTTCTCTTTTATCGTAAGCTTTCTTCCCTTTGGCCACCCCCAGCTCCAATTTAGCCACCCCATGTTTAATATACAGCTTAAGGGGCACTAAAGTCAAACCCTTCTGCACTACCTTGCCGGCAAGGATGTCAATCTCTTTTCTGTGGAGAAGAAGCTTGCGAGGCCTGATTGGCTCATGGGTGTTATAGCTGGCAGCATCGTAAGAAGCAATGTGGCTGTTATAAAGCCATAGCTCGCCATTTTCCGGCTTGGCATAGGCATCACTCAGATTTACCCTGCCTTCCCTGATGGACTTAATCTCAGAACCCTTGAGGACAATTCCTGCCTCAAGGCTTTCCTGGATATGATAGTTGTGATAGGCTTTGCGATTAACTGTTATCACACTGGAGACTTTTGCCATACGGCAATTCTAGCACCGGGGTATATGGCGAGCAATTCATGGCACGCCTCCCTAGGAATCCGATGCCAATATCTTGCTTATCTTACTCTCGTGAATCATATTGAGAAAACACTCCCCGGAATCCGCAGCCGGGTGTTACACATGCGCTCAGTAGCCATAAGCTGCCGTTGTGCTTCAATTGAGCGCACTGCGTGAGGTCTTCTAGTTAAAAACAATCAATGATATAATTGTTCAAGATTTAGCGGGAGTCAAGAGACTATTGTTCATAATCATCCTTATAGTGATGCTCGTAGCTCACTCCTGTTTAGGCCAGGAGGTAATGCCGTTTCTGTTGAGGATACGGCTAGGGCGAACAACGAGATAGTTAGTAGTGTAAGCAAGACAGGCAATTCTTCGGCAAGTGCAACGATTACGATGACTGGGGTACTTGATGAGTGGTTCATCTAGGCACGCTTGGAGAGAGCAATTGAAAGGAGTCTAAACAATGAAAAAACGCAAGTTGATAGGCAAAATCGTTGGGATTGCACTTGTGGCTGTGATGCTTGGCTCGATGCTTGGCGGGTTAGCAGGCAATATGGGGATCGGAAACACCAGTTACGTTTATGCAGCTTCATTAAGTGTCCCGAGTTTCAAACGATGTGACAGCCCGTGGGGAACAAATCGGTTAGGAACCTGTTGTGATTACACCATCTGTAGCGCGGGTAGTATAGTCACGAATATGGCGATGATTCTCAAATACTATGGCATAACCACCGATCCGGGCGACTTGAACACCTGGCTCAAAAACAATTCCCTATATAGTCCGGATGCCACAGATTCCTGTGGGGGCAGTTGTGTATTTGGTATAACTACCTGGCAGCAAGTTGCTGGGCGAAGCGGTGGGAGTGTGCAATGGGCTGGGAAATACTCGACAGATCCAGGTGATTATTGGGGAACATATGTCTCACTATCAGGATTACAAAGCCAGGTTAAATGGGAAATTGATTATGGATATCCTTGTATTGGCCTTGACACGACTTATAACTCATACTTTGTAGTTATTACCGGGTACTCAGATTCACTGTATTACATCAATGACCCATATTACAGCCGTTCAACAGTCAGCAAGTCTTTCATAACCAAGATTTATACATACCATTCGTTGCCACCAACTGCCTACATTGACTCTATGTCACCAAACCCGGCAAACCAAGGGCAAATAGTATCCTTCAGCGGTCATGGAACAAATCCAGCCCCTGGTGACTCCATAACGGCATACAACTGGAGATCGAGCATGGATGGCCAATTGAGCACCTCAAGCTCCTTTACTAAGTCAAACCTATCTGCGGGAACTCATACCATCTACTTCAAAGTCAAGGATAGCCATGGTGCCTGGTCAACCGAAGCGACGGGTATCGTAACGATAAACTCAGCACCTATTCCAAATCAGCTACCAACTGCATATATTGACCCGATAACTCCGAACCCGGCAACACAGGGGACGCATACCGTGTCGTTCATTGGTCGTGGCACTGACTCAGATGGCTCTGTGATTGCCTATAATTGGAGGTCGAGCAGAGATGGGCAGCTAAGCACTTCCAGCTCGTTCAACAAGCCAGCATCTGCGCTGTCCGCGGGAACTCATACCATCTACTTCAAGGTCATGGATGATGATGGTGCCTGGTCAACCGAAGTGACGAAGACACTCACGATAAACCCAACATTGGCTCCTGAACTTGTTATCACTTCTCGATTAAAAATAGGTCGAACGGAAGTAACATCTTCATTTTGCTCCAATACTATTGGAGGCCCTTGTTTCTTGGATATTCCTACTTTGCCATATTTCATCGGAGACACTTTAGCCGCTACGTTTACTGTAACAAATCAAGGAACAGCCCCGATTACTCTTGATAAATTAACCGTCGGCGGGCGATTTAATGATGGCACACTTCCAGACGGCCAATATCCAGATTTTACCTTCAGGTCAATTGTTCTCAATCCTGGTGACTCATATTTATATACGGGTGATCTAAGGATACCCTACGCAGGTAACTATCATTTCTTCTGTGCTTATCAGACTTCAGACGGAGAATGGCATACAAGCATTGATTTGGGAGAAGGATTAACTGATGAAGATAGAACCGAGGATATTGAAGTCAAATACATAGCCTCAGTAACCCCTCCTTCTGGCGGAGTATTAGAAATAGCTAATATGGATGGTGCCACGCAATTGTACAGCATAATACGGTTGGTACTGGATGTAGACCAAGCAAGGTCGAAGATAGGAGGAGGGCAGGATAGCGCCGTAATCGAGGATGTAGATCTCTTACTAAACCAACTTGACTACTATAAACGGGCGGCTGAACTTCAAGTCCGCGATATTGTAAAAGAAAACGCGCTATCACAAGGTCAGGATCTTTCCATATCTTTTACAGGAGCGTTAGCTGAACAAGGATTTATCCGGATCGCGTTACTTGTCCCTGGACTCGGATGGGTTTACCTGGTTGGACAGTTTTTTCCTTTTCTCACAGAGGGTGCAAAAAAGCTAGGTCTTGAATTGGGTGAGGTGATGGTATTAAGAGACATCAGCGCAGCCACAGTTAGACTTCCGGGAGTTGGAAGAATGGAAATCGTGTGGTTAAGGGCACCGAAGGACAAGATAATTGTCAATATCTATTTGGAAAAATCTGGGAAAAATGGGTCAATAATTATATCTGTTCAAGAATTGTTAAATGAACTAATGATGACATGGGACATCAATGCACAGTCAACATTTCCCGTATGGAATGACTTTGGTTATCCTCCTCAAAATACGTTAACGGACCCAGACTCTATAATGGACTGTGTTCAAATAATTGGCCTTAGGAGCCCCGGTGAGGTTAGAGTTTATGATTCTCAAGGGCGAGTCTCTGGCTTAGTAGATGGCGAAGCAAAGGAAGAAATTCCAAATTCAGTATACGATAATGAACTTAAAACGGTTGTATTATTTTCCCCGACTGATACTTACTGCTACGAAGTTGCGGGGACAAAGGAAGGAACATATGGGCTTGAACTGATTTCTGTTGAAGAAGGAGAAGCCACCTCCTTCACTGCTACTGATATTCCTACAACTTCTGGGGCAGCGCATAACTACACCGTTGATTGGGACGCGCTCTCTCAAAATGAAGAGGGTGTTACTGTATATGTGGACTCTGATGGGGATGGTATTACTGACTACACCGTGAGGGGGGGCAATGTGCTTACTGGCTATGACTTCATACTACCGTCCATAGGGTGCTTCATCGCCACCGCAGCCTACGGCACTCCAATGGCTTCGGAAATCCAGACTCTCCGCAACTTCAGAGATCAATACCTCATCACCAACCCACTCGGCCAAGCCTTCGTATCCCTCTATTACAAGCTCAGCCCACCTATAGCCAACTTCATAACCGATCATCCTAACTTGAAACCAATAGCGAGAGCTGGGCTAGTGCCTGTTGTGGCTGTGAGCACCGTAGCCATCAGCATTACTCCAGCCGAGGAGATAGCCATGATAGGCTTGGTAGTACTGGTTTCAATCGTGGTGGCTGTATGGGTGACAAGGCGACGCCGCACAGGCTCAAACTATGTCTAACAATAAGATGTCTGCCATAGACGATGATTGAGCCAGCACGAGTTGAACAACTGATAGGAGGTGGGATAAATGTCACGGTTAACTAAAGAGCAAAGCGACCTGGTAAAAAGAGGACAGGGCTGGAAGTGTAAGAAGTGTGGGGTTTCTATCAAAAGTGGGGGGCATATCCATCACAAAGACGGGAACCCCAACAATAACAGAATAGGTAACTTAGTAGCCATTTGCGCGAAATGCCATAGACAGATTCCAATACGGAAGACAGGCTTCATGTGGGACAGATGGCTAAAAGGACAGATTTGAGGATTCGGAGTAATTTGACACTCCTGCAAAGATCCAAACTGGTCATCTGCAGGTTGCTGAATATCAAGAAACAGTGGTGCCTTTTGGAGTGGGTCATGGACTCGCTATCCTCAAGCTTCACTAGGTTAGCAGCTGGTATAATAAGATCAGCCAAAAATGGAGGTGCTAAATGGCGAGAAAGATCAGGAAAGATATCACCGGTCCAGGATTGAAAAAAAGACTTGAGGGAGGTACGGGCGCAAGAAAGATTAGAAAAGACATCACTGGTCCGGGACTGGTAAAGAGACTTGGCAAGAGTCGGTAACTGAAACTCAAAAGAGAAGTTGCTCAAGCCCTCGATTCAGCCTCAATCAGTCCTCAGACTTCACGGGCCAGGCTTATGATTCAGACTTAACCTGCAGCTAATTTGACCAGAGGATCATTAATCCATTGACCAAGTTAGCTATGATGCATAGTGAAAGAAATGAAGAAGGCTAGCGAACTGGAGGCCTGAATGGCACAAGAAGAACAATCAAATAACGGGCAAGAAAGACACAGCAAAGAGGAAAGGTGCTGCACTATTTGTGGGAAGAAACTGGGTTTGCTCACTCCAAGAGGGCAAATTGAGGGGAAGTGGTATTGCAAGAACTGCGGCAAAGATATTGCTTGGCACTGTGCTATATGCGGACAAGAAAGAAAGGGTGTAGCACTTAGCAACAAAGGAGAGTTGAGTTTCTGCGGTCTAGGCTGTGCTCTGAAGTATGACCCAAGGCAAGAATCTGAGAGCAAACTTGGCAAACAAGCTCTTCGAGTCACAAAAGAGGACGGGGATAGATCCAAAGAAGCAGATAGGGAGCTATGGCTAAGTCAGCTAAAGGAAGGGACAATTAACGTAGAAGTGATAGGGGGAGAATCTCCGATTATTCTGAAGCGGCAGGAGCAATTGAGGGTCGTTCTGCCTAGCATATCATTGTTAGAACCACGGGTGGTAACGGAGGGCGGTGGCTTCTACGGCGGCCCCACAATCCGCGTGGCCAAGGGGCTAAGCTTCAGGTTAGGGGGAGCTACAGGTCGGAGTGAATCCCATGAAGAACTAAGAAACGTAGACCAAGGCGTATTGACGCTGACTAATCAAAGACTCGTATTCTCAGGCAAAAAGCGCGCACTTAATATTAGTCTAATGAGCATTGTAGCTATGGAGCCCTTCAAAAACGCTTTGGCGGTAAGAAGAGAAGGTAAGGAAAAGACACAATATTTCTCAGGCATAAATCCCAAGATGATTTCTATGAGAGCCAAGGTTGATGATAGGGAATACGAAGAACCTTTCACATGGGCAACACTGAAGTATCTAATCGAGGGCACAATAAAGCAGCAATCATCGTTGCCCGCTGAGAAAGAGGCGAAAGCAAAATCTGTGTCGGCAAATAGTGAACCCATCCCTGACCAAATTAAGAAACTAGCCGAACTGCGGGATACTGGCATTCTTACCTCGGAGGAATTCGAGAGTAAGAAAACGGAGTTATTGAGGCGTATCTGAAAAGGAGATTTCCGAAGAGCCACGTCCCTTTTCGAAAGTTGCTCAATAAAGCCTTACGCGGTCCCAGAGTCGAAACAGGCCACAGACAGGTATCTAAGAAAGGGTATACCCTTTGGATTGGGTGATGGAGTAGCCTCAAGCTATCATCAAACTTCACTGAGTTGGCAAGTGGCATAATTAGGATTGGGATGTGTCCTGCGTCTAGTGACTCGGACAGAAGTCGACAAACAAATAACAATTTCCTGCCTCTGAATCGCATTTTTACCTGTTTCCATGTAAAATATGAACGTAATTGTATTCTACTAACACCCGTTTTATATGCAATTGGTGCTTTTGGGTGATTGTGAGAATAGTTGAAACGAGTTAATCTTAAGATAGGTTGATTAAAGAGAAAATGGGACACGGTGCGGGAAATTGTGCACATGGGTTAGCCAGAGGGAGGTGACATCATGAATACCTCACCTGGTAATATGAGTGAGGCCTATGACATAGCCTCGGCGGTAGAGGCTAAGGACCTCTATACTTATGGTCATTCTAAGAAAGTTAGTACGTATGCTGTGGCCTTGGCGGAAAAGATTGGACTATCACCTGATGAGGTGTCTCTATTGAGCGCCGCTGCACTGCTCCACGATATTGGCAAAGTCGGCATTTCCGATAAAGTGCTCAACAAAAAGGGAAGGCTTAATAAAGAAGATTGGGAAGCGATCAAGGCTCATCCCAAGTTGGGGGCAAATATCATCGGTAACCTACCCAAAAAAGAATGGGAAGCGATCAAGGCTCATGCCAGGCTAGGGGCAAATATCACCGGTGACGTACCCGAGCTAGCAGTCGTCGCAGATAGCATTTTGCATCACCATGAGAGGTGGGATGGTAGTGGCACCCAAAGGGGCTGAAAGGCGAAGAGATTCCCCGCGAGGCTCGCATTATTGCCATAGCTGAGAGTTTTGAGGCTATGACTTCCAATCTTCCTTACCGTCGTGCACTGTCTCTTGGTGAGGCACTGACGCAGCTTAGGCAGGGTGCCGGGCTTCAGTTTGACCCTAAGTTGGTGGAGGCCTTCATCGACATTATTGAGGCCCAGCGATTAAAAAACAAGAACCAAAATGACATGTGAAAATTCTGAAATGGATTCAATTAGTATGTCTATGGGAATATCGTTGACGATGTGACTTATCCCTTCCTGAGCCGGCAGCCCGTTTGAAATGGGGCGCAACTCCGTTTGTGCTTTGCGTCACATTAGAGCGAAACAAGAAGCCAGCCGAAGCACCATCCAGAGATTGCCACGCCCTTGTCAGGTGCTCGCGATGACAAGAGGCGAAGGGCTAGCAGTAACGATTCGGACTGCTAAACGACTGCAGCTACTACTTCTTCTTCTCGAGTCCCTTTTCCTGGGCGAATGCCTTTGTGCGCTTGCTTATCTCGTCGGCTTTGGTGAGCAGGTAGATCATGCCACCCAGGCACACAAGGAAAGCGCCAACTCCGATAGGTCCCGTCCAGTAGAGAACTAGCCACATATCCATTTGTCCTCCTTTAACCTGGTCTTGTTACCAGATTGTATGCGTGGGCTTATCGTTAAGTCAAGAGGGGCATCGCAAAAACCATTTCTCAAAAGACAAATTTACTGGAAGGAGAAGTTGTCTTAAAATGTACTGGAGGAAAGAGGATTTTGTTATAGAATATTATGCAAAAACACCATTCATTTGAGAAAGGAGTTATGCTATGAGCCGCCCCGATAGAGTTTACTTATTCCTAACAGTCTTTCTGCTTATCGCCGCAATTGCTGGCGGCGTCATGCTAGGTCTGCAACGCACCCGAAACCAGCCTGTAGAGATCGTTGTATCTCAAATAGAGCCTCCGGCGTACAACGGCGAGCTCTATATCGGCGGTGCCGTGGCCAACCCTGGCCTCTATCCTTGTCAAGAAGATGATACTTTGCAGACGCTTCTCTCCGATGCCGGAGTTGAACCGGACGCCGATATCAGTCATATTGAGGTTTATGTTCCCCGAGAAGGTGAAAGTCAATCTCCCCAGAAGATAGACCTCAACCGGGCCGAGTCCTGGCTTCTCGAAGCCCTGCCCGGTATAGGTGAGACACTGGCAGAAAGAATTGTAGACTATCGCGGTGCAAACGGCCCGTTCCAAAGAATCGAAGACTTGCTTAAGGTCAGCGGCATCGGTGAAGCGACATTTGAGAACATGAAGGATTTCATAACAGTTTCCGATTAAGCTACACTTATTCCTTCACCCTGTCAGGCGGCACTGCTATCTTTGTTTGGTTCTTTATGTCAAGTTATCCGTCAGGACCGTATCATCGTGAGAATCATCTTGAAATTCTTTGTTGCCTTCAGAGCGTGTGGGTGATTGGCTGGCATTATGACCATCTCACCACCTTTCAGATGAATAGCCTTGCCGGAGATGACAATTTCCGCTTCGCCTTCAAGTAGATAAACCAGCGCGTCAAACGGTGCTGTATGCTCACTCAGGCCCTGTCCTTCGGCAAAGGCGAAAAAGGTAACTGTGCCTGTCTTCTTATCAATTATCGTGCGACTCACCACCGAACCTTCTTGATAGTCAGCTAGGTCAACTAACCTTATGGCTTGCCCTTCGAGCTTCGCTAGCTTCTTCTGCTCCATTCCTTTCACCTCCTGATCGCTCTGAGGCAGTGCTGCCCAACCTCTTCAAAGTGTGTTCTTCTCCGAGTGAGCGTGAGACCCGTCAGACACCGTGGACCCCGAACCCAGACGTGGGCGCTCCGCGTCCAGTCAGTTTCATACCACGTCGACGGACCGACGCCATACTTAAAGACGTGCGTTGGCCCGCAACGATCCAGCATACTTATCGCCCCTGAGTCAAGCATTATCTGGGCGGCTGACTCCAGCAGAGCATCCGGCTAGTCTTCCCACACCCAACCCTTGAGAGCCAGACATCGCGCACACCACTGTGCAAAGGCCGAGCACTGGCATCGTCCCTTGCCTTCACATTCGCAGGACTTGCCTGTAGCCTTCCATGTCCATGAAGCCGTGACCGGAGATGTTAAACAGGATAACCTTTCTTTCTCCTGATTCCCTGCACCTTGTTGCTTCGTCAATCGCTGCCGCAACCGAATAGGCTGATTCGGGAGCAGGCAGGAACCCTTCCTCCCGCAGAAATGTCTTTGCCGACTCAAAGACGTATTTCTCATCCACAGGGTAAGCAACGGTGTCAATGTAACCCCTGTTTCTCAGCAGGCTCAAGATGGGAGAACAACCATGGTACCTGAGACCGTCGCCGAAAATCGGCGGCATGTCTGTCGTATGACCTAGCGTGTACATCTTGAGCCTGGGAGTGATACCGGAGTAGTCGGCATTGTCGTATCGATATTCCCCTTGCAGATTTGGAGCCGACTCCGATTGCGCAGCAACAAACCTCATCTTCTTACCTTTCGTTAGAACGTCTCCGAGAAAGGGCAGGGCAATGCCACCGAAATTACTTCCTCCGCCCAGACAAGACACAACTACATCGGGATATCTATCAATCAGCTCTAATTGCTTTCTGCATTCCAGTCCGATGATCGTCTGGTGCAGCAGCACGTGGTTCAAGACCGAGCCCAGAACATAGGCTGCCTTGTCGTCAGATAATGCATCTTCCAGTCCCTCTGAAATGGCTATCGCAAGCGAACCCGGATGGTCAGGGTCCCTCTTCAATAACCTCCTGCCCGTCTCGGTGTTTTCTGAGGGGGATGCGCGAACTTCAGCTCCGTAGAGATTCATGAAGTCACGCCTCGCCTCCTTCCACTTGTAGACAGCTCTCACCCAGTAAACGGTAGCGCTGAGGCCGGTGATTCTGGCCGCACAGGCCAGCGCGGTTCCCCACTGCCCTGCCCCAGTCTCTGTAACCAGTCTCTGAAGTCCCTGCTTCCTTGCATAGTACGCCTGAACGACGGCGGTGTTTATCTTGTGAGAACCAGTCGGGCTAAAAAGCCCCTCGGCCTTGTAGTAGAGTTCAGCCGGCGTATCCAGAAGCTTCTCGAGGTTCAGCGCCCGAAACAGAGGCCTCGGCCTACCAATCTGGTGGTAGATCTCCTGTAGTTCCTCAGGGATTTCTATCCAATTCTCCTGCGAGAACTCCTGAGCAAGACACTCCTTGATCATCGTCCTGCCCATTGCTGTCATGTCACCCTGGGGAGGAGGCAGCGGTTCGGGCAAGTCAGGGATGATGTTGTACCATCTGGTGGGCAGGTCTTCCACCGGCAAGTTCACCTGTCTCACTTTCCTCATGCGCTCACCTCGCGATACGCAGGGCAGATTTGTCTGTAGATCCTGCGAGCTCTTGAGAGGCACCCTGAATCCTCTGCTGCGCGGATTCTACAGATGGCAAGCTTCTGCACAAGCAGGTGCCCCTGGAAAAAAGAGGACGAAACCATACTTCGTCAGATCTCTGATAGCACTCGTTTCCCAACCCAGTATAGCACACCCGGTGGAGCAGCGAACGCTAGAATCCCGGTCCGATGCTCCGCACGATAGGCAGCCGCCGAGATGCAGACAGGGGGTTGTCTGGCCTGATCCATCCCCCGGCAAGACAGTCTGCCAAAGCCTCTCAACTCGCTTGGCCAGATTGATCGTCCGTCGCGTGGCTTCCCTCTGTTGACCCCGACCGTGTCCTGCATGCAGCAAAGACTGCCGCCCCATCGAATTTTCTCAGCCAAAGGTCCGGCAACCTATTGACAACGCTTAACACACGCACTAGACTTTTATAAGCACATCTGCAAAGTAGTTCGGTAGATTGCTTATCCCGCCAGTCACAATGACCCGAGGGACAGAGACCGGCGGGGATGTGCTTTTGTTGAGCAACATGACCAACACTAGAGGGTACGTCAGGCTTCTGAAGCACTTGGGCATTGCCTTGATATTCGCCCCTGAACCTTTTACCACGCCATTCGGTGTCGCGTTTGTACTTGTCGCGCGTCATTTGTCCAAAAGACGTGAAGACGGTGTGAATAATCGCCTCCGCGAAACGGTCCAGTACTATCTGGCCCACACCGGTCATTTTGGCGACTACGTTGACGGTGAATCCGGTATCCTCGGCCCCGTCAAGCGGCGTGGCTTGAGTGAGGAACATCCTATTCTGGGGCAAATCACGGGCAGTCGCAGCTTTGGAGTTAAACCTTCAATTCGGCAGGGTAGGCGTGATATACAACGGGGCACGGCAAACCACGCCACGGATACGGAAAGTCTTTCCCGGCGTGGCAAATATGGTCATAGTCTCTCTGACACGTCCACCAGAACACAAAAGGTGATTCATCACACGGTAGATGTGGGGTGGCTTTCCCGGCGCTATGAAAGCGCCAATGGCGCTGTGGCTCACTCCAGTCGGGCTACAACCTCCGGTGGCGTAGAGGGAGCAACACACCACTCGGTCAACATGGTGCTACTTCCCCAGCATCACGGGACAGGGATTGTTGGACAGGCCAAGGCAAAGTCCCCTGCCACGAACATAACCCAGCGCCGGCAACGCTATGGCTCAGCGATGAGCTACACGGCGGTTCTCAGTGCCCTGCAAAGCAACAACCACTACTACGACGTACTGTCTAGAGGGAATGTCATTGGGGGTTACTAGTGCTCAAGAGCACTTGATGCGAACCATCCGGTCGACAGGCTGAAGAAGAGGGCACCAGAGCAGAAAAAATCGTTTTTGCTGTCAATATCTCTCAGGGACCCTCTGACCAAAATGTTCCCCACCAAATCCACTTCCCTGGCTCCGCCAATCGTCACTGAAGCATGGAATCGCTTATATTTCTTTGGCGGGAACGGCGCTTAAGGTTTCGACAATGTAGCCTGTCTCAATTCCTAGGTCCACCACAAAGCTCATAGCCTTCTTAGGGTCGGGTGCTTCAAAAACAACTACGCCATCATACCGCCCAAAGGTGACATAAACATCATGGATTGTGATTCCCTTCGGAGCTTTGAGCTTTTTCAGATAGTCGATAGCCTCTCTGCCTATTCCTATCGGTGATAGAAGACTCATGAATAACATAGCTGACCTCCTTATTTGTTTTATTATCCAGCCACACGCGCTGGCTGGGCTACGTTCATTTTATTCCCTTGTTATCTGTAGAAAAGCAATGAAATAGAATCCGCTCGAGATCGTAGACAAATCGTTCCTTATCTCATCGCTTCTTCGGGCCCTTCCGAAGATATTCCGCGCCCTTCTTTCGCGCGTTCTTTCCTGTCTTTTTTGCTGCTTTCTTCTGAGCCATCCGCCTCCTAGTAGACGCAATTTCCTTTACGAGATTATAGCAATCTGGTAGACAACACACAAGAAACGTAAGGTTTGAGGATAGCCTGAGGTTTTGTCTCCAAATTCACTGGCCGGGTTACTTCTTTTTTGCGCAGGGATGCTTCACCACCTTGCCGTGGCATTCTTTGATTTGTTCAGGACTACATCCACCTGGTTTGCCCTTTAGCCTCTCCGGGTGCTCACATTTTTTTCTGCCTTCCAACTTGCGCATCTCTTTAACCTCCTTCATAGGACCCACAGAATCTTGAAGATAGTCCCATTTTAGCACAGGGATAAGCCGTAGTGACCTACAGGACTCGTAACACAAAGGTCATCAGTGGTGCCTTCTGCCCTCGTCTTTGCGATGCTGCCGAAATCAGCCAAAGCAACCCTGTGGTGGGACAGGGAGACTATCACGGGATTCATGTGTAGGGAAGAGAACACTACTCCACATTCCAGAGCGAAAGACCCGTGACTTCATCATATTTTCGTTCGAGCTTCGGGCCTTCTAACTGACGCAGGTACACTTCAGCGGCGAAAACGATTCCCTCCAACAGATGGCCACCCTTGGTATTTCCCGTTTCGTCGGCAAGCACCACGTGTACATGAGCAAAGGGCTCCCCGTCCTTTAGCGATATGTTGCCTATGCAACTTGCCATTTCATGAGGCGAATCAATCTTCATTTCCCGATACTCGTGATTCTTCTGGTCGTAGTATCCGAGTCTGGCTCGCTTCAGGGCACCGATCGCCGTGAAGCTGCCTGCCTCGATTGCCCTGCTGCTGGCAAGTTCAGCTATGGACTGGACCAAGTCCGCATCATGCTTGAGTCGCACAATTAGCTCCTTGTTAGTGTTACACTCAGAAAGCTTCATCGGGTCATGACCAGTCTTCATACCGTCTCATCTCTCCTTTCACGTCAGCCAAAGGTGCCCTTGCCCGAGTAATTATGACTATAGCCTTTGCTGCATCTTGAATATAACCCCATTCTACCACAGAGATAAGCTGGCCATAGCTGCTCTGATATAATTCACATGTGTGGCTTCTGTATGTTAGCTGTGCCCGGGTCGGCGGGGTATTCCTAGACTCCAAGATTAGCTTGCCTTCACTGACCTTGTCCTTGGCACTTATCCATTTCGCCCGTTCAGAGCATAGCAAAACCGGAACATCGTTCATTCCTCAGGGGCCCAGGAACGTTCCGTCTGACTCTTATTCTGGATGCCACGTTTTCTTGCGAAAATAGCAGTGGTATAGCCCCCAAGCGTAGGACAGTAGGGCAAGACCGAAGTACAAGTGAACGGCAGCGGGATTGAGCTCCCCCAGTAGTTCGCCGACATCATTGAAGCTCCCGGCCAACCCACCAAAGTAGTTATAGGCGCTGTTTACCAGACATGATAGCATCCCAATTATCAGAATATTGAACCACAACCACCTGCGTCGGGGTTTAGCTCCCAGAATAATCAACAGGGCAACGAAGAAAACAAGCAGGTCACAGAAATACGGGGCAGCTGTCGTAAACCAGGTCGTGGAACCCTCATAGCTTACATACCCCCAGAGGACGTTCCCGTTGTCGAAGCTGGGCCAGAATACGAACTGGGTGACCTCAGCTCCTTCCGCCATTGCTGCAAGGGCGTGGCTTCCCTCATGCCTGATCGTGCCGATGATCTGGTACACGGGATATGCGAGAAGCCACAGAAGGTCCTTTCTCTTCATCTAGTCATCCTTTGAGGCTCCAGCTTATATTATTGCATTGCCCGATGAAATTGTATTGCGTTTTTGGCAATTTATCAACGCAAACTGGTAAACTATTCACTATATAGTCATAGCGGGCCGGGTCTTTTCCATGTGGCTTCTGTATGTTAGCTGTGCCTGGGTCGCCGGGGTATTTTTGGGTTCAAAGATTAGCCCGCCCTGGCTGGCCTTATTCATCGGCCTTATCCCCTTCGCCCTTATGCCTTTCCTCCCTGGCAGCAGGAAGACCATAGTAGTAGCCGGGTTATGCCTCCTGGTCCTCCTCTGCGGCGGGCTTCGTTTCCCATCAAGCTTGCCTCCAATAGACGAGCATTCCCTCCGCTTCTATAACGACAAAGGGACAGTAGAGATTCAAGGAATGGTGGCAGAGGAGTCCGATGTTCGGGATAGATTTTGCCTGCTGACGTTTTCTGCCAGTGAAATAATTGTAAATGGCGAAACGAAAGAAATATCGGGAACCGCTTTAATTCGAGTGCCCCGATACCCCGGCTACCGTTATGGGGATGTGCTTAATGTGACAGGAAAGCTGGAGACGCCGGAACCATTTGACGACTTTGACTACAAAGCATATTTGGCTCGTCAGGGCATTTATTCGGTCGTTTATTATCCCAAAGTGGAAGTTTTGGGCCAGGGCGAGGGCGTGAAACCTCTGCAGTGGATTTACTCCTTGAGGGAGCGCCTCGCCGCTTCCCTGGCCAGAGCTTTGCCCGAACCACAAGGCTCATTGGCTCAGGGTGTTCTGCTGGGACTGAGAGGCAACATACCTGATTCTCTCAACAGCGCCTTTTCCAGGACGGGAACAGCACATATATTAGCCATCTCGGGCTTGAATATCAGCATTGTCATTGCCATGTTCCTGAGCTTGGGCGTCCTCTTCTTTGGACGGCAACGCTCTACATACATCTGGTTGGCTCTCGCGTTTACCTGGCTCTATACGCTGCTAGCCGGGATGAATCCGCCGGTAATTCGAGCGGCAATCATGGGAAGCTTGTTTTTGATAGCTATATACCTGGGCAGGCAGGGAAGTGCCATCATCGCCCTGGCTTTTGCCGCCGCGGTGATGGTGGGAATTCAGCCTCAGCTGTTGTGGAGCGTCTCTTTTCAGCTCAGCTTTTTGGCCATGGCCGGGCTTATTCTCTTTTATCCCTATTTCCAAGCTTGGGGAAGGAAAGGCGTTGCTCTCCTGTTCAAGAACAGGGAGAAGATTGTGCCCACAGCCAGCATAATAACTGACGGCTTTGCTGCAAGTCTGGCAGCTATCCTGGCAGTTGCGCCACTCATAGCCTACAACTTCGGTATAGTCTCTCTGGTCGGTCTGCCGGCAACCTTTTTCTCTCTCCCTGCCTTGCCATTTATTATAGTCACGTCAGCGTTGGTTGCCTTCGTGGGACTCCTTGCTTCACTTGCCGCCCAAGTACTGGGCTGGCTGGCCTGGCTTTTTCTCAGCTATCTCGTTCTCTTGGTTCAAGGCTTTGATGCCCTGCCCGGAGCTTCATTGGAGGTAGCTACCATTTCCACTTGGCATGTCCTGGGATACTATGCTATATTGGCTGGAGTCATAGCATTCCTCAACCGCCGAAAGCAATTGGCCGATTTGTCATCCAGGTTGACTTCAGGAATAAGAAGGGCCGTTCAACACATTCCTCAGCGCCGCCTCGGTTTCTCTCCGAAATGGCTTGTCCTTCCCCTTTTGATAGTAGCTATCCTGGTATGGTCCGCGGCTCTGACCATGCCCGATGACAGACTTCATGTGAGCTTTCTCGATGTCGGACAAGGAGATGCCATCCTGATTCAGACGCCCAACGGTCAGGACATCCTCATTGATGGCGGCCCTGACCCCCAGGAAATCAATCTGGAGCTGAGTGAGCAGCTTCCCTTCTGGGATAGGACGATAGACCTGGTGGTCTGTACCCAACCCCACGCTGACCATGTCACAGGCCTGATAGATGTTCTTCAGAGGTACAGGGTCAAGCGGGTGCTTGACCCCGGAGTACCTTATGATTCAGCTATCTATCAGGAATGGCTCAGGCTTATCGAAGATAGGGAAATCGAGTATAGCATAGCCCGGTCTGGACAGGAGATTGACCTGGGCAACGAAATCAAGATTGAAGTGCTGAATCCGCCGGAGAGCCTATGGGAAGGAACCGGTGACGATGTGGACAACAATGGAGTAGTGCTGAGGCTGAGCTGGGGTCAGGTTAGCTTCCTGTTTACTGCCGACATCAGAGAGGAAGCTGAATTCGAGCTTATCGGACAGCGAGCTAATTTGAGAAGCACTGTTCTGAAGGTCGCCCACCATGGCAGCGATACATCCACTTCTCAGCAGTTTCTAGCGGCGGTTGCCCCTGAAGTGGCGACAGTCTCCGTGGGGGTGAATAACACTTTTGGCCACCCCAGCCCTGAAGTATTGGAGAGATTGATTTACAGGCTGGGCGAGGACAATGTTTATCGCACAGATGAGGATGGCACCATCGAGTTCATTACCGATGGGGAGAAGTTATGGATGGGGGCAGACAGCTAGGGAATTTATTCGATAGCCAGACGCTTATGATGGTAGACTTTCTGCCATAGTAGGTCACCATGCAGGGTTGCTCCTGGCCCTCCTCTTACCGAGGTGCACCTTTCTGCTTTGCCCCGTGAAGCGACAGCCAAACCGTCGGGATAGACCACCTTATGAACAGTGACGAAGCCCTGCCTTAGATCAGAATCTTCCCATCCTTGAGGAAGAGAGTGCCGTCTACGCGCACCTCCCCGCCCTTGCGGAGATCGCAGACCATATCCCAGTGGATGGCGGACTTGTTCTTGCTCCCTGACTCGGGATAACCCTTTCCAACGGCCAGGTGAATCGTCCCTCCGATCTTTTCATCGAAGAGCGTGTTCTTGGTGAACCGCTGGATCCCATAATTGGTGCCGAAGGAAAACTCTCCAACATAGGGTGCCCCTTTGTCCGTCTTCAGCATCTTCAACAGGAACTCCTCGTTCTTAGCTGCCGTGGCCTTAATGACTTTCCCATCCTTGAACTGCAGCCGGACATCTTCCACTTCGCGGCCATAAACGCAGGCCGGAAAAGTATATCTGATGTGCCCGCTCACGCTGTCCTCGATGGGTCCGGTGAAAATCTCCCCATCTGGGAAGTTTTCGTGCCCGTCGCAGTTGATCCAAGGCCGACCTGTAACCTCGAGCTTGAGGTCGGTATCCGGGCCAACGACATGAATCTGCTTAGCCTTGTTCAACCAGTCAACGAGGCGTTGCTGCTCTTTGGAGATTTTCTTCCAGGCCTTGATTGGGTCAGGCTCGTGGACCAGACAGCCCTTATAGACGAAATCCTCGAACTCGCGGAGCGACATCTCCGCATCTTGAGCAAAAGCCTGAGTGGGGTACAGGGTCCCGCTCCAGCGCAGCTCCTTCTTGGCCGCCCGCTCGAGGAACCGGTCTGACAGGGGACGCCTGGCCACCGACCGGCGGGTTTGCTTGGCAGGATCAGCGTTGGTAAGCTGCTTGGTGTTCACGTCCGTCCAGATCCCGATGGCTGCGTCGATTTGTTCAACGACGTCCTTCATGAACGGTGCAATGTAATCAAGCTGGGCATCGCTGGCGTAGGTAAATAGAAGCTCTTCTGCCTCTTCCGGCTCAACCTCCAGAAAGGGGTGAGCACCGCGTTCCAGAACCTTCTGATAAACAGCCAGAATCAACGGCGTACCCTCGGAGCCACCGCTGATGCGTACCAGCTGGTTCGGTTTCACCTTCACGGAATAATCGACCAGAATCTTAGCTACAGTCTCTACTCTTGGATCTGCCATTTCGCCTCCTTTGACTCGCTCATACTAGAATGTTTGGGCAGTCTAGCAGGTGTGGCCGAGGGTAGTCAACGGCCAGGGTCCTGCCCATGGTCAATGCAACCGAACAGATGATGAAAGCGCCGTCGAGTTGATTTCCGACGACGATAGGGCAACCGGAAACAAGCGCGCAGGCACCCGTATGTTTCTTATCAGGCTTGCCTAGTCTATGCGCCTCACTCCAGGCGAGCCGTATTGCGATGGTAAAAGTAGGCAGAAATCCAATCACGGACTGCACCCAGTTTTCTCCTGGATTCCGTCAGTAGCCCAAGATATGAGACAAATATCCATAGATAATATAATCGTCGCACCATCGCGGCAGCGAGACCGTCGAAGACGCGACCTCCTAGCTGAGCCAACACCAGGTTCCTGCCCATGTATATTACCTGTCCCTTGAATTTGTAATTGAAGGGACGCTGTTCCTTGCCCCGTATGGCACGAATGATGTTCCTGGCACAGGCCGGGCCCTGTCGTTGAGCCACTTGTTGCGTTGGAGGATAGGGTACCGAGCCACCTTCCTGCAATAAATAGGCACAATCTCCGAGTACGTACACGCCGGGTGCCTCGGGCACTTCCATATTCTGATTGACAATGATACGTCCGCCCTTGGCCTTGTTGAACGGCAGTGACTCCACAACAGCCACGGGCTTCACCCCCGCTACCCAGATAACGGTGCGAGTCGGTATGGTCTGTCCATCAGCAATCTGGATACCGCCCGACCAGACCTTGATAATGCGGGCCTTTAATAAAACCTCAATTCCTCGAGAGCGCAGCCCGCTGACAGCCAGTTCCGACATTTTAGCCTTCATGCCAGATAAGAGTGCGTCTTGGGCCTCGACCAGGAGCACCCGAACCTGAGGGGTCAGAGCAGGGTACTTCCGTATCAATGCCTTGCGCACGAAGTCTTGAATAGCCGCCACCAGTTCTATTCCGCTGGGTCCGCCTCCCACCACCACAAAGGTAAGTAGCTCACGCCGGCGCTGTTCATCTCCTTCCCGCAATGCCGCCTCGTAGTTGTCCAAAATGCGGTTGTGGATGCTCACGGCATCCCTCACAGACTTCAAGACCAGAGAATTCTCCTCGGCATCGGCCATGCCAAAGAAATTGGTGGTGCTGCCCAAAGCCACCACCAGATAGTCCCACTTCACCTCTCCATCATCGATGATGACCGTTTTCCTACCCACATCAATGCTCTGCACCCGGCTCTGCTTGAATCTACTTGGTTCCGCGGCACCCTTCTGTTTCAGCAGAGCATGCAACGGGAAAGAGATATGACCGGGCTCAACGCTCCCGCTAACTACATGCCATATGAAGGGCAGAGGATGATGATAGTCCCGCTGGTCCACCAGTGTTACCTGCAGCCCCGGCATGCGGGCGGAAGCTTTCTTCAGCTCCAGTGCCGCGCTGATCCCCGCCGCGCCTGCGCCCAGGATGAGCACTCTCTTCTTATCTTCACCCATAGCCATCTCACACTAAAGGAACTCTTGCTCGCTTTACTAAGAGTAACGCTAGTTCATGCGGATGTCAATGCTAATGTTAGGGGGGCTGTGCACTAGTTGCCGCGTGTCATTGCGAGGTGTCCCGAGCGCGAGCGAGGGAACTCGCCGTGGCAATCTCACCAGATTGCCACTCTTCGCTCGCAATGACAATTCGAGTTGCTTGAATCACCTAATTAGAGTATTCTACTAAAGCGAACCATAGCCAGACGATTAGGGCACAGATAGCACAACATAGAAGGTTAGCCATGATTGATCTAGACAATGCCTCCGTCTACCGGCAGTTCGACAAGTCAGGAATGCTCGATCACCTGCACGGGTTTCCCGAGCAATGCCGGAAAGCCTGGGAAAAGGTTCTCAGGTTCGAGCTTCCCCGCGAATATGCCGGAATATCTAAAGTCGTCATCTTGGGGATGGGTGGCTCGGCTATCGGCGGAGATATCGTGCGCCGGCTGGCCTTGGGCGAAAGCAAAGTGCCAGTTTGGGTGCACCGTGATTATAGCCTGCCTGCATTTGTTGACGAGAGAACCCTGGTCATCGCCTCAAGTTATTCAGGGAACACCGAAGAAACACTCTCTGCCTTCAACAAGTCGCTAGAAACGTCGGCCAAGAAGCTGGTCATCACCTCAGGCGGGAAACTCAAGCATCTGGCAGACAAGGAAGGCATTCCTTGTTTCGTCATCGACTACCAGGCGCCTCCCAGGGCTGCCCTCCCCCATAGTCTTGTTCCCCTGGTGGGCATTTTTCAGAAGCTTGGTCTGCTTGCCGATAAGTCGGCAGATTTGCAGGAGTCGGCGGACGTTCTGAAGAAACTGTCCAGAGACTTAATTGAAACTAGGCCACTTGCCTCCAATCCCGCCAAGCAGGTAGCAAACAAACTGTGGGGACGTATAGCAATCATCTATGGAGCCGAGATGTTCTCAGAAGTGGCTCAGCGCTGGAAGGGGGAATTTAACGAGAACAGCAAGGCCTGGGCCTTCTTTGAAAGCTTCCCTGAACTCAATCACAATGCCGTAGTCGGCTACGAATTCCCCGTCGAAGTGAAGGAAAGGATATTCGTGTTTATGCTGCGCTCCTCTTCGCTCCATGCCCGGAACCTGCTTCGCTACGAGGTTACCGCCAAGTTGCTGGCCAAAGCGGGAATCGCCTATGAATTCGTAGAAGCCAGAGGGCAAAGCGCCTTAGCTCAGGTGTTGACTTTAGTCCACCTGGGCGACTATGCCAGTTTCTATCTGTCAATGCTGAACGAAGTTGACCCAACATCTACAGATGCCATAAATTTCGTGAAACAGTACCTCGCTCAATCATCCATTCCGAGTGACTAAGGTAGAGCAGAGGACCTAGTTGGTCGGGAGGATGTGTGGGCCAGTCTAACTAAACCGTATGTTCTCAGTAAGTTGCTGAACTCGGAAACATAGCTTTCGTAGGGGAGGGGCTTGTCCCCTCCCAATCTTTTCCCAAGTGCGAGGCTTTAGCCTCGCGCAACGGCGGGGCGGCATGACCCTGAAGGGTCGCACTACACGAATCGCCCCTCTTGAGGCCTGCCCTGAGCCTGCCGAAGGGATAAGAGGGGTTAGGTCCCGACCTTGTCCCGACATTGTCGCGATAAAATCGGCAGGAGTTATGAAGAACGCAGTGAATGCTGAGGAAAGCATAACAGCGTGCTGAAAATAACCCCCTCTTATCCTCTTAAGGGAGAGGGAGTGCCTCATGTCTCTATTGCATTGCTATCCGTTACGTGGTACAATCTCATTGAATCAATGAAATGTTGAGCCAATAATGGAGGGGAACATCAATGGGCACCTTAACAAGACTAACCAGTGGCGGGCAAATCACTCTCCCAAAGGAAATCAGACTAAAGACTAGCATGGAAGTCGGCGATTTTGTTGAGGTCAAGCTTGACGAGGAAGGACACATAGTATTGACTCCAAAGAAACTGGTGGACGCCAGCCAGGCCTACTTTTGGACTGAAGAGTGGCAAAGAGGGGAGCGTAAGGCAGATGAGGATATCAAAGCTGGCAGGGTAAAACAGTTCAATTCCGTCACTGAGGCAGTTAAGTATCTTGAGGACAAAGCCTAGCCGTGAAAGTCGTCTTCACCGAGCTATTCGAACAGGCGTATGAGAAGCTCGCGAGCGCCGAGAAACGGAGCGTTCGCAAGGCACTTGCTTTGTTAGGTGATAATCCGAAATACCCCAGCCTTCGTGTCAAGAAAATGGAAGGCAAGCAGCACATCTGGGAGGCTCGCCCTTCCAAAAGACTGCGGATGACATTCGAGATGGTTGGAGAAACCATTGTTATGCGCAATGTAGGCCAGCATGATAAGGTCTTGAAGAGGCCATGAATTTCTGAGGTCCCCAACATAGTGCGAGGCTTTGGCCTCGCGCAACGGCGGGGCTTATGTGAAAGAGTACCTGGCCAAGTCATCTGTTTCGAGCGACCAGGGTAGAGCAGGGGGGCGTACTTGATTGGCAGCATGTGAGGGCCAATCAACAGATGCGGTGGGCTCTTGTGGGGGAGGGGTTTCCCCTCCCCCTATCTTATCTCAACAAAGGAGGTTGGTGACTCTCGTGCGATTCTCGTTTCAGCGGAGGCTGCCGACGCTGTCCCTGGCCTCGCTGAGCTCTGCAAGGAAGCGAGCGATTTCCTCGCGCTTGAACCTGCGGTCGCCCCGGGCGGTAATGCGGTATGCCTTTATTCTTCCTTTGTTACTCCACCGCCTCAAGGTGTTAGGGTGGACATGGAGGAGCCGGGCTACTTCCCTCACTGTCATCATGTCGCTCATGTGTTCGCCATTTCCCATATCTTTTCCCATCTCCTCTTTAATTGACTCATGTTCATCGTAACTCACTTCTCTTAACCGCACAATCACCCAAAAGCATCAATTTGAATAGAAAATGGTCATAGGAAGAAAGTACGGGGAAGTCATTTCAGGATGGAAATGGCCGGCGGTCACGGTGACAGGCAAATACATCTGTGACCCCACTCAAAGACACAATCGATCAATGTCTGCATTAGCCTGCTGAAAGGAGAACCCCCCGGTTGGTTGCCGGGGGGTCCCTTGCCTATACGGCTCTCAAGTTGTGAGTTTGTGGCCTACGGACAAGACATACACGCTACGGCATGGGCGAAGATGAAAATGTCTCCGCTATATCCAGTGATGTCGGCCGTTATCCAGCCAGTCTCGGGTACATTATTCAGACTGCCCTTGTACTCGCACATACCAGGTACCGGGTTACGGTGTCTTACGATGGCGCTGGCAAGAGCAGCATACGTATCCTCAGCCTGTAGATGATACGCGTTGAAGTACCCAAAACAACCGGGTTCCGCTCCCGTGGTGGAGTATTTTACGTAGAGCGTATTACCAGTGTTGTAAACGTACAGTGTACCAGAGAGGTGAGTTTTGCCGGTAAAGATAGGATACGTCACAGGTGAAGCTGCAGTACCACTGTTCTTGAGGTAATGAATGTAGGTGAACCAGCTGGATGCGCCGGGGAAGCGGTGTACGCCAACTGACTCAGCAGCACTTGCGGTCTCGCAGGTCACACAGCACTCGGGGTCTTTCCAGGTGTAGGTTACATTAGCCGAAACGTTGTTACCACAAGAGTCCTCTGCGTAATAAGTGAGTGTCTGGGTCCAGTTGCAGGTTGTGCCTGTTTTGTTACCTGCCGTGCAGATCACAGACACCAGGCCATCGCAGTTATCAGTGGCATTCAGACCAACAACGCAGCTCGGAGTTGTGTTCGTGCAGCCCAGATCACCACCAGGCGGTAGCGTCGGCAGCACCGGTGCTGTCAGGTCTACCTTCCACGTGTAGGTCACCAAATCAGAAACATTATTGCCGCAAATATCCTCCGCGTAGAATGTGAAGTTCTGGCTCCACCAGCACTCGCCCAGGTCAATGACTTGACCCGGAGTGCAGGTCACATTCAAGGCTCCATCACAGAGGTCATTGGCTGTGACATTGAAGTCTCCACAGACCGGGACAACCGGGTTGCAGCCCAGATTGTCATCCTCCGGAACACCCGACAGCTCAGGCGCCGTCAGGTCTACCTTCCACGTGTAGGTCACCAAATCAGAAACATTATTGCCGCAAATATCCTCCGCGTAGAATGTGAAGTTCTGGCTCCACCAGCACTCGCCCAGGTCAATGACTTGACCCGGAGTGC
>Ga0315277_10000195_pt1 | contig 102664 bp, 76 predicted proteins | sample YL17G05_15_MG_FD_203695 | JGI IMG/M metagenome (GOLD analysis project Ga0315277, IMG submission 203695) | Sediment microbial communities from Yellowstone Lake, YNP, Wyoming, USA - YL17G05_15 | ecosystem: Environmental > Aquatic > Freshwater > Lake > Sediment | place: USA: Wyoming | collected...
TATAGGAGAAGACCCCCAGCACCATCAGGGCCGCGATGATCATGACCGTGAAGACCGGACGCTTGATGGCAGTGTCGGCTAAGATCATGGCGTCGCGGTCCCCGAGGAGGAAGCCGTCTCCAGTGCCGGATCGACCTTGCTCCCCTCCTGGATGTTGTTCTGCCCGAGGACGACCACCTGCTCTCCCGGCTGGAGACCGGCCGTGATCTCGACCAGGCGACCCGATTCCACACCGGCGTTGACCGGCACAAAGTGCGCCACGGAATCACGGACCACAAATGCTCCCAGCCCCGACTCACGGTAGACCAAGGCGTCGCGGGGGACCGTAACCACCTGCGCGCGCCGCTCCAGCTCGATGGCAGCCCGCACAAACATCCCCGGGAGGAGCTTCCCATCGGGATTGGCGGCGAACACGTCAAGCGACACGGTGCGGGAGTCGGCATCGGCAGACGAGGAGACAGCATCGATCCACCCCTCGGCCGTGACGGTCGTGTCCAGTTCGGAACGCACCTGCACTCGCTGGCCACGCACCAGCTCCTTGGACTCGTACATGGACACCGAGACAAGGACCCGAACCGTATCGATGGCGGCGATCAGCGCCAGCCGCTCGCCCATCGCCGTCTGCCTGCCCACGCGCGCGTCGATCTCGGTCACGATCCCGCTGATCGGCGCCGTCAGAACGGTCGCGTCACGCGCCGCTTCATAGTCGGCCTTCGCGACTTCATAGGCCGTGCTCTGGCCGTCGCGTTCCAACTCACTGACGGCGCCGTCCTGATAAAGCCGATCGAACTTCTCGGCCGTCTTCTTCGCGTCTTCATAGACCGCACGCGTCTGGCGCAGCGCCGTACCGGGACCGGACTCGTCAAAAGCGATCAACGGTTGCCCGGCACGAATCTTGTCCCCCTCGTTGGCATGGATCCGGACCACGGTCTCGGAGATGCGGGCATACACATTGGCCTGGCGGACCCCCTCGACGGTGCCGGTATAGTCGCGCACGCGCTGCATATCATTGCGAGTGGTCAGCGCGACGACAACCGGGATTCGTGAGTCATCAGCGGTCTGCCGCTTCCCCCCGCCACATCCACTCGGTGCATACGCGAGCACTGCGATGAGCGGAGGCACAAGGAACCATCGTTTGCTGACGTGCCTGGGCATTAGTCACATCCTATCATGATGAATAGATAGACCATCATCGTGCCTCGCCGGGAGCTAGTGGCAGCAGCACCGGTTCACCCATGGCCTGCCGCCATTCGACCCGGGCCAAGCGCCGGTCATGACGCGCGGTCTCGGCGAATACTCTCGCGGTAGACAGTGCCAACTGCGCGTCCAGAACTTCCAATTGCGTTCCCACTCCCGATTCATAGCGCAAATTGGCGATCCCCAAGCCGCGCTCGGCCTCGGCAACCGCCTCCCGCTGCGCCTCGAGACGTTCGGTCGCTTCGCGGAACTGGCTGCGCGCGCTCTCAACCTGCAGCGCGACGCCGCGTACCAATTGCGCGCGCCGCAGCTCGGCCTGCTTCAGATCAACCTGCGCGACTTGGATGTTCCCCCTCCGTCGAAAACCGTCAAACAGGGAGTAGGAAAGGCTCAGACCGGCCGACCATGACCGGCTCATTTCATCATTGCGCAAGTTGTAGCGCCGGTCGGTGTTCCATTGCCAATCGAATGAGCCGTTGAGTTTCAGCGATGGCCACCGCTCGGCGCGATAGATGTCCACGCCTCTGGCGCGGGTGCGGATCTCTTGGTCGGTGGCCGCTAGATCGGGGCGCGTGGCTGCGGCCTGCCGCTCCAGCGCCTCGAGATCGTCCGCTTCCCAGCTCGAGGAATCCGGCTCGGAATCGACCAGTTGAATGGCAGTGGCGGCACTGACGCCGACCAAGTTCTTCAGATGGATACGTGCCAGATCGAGCGCACTCTGCGCCTGGATCAACTGCGGCCGCACCGTCGCAACGCGCACGTGGGCACGCAGATGATCATACTCCGAAGTCAGCCCTGCCTTGAACTTCTGGTCTACGACCTGGTAGTGTGCTTCGGCCTGCCGGACGGTCTGGGCCGCGACATCGGCCAGTGCCTGCATCAGGATGGCATCCAGGAAGGCCTTGGCGACTTCGGCCTCCAGGTTGTTGAGCGCGACCGTGCCCAACGCCAACTGCATCTCGCGGTAAGACTGCGCCGCCTTCCACGCCGCCAGGACGCCACCGCCTTCAAAGAGAGTCTGCTCGGCCGAAATGCCGCCGACCGTCGAGTGCTTGGTGCCGATCTGCAGACGTTGCACAAACGGCTCGCCATTCTGCTCACCGCTGATCACCATCTCCGGCCGCTTGAGCGCACGGCTGTATGAGCCCTGGAAATCAATCCGCGGAAACAAACCGGCGCGGGCACTGAGAATCAAGGCATTGGCGCGTTCTTGTTCGGTCAGCGCAATCCGATAGCTCTCATTGTGCGCCAGCCCCAGCGTAATGGCATCGCGAAGCGTCAGCGGGGTCTGCGCCGAGGCGAGCACCGGCACCAGATACATGCCGACGACCAGCGCCAGCCGCGCCGCCACATGCCGCCGTCGATCGCGTAGCCACAACATGCCGTCACACCCCTGACACCGTCTGAGCACGGCCAACCCCGTCGAAGAACACCGATACTACAAGATCGGTGTGCGGACGCGCATTCTTCAGCGCCTGCTCTCCCCGTGCAGAAGGGGCATGCAAGAAGTACTCGTGCACTAGACCGAAGAACATGATTGCCAGCCCCATAGGGTCGACACGCCGCACTTCACCGGTCCGCATCGCCCGACGGAGCACATCGGCCAGCGGTTCGACAGCGGCGAGCAGACTGCCCTGCAATCGGCGAACTCGCTGGCCACGGCCGGCCTGGTCCGCGCGTGCCCACTCGTGCATCACCATTTGACAGAAATCGTAGTTGCTCTGATAGTACTCGACAAGTCGGCGTGCGTATCTGTCGAAACGCTGGCGGGCGGAGCCGGGCTCGCGTGCCGCCGCGGCAGCGATCTGGCGGACATCGTCCAGCAGGCTCTCAAGAGCCGCCGTGAACAGACTCTCTTTGCTATCGAAGTAGTTGTAGACCGTGCCCTTGCCGAATTCGGCCTGCTCGGCGATCTCCTCGAGCGTGGCCTTGTCGAATCCCCGGGAAGCAAACACCGTCCGTGCCGCGGTGACGATGTCCTGGCGGTGCGCCGCGCGCTCGCGCTCCCGTCGGTGCCCGGTCTGGGGACGGGATCGGTGGAGCGGTGTGCGGACTGGGGCGGCCATAAGACTGTGCGGTCATTTGGTGACCGCTCGGTCAATATACGGACCGTCAGTCCGGATGTTCCAGCTCTCGCGCCGTTCCTGCTGTCAAAAATCCACCACACGTCCCGTCCGAACGGCCCGGTCACGGGACACGGATGGCCCACCGACGGGCCTTCGAGAACCCCTAATGCCCAGGCGTCTTGTCCATTGCCGAGTGCCGAGACCGCGGCGGGCAACGGGGGAGGGAAGGAACATCTTGGCATTCAACGCGTTGAGGGGGGAGGCCAAAGGCGCCGTGGCATGCTGCCGCCGAAACCGGCTTGGGAGGGTGAGAGGGCGCACGGGGTACGGGAGGCAAGACTGACGAGAAGACCTGGCAGCATAGAGAAGATGTGTGTATACTTGGAGTTTGGGGGATGACCCCTGACCGTCTGGAGGAGCGATATAATGGCCAAAGCGAAGCGGGAGCTGATCAAGTTGGAAAGCACGGCGGGCACGGGGTACTTCTACATCACGACTAAGAACAAACGTAAGAGCGAGGGGAAGCTCGAGCTTCTGAAGTACGATCCCAAAGTGCGCAAGCACGTCCTTTTCAAGGAGAAGGCGCTCAAGTAGCCGCGGGCGTGACCGCGTCGCTCTGGTCACAGATCGCATTGGGGATCCGAATCAACGCAGCCTCCGGGTGGCTTCTGCCTCCGCCCGGAGGCTTTGTGCTCAGCCGGATCGAGAAGAGTGAACTCGACCGCCTGGGGATTCATGAATGGTTGAAACCTCCGAAGCCTACGTGTCGTCTCATCGTGTGAGGCTGGCGCTGGCTCCGGGGACTCCAGGCAGGGCCAAGACACAAACTGTTTGACTCACCCGCCGGAAAGTGTTCTTTTCGTCCCGCGGGAGGCCGCGCCCATAGCTCAGTCGGTAGAGCAGCTGACTCTTAATCAGCGGGTCCAAGGTTCGAGTCCTTGTGGGCGCACCAGACCGGCCGGTCGCTCAGTCTGACTTGGGCGCGGAGGTGGCAATGGTCGAACTCCCCATTAGTGATATCATCCGTGACGCCTTCAAACTGGCGTGGCGGCACAAGTATCTCTGGCTGTTCGGGCTCTTTGCCTCATTCGGAGTCGGCGGGGGACAGTACAACTTCGGCCAGTCTTCACCCCACAACTTCGAGGCCGCCCGTGCCTGGGTACTGGCGGCGCTGGGGATGCTTCTGCTGATCGGCCTGATTGTCGGTCTCTTGATGCTCATCCTGCACGTGATTACGAAATCAGCACTCATCTATAATGTCTACCAGATCGAGACCGGCGGGGCGCACTCGCTGTCGGCCGGGTGGGACTTCGGTGTCCGGCGCTTCTGGCCGATGTTGGGTGTCACACTGCTGGAATTCCTCGCAGCGATTGTCCTGATCGGCGGCCTGGTCATCGCCGAAGTACTCGTCTTCCTCGCCTCCTTGCCGCTGGGGTTTCTCTCGCTTCTGGTGGCGCTGCCGGTCTTCATCTTGCTCCTCGTCATCTTGGTTCTGGTTTGGAGCTACGCCGAGCGTTTCGTGACCCTGGAAACGCGCGGTGCCTTTGACGCCATCGGCGACGGCTGGAACCTGCTGCGCAAGCAATGGCGGCCATCCGCCCTAATGCTACTGACCAAGTTCGTCATCGCGATCGCCGCTGCCGTCACCATCGCGACTGTGGGGCTTGCCATCGCCGCTCCGGCAGTCGCCCTCTGGATGGTCAGCAAACCGCTGGCGATCTTCTATGGCATCGTCGTCCTCTTCCCCCTCTTCGTCCTCGTGAACGCCTATTTCGGCACCTTCGATTCCGCCGCCTGGACCAAGACCTTCCTACTCCTGCGGGCACCGGCCTATGCTGCCACCCAGACCGGCGGCGCCTCTTCCCCGCCGGTTCCACCCGAGACGGAGAGTCCGGGTAGCGGACCCCCGGTTTTCGAGTGAATTGATCCTCAGGGAGTCTCTCAGAGTCCCAAGCAGGATGACAAATAGCATGTCTTTCGGGAGGGCGAAGCTCCTGCTGAGCCGGCGTTCCGCCGGACGGTCAGATGCGGCTCGGCGGGAGCCTCGCCCTGCCGATCTCAGACGCGAAGTGCCTAAGAGCGCCTAACAGAATGACCCTCCAAGCCATGTCCATGCAAAAGCAGGTTCCTCGCTGCGCTCGGAACGACAGGGGCGTCTTCGGAATCCCGAATCCTACTGTCACCCCGAGCGAAGCGAGGGGTCTGCTTTTGCGAACGGCGTTCATTCTGTTAGAGGGTCTAAGGAAAATAACCCCGCAATTGGCAGGGCTTGACAGATCAGTCGCGAGGTTGTATCTGTCTCTGCGGACACCCGTTGGGTGCACCTCATGGACACCGACCTTCCAGCGTCCCGGTCGATCGGCCGGCAAATCCTCAAATCCGTACAGCGGACCTTTGTCTCCGGTATTCTGGTGACGGTACCCATCATCGTCACCTGGTTTGTATTGAACTTCCTGTTCCACACGCTCGACGGCATCCTCGAGCCGATCCTCGTGCGTCTGGTAGGGTACGAGATCCCGGGGATGGGGCTGATCGCAACCATCCTCGTGATCTTCCTGATCGGGGTTCTGGTACGCAATGTCGTGGGCTCGCGTGTCGTCGGTTTCGGCGAACTGTTGTTCGTGCGCACCCCGTTGGTGCGCACGGTCTACTCCGCCGCCAAGCAACTGGTGGAGGCGGTGGCATCCCCCGAGAGAAAAGCGTTCACGCGGGCCGTGATGATCGAATACCCCCGGAAGGGACTGTACATGATCGGGTTCGCCTCGGGGCATACCCGTCTCACCGGCAAAGACCCCACCGAGGAGTTGGTCGCTGTCTACCTGCCGTCGACGCCGACGCCGGTCACCGGCTGGGTGGTGCTGGTGCCGGCCGATGAAGTGATCGAATTGGGAATGTCCTCTGAGGAAGCAATCAAGTACATCGTATCGGGCGGGTTTGCCACGCCACCGACGATCGATCGGACCCGACCGGGCATGGTGGAGGCATAAGGGCTATGCGACTGGCAGCGTTGTTGGATCCGGCATTGGTCTCGGCTGATCTCAAAGCCGACTCCAAGGCAAGGGCGATTTCCGAACTGATGGACCTGGTCATCGGGAAATATCCTACGATCGACCGCGCGGGGGTCCTAAGTTCAGTGGCGGAACGCGAGGAGATTGAGAACACCTCGTTCGGGCGGTCATACGCCTTCCCCCATGCGCGCACCGATCTGGTCAAGGAGATGCATGTGGCAGTCGGCGTGTCGCGACGCGGGATTCAGGCGCCGACTCCCGATGGGAAGCTGTTGCACGTGATCTGTCTGCTTTTGACTCCGCGCAATATCGCGCAGTTGTATTTGCAGACACTGTCCGGCCTGGCGGCTCTGGCCCGTGAGGAACAAAACCTCCCGAGATTGATCGCTGCCAAGTCGGCCGAAGAGGTGATCCGGGTGATCTGGGAGACCGGCCTGACCATCCGCAAGCACCTGACCGTGCGCGACCTGATGCACCGCCAGGTGGTCACCGTCTCCCCTGACGACACTCTCAAAGAGGTCGCCAACAAGCTGTATCGCTACAAGGTCTCCGGCATGCCGGTGATCGACAGCGATAGCCACGTGGTGGGGGTCATTTCGGAGGTGCACCTGATCCGGGCGGCGCTCCCCAACTTTGAGTCGTTGATTCAGAATCTCGCTTTGTCCCCCGATGTCGAACCGTTCGATGACCTCTTGCGCCACGAGGATGAAATCAAGGTCAAGGACATCATGACGACGCGCGTTTTCACGACGACCGAAGACACGCCGATTGTCGAGGCGGCGGCGCAGATGCTCTTCCGCAACATTCGCCGCATCCCGGTGGTAGAGAACGACAACAAGCTGGTCGGCATCATCCTCCGGCGGGATATTGTGAGCAAAGTGATTAGGGGGTAGGAGATCTGTAGCCCTGATCGTGGTCAGGGTTTGGGGAAACAGAAGGCAGTGCAGACGCTTGTTGAGGCTGCGTATCCGGGAGGATGGAGGCGCAGTACCCCCGCGAAGTGAACGCAATCGACCCTGACCAAGGTCAGGGCCACACCAGCCGGGTACGCGTGACGGACAAGAGTCAGTTACTGTGTGCCACTGACCTTGGTCAGTGGAAAACCCCTCGAAGCATGAGCCATCGCAAGAGCTACAGCATTCCCGGCCAAGTTCACTTCCTGACGTTTTCGTGCTTTCAGCGACGGCCATTCCTCCTCGAGCAATCCCCATGCCGTATCCTGGCGCAATCGCTCGACGAGGCACGAGCAATCGAGCACTTCGACATCTGGGCCTACGTCTTCATGCCCGAGCACGTCCACCTGCTGATCCGCCCCACACACGACGTGTATGACATGGCTGCAATTCTGCGACGGATCAAGGAACCCGTGTCACGTCGGGTTCTCGGCCTGTGGAGACAGAGTACCCCTGACCGGCTCGTCGAGGCTGCCGACACGACGGCAGGGCCGGTGAGCCACCGGTTCTGGCAGCCCGGAGGGGGCTTTGATCGAAACATCTTCGACCCGGATACGATCCGGAAGGCCATCGACTACGTGGAGTGGAATCCCGTCAGGCGCCGGCTTGTGACTGACCCACTCGGCTGGGAATGGTCGAGTGCTCGGGCCCGGGCAGGGGGAACTCACGTCCCATTCATCGTGGATCCCGTGACGTGGGAACCGTCCTCCGACGAAGGGATTGTTCGTGGGACCCACTGACCAAGGTCAGTGGCACACGGGCAGGGGACACGAACGTCCGTTTCATCGTGGATTCCGCGACGTGGGAACCGTCCCCCGCCGGGGAGACTATTCATGGCCCGCACTGACCAAGGTCAGTGGCACACGAAACCTAACAGGTGGGTGCAGAGCACCCACCCTACATTGGAGAGGGGCAATGATCGACGCGGCAGTGCTGACAGCCATCCTGGACAGCTTTGATACGCCGGTGCAGTTCGTGACGCCGGACCATATCATCCGTTACATGAACAAGGCGGCCGTCGCGCACTTTCAGGAGGGCGAAGCGCTCCTCGGGCGGTCCCTGATGAGTTGCCATAACGATCACTCGCAGGCGGTGATCGAGGAAGTGCTGGCGGCATTGCGAAATGGGGAGAGTGAGCGGTTGATATCGGAGAAACCGCAGGAGCGCATCTACATGCGCGCGGTGCGCGATCCGTCAGGCGAGGTCATCGGGTATTACGAGCGCTATGAGCCAGTTTCATCTTCGTAGAGCCTGGGTGCCCCACGGCCAACCGAAGGAACCCGCCCGCTACCAGACTCAATTCGAAACCTGGACACGCCCTCCTGACCCGCCCCGCGGGACACCACACGGGGGAAGACAAGCAGACGCAATGACAACCCCGGGAAGGCCGTCGATCTCATTGAGTCTTGCCAAAGAAACGCACGCGCTGCCCTTTGGTTGGGGCGGCACACGGACCCTTCGAATGCGATTCCTGTTCCATCAGAGCGTCTAACACAATGACCCTGCGCAAGGCAGAACCCTCACCCCAACCCTCTCCCCTTTGGGGAGAGGGTTGGGGTGAGGGGGTGACGGAGGAGCATTCCATCAATTATGCAAGGATCATCAGCACGGCAAGAATCACTAGACTCCGGCGGTGCGCAACGCCGGTTGACCGAGCCGTGCGGGTAGAGTATCCTCAAGCATGCGCTTCACGAAAGCGATTGTGCGTCCGCCCGGGCCATCTGTGGTCAACGGTCTGACGTCGGCTGATCTCGGCCCGCCGGACTACGAGAAAGCACTGACCCAGCATTCCGCCTACGTGCGGGCGCTCAGGGAGTGTGGGCTTGACGTAACAGTCCTGGAGCCTGATGATCGTCACCCGGATTCGACGTTCGTTGAGGACACGGCTCTGGTCACACCCCCAGTGGCCATCATGATGCGCCCGGGGGCTCCCTCGCGACGGGGCGAGACGGAGGGAATCGAGCGTGTCCTGAACTGTTTGCGTGCCCATGTTGAACGGGTGGAACCACCCGGCACCGCCGACGCCGGTGATATCATGATGGTGGAAGGGCACTTCTATATCGGCTTGTCCGGCCGCACGAATCAAGAAGGCGCCAGTCAGATCATACGGATTCTTCGTGCCTACGGCCTGACTTCTTGCACCATACCGCTCAAGGACGTCTTGCATCTCAAGTCGGGTGTTTCGTATATGGAAAGGAACAACCTGGTGGCGGCCGGCGAGTTCATTGGCAGATCCGAGTTCGCACAGTACAGGGTGATTCGAGTCGATGACGACGAGAGATACGCGGCGAACTGCCTCTGGGTGAATGGCACGGTGCTCGTGGCCTCGGGGTACCCCAAGACAAAGCGGGCCATCGAAGCCCATGGCTACAAGACGATTTCGTTGGACGTGTCCGAGTTTCGGAAGCTCGACGGCGGTCTGAGCTGTCTGTCGCTAAGGTTTTCGTGAATTGTGGGACCCACAGGGACCATATTCGACATCAAGAAGTACGCCATCCACGATGGGCCGGGCATACGTACTACGGTCTTCTTGAAGGGCTGCCCTCTCGCTTGCCGTTGGTGCCACAACCCGGAAGGTCGCTGTCCTGAGCCCGAGACGGGACCGGCAGGGCCCCGGGCGGGAATCTACGGTCTTCCCCGAAGCAGCGGGAAGACGACGATTGGATGCACCGTGACAGTGGAGCAGGTGATGTCCGAAGTCCTGAAGGACGAGATCTTCTATGATCAATCCGGCGGCGGTGCAACGTTTTCCGGCGGCGAGCCGATGATGCAGACAGATTTCCTGGCCGCCCTGTTGGAGCGATGCCGGCAGCGAGGAATCAGCACGGTGGTCGACACGTGTGGCTATGCTCCCGATGGTGATTTCGATCGGGTGTACGATCTTGTCGACCTGTTTCTTTTCGATCTCAAACTCATGGATGAGACGCTGCATGTCGAATACACGGGTGTCTCCAACAATCTGATTCTGGCCAACCTGACAAGCCTGGCAATGCGCGGCCAGAAGGTTGTTGTCCGTATTCCCATGATCCCTGAGATCACCGACACTCGCCAGAATTTGGACGCTGTGGCGGTCTTTCTTCGGCCGCTGAGAAACGTCCGGCGCATCAGTCTGCTGCCGTACAACAAGCTGGGCGAGGACAAGGCCAAACGGTTCAAGCTCGGCGACCGGGGCCTGCGGCTTGAGACACAAAGCCCGGATGAGATGCACAGGCGCGCGGCCTGGCTGGCATCGCACGGATACGAAGTGAAGATCGGAGGATAAACGGCCGTGAACGACAGGATCCGACAACTCCGCGAGCAGAGTCTTGGCGCCGTGCCCACGCTTTCGCTGGAACGGGCGCGATTGCTGACAGAGTTCTACCAGAGCGGGATCGCGGAGCGCGTCTCGGCGCCGGTGGCTCGGGCCTTGTGCTTTGGGCACATTCTCGAGCACAAGGAGATTTGGATCGGCCCTGGGGAGTTGATCGTGGGAGAGCGAGGTCTCGCTCCCAAGGCCACACCGACCTACCCCGAGATCTGCACGCACACGCTGCAGGATTTCGACATTCTCGACTCACGCGAGAAGATACCATTCAAGGTCGGCGGCGAAGCTCGCCAAATGCAGCGCGATCTGATCATCCCGTTTTGGACCGGACGGTCAATGCGGGATCGCCTCTTCGCGGCCATGGACGCCGACTGGGTGGCTGCATACGAAGCCGGTGTCTTCACCGAGTTTCAGGAGCAGCGTGCCCCCGGCCACACCGTCCTTGACGACAAGATCTACCGTCAGGGTTTCATCGACTTCAAGAGAGCGATCGAACTGCAGATTGCCGAACTGGATTATTTCGGTGATCCGGAAGCCTACAGCCGACGGGAAGAGCTGGCGGCGATGGCGATCGCGGCGGATGCCCTCATGGCCTTTGCGGCGCGATACGCGGATGCGTTGCAGGTGCTGGCTGACAGCGAGACGGATGCCGTGAGGAAGGCCGAATTGCACCAGATGGCGCAGAACTGCCGGCGGGTCCCGGCACACGCACCGGGAACGTTCTGGGAGGCACTTCAATACTACTGGTTCGTGCACCTCGGTGTAATCACCGAGCTCAACACATGGGACTCGTTCAACCCAGGCCGACTGGATCAGCATCTGTGGCCATTCTATCAGCGAGAAGTCCAGGCGGGCACGCTGACAAAGGAACGAGCGCGCGAATTGCTGCAGGCGTTCTGGATCAAGTTCAACAACCAGCCGGCACCGCCGAAGGTCGGAGTGACGGCTCAAGAGAGCGCCACTTACACTGACTTCTGTCTGATCAACCTAGGTGGTGTGACCGAGACCGGCGAAGATGCCACCAACGATCTGACCTACCTCATCCTGGATGTGATCGAAGAGATGCGCATCCTACAGCCGAGCTCTATGGTTCAGATCAGCAAGAAGAACCCGGACCGACTCATAAGGCGCGCAATCAAGATCATCAAGACGGGGTTCGGCCAACCGTCCCTGTTCAACACGGACGCCATCATTCAGGAGATGCTCAGGCAGGGGAAGTCGATCGCCGATGCGCGGAACGGCGGCGCCAGTGGCTGCGTCGAAACCGGAGCCTTTGGTAAGGAAAGCTACATCCTCACGGGGTATTTCAACCTGGTCAAGGTGCTGGAGATCACGCTTCATAATGGGGTTGATCCGCGCTCGGGCAGACGGATCGGGATTGAAACGGGGGACCCAGGCGAATTCGCTTCCTATGATGACCTGTTCGCCGCCTTCCAACGGCAGTTGAGGCGCTTCATTGACATCAAGATCAAAGGCAACGTCATCATCGAGCGGCTCTGGGCGCAGTACCTTCCCGCGCCGTTTCTTTCGATTCTGATCAGTGACTGCATCGCGCGCGGCAGAGACTACAACGACGGCGGCGCGCGCTACAACACATCTTATGTGCAGGGCGTTGGCATGGGTACCATCACCGATTCCCTGACGGCCATTAAGTACCACGTGTTTGATCGGCGTTCGCTCACACTTCCCGAGCTGCTGGCAGCCCTGGCGGCTGACTTCGCAGGCGCCGAATCACTCCGCCACACACTCTTGAACGAGACACCGAAGTACGGCAACGACGACGACTATGCGGACAGCATCGCGAGAGCGGTCTTCGAGAGCTACTTTGAGGTGGTCGACGGACGGCCCAATACCAAGGGTGGTCATTTCCGAGTCAATCTCTTGCCGACAACCTGTCACGTCTACTTCGGGAGTGTGATCGGCGCGACACCGGATGGGCGAAGTGCCGGTGAGCCGTTATCTGAAGGAATATCCCCGGTTCAAGGGGCCGACCGCCTCGGCCCAACCGCAGTGCTCAAGTCAGCGGCCAAGATTGACCACATCAGAACGGGGGGAACGCTACTAAACCAGAAATTTGCACCGCAGGTCATGGCTGACGACGAAGGCGAGGAGAAGCTGGCTCATCTGGTCCGTTCGTATTTCCGGATGGACGGCCACCACATTCAGTTCAATGTGGTCAGCGCCGACACCCTGCGGGCAGCACAGAAACACCCGGAACAGCACCGCGATCTTATCGTCCGCGTGGCCGGCTATAGCGACTATTTCGTGGATCTGGGCGAGACCCTGCAAAACGAGATCATCAGGCGAACGGAGCAGTGCACGACCTGATCCCGGGATTACGGAACGCACGGCTTCTGCCGCCGGCGTCGATGGCCCGGGATTACCCGGCAGCACTACAGAAGACGCGTACGGACCGAGTCACAGACTGTGGGACCGAGTGAAGGAAGCGGCGCAACAATCGCGCACACCTCGATGGGAGACGGGGTCCGACCCTCGTGCGTATGGAGGTGGTCACATGATGGTGAGACGGAAGGCACGCAACGCAAGTAGCCCAACCCAAGTGCCATTGGAAAAGGGATCCGACCGCAGGTTGCGTAGGTGTGAAGGCGCCATCGCTCTGGTGTTCGGATTCTTCGTCTGTGCGTCGAACCTCGCGCTGTCCGCAGATTCATCATCGCTTCCAGACACTCCGAAGAGGCCGGTCACCGATCGGTACCACGGTGTTCAGGTGATCGATGAATATCGGTGGCTTGAGAACGCGAGTGACTCCACTGTACGCGCGTGGGTGCGCGAGGAGAACCGGGTCGCGCGAGCTACGCTGGATCGACTGCCGGCGCGGAAGGCCATCTATGACCGCCTCGAACGGCTGCACCATGAGATCTCATCCCAATACTACGGCTTGCAGCATTGCGCCGGGACGCTGTTTGCCCTAGAGTCGCAGCCCCCTAAGGAGCAGCCGCTCCTGGTTGTCCTGAAATCGGCGAATGATCCTGGCTCAGAACGTGTGATTGTCGATGTGAACGCATTGAATCCCGGCGGGACCACCGCCATCGATTTCTATGTTCCTTCGCGCGATGCAAAGATGGTGGCGGTGTCGCTGTCCGAGGGCGGGAGCGAGGACGGCACTGTCCACGTCTACCAAATGCCCACTGGCGCTGAACTCCCCGATGTGGTTCCTCGCGTGAACGGCCCCACCGCGGGCGGCAGCGCTGCCTGGAATGCCGATGGTTCGGGGTTCTACTACACGCGCTACCCACGAGGAGACGAGCGCCCCAAAGAGGACATGGGGTTCTATCAGCAGGTCTACTTCCATCGGCTCGGCACGCCAACCAGCCAGGACATCTACGAAATCGGCCGGGATTTCCCGCGCATCGCGGAAATCGAACTCGAGGCTTCGCAGGATGGACGCTACATCCTTGCGGCTGTCGCCAACGGGGACGGTGGCGAATACGCCCACTTTCTGCGTGGCCCATCCGGTGAGTGGACCCAAATCACGGGGTTTGATGACCAGATCAGCCGAGTTGCACTCGCCCCCGACAATGCGCTGTTCCTTCTCTCCACGAAAAACGCGCCGCGGGGGGAGATCCTCCGTCTGCCCCCCGGAGCGACCGCCCTGAGCAAAGCGGCGATAATCGTACCGGAGGACACGGTCGTGATCGCGGGGTTCCTGCCGACAGCCACCAGGATCTTCGTAGTCGACATAATCGGCGGCCCTTCGCAGGTCCGCGTCTTTGATCACGAAGGCCATCCCCAGATGCGCGTCCCGGTCAAGCCGGTCTCGTCGGTTCAGGGGATTCTCTCCATCGGGAGTGATACAATCCTGCTCAGGACATCCGGCTACCTGGATCCTCCGGTCTGGTACACCTACGTACCTGAGACCGGCGAGATGACACGCACCGCCCTCGCGGTCACTTCCCCCGTCGATTTCACGAACGTGGAAGTCGTAAGAGAGTACGCGACGTCGAAAGATGGGACGAGAATACCGATGAGCATCCTGCGCCGCAAGGGAACGCGGCTGGACGGGAACAATCCAACCATTCTCACCGGCTATGGCGGGTTCCGCAGCAGTCAATCGCCGAGCTTCGATGCCACGCGCAGTGTCTGGCTCGATCAGGGAGGGGTCTTGGTGATCGCCAATCTTCGGGGTGGCGGTGAGTACGGTGAGCGGTGGCATCAGGCCGGAAACCTCACGAACAAGCAGAATGTCTTTGACGATTTCTCCGCCTGTGCTGAGTACCTGATCACGACGGGATACACGAATCCGCAGAAGCTTGCCATCGAGGGTGGAAGTAACGGCGGCCTGCTGGTGGGTGCGTGTCTGACGCAGCATCCGGAGCTCTTCGGCGCCGTCGTGGCGCACGTCGGGTACTTCGACATGCTGCGATTCGAGCTCGACCCGAATGGAGTGTTCAACGCCATCGAGTACGGGTCGGTCAAGGACTCGGCTCAGTTCGCTGCCCTGCATGCCTATTCGCCCTACCACCATGTCGAGGCGGGGAAATCCTACCCTGACGCCCTGTTTCTGACCGGTGAGCACGACGGGCGCGTGAACCCGGCGCACTCGCGCAAGATGGTGGCACAGCTCCAGGCCGTGATGGGTCCGACCAGGCGTGCGCTGCTGCGGATCAGTGCGAGCGCAGGTCACGGTGTGGGCACGGCGCTCAGCGAGCGCATCGCCCAGGAAGCCGACGTATTCGCATTCCTGTTTGATCAGCTCGGGGTAGAGTACAAGCCCTTTGAATCGGGGGGCAAGTGAGGGCAGCTTTCTCTGATCCGCGTGATCGAGTTCGCCCCCAATGACGCCCGATCTCTACCTCGGTCAGAGTCGCCGGCTCCTTTGCCACTGTCCGCCCGGCAGGCCGCCCGGGTGCCGGCAGATAGCCCTCTGCCGCCAACTAACGGTCAAGACGGGCGATGGCGGTTGCGAGCCTCATCGGGGATTCCTCCCCTGACGTGGCGGGAAGGGCAGTCAAGGTGAAGTACGGGCGGGACCAAACCCAGCATCTCGGGCTAGAGGGGCCGTTCGGGGTCTGTGGCAGCCGCAGGTGCCCTTGGCCCTTTGGCAGTAGGAGATAGCGCCGTTGAGCGGTGTTCCTGCTCCCAGCGGAATAGCTGTGTCGGCTGGCCAGGCGGAGACCGTATCAGAGGTAGACTGATAATGCAGCCCGCAACGACAACTGAAGACCCCGGGGACCTGGCGCCGAAAACACTGCCCCCTCCTTGCGTCCGCTCGTCCTGGTCGGTACTTTGTAACGGCGGGCAGTTCTGACCGAAATGATAGTCCACTCTCAGAGGCTACAGATCGATCGCGCCCTGAGTGAGGGTCCGGACCCAGCGGTCTTTCTCGCCCGCGACCTTGTTGGCGGCTCCAAGATCGTACTGAGGCGGACGAAAGAGGTCTGGGCACAGCAGCCCGAGGTATCACTCACGCAATTTCGTTTGCTGCGTACGCTGTCTCAGTCGGGATTCGTCGATGCAGAAGACCTCGCGACGGAAGACGGCCGTGTAGGCGGCTATACGACGGCCTTCGTCGACGCCCCGACGCTCACGGAGTTCCTGCATCAGGGTGCTCAACTCGCGCCCATAGTCCAGTTCCTTCGGGATCTGAGTCTGGCGGTCGCCTATCTACACAGTCTCGGCCACATTCACTGCGATCTTAAGCCGGCCAACATCCTGGTCAGAAGCGAAGAGGACGCCCTGGTACCATGCATCCTTGACCTTGGTCTTGCGGTGCAGAAGGGCACCCGACTGCCCACTGAACTGCGTGGCACTCCGGGATATCTGGCTCCGGAAGTGATCCATGGCGACCAGTTGACAGAAGGCACCGACGTTTATTCCTTCGGGAAGATGCTTCTCGCTCTTTCTGCGCGGTTTTCAGACGATTGTCTCGCTGGCCAGATACGGCAATTGGGAGATGCCTGCACGCAAGTCAAGCCGCATGACAGACCACAGTCGTTCTGGGAGGTTTGCGATCGTCTCGATCAGATCAGTCGACGACTGCATCCGGATCATGTCGTACCCACGCATCTTCTGCCACCCCTGCGTCCCGCGGGGATCAACCGCCGCGTTGACGCGTTGGAGCGCCGTCTCATGGCCGACGCGTCGACTCGGATGGGGTTAGTCGCAGGCTCTACAGGCACAGGCAAGTCAACGCTGCTCCGGGAATACTGCCTTCGAGCGCAAATCAACGGGGCAACGACATTCCGGGTCACGGAGGCCGACAACAGGGATGACCTGGCTGATGTGTTGGATCGTCTGCCGGTGGATTCATACCATCGCCCGCGAAGTGCTGGTACGGCGTCTGTTCTGGTGACCGTGGAGACGGTAAGAGGCGCGTCAATCGCGCTGGCGTCACTGGAACGGATGGCGCAGAGTGCACGGGAGCGAGACTGGCGCATCCTGGTTGAGTATAGGGGAATCCCTCCGTCCCAGGCGTCAAGGGAGTGGTTTGTCTTCAAAGTCTTGCCGCTGAGCCTGCGCGAATGCATCCATGCCACGAGCCATCTGGTGAACAGCCCATCGGTCTCATCTATGAACGGCCAGGCCGCTGCGATCGCGACGGGAGGAATCCCCTTCCTGGCAGCGCACGCAATGGCGGCGTTTGTCTGCACGCGCCGCCGCGCACGACCAGAACCGTCGGACTTTGACGCCGTTCCGCAAGCGACTGTTCAGTACTGGCGAGAGCGGCTCGATGAGCTGCCATCCGCAGACCGCTCCGTCCTGGCAAGAGCTTCGGTGTTTCATCGATTGTTCGCTGCCAACTGGATTCAAGTCCAGGAGCTGGATCCGACGCAGGTTCAGTCCATCCTGTCGCATCTGGCTCAAGACGGTTGGCTCGTCGAGTCAATGGGTCGGGACCGACCTTATCTCTATCGTTTTGCTGCACGCAGCGCGAGAAACGCTTTGCGTCAAATGATCGGCGCGGGCAACCTCAGGTCTTGGGCGGAGGGGCTGCTTCAGGACGCGTCCTTACGGGAACGATTCGAGTCGACCAACCCCTTGGAGATGGCGGAGATCCTGAGGCTGTCCGGGGCGGCTTGTGAGCCACCAAGTGAGGCGGTGCTTTCGTACCCGCCGGGCTGTCCTGAGGATGACAAATTGCGCGCGTTGCTGTTGTTGCGCGCCTTTGACCGCCTGAAATGCTCCCTCAATCCGTGGCCAATCGCTCGCTACCGCGATCTGTCGACCATGTTTCGTCGGCTCGGCAGTCCAAGGAGTTCCAAACGCTGGGCAGTACGCGCTCTCCATTTCATCCCCCAGCTCGATGAGGTCACCGCAAGTGATGCCCGGAGCACCGAGGACATCATCCTGCTTTTCGATTTGGCTGGCGACCCAGTCCGCAAGCAGCAGTGGTTGGAGGGGGTTATTGGTGCCATTCGCGACTCACAACCTGAGAAGCGAGGGCTGTTGCTGAGCGAACTTGGGGCGACGCACCTTATGCGCACTGATCCGAGGAGGGCTCTGGGAGATTTCCACTCGGCCGAAGCCCTTCTCAAACAGCATGCGCCGCACCGTGGGGAACGGGCCAGAAACCTCAGTCGCCTCGGAGTTGCCGAAGCGATGACCAGGAAGCTCGACGTGGCTCAACGTCATCTGGAAGAGGCTCTCGCGTTGGCCCAGCGACTGGACCTCGAGGACGTAGTCTGGCGAGCGGTCGGAAACCTGGGATGGGTGGCGTGGGCCAAAGGAGATCCGAAGACGGCGCTTGCCTATCATCGTCGGGCAGCGCTGCAGGGACGCAAGAACAACAGCCTGGTCGAGTACTTGCTTGCCCTATCCAATATTGTTCTGTGTCTTGTGGACCTCGGCCGCGGATACGGGGCGCGTCAAGCGGCCCGGCTGGCAGTTGAGCTCTCGGAGGCGGTTTCCGACCCTGTCCAACTCGGACATGCCACGAACAACTTGGGTTTCGTTCTCGCCATGCAAGGGAACACGGGCGCCGCCAAAGCCTGGTTCAGTTCGGCGATCCGCGTACGAGAGCAGGTGGGTGACAGACTCGGTGCAGCCCAGTCCCAACTGAATATTGCCCGCGCCTACGCCACTGCCCATCTTGCAGAAATCGCAGAGCAGCTTTGCCGGCGGAGTCTTCAGCAATTCGAGTCCTTGGGCGACGTCGAGGGAACTTGGGACTGCAACCGTCTTCTCGCCCGCATCCTCATCGATGCGGGCAGGTATGAGGAAGCCAGGCGGCATCTGGCTATAGTCCCGGCTGTGCACGCGGACGTGCCCGCTCCCGACCGTGTCGAGGCCGACTTGCTCCGCGTAACGACAGCCCTATGGACCGCGGAAATGCAGGAGGCCGGCAGAGTGCTCCGGCAACTCCAAGGCGAGCGGTTGGCAGAGACAATCCATGGTCTCCGCTGCGAGTTCCTCAGGGCACAAGGCCATTGGCACTTGCTGCAGGGCAACTACGATGAGGCGCTCTCAGACCTTGGAACCGCAGCCCAGGAGGCGCGGCGAGGAAACCGCGCGGACAAGCTGATCGATACCCTCGTAGTGCTGGCGTTGCTGGCGAGGAAGATGCGAAATTACAGTGTCGGCCTGCGCTACCTCCGGATGGCCGAACAGATGGTTGCATCCATGCAAACGGAGCTCAAGTGAGCGAGAGAATCCACGACTTGGTCTCGGAGTTCGAACGCGAGAAGGCGGGCTCCCCGGACTTTGATCCGCTGTCCGAGGTCACCGCTATCCTAAGCGCCATACCCGACCGCACGCGATTCCTGAATGCGCTCCTGATGACTGCGCGGCGCTGTTTCCTCGCCGACCATGGCGCGATCCTATCTCATCACCGCCCTACCGGACGGTGGTTCCTGGAGGCGTCGTATGGACTGGAGGATGATGCCATCGAGGAAATCAAGGGGCTCAGCTGGACGGTGATCGAGAAGACGACTAGGCAGGCGCAGAGTCTGTTGATTCGTGATGCAACGACAAACGAACTCACGCGTGAAAGCCGGAGCATTAGAGCGTATAATATCCTGTCAGTCCTGACCGCACCGATCTCTGACGCCTCCGGGTTGTGGGGGCTGGTCTATCTCGACAATGCCAGTATCCCGGATGCCTTCGACAGCGAATCCGAACGCGGGTTGCAGCGGTTCGCCGATTTCGCCGGCATAGCGATCCAGCGTTGCGAAGAAATCGTCCGCCTTTCCCGACCCCAGCGATTCGGGGGGGAGGGTCCCTCCCCTGAGGAACCCGCTTGCTTCGATTTTCTCAGTCCCAAAATGCTGGCGACGATGGCTCCGCTGCAGCGAGCGGCCGCGACCGATGTTCCGGTCCTGTTGGTGGGGGAGACTGGGACGGGCAAGGACTTCCTAGCTCGCTGGGTTCACGACCACAGCAAGCGGAAAGAAGGCCCATTCGCCTATGTCAACTGCGCCAACATACCGGACAACCTGGTAGAATCGGAGTTATTCGGCATTGAGAGCCGTGTGGCCACCGGCGTGGATTTCCAGGAGGGACGCCTGAAGCTGGCGGATGGCGGCACGGTTTTCCTCAACGAGATCGGTGAGTTACCGCTTTCGATCCAAGCCAAGACCCTGAGGGTCATTGAAGAGAAGATGCTGGATCGGGTGGGGGGCAAGTCACCGGTCGGTGTCGACGTGCGGTTTGTGTGCGCCACCAACCGTGACCTGGCGGCCATGGTGGAGAAGGGCACGTTCCGCCGTGATCTATACTACAGAATCAACATCTTCGAGGCCAAGATTCCGCCACTGCGCGACCGAATAGAGGACATCCCCTGCCTGGCCACCCACATTCTCAATCACAAGTGTCGCCAGCACGGTCGACGACCAATGCGGATCCCCAAGACGACAATGGCCCAGATCTGCAGCCTGCCTTGGATCGGAAACATCCGTGAGCTGGCGAACGTGATCGAGCGCGGAGTGATACTGACCGATGGCGACGAGTTCCGCCTGGACCCGCTGATCTCACTGCCCGCGGCCGACAACGGTGCGCCAGTAACCCGTCGCACGCAGTGTTCGCTGCCGGATGCTGTGAAGCGGTACGAGGTGCAGGAGATCACCTCTGCCCTGCGAGAAGCCGGGTGGTTGATTCAGACTGCCGCCAGCCGACTGGGGATTCCAGCATCAACCCTCCGTTCGAAGATGAGCAAGTACCACCTGAAGAGCCCTAAGCGTCACCTGTAGAGGACGGAATCTCGCCTCACATCTGCCTTTCCGCCAACGTGATATGGCGCCCGCCAATCACGCAGTCGGTCTATTGACGAGATTTCGCGGCCGGTGCCACGCTGCGTGCCGCCCATGATTCGGAGTGCCTGCCCAAAACGTGAAATCTCGCGTCGCTGGCCGCGGATTTCCGATTGTTAGGATATTCTCCTCGCGAGAGTCCGCTGGCCTAACATCTTGTGCCACAAGGAAATAGGGTCCCGGCACTGGCAACATGCCCGATCTACCGGCTGTTCTGGCACGCCATTTGGATATGGGTCTCCGGGGGCGAACCATCAGCCCAGGAGGACGTCAATGCTCGACCGCAAAAGGATTCGCCGCCTCGCCTCGAGTGTCTTGCTTGCAGTGCTTCTATGGATGCTCCTTCTCGCTCCGCGGACGTTTTCTACGGACGGCGGAGGCGGCTCTGCGCCACCGTACCCCATTCCGACAGGAATGGACGGCGACAGTACGAGCGCGGACACGACAGCCGACACGATTTCGCTCGGTTTCATGGAGTAGAATTGACCGCAGCACATCTGGGCCACCGGGGGGATCCACTGTATGACTCGAGAACGGCCACTCACGCTCCTTGCCTCTGGCAACGCAGTGGGCTGCCGACCCAAGTCACTGGTGGGGAGGAACTGTCTGATAACAGGACCAGCCGGGTCTGGGAAGCTGTCGTTGGCAAAGGCGTTTGCTGCAGCGTTGTACCCCCAGGCCCGGCAGTTCCTCTTCGACTGGGAAGTGGAGCCAGCGGTTCAGGAGACTCAGGTTGATCGACTTCAGATACACGGCCTCCATCCGCGGAGAGAAGGTAGTGTCTGGATACTCCGTCGGCTGGACAAGAACCCGGCCGATCGGTTGGCTCGCGTTCTGGAAGTGTGCCATGATGCTTGTGCGTCGCCTGAGAACTCGGCACTCGTTGTCTACGCGACCGCGCGCGATTCTGACAAGATCCAGCGTCAGCCGAGCTCCAGTTCCCTGTTCTCCTGGCAGGTGAGTGTTGCGGGGCTCCCTCAGGACTGTCACGCGCTCGAGCAATTGACGCTCGGAATCCTCTCCGAGCTCAACCAGAGGTATGGGAGGAGGATCGTCACGGTCGATGGCGCCGTCGTCGATTTGCTTCGCCAACGCCACTGGGTCGCGCACTTTCACGAGCTCGTGAACATCGTTGAGCGTGCCTATCTCCGGGAATCTACCGGCTCCCTCACGCTCCGAGCATTTGAAGCGCTCTGTCAAGAGCGCATCGCCCCCTCGCCGAGTGCAGCAGGAGACCCGACTATGGCGACACGACGTCTGGTGCCCGCGATGAAGTGCTAACGTCTTCGCCCTCCCAAGAGAACCGTAGGACCTGAGTGGTCCAGAAGCCCGACGGGACTTGCAGCCAAGAAGGAGGCCGCATGTCTGGGCACGCCCGAGGACGGTCAGGCACATGAACAAGTCCACACGAGTAGTGGCGCTCGTGCGGTTGCTGGCCACAGACCGGAGCCTTACGCTTGAGGAATTGAGCAACGCCTTGGGGGTTTCGCGGCGGACCGTGTACCGCTATCTCCGAGATGTCACCGATGCGGGCTTTCGAATAGCCTTCGACAACGGCTACCGGCTCAACCCTCCGGACCCTTCTGACGGGGCAGGACACCCCGGGGCCGGCAATGCGCCTCTACAAACCGCCATTGAGAAGCTCGTCGCTCACCCGGCTGTCCGTGGTGTCCCCAGTATGGTAGCGATGCTGAAGGAAATCGCCGAATTCGCCGAGAAACGTGTTGAGGCTCGACCGCCTTTGCCAAAACGGATGGGCAACTGAAGCGGACCGCTGCGGACGCGCACACGTCCTCAAACAATCCGGATACTTCTGCACCCCAAGCTAGAACGCACTTTGCCTGAGGGCAACGGCCTTCCGGTACGCGATTCTCCGCCGGATAATCGTCTCGTGTTTGATCCTCTCCTGTTGTTCTAAGATTGCCGCCCGGCCGTGATCGGCATCCGCCGGGGTGGCGTTGTCCAAGGATTCGTGACGCCGTCAGTGGTCGCAGTACGCCACAAACTCGGCGATCTGGGCTTTGAGGCCCTGCGGTCGGTAGCAGGTGTGGGTGAAACCCCAATCGGCCAGGTACTGCTTCAACGCCGCGAGGTCAAGTCACGGCGCATCGTGCATCACGGAAGTCACAGCACTGTGAGGGACATCGAGTGGTGTCGGACGGTACGACTTCTCACAAAAAGGCAAGCCGGGCCTCGCAGCCCGGCTCCCGATCCTCTCTCGATGACATGCCCTTGTGTCAAGATGATTGTTCTTGCTTACACTCGTTCAATAGCACGGATCGTCACAGTTGCCGCAGTAGAAGATGTCGCACCTGTACCCACCATGCCCGTTGGGGACAAGACGCCCACCCTCTATGTCCCAGGCGTGGCACGCGCAGGGCTGCCAGCAGTTCTCGCACTGCGCCGCCACCGCTTGGTGCGACACGGCCGCGAACGAAAACGCCAGGGCAAAGACAAAGACTAGCACTGCAGTCAACGGCAGGATTTTTCTACGCATACGCGACTCCTTTCGCTTGGGGGCATGGAATCAGGCATCGAGAGTGGATATGTCATTGCATTATCACCTGTGCGAAGTCCGTCGTGCTTTCAATGCCGGTCGCCACTTTGGTCACCACCCCATGGTCATCCAGAAGGAAGCAGGTAGGGTAGGTCTTGACGCCGTACCTCCGCCTGAAGGTGTCCTCCGCATCCTGATAGACCGGCATCGAGATCCCGCGATCGGCCATGACGCCGACCAGCCCCACGGGATCCCCGCTGGTGACAAGAATGACCGGCATCGCCCTTGGTCCGGCCGAGTTTCGCGCTTCATGTAGGGCGGCTACGGCGTCGACGCACGTCGGGCAACCGACGGACAAGTAGACGATCAGTCCACCTTTGGGCGCCAACTCGCCGATCCGGAACGCGTGGCCGCCGTCGGACGACCACACGGCAAAGTCAGGGAATGGCTTGCCCACCTGAATCTCACGCAGGCTCTTCTCCAGAACAGCCTGGAGTTCCGCCCTATGCTCCGCGTTCTCCGCCTCCGCCTTATGCCGCCCGAGAATCGAACCCAACCACAATCCGAGTGCAGCCACGACGACAATAGAGGCGACGTAGAGTACGACCGTCCTCAGCCAGTTTCGCTTCACTGCCTCCCCCTCTCCGATTGACAAGCCGCAGGACCGCGGCTCCGTCATGGACGCACAACGACGCCTTACGCGCTTGACTCCTCAAGCGCCTTCAGATCCCAACTCAGTCAGTAGCGAGCGACAGCAACCCCTCACGGGCACATGCAAGTGACACTACGGGCACCCAATAGTCAAGGAGAAACTTCGCCCGGAACAGAACGGCTTGTATGCCGGCGCTTCCGTAGCCATATGGCCTATTGCACACACGTCACAGCGCCACTCGGCGGGACTCATGGGATCGTGGTACTCATGCAGCCGATTCGCTCCGCTCCTTAAGGAGACAAAAGGGCATCGTGATGATGACTTGTCCGCATCCGTGGTATGTGTTTGGGTTGTGACTTAGCAAGGGGCGTGCCGGAGGGCGCCTTTCGGCCGTTTGTCTTGGCGAAAGGATACGGACGATCTCAGAGATCGGCGCCGCCCAGGCGTGATCGACATCCGCCAGGGTGACGTTGTTCAAGGATTCGCGACACCGTCGGTGGTTGTAGTACGCCACCAACTAGGCGATCTGGGCTTTGAGACCCGCCGGACGGTAGCAGTTGTCCAACAACAGGATGCTCTTCATCGACCGGTGATACCGCTCGATCTTCCCCTAGGTCATGGGATAATAGGGCTTGCCGCGCGTGTGGGTGAAGCCGCAATCGGCCAGGTATTGCTCCAGCTCGCCCGAGTTGTAGCTGGGGCCGTAGTACATCTGGAATGACGAGTCACGGCCAAGTTTGACAACGCTTCGGCGCCTCCTGCACCGTGCTTCGCCTGACATGTTTCACTACCTGGACAGCCCGACGATTCCCAAAACCACGAGTGCGGTCGAAGGACTCTTCGGACGAGGGAAGGAGAGATACCATGACGACTGGGGGCCGGCACCGCATCGTCTGGCAAATCCTTTTCGCTGGTATCTTCATGCGCTCAAGGAGAAATCCATCACCACTTCTTGAGCATTCAGCTCTTTCCCAAGACCGACTGTCACAATGATTGCCAGACCCTTGACATCGGAGAAGGTGCAAATCAACTTGTAAGGCAAGGAGTTAACTGACCCGTATCCGAGACAGGAGGGATCGAATGGCCGAGGCATCCTACAATCCATTCGCCATGGCGCAGGCTCAGTTCGATAGGGCGGCGGCGGCTCTCAACCTTGATCAGGCAACCAGAGACCTGCTGCGTTTGCCCATCCGGGAATACCAATTCAGCATCGCGGTGCACATGGACGACGGTACGGTCAAGATCTTCCGCGGCTTCCGCGTGCAGCATAACGATGCTCGGGGTCCGGGCAAGGGCGGCATACGATTCCACCCGCAGGAGACGGTCGATACGGTGCGAGCGCTGGCGATGTGGATGACGTGGAAATGCGCAGTGGTCGACATTCCCCTTGGGGGCAGCAAGGGCGGCGTGGTTTGTGACCCCCATGGTTTGAGTGCTCGCGAAGAGGAGCAGATTTGCCGCGGATGGGTGAGACAAATGGCCCGTAATGTCGGGCCCGATCTCGACGTCCCCGCCCCGGACGTGATGACCAGTGCCCAACATATGCTCTGGATGTTGGACGAGTTCGAAACGATCCATGGCCACAAGGGACCGGGGTTCATCACCGGGAAACCGGTCGGCATGGGTGGTTCGTTGGGGCGTACCGAGGCCACCGGCTACGGTGTCATTTATACTCTGCGGGAAGCGCTTAAGGAACTGGGGATACAGACCGCAAGCACAACGGCCAGTGTTCAGGGCTTTGGGAATGTTGCCCAGTACGCCATCCGGTTGTATCAGCAGCTTGGCGGCAAGGTGATATCGGTCTCCTGTTGGAGCCAGAAGGACCAAACCTCCTATTGCTACCGGAAGAAAACGGGCATCGATTCGGACGCCTTGCTTGGGATCGCGGATCGTTTCGGCGAGATCGACAAGGGTAAAGCGCAGAACCTGGGATATGAGATTCTGCCCGGGGAGGCGTGGCTTGAACAGGATGTGGAAATCCTCATCCCAGCGGCCCTCGAAAACCAGATCACAGGTGAGAATGTCAATCGCATCTCCCGGCGTGTCGTCTTGATCGCTGAAGGGGCCAACGGTCCGACCACGCCAGAGGCTGACCGGGTGATCGGGGAGCGCAGCATCTTCGTGATTCCAGACTTCCTGGCTAATGCCGGTGGAGTCACCTGCAGCTACTTCGAACAGGTGCAGAGCAACATGAACTACTACTGGGAGAAGGACGAGGTGCTGGAGAAGCTCGACACGAAGATGACGTCAGCATTCCATGCGGTCAGCGAGCTGGCCCGCAAGCGGGAGTTGTTCATGCGCGATGCCGCCTACTACATCGCCATCACTCGTGTGGCGCAGGCGTGCAAGGACCGTGGCTGGACGTAGGCGAAGCGAGTCCAGACTGGGACCGTCGACCGGAAACATCACAAGCATCAGGCGCTGGCCATGCGTTTAGCAATGGGGCCACGGGCGATCGCATAACCAAGGCGGCAAAGCAATCCCCTGAGTGGACGGAGGTGAAAGAGCCATTACCGACCCCAAGGAATCGATCGCAAATCTCCTGGACGCTCTACAGGAGCGATCCAAGGAGCTGAACTGCATTTACGCTGTTGAGATGATTCTCAACCGGCTCGAGGCGGAGACGGATGAGGTCTGCCGGTCGTTGGTCCAGGGGATTCCTGCGGGCTGGCAATATCCGGAAGTCTGCTGGGCCGAGATTGAGCTGGATGGAACGGTCTACCGCCAGTCCGACTCGAAACCTACTCCTTGGGCGCAGAGTGCCGATATCCTCGTGCACGATGAGAAGGTCGGTACTCTCCGGGTTTACTACACGCGTGAAATGCCGCTTGCGGACCACGGCCCCTTCCTCAAAGAGGAAACGAGGCTAATCAATACGATCGCTACCCGCTTGGGGCATTTCCTAATCTGCCGTCAGGTGAGAGCCAGGGCGCAAGGAGTCCTGACGGCTCGACAGGACTTGCTGGACAGGAGTAAGAATGAGTGGCGTGTCGTCCTGGATCTCGTTCGCCAGACTGAGCGCGACTTGTTCTATCGCATGGCGCACAAGATGCTGATCCACCTGTGCTGGAAGGGGGTCGACCCTGCCCAGCGTCTGATGCGAACCTCCCAGCCGAGTCCACTGAGCGATGAGAACCCGCTGCTCGATGACCCCAATCGTCCTCGCCGTCGCATGCCCTTCACCTTGCCGGGCGATACCAGCGACGAGACCTTCCGGATTGCGGCCGAGAACTTGAGCGGTGAGGAGATCCTGTCCTGCATCCAGAAGTGGATTCAAGAAGACAAGCTGAGTTTCCTTGTGCAGGTCATCAATCGCCATCTGACATTGCCGGTCGTCGCCGACGCCCTTCGCCGATACCACCACATGGGGCCAGGTCATGTCGAACTCCACTCACCCGCCAAGCGGGGCGTGGAAGTCGCCCTGATCCGTCGTTTCTTCTCGGACCAACTGGACTTCATCAATACTGCGAAAGACTTCATTGCACTGGAGGACTTCTACGAGCTCCTGCAAAACCTAATCTTCGGTGCCAACAGCTACGGCAAGCTAGGGGGCAAGAGCGCGGGTCTATATCTGGCCGGTCAGATCCTGAGGAAATCGCCTGACCCCGACGGACTGCTGGCTCGAGTCAAGATTCCTCGCACATGGCGAATCACCTCAGATGTACTCTTGGATTTCATGCACTACAGTGATCTGGATGACGTCGTCGAGCAAAAGTACAAGGAGATCAGCGTCGTTCGCCAGGAGTACCCGCACATCGTGCAGGCCTTCAAACGGTCGCGCTTCCCCCCGGATATCATCAAGGGACTGTCGATGGTCCTGGACGATTTCCGCGACCGCCCGCTCATCGTGCGGAGCTCCAGCCTGCTGGAAGACCGGATGGGTGCGGCCTTCTCCGGCAAATACAAGAGCCTCTTTCTGGCCAACCAGGGGAGTAAAGCAGAGCGGTTAGAAGCGTTGACTGATGCCATTGCCGAGGTCTATGCGTCCACGTTCGGGCCTGATCCAATCGAGTATCGCACCGAAAGGGGATTGATCGACTTCGGCGAAGAAATGGGCGTGTTGATTCAGGAAGTCGTTGGTACACGCGTTGGGGACTACTTTCTCCCCGCTTTCGCTGGTGTGGCGTTCAGTCGTAGCGAGTTCCGGTGGTCGCCCCGCATCCGGCGGGAAGATGGCCTCCTGCGCCTTGTCCCCGGTCTTGGGACGCGCGCGGTGGACCGGCTCTCCGACGACTACCCTGTCCTCGTTGCTCCCGGTCAACCCAATCTGCGAGTCAATGCCACAGTCGACGAGATTCTGCGGTACTCTCCGAAGAAGATTGACGCCATCAATCTGGCGACAAACACGTTCGAAACAGTGGAGATTGCCACCCTACTGAGAGACAATGGTCGTGCGTTCCCCGCGCTGAACCAGATCATCTCAGTCCTGCAGGATGGACATACTCTGCGAGCGCCGGGACTCGATGTGGATTTCGCGCGGGACGACGTCGTCGTGACATTCAGCGGCCTGATTTCCGGAACGCCCTTCATCAAGCAGATTCAGGCTATTTTGCAGGTGCTGGAGAGCAAGCTGCAGACACCGGTCGACATTGAGTTTGCCTCGGACGGCCGGGAGTTCTATCTGCTACAGTGTCGACCGCAAAGCTACGGCCCGGAGTCTCGCCCGGCACTTATCCCGAAGGATATCCCCAAAGAGCAGATCGTATTCTCTGCCAACCGCTTCGTGTCGAATGGCCGTGTCACGGACATCACGCACATTGTCTACGTTGATCCGACGCGATACGGTGCCTTGTCAGAGCATTCGGCCTTGCTTGCGGTTGGTCGGGCGGTCGGGAAACTCAACAAGCTGTTGCCGAAGCGGCAGTTCATTCTCATGGGGCCGGGACGGTGGGGCAGCAGGGGTGATATCGCGCTTGGTGTTAACGTAACCTACGCTGATATCAACAACACCGCTGCGCTGATCGAGATCGCAAGGAAACAGGGCAACTACGTCCCTGACCTCTCTTTCGGCACTCATTTCTTCCAGGATCTTGTGGAAGCGCGTATTCACTACCTGCCGCTGTACCCGGACGATGTCGGTACGATCTTCAATGAGCAATTCCTAAGCGGTTCTCCCAATATGCTCCCGCGTGTGTTGCCAGAGTTCGCGCAACTGGAGGATGCCGTGCGTCTCATTGATGTGCCGCAGACGACGGATGGCATGGTACTCCAGCTCCTGATGAACGCTGATTTGGGCGAGGCCCTGGGGATTTTGGCCCGGCCGAAGTCGGCGGCGCAATTGCCCGCGGTAGAGACGAAGGCGAGTGAGTTGCCGACGCAGGACCAGTGGCATTGGCGGATGGATATGGCGCAGCGTGTCGCCGCGCAACTCGACGCGGAACGTTTCGGCGTCGTTGGCTTCTACGTCTATGGCAGCACGAAGAATGCGACAGCCGGGCCGGCCAGCGATATCGATGTGCTCATCCACTTCCGCGGCACGCCCGACCAGCGGGACCGACTGGAGTTGTGGTTGAATGGTTGGAGCCTGTGCCTTGATGAGATGAATTATCGCCGGACGGGGTGTCGGCGGGGCGGGCTGCTGGACATTCACATAGTCACCGATCTGGACATCGCCAACGGAACCGACCATGCCAGCAAGATCAACGCTGCCACCGACTCCGCGCGACCGTTGCCATTGAAGATCTCATCCGAATAGCATGCCGGACTCTTGGATTGCATGGACAGCTGGCTAAGGACCGACCTCTCACCACCAATTGGGCAAGAGCGAACTGAAGAGTCTCAGCTGCCCTGGGTGAGACGGATTTCGAACTCCCTGGCGATACCTCTTGACCACCGATTCCGGGTCCGAACCGCTTCTGGCTGGCATTCTCGCTTCCCTGGTTTGAGGTCCTAACTGACAGGGACCGCCTCTCCACTCTGAGCCCCATCGCTCCCACCTTCGGCCGGCCGGTACACTGTGACGCCAGGGCTGCTGGCAGCCTCATTTCACATGGTCTGGGGATTCTCTCTTCGGTTTGCCGAGTCCGCCCGCCACTGGAATCAGGCCAGCCAGCTCAACGATCGTCATCCAGAAGCGCGACATGACGGCAACCGCCGCAGATAACCCCGGAGGAAGGTAAGGGGCCAAGAGGACGGTCAGCATGCCTTCACGAACCCCGAGGCCTCCCGGGGCGAAGAGCGCCAGGAAACCGATCAGGTATGCTGCCCCGTAGGCGGCAGCCACCGGCCAGAACGGCCCGGGAGGTAACCCCAGCCCCAATGTCATGGCCCAGAACGCGGCACCGTAGATAATCCAGGCCAGGATGTATGCCCAAAAGAGGACAAAAGCTCTGGCGAAAGAGAGCTGGAAGGTAATCGTGGGGCGGCGGAAGATCCGCAGACCCAGATTGAGGAGCTTCGAGAAAAGGGGCGGATAGAGTATGGTTACGCTGACTGCCAAGCCGGCGATGACGGCGGCCACCGGCAAGTGACCCCACACGCCGGCGCCCAGAATGACGCTGATGAGCACCGCTCCGGGGACAATGGTGAAAGCCTGGTGCAGCGCCGTGGAGACCAGGGCAGCGGGCGTTGGCACTCCCTCGTCCTTCAAGAGGTAGACCATCCCCATCACAGCCCAGACCTTTCCCGGGATGTACTTACCCAAGTTGGCGAGGACCGAGATGCGATACGCCGACCCGAAACTGATCCTACGTCCCGATACTATGTTGAGTAAGACACGCCAGAGCTGAAATAGAAGGACGAAATCCAACCAGACTAATCCAGCCGACAGAAGGAGCCAACCAATCCGCAGGTGCCACCTGAAGCCACGAATTGAATCCCACTGGAGGTAGACGGTGCGCGCTACGAAGTAGCAGACGACCAGGGTGAGCGTCGCACCCAAGAGTAACTTGAGAAGGCCGACCTTCCTCTGAGTCCCCCCCGGTGTCACCTCGCTGGTCGCCGGCGATGATACAACACTCATTCGCAAGATCCCTCACCTTGATGCTGACCAACGAGATGAGAATGCGAGACCCGGACTGCACAAGCAAGATCATGCGGGCAATTCAACCCATGAGTAGTCCCATTTCGCATCTGACTGACCGGCGTGGCGAGGGCAGGTTAACCCTCGTTACTTGTTGGCATGGTATGAGTTGGACATGTCAGCGTCAAGGCGCATTCACGTCACGGGATCGAGCCCGGTGTTTCTGCCTCGAGGCCAGGGCCTCCGTAGACTTCGCCATCCTAAGAGCGCCTAACAGAATGACCCTCCAAGCCATGTCCATACAAAAGCAGGTTCCTCGCTGCGCTCGGAACGACAGGGGCGTCTTCGGAATCCCGAATCCTACTGTCACCCCGAGCGAAGCGAGGGGTCTGCTTTTGCGGACGGCGTTCATTCTGTTAGAGGGTCTAAGAGCTTCCAACAGAATGACTGCTGCCGCAAGCCGCCGACCAGCGAGGAGATAACGATGGAGTCGCTCTCGAGGGCAGAGCCCCTCACCCCGACCCTCTCCCGGAGGGAGAGCGAGATGGACAATCCCTCCCTCCGGGAGAGGTCGATCCGATCCGCCGTGGCGGATCGGATCGGGTGAAGGAATGCCGGTTCGTCTTGTTAGAGGCTCCAGAGCCAATGAGACTCATGATCGTGGCTCATACGGAACACGTGCGGAGCATACCCCCCGGTCGCACAGACCCCTTGGTGCTACTCCCTGAGGGAATCGCTTGACATGCAGATTGTGCGAAGCATATTAAACTGGAGTTTTCACAAGCCTGCCGAAAGGAGGCATCAGATGCTGCGACATGTCAGGTCCGCCTGCGGGGTGGCTGTATGCTTGGTCGCCGCCGTCTCCCAGGCAGCAACCATCAATGTCCCCGCCGATCAACCGACGATTCAACTCGCAGTTACCGCCGCCACCGACGGTGATACCATCGAGGTGGCTCCCGGAACATATACCGAGCACGTCACGGTCAGTCACAAGGATGTTGTACTCCTGGGTGACACAAGCGCCTTTGGCGTGATCTGGCGGCCGGCGGCCGCGGGCACTCCCCTTTTGATTCTCAACGACATCGCGGCGCCCTCGGCGCAGATCGTCGGGTTCGTCATCGAGCATGCGAGTGGTGCCCCGGCGGTATCTTGTGTGAACGCTTCGCCGACGATTCGCAAGAATCACATTCGTGACAACCTGGCCACCGGCATTCGGGTGGCCGGGATCGGCACTGCTGTCATCGCGGACAACTTCATCTATCGCAACCGCGGCCTCAACGGCGGCGGCATCGCTCTCGATGAAGGCGGCGCGGACGTCGTCCGCAACGTGATCGACAGCAACTGGGCGGAGCTGGGCGGGGCGATCTTCTCGGACAATCGGCAGGGACTGGCTCAGAGAATCCGCGCGGCCAGTGCACCGAGCTTTCTAATCGACGGCAACGTCCTGCAGGGCAATTTCGCCCTCCTGGGGGGTGGAGGAATCTACTTGTATGAGGGCTTTCCCGTGACAATCACGGGGAATCTGTTTGTAGATGACACGTCCAACTTCGGCGGCGGCATCGACAACTCCGGCCGCAGCTTCGTGACGGTGACCGGCAACACCTTCGACCGTTGCGTCAGCGGGATCGCCAACGGCGGCGGCAATGCGATCTGGTGGGCCGAGCATGCGACGGTGGGCGGTGCGATCAAGAACAACGTCGTCACCAACACCAATTCGCCGGTCACGCCCGGTGGTGGGATTGGGTGCGACGCAAACATCGTCGGGCTGGTCGACCTGGACTACAACGCGGTCTGGAACAACACGCCTCAGGATTACTATCGTTTTCTGCCCGGCCCCCATTCGCTTGGTGCCGACCCTCTGTACTGCAATGCGGTCTCCGGGGACTATCACCTGGACGCGGGATCGCCGTGCGTGGGAACAGGTGAAGGCGGTGTTAACCGTGGGGCCTTCGGTGTGGGCTGTGGGACGGGCGGTCCTCAGGTCGCTTACCTCGCGGTTCAGGGCGGGGAGAACCGGCACATTGTCGACCACGCGCCGACGATCGCCTGGGGGTATTTCGATCCGGCAGGTTCGCCGCAGGTCCGATTCGAGATCGAAGTGGGAACGGATGACGATTGGTCGACTGCGGAGATGTGGCAGCCGGGACCAGCGACGGGACAAGACACATCAGTCGTCTATAGCGGCGCAGCCCTTGCGGACGGATCCACTTACTACGTGCGCCTCCGTGTTGCCAACGGTACGGCGTGGGGTAACTGGGCCAGCACGCTCTTTCGCATGAACACATCCCCGGAAGCGCCCGCTCTGGCGCGCCCCATCGGCGGTCAGCCCGTTGCCACATACACACCCACGCTGCAAGTAGCGGCCGGCACGGATCGCGAGGGGGACCCGCAGTTGTTCGCGTTTGAAGTATACACGGATGCAGCAATGACGACGCGTGTGGCGAGTCATGACTTCGCGTTTGGATGGGGTGATCCCACCGCGTGGGGTGTCCAACCCGCATTGCCAAGCGAAGGACAGTACTGGTGGCGCGCCAGTGCTTCCGACGGGTGGGAGCAGGGTCCGTGGAGCACGCTTGAGAGCTTCATCGTCGATGTGACCAACGACCCGCCTTTGCCCTTTGCGCTGCTGTCACCTCCGGACAAGTCGCTCGTGTTGAATCAGACTCCTCTGTTGGATTGGGAAGACGCCAACGACCCTGACCCAGGGGGTGTGATTTCCTCCTACACCGTGACCCTCGCAACCGACAGCGGCTTCCATTTCTCCCAGTCGATCTCCGGGCTGGCTGCTTCACAGTACCGGGCCGGGGCGCTCCCCTTCGGCTTGCGCTACTGGTGGCGGGTGACCGCATTTGACTCTTACGGACTGTTCCGGACGACCGGCACGTGGAGCTTCGTGATCCCGGCGCCCGGTGATGTGAACGGTGACCTGCGATTCGATGCCAGAGACATCGTGGCGTTGGTCGACATCATATTTCGCGGTGCGCCTGTTCCCGCAGGTCTTCTCGCCGCGGATGTCAATGGCGATTGTATGTTGGACTTGCGTGATGTCGTTGGCCTGATCAACTACATCTTCCGTGGCTCAAATGCGCCGACAGCCGTCTGCAATCAGCAGCCGCCCGGTGGGAAGAAGCGGTGTGTGCCGCAGGACTACCCGACGATCCAGGCAGCGGTCGACGCCGCTGCCTCGCGCGACACGGTCTGTGTGTTTCCGGGGACGTATGCAGAGAATGTTGTGGTTGACGGGATGGACATTGTCTTGATCGGCGACACCGTCGGGTACGGTGTGATTCTCCATCCGACCGGACCAAACCAGTCCCCGCTGTCCCTGGTGGGTAACGTCTCGCGCGCCGGCGAGGTCATCGGTTTGGTGATCACAGGCGGGGATGGCGCCCCCGGGATTCGCTGCACCGGTTCCTCACCGACGATTCGGCGAAACCGGATTCAAGACAACAGCGGGCATGGCATTCTGCTGACTGATGGGGGCTTGGGGCTTATCCGGGACAACGTCATCTCCGGGAATCAGGGGTCCTGGGGCGGCGGTATCTCAATGCAAGGAGGAGGCGCCGATATCATCGGCAACCTGTTCGAACGCAATTCCGCAGCCGTCGGCGGGGGGGTGTTCGGCAGCAATGAACCCCCTCACGTGATTTCGGACAACACATTCCGGGGGAATCTCGCGTCTGGGGGCGGCGGCGGCGTGTATCTGATCGGCGAGGGGGCCGTCACCATATCATTCAACCTGTTTGTCTCGGATACCTCTAACCATGGCGGCGGATTGGACAATTCGGGGCGCGACAGCGTGCGAGTGTTCAACAATACGTTTGACCGCTGCCATGCGGGTCTGAGGACCGGTGGTGGCAACGCAATCTGGTGGGCCACCGGTGGGGATATCGGCGCGGTGATCAAGAACAACATCATCACGAATACGACGACGGGTTTGGCTCTGGGTGGTGCGATCGGCGGAGATGAGAGTGTGGTATCCGCCGTCGACGTGGATTTCAACACTGTCTGGAACAACACACCGCAGGATTACTACCGCTTTTCGCCCGGTGTCCATTCACTCGCCGCTGATCCGCTCTACTGTGACCCGGGGAACAGCGACTACCGGCTGCGTTCCGACTCGCCCTGTCTAGGAACCGGCGAGGGGGGTACCGATCGCGGCGCCTATGGGGTGGGTTGCAGCCCGCCGTGAGCGAGGCACTCGCTCGTCTGAGACCGATCGCGCTGCAGTCCGCCCGGGGTGTTGGGTTCTACCGCCCCGGCGGACGTCTTCTCCCTCGCTGTTGGTACAGTGCTACTGCGGCGCGGACGTCAGAGAAGGATCATGACTTCTCTTCTGATATCCGCCCGAGGCCGCTCCGTTCACTCTTTCACTGGCCAGAGTCGGCCGCGTCACCAATATTGTGGGCCGCGGAGGGTCACGATGGCGGAGTACACTGTAGCGAACTACGAAGATTCTCTCGAAACCCGGAGGGCGTTGTTCGATTTCTACCGGGTCGCCTATCCAGGGATGGATGAGCTTCTGGACGACGCCCGTTTTGAGTGGCAGTCATTTCAGAACCCGCTGGCGCCGGCGGGGCGAAACTTCCTGTTCCATCTCTATGACCAGGACCGAAGGATGGTCGGACAGAACATCCTCATCCCTTACCAACTCACGATCGACGGTCGCGTTCGAGACGCGCTGTGCAGCACGAACTTGCTCGTGCTGCCGGGGATGGAGGGCAAAGGACTGGGGCATCGATTGATAGAACGCCACGAGCAGGAGGGGCAAGTCTGCTTCGCGGTGGGGATCACGCCCGCTTCTTCGCGCGCCTTTCAGAAGCGGGGCTGGAAACCGGTGGACGATGCGCGGCTGCACGCGCTCTTCCGGCGTCCCGGACCCTGTTTGCGGTACACGAAGACACGCGGCTTGGTTGTTCTGGTCGCATCGCCGGTGGTTCGGTTTGTCAACGTACTCCTTCGTCTGATTGCACCGATGCGGGTACCGAGCCAGATACCGGGTGTCTCCCATGAGACGATTGAGCGCTTCGATTCCGCCTGGGACCCGATTTGGGCGGAAGCACTGCGGCCGTATGCGATCCATTTTGTCCGCCGGGCAGATTTCTTGAATTGGAAGTACCGTTCGCGCCGTGACGTTCAGCATCAGATCCTGCTGTTTCGCCAGGCGCAGGAGCCGGTTGCCTATATCGTCTACCGTCTCTCACGCAATCCGGCACGCGGGATCTTTCTGGGGCGAATCGTCGACTTGGTCTACCGCGCCGGTGTGCATCCGAAGTTTGCGCACTACATGATAGGCGTTGCCCGGAGAGCGATCGTCGCTGCCGGCGTCGATGGCATGGTCGGGATCGCGTCGTCGCCGGAACTGCGCCGCGCATATCAGGCAAACGGGTTTGTCATCAGCCGTGTACAACCGGCGATCATCCGTGAGGATGGCTTCTCCCTTGCCGAACTGCGCCGGAAGTTCCCGGATATTTGGTACATCACGCTGGGAGACTCGGACCTCGACAATTATTGGTAGCTTCGAGTGGGAGGGCAATCTGGGCAAGCTCCACATCGTTATTGGCTGCGACACCGACCCTGATCGTCAGGGATTCCTCGATGCGGTGCCCGCTGGCACGCTCACCTGGCGCGGAATGACGGAGGGGATTGGGCGCTTGAAGGATTCGCTTAAGGGGTTGACTGACAGAACCGGCCGTGAGCCGGTCTTCACCTGGCTGCTCCGAGTCGATGAACAGATTCAACGAGTGCATGGAGAGTATGGTTGGGTCCTCAGAGCCCACCGAGCCTTGCTGGAATCGCTGGAGTCCAGCGGTGATGAGCTGGGATGGCATCCACACTTCTGGCGTTACGACGAGAGACAAGGTCACTGGTTCCAGGAGGTGGGTGACGTTGGCTGGCAGGTCGAGATGCTGAAGAACGCGCATCGCGACTACGTGTCCGTCTTCCCAGGAAGAGCAAGAAGTGTGCGCATGGGCTGGGATTATCACAACAACCGAACCTACCAGACGCTCGAAGATCTCGGCGTCACCGTCGACTTCTCGGCCATTCCGGGACTGCGAACGACGCGTGGTGGAACACTGGCGCGAAGCGAGAATATTTTCGATTGGTATCCCACGCCCAGGCAGCCGTTCAAGCCGTCCCGTGCCGATTATCGACGACCCGCCCGGGCAGGGGAATCAACGAGTGCGCTGCTTGAAGCACCAAACTTCGTCTCAACTTCGTTGTTTTGGGGGCTGATCAGCGGGCTGCAATTTGCTCGCAAGATGAAAGACCCCGGACAACTCTGGCAAGCCATCCGAAGACCCACATATTGGATCAACATCACGGGACGACCGAACCTCTTTGCTCCGCTGGTGACTCAGTTAAAAAGATCGCTTCGCCATCTCGACAGCGGCGGCGCCTTCTTCGTCACCTATTTCCATCCCGACGAGCTCCTGCCAAACCGAAGTTCCCTCTACAACCTTGAGAGCGTCAGAACGAACCTGGCGTCCATCCTTCAAGCCTGTAGCCGGTACAACGTCGAGCCGGAATTCATCCGCGCGACCCAGATTCCTACTGTCTGGACTGACGCATGGTCTCCCGGCAGCAAGCAGGAACTACGGTAAGGATTCGTCATCTGAACACGAAGGCCATCGCGCAGATCATCCTCACATCACGTCGCAGACCGAGTTGTAACCACCATGCTCGTTGGGCGTCCTGCGAGGATTGCTCGGGTCTTCCCGCCACTCGGCGTCGATCCGGAACTTGTACAGATAGGTTCCCGGCACCAAGTGCAAGTTGATTCGCCACAAGCCGTCCGGCCCCTTGGTCATGGTCTGTGGCTGCCAGTTGTTGAACGACCCCGCGATCGCCACATCCGATCCCGCGGGGGCATCGAGAACGAAGGTGACAGACTTCTGTGGGACGTACTCGCTCGGATGCTTGGCTGGCCGCTTGCGGATGATCTCCCCGGATTTCGCCGTCTGACGAGGGCGAGTGGCCTTCTCGGGTCGTGTCGCTGCGCGCCGTCTGACAGATCGCCCTGTCGTCTGCGTCGCGGTTGTGCGCTTCCGCGCTGTATTCCGTTTGTGAGTCTTGCCTGCCATGTGTCACTCCCTTCGACACCGTCTCCTGCCTGCGGAGGACGAAGGTCAATGCGCAATCCCCGCGCAACCTACACTCACCTCCGCTTGTTGCCAATGGAAAACTCAGCCCGACTGGGGGAGAACCGTGCGGCCACCAGCCCGCGGCGCGGCTCTGTCGTGCCCATCTCTGAGAGAGTCCTCTCGCTCCGAGTCCCCAGCCACAGGGCTTTCCGCTCGACCAAGAGAGATCAAGACGGTCATACATTCGCCGTTTCGCAAGCCCCACTGACGGGTGCGGGCAATGGCGACGCCTTCCTGGCCGAGAGATAGGTGTAGAGCGCGGGGATCACATAGAGTGTCAAGCCCAGTGAGAACACCAAGCCGCCGATGATGACAATGCCCATGGGCACCCGGCTCTTTGCGGAGGCCCCGAGGGCCAGTGCGATCGGCAAGGCACCGAAGACTGTGGCCAGACTGGTCATGAGAATCGGACGGAATCGCTGGCTGGCCGCGTCGACGACTGCCTCTCGGATCGACAGCCCCTGTTCTTTGCGTTGATTGGCGAACTCGACAATCAAGATACCGTTCTTCGTCACGATGCCGACCAGGGCGATGATCCCGATCTGGCTGAAGATGTTCAACGTTTGCCCAAACATCCAAAGCGAGATGATCGCCCCTGCCAGCGCCAGCGGCACCGTGAACATGATGGTCAACGGATCGCGGAAGCTCTCGAATTGTGCCGAAAGAATCAGGTAGACAAGGATCAGCGCCAGGAGAAACGCGAAGAGGAGCGTGTGGGAGCTTTCCGCATACTCCTTCGAGGTTCCAGCCAGTGCGGTTGAGAACGACTCGTCCAGAACCCCCTTGGCGATCTTGTCCATCTCGCCGATGGCGTCGCCGAGAGTGTACCCCTTGGCCGGCGACGCCGACACCGTGGCCGCGACATAACGATTGTAGCGATAGAGCTGAGGCGGACTGCTTCGATAAGACAGGTTGACGACGTTGTCGAGCTGGATCAATTCGTTGCGACTGTTCCGGACATAGACGGCGCTCAGATCGAGCGGCTCATCACGATTGGCACGATTCGCCTGCGCGATTACCTGATACTGTTTGCCGTTGAGAACGAAGAACCCGTACCGTTGGCCGCTGAAGAAGAGCTGCAGAGTCTCCGCAATATCGCGGACCGTGACGCCCAAGGCGCGGGCGCGATCGCGGTCGATCGAAATCGCCAGCTCCGGCTTGTTGAATTTCAGATCCAAATCGACAACCTGGAACACGGGATCGGCCTGCGCTCTCTCCATGAACGCCGGGATGACCGCTTTCAGTTTCTCGAACGTCGGCGCCTGGATGACGTACTGGACAGGCAGGCCGCGCCCGCGTCCTCCACCAATGGTCTGCTCTTGCGTGACGTAAGCCCGCGCGAAGGTGTAATCCCTCAACTCACTGGAAAGAGCGTCGGCGATTTGCTGCTGGGTGCGTTCCCTCTCATCGGGGGGCACGAGCGTGACGCGGATAAACCCGGAGTTGACCGAAGAGCTCCCTCCCCCACCCGCAGTCACCGACATGAGAGCATCCTTCTCGGGCAGCGTGTCGACGACCGCGATCAGCTGTGCCATATAATTGCTCATCGCCTCATAGGAGGTCCCCTCGGGGGCGGTGGCGCTGACCTGCACTCGGCTCTTGTCCTCCATGGGAGCGAGCTCGGAGGGAATCAGTGCCCCCAACCCGAGAATCAGCGCCAGCGAAAACACCATGACCACCGGCGCCAGCCAGCGTCGTTGCACAAACGCGCGGAGGGAACGCTCATACCCGGTGATCAGGCGAGTGAACATCCGCTCGCTCCACGCAAACAGCTTGTTCTCATGCGTGGTTCTGTGCAGGATGCGCGCGCTCATCATCGCGGTCAGCGTGAGCGACACGAATGCGGATATCAAGACTGCGCCGGCGACGACTATGCCGAATTCGCGGAAGAGACGTCCGGTCAGGCCTTGCAGGAAGATGATGGGCAGAAAGACGGCGGCCAGTGTGATGGTCGTCGAAATGATCGCAAAGTAGATCTCCTTGGAACCCGCGTGCCCGGCCTGAAGCGGGTTCATCCCTTTCTCGATCTTGCTGTAGATGTTCTCCAGCACAACGATTGCGTCGTCGACAACAATGCCGGTCGACAGGACAATGCCGAGCAACGTGAGAATGTTGATCGAGAAATTGGCGATGTACATGATGAAGAACGCGCCAATCAGCGATATCGGGATCGCCAGCATCGGGATGACGGTTGTCCGCCAATGGCGCAGGAACGCGAAGATCACGAGCACAACGAGAAGGAAGGCGATCAGCAGAGTCTCCATCACGTCGGTGATGGCCTTGCGGATGTTGGCGGTGGTGTCCATCGCGATACTGAGACTGATATCCTCAGGCAGGTCTTTCTTGATCTGCTCGACCCGGCGATAGAACTCGTCGGCGATGGCAATGTGATTGGAGCCCGGCTGCGGGATGACGACGACGCCGACCATCGGAGCTCCACCGTCGCCGCGCAAGATCGAGCGCTCGTTCTCGGGGGCGAGGATTGCCTCGCCGACGTCGCGCATCTTAACAGCCGATCCATCCGTCTCTTTGATGATCAGATCGTTGAATTCTTCGGGAGTCGACAGCCGGCCGAATGTCCGGATGGAGAGTTCCGTGCTGTACCCTTCAATACGCCCCGATGGCAGCTCGACGTTCTCGCGATTGAGAGCATTCCTGACGTCCAGAGGCGTCAATCCGTGCGCCGCCAATCGCGCCGGATCGATCAGGAGTTTCATGGCGTACTTCTTCTCACCCCAGACGCTCACGTCGCTCACGCCGGGAATTGTCTGCAACCGTTCCTTGAAGACGTCGTTGGCAACGGCGGACAGGTCCAGGAGCGAGCGCTTGCTGCTCCGCACCGCGAGCGAGATAATCGGAGTGGCATCGGCGTCCGACTTGGAGACCGTGGGGGCATCGATATCGGGCGGAAGATCGTGGATAGCGCGCGAGACACGGTCGCGGACGTCGTTGGCGGCGTCCTCCATATCGACGCCAAGCTCGAATTCGACAGTGATCGAGCTGCGCCCATCACTGCTGGTGGAGCGCAGCGAACGGATTCCCGCAATCCCATTGATCGATTCCTCGAGCGGCTCGGTGATCTGGGACTCGATCACATCGGCGTTGGCGCCGGTGTAACTCGTGCTGACCGTGATGACGGGCGGGTCGACGCTCGGGTATTCACGCACGCCCAAGAAGGCGAAGCCGATCAACCCAAACAGAACGATGAAAATGGACAATACAATCGCCAGGACGGGGCGGTTAATGCTGATGGAGGAGATGTTCATCGAGGTGATCTGCCCTAACTGCCCATGAGTGGTTTGGTCTGTACCCGCTTGCCGTCGGACAATTGCAGCAATCCTGTGACGATCAGCGTATCGTTAGCGCTCAAACCCTCGGTGACCTGGACGTCTTTCTCGGTTCGCAGCCCGGTCTTGACCGGGACTGACTTCGCCTGCCCGTCCTTGCAGATATAGACCTTCTGGCCGGCGAGTTCCGGTATGATGGCCCCGGCCGGCACGAGGATGGCGCCGGGAATCTCGTCGAGCATGATCTCGACGCGTGCGAAGGCCCCTGGGATCAGGGTCCCGCCAGGGTTGGGGATGCGCGCGCGCGCCTTGATGGTGCGTGTGTCGGGATCGATCTTGGATTCGACCGCATAGATGACGCCCGTGTAGTCCTTATCAGAACCACCGGCACGCACGAGCACGTCACTGCCGTCCTTGAGTTGCCTGGCGTACTTCTCCGGCACTGAGAATTCCGCCTTCATCGGGTCGACGTCTTGCATCGTCGCTACGAGCATGTCCGGTGTGATATAGCTGCCTTCGCTGACATGGCGTAGGCCGACCACGCCATCGAATGGCGCTCGGATCTCGGTTTGGGCCAGCTGCGATTCGATGACTTCCTGCTCGGCCTGGATCATCTGCAACGCGCTAAGGTTCTTGTCATACTCCTCCTTGCTGATGCCGTTGATCTCGAGCAACCGCCGCTTGCGGAGCTCATCGGCGGCGGCGAGCTTCTCTTCCAGCGCTTTGCGCTTGAGTTCTGCCTTTAGCTCGCGGTCGTTGATCTTCAGCATCAGCTCTTCTTGCTTGATTCGCTGTCCTTCCTTGAAGAAAACGCCTGTCACGCGGCCGGAGATTTCCGGCCGGAGTTCAACCTCTTCATTGGCAAGAAGAGTGCCGGTGGCCGAGATCTTGTTCTGCAGGAGTCGCGGGCGGACGACCACAACCTCGACCGAAATCGCTGCCCCACCCCGGCTGGCGGTCCGATCCGCCGGGGAGGACGACCCCTTGCCGCAGCCGTAGGCCAAGAGGCAGAGAAGAGCCAATGAGAAGAGTCGACGGAACACGTTCGCGGGTTTCATGGCTATGAACTCCTTGAACACCACGGCGTCAAGTTAGGTTCCCACTGCCAGTTTGCCCAACACAAAGACGGGGCGTGCCAGTCCAGTCCGGCGGGCGGAAGTCGAGGGCACCAATCAAGAGGAGTGCATCCGAACTCAGCAGGCAGCGAAGGACAGTGATACCGCGGCTCGAAGCCGAACGCAAGCGTCTTCAGCGGGAGCACCTGCACAAGCGGCGGGAGATCAAGTCCGCCCTGCGGCGGAGTGGCGGCCATCGGCGTCTCGGGCAAACCCTTGCCGTCGGTGACGGAGCGGGTCGCAGAGGTGGAGAGGATCGTCGGCAAGATCGAGCAGCGGCCGGCAGACATCGACTCTGGACGGTCCGCCCTCGAACAGAACCGCGTTATCCCAGAAGCGGTTGCCGCCGCGCTAAACGAGTGGGACCCCGCCACAGGCGGGTGGCAGGTGATGTATCCCGCCGAGCAGATGCGGTTGCTGCGGCTCCTGGTTGAGAGGGCCAAGACCTCAGGCAACGTGGAAGGAAGCGGAGTACGGATCAGTCTCCGGATCCACCCTGCTCGGGCAGCGCCGCGTGTTGCGTGAAAACCCTTGTGCTCCCCGTCACAATGTGTAGATTGGTGAGTGAGGTTCGCAGTCCTCCGGTCCGGCCCCAGCCGGGCCAATCGCAAGTACAGTACTTTCCCGGCCCGTTCTCAGCGGGCATGCAGTCACATTGTGAGAATCGCGATGAACGGCTGGCGTGTGTCCCGGTTGCGGTGGAAACCGCGACAACAACAAACCATGGCAAACAACCGACACATTCCCATCAAACCCAAGTCCCAACCAATGATGCATGTCATCGTCCACCAGTGAAGGAGGCCCGTTCGATGCCCTGTGTTGCCGCGTGTTTTCGTGGGACGCATGAACAAGAATCATCGGTGATCAACTCTGTTCACTCCCTGAGGAGGGGATTATGCGCAGTCGCATTGTGATTATGGCACTCAGCGCCGCACTAATGATCGGCGCATTGTCAACGATCGGGACAGTGAGCGCTTTCGGGGCCGTACCGGATTCGCTTAACCTCCAAGGCATTCTCAAGAACAGCGCGGGTAACCCGGTTCCCAATGGGTCCTACACCGTCACGTTTCGGATTTGCAGCACCGCGACCGGCGGTACGGCACTCTGGTCCGAGACCCAGAACCTGGGCACCAATGGTGGGCAATTCACCTGCATGCTGGGGAAGATCACGCCTGTAGACGACACATGCTTGCGGACAGCGAAGTGCTTCCTCGGCATTCAGGTGAGTCCGGACCCTGAGATGACCCCCAGAATTCCGCTGGTCTCCGTCCCCTTCTCGTGGCGCGTGAGAACGGTGGATGGAGCGACGGGCGGCACTGTCACAGGCGGTTTGTCCGTGGCCGGGCCATCACTCTTCATCCCACGCCCCCCCGGCTGCGACACTACTGGCGATACTACGGGCGGATCTGCAGACTGTGTAGCGTTGGATTGGTGCAGCGACTACACACCGCTTGATGTCGGAGTATCTCCGCGCTGTGGCCGGGTCACTGTGAACGACATCAATGGATTGACTACAATCTGGCTCGAGGGTCAGAGCGGCGACGTTCGCGCTTGCGGGAAGGCGACATTCGGTGAGTACCATATGAACAAGGGTGATTTCGCATTCGTCGCGGGCTGCCACAACGCAATCCCTGACGGAGCGGATTACGCGTCGATCAGTGGAGGTAAGGACAACCGAGCGTTTGCGACCGGGGCGACAATAGGAGGCGGGTCGGCCAACACGGCCCGCGGCAACAGCTCGACCGTAGCGGGCGGCGCCTCCAATAGAGCCACCGCAAGGGGTGCGACAGTAGCGGGCGGTGAAGGGAATGTTGCCAGTGGCATGTACGCCTCGGTACCAGGGGGAGATGCGAACACCGCTTTGGGCGTCGCGTCTTTCGCCGCGGGCAACCGTGCCAAAGCCAACCATAGCGGCACCTTCGTGTGGGCTGATGGTCAGGCAGCCGACTTCGCCTCTACAGGAGACTACCAGTTCCTCATCCGCGCCGCGGGAAATGTCGGGATCAATGCGCCAAGCCCCACGAGCATGCTGCACGTGAACGGCCCGATCGCTACCTACGTATCCACCGTTCAAACCAACGCGGTCCTTTCGGATGGGGCCAGCGTCACACTTGTGGACAACCCCGGCGCAGCGGTCACGGTGTATCTGCCCTCAGCGTCCACCTGCCAGGGTCGGGAACTCACAATCAAGAAGATCTCCGCTGCCGCCGGTGTTGTCAACATCCGGGCCGCCGCGACGGGGGGAGGGGAATTCATTGATGGCATCCAGTGCCCTCTGACCTACGTGTTGGCCGCGCAATACGACTTTGTTGTCCTGGTCAGCGATGGCGTGAACCACTGGTACGTTGTGGGGAAATGACGTGCAGTCCCCGTTGCAGATACGACCCAGATGTGACAGGAACTCACGAATTTCTTCGGAGGAAATCATGAGACGAATCAGGACAACCGTCCTATGTGCCGGGGTCGCGGTTGCAGCAGCCATCGCCCTCTCGGCGGCGACGCCGGGGAATACGCCCTCGTCGCAACCCGGCGGTGACAGCAGCGCGGCTGCGGCGATGCTGCGTGCGAGCCCGCCAGCGGAATCGCATTCCGCCGCTACGACGGAAGGAAGCAGCAGTGCCAGCTATGTTCTCGATTGGTATTCCATCAACGGCGGCGGCGCCGTCGATGCCACCTCACCGACCTATAGGTTGAACGCCTTAGCCGCGCAGTCAATCGTCGGTGCAGCGTCGTCGCCGTCGTACCAAGTGGGAATCGGATTCGCGTACGGCGCGAGTGCTTGCTTCTGCCCTTGCTCCGGCGACCCGCAGTGCGACGGAGTCCGCAACGTTCAGGACGTGGTGCAGGCCGTGAACGTAGCCTTCCGCGGTTACGCGCCGGTGGTCGATCCGAACTGCCCGCGGCAGCGGACCGACGTCAACTGCGATGGAGTAACAACGGTGCAGGACGTGGTCAAGTTCGTGAACGTCGCTTTCCGGGGTGCAAACCCGGCGACCGAGTTCTGCAATCCGTGCCTATAGCGGAGAGGAGATTGTGCACCAAAGGTCTCACAGCGGCACGGATCGTAGGACCCTTCCTGGTCGACTCCAGGAGGGGTCCTGCACCGGGTCGCCTGTATCAACGGGAGAGCGGTGCACCACGTTCATAGGCAAACAGTTCATTCGACTGGGAGGTTGAGTATGGGATGGAGAGAGTGTCGTCCTGGCACACGCGTGAGGATCACTCTCCTCGCGCTTGTTTTCACCCACCTGATCGCGGGTAAAGCATGGCCGGTCAATCTGGTTAAGGTCGAATCCAAGAGTGTCACAACGAATTCGACCGGCGTCCAGGTTGGTGTTCACGTCACTAATGACATCCCAGTCACAGCGATAGTGCTGCCCCTCGAACTCCGTTCCCTAACGGGCGGAGCCTACATCACCGGCCCCTCCGGCAGCTTCTTATTCGGCGTGGTACCTGGGAATCGAGTCGGCAACAGCCCGCTGATGGGCGCGGTCATGACTCAACAGTATGCGGCACCGGGGCCCTCGAATTGCCCCCTACATTCGTCCGGTCATTCCTATCAGACTGTCAGCCCGGTCGATTTCGTCAGCCCGGACGCGGTTCTTTGGCTCGGCGTAAGCAGTTCCTCCCCGCCGGTTCTGTATTATCTTCCTGCTGGTGACGACGCCGTCGCCGGGGTGTTCTCTGACTGGCCGGATGTTGGGGAAACCACCCCCTATGCCGCCGGACCGTCCTTTCGGTTCACCTTCAACGTCAACGGGTGCGTTGGGGCGTTCGAGATTGATACGTGCTGCGTCCTTCCTGCAAACGTTCTCGCATTCTCCGACCTAAGCGCGAACTACGTGCGTCCGTCGTTCACCAAGGGCGTGATCACCATCCCCATAGCCGCTGCGGATGCCGCTTCCTCGAACGCGACCGAGTACGCCCCATGCGACTTCTGTGCCTGTCCCTGCCACGGCGACCCGCAGTGCGACGGCGTGATCAACGTTCAGGACGTCGTCAAGACCGTGGACGTGGCGTTTCGGGGTGTGGCACGAGTGTTCGATCCGAATTGTCCTCGGGCGCGCACGGACGTGAACTGCGACGACTTCACGACCGTGGTCGATGTCGTCAAGGAAGTCAATGTCGCCTTCCGCGCGGCCAAGCCGACGACGGAATTCTGCAATCCCTGCTCACCGTGAGGTCAGCAGGGCGAGGATCACACTGAAGCCCGTGGGGTTTCGCACTGGCGGGCTTCTTACTTGGTCACCGAAACTAAGATCATCGGGGTGGGGCAGAGCGATTCCGGAGCGGTGAGACGGCCGGTCAGCGACGCGGGCTGCCCCCCGCCGCCTGATCCTGCGCAGGAAGACCGGATGCTGACCGCCGAAACCCCGCGTCGGCTCTCTGCTTGTCTGGGCGGCCGATTCGCGATTCCCCGAAGGCCAATCTCGTTGGGGGAGAAGAGGTTCGGAGACAGCTGATAATGTCTGCCCTGTGACACGATTTTCGAACTTGCTGCAGCATTACCGGAGCTTCCTCCTGATGGGGACAGCATCTGTCGACTGCGGATGGATCACTGCTTCTCGCAAGACACTTCACTGCTGCCCGCTCTCTTCTGTTCGGCCTCCAGGCAATGTTGCTCGCAAGCGACAATGGTCTGTAACTTCTGCACTACGAATTCATATTACCCTGTGGAGGGAAGCAACGCCATCACGGGAGGACAGGTTGCAGGAAAGGCGCGGCTGATGCTGAGTTTTGACGAGCTCTTCGAATCTTATGCGGGGGACGTCTATCGCTTTGCCTTTGCGCTGGCCGGGGACAGTGATGACGCAAAGGACATCACTTCAGAGACATTCATTCGTGCGTGGACAAGGAGCAGCACCATCCGCACCGAGACCCTCAAGGCCTATCTCCTAACCATTGCGCGCAACATCTACCTGGAATGGCAAAGAAAACACAAGCACCGCGTCGCTCTCGAAGAGTCCCTTCCTGACCCGGCTCCAGGCCAGGACACGCGCTTGGAGTCCCGACTCGAGTTGCAAAGGTTGCAGCGCGTGTTCCAGACACTGCCGGAGATCGATCGTGTTGCCTTCCTTCTGCGGGTACAGCACGAGCTGGCGTATGAGGAAATCGCCCGCGTGCTCGGCATCTCGCTCGCTGCCGCTAAGGTCAAGGTGCACCGTGTTCGTAAGAGGCTACAGACTCACCGTCTTGAAACGGAGGTTTGATTATGGAGATCACACGAAACGTCATCCAGGACTTGCTTCCGCTCTACGTCGCCAACGAAGTGAGCGCGGATACGCGCGCGTTGGTCGCCCAGTATTTGGAAGGGGATCCCGAGCTCGCCCGCTCTGCGCGGGCGTTGGCGGCAACGTCGCGGTTGGACGAAATCCCGGTTCCTCTGACGAGCGAGCACCGACTTCAGGCGTTCAGGGAAGCCAAGCGTTTCATGTTTCTGCGCACCTTGACATGGGCCGGGGTCATTTCGTTTGCCATCGTTGTTGGGCTCGTGCTGGCCTTGCTTGCTGCGCGGGCCGCCGGCGTGTTTCCGGGACTGGAATAGCAGACTAGCAACACGCAGAGTGCGCCCACTGACGGCCAGTGATCTGCTCGTGAGGATCGGTACGGGCACTCACATCTGAACGGATCAGGGGGTGTGCGGGCGTGACTTGCCCCATGAGTTGCACCACCTGTCGACTACCAAGCTAGTGCCGCCATCGCCGGAACACAATTCCCGACCGCCGATCCGACTGGCCGACGCTTGAAGGTTCAATAGCCCGTACCCGCCTCCCCCCTCGTCGCCGGGGCGCGGATAGATCTCCGTCGTCGCAATCTGCCAACCGCTGTCCTTGCCGCAAGACGGAGAGTGAGACAAGCCCCCGCCGCAGCGGGGGCTTGGCCTGCGTAACCCATCGTGTGCGCGTAGCGCCGTACGCCTTCACGCGGAATTGGCGGCTACTTCTTCACCACCTTCAGTGCGTCCTCGGCAGCCTTCAAGAGCGGCCCGGTCGAAATCGAGCTGCCGACCGCCTCTCTCATCCACTCGTCGGGCGTGACGGCGCCGATCTTACACATGCGCTGCATCTCGCCGGCCACGTTCGCCGTCTTCATGTGTTGCTCCACCGGGAACGTCGTGATGTGCGCCAGCGCGTAGTCGGGCAGATACAGACCGTTATCGATCAGGTGGGAGTAAATGGCCAAGATCGCGACGTCCTTCACGCCGAAGATCGGGGCGTAGTACTCATTCCAGATGTCCTTGGCGATAGCGACCACCCCTTCCCGCAATTCCGCCGGGGTCGCTTTGGGATGCGCGTACAGCCAGTTCCACATTCTCATGTCGATCAGCGACACGCCCGCGATCTCATAGGTCGACCAAATCTCGTTGATAGCGTTGAGGGATTCGGCCAGGGGATCCGGTTTGGCCACTCCCAGAAACTCCAGGTTGCGGTTCTGGAAGACGTACGCGAATCCCTCGGTAAACGCGTTGTTCGGCACGCTGCGGAGCATGACGTGGTCCACCGTGCTTGAGAACACCTGTTCCACGTTATGGCCGAGCTCGTGCGTGGCGATGTTGTACCCTTTGTAGTTCATGCCGGTCGCCGCCACGCGGGTCCGCAGGTGTGCCTTGTCCACCGGCCGTCCGGGAGCCGACGCATGACCGGAGCCGCGGGACGGGTCGACCTGAATGTGCGCAACGACGAACCGCGCGGTCGAATCGGCAAATCCCAGTTTCCGCAGGATGTCGGGGATGCCGGCTTCAAATGCGCCGGCCGTGGGGTACTTCGCCGCCACGATCTTGTCCAGTTCTTCCTCCGGCATTCTGGGATCTGGGCGGAACCCGGCGTACCAGATGTCGAAGGGGCGCAGCTTACGGCCCAGCCGCTTCTCAATCAGGTTGGCGACCTTCTTGATGACCGGGGATGACAACACCGTCGTGAACATCTGCTCGACCTCGGCTTCGGGGATTTCCCTCCCGCGGTCGAAGCGGCGCTGTATGAACGTGGGTGTGCCCAGGTAGTATGGGTCGGCGGCCTTCTCCGCATGGAAGATGTCCACGACGCGCGCATAGCGGGTGTCCGGCTCGCGCGCGTTGTCCACCACCGCCCCCGGCGGGCCGCTCGCCTTCCACGACGCCGGCACGTCGCCATCAACATCCGGGCAGACCGTTACCTTGTCGGTGGCAAGCTGCCAGTCTACGCCGGGATTGTTGACCACCACGGCCGGAATCTCCTGGCGGATGATCTTGAGCATGACCTCGTAGATCATGTCTTGCCGGGCCAGACCGTCGGGCTTGACATATTGCGACTTCAGTTCATCGCGTAGATTCCAGTGGCTGAGCAGTCGCAGGCCCTTGGGGAACAACCGTTTCCCCTCCGGCGTCAGTACGTGGTACATCCAGATGTTGTATTGGCTGATGTAGTCCCCGGCCGACACATACACCTCGTTGAGCCGCTGAGAGATGTCCGCGGGGACGCGATCGGTAAACACCTGCGCCAGCCGCGCCTGCGCCCATTGCTCGCGGGTCCACGACGGCCCCAGTCTCAGCCGCTCCTCCAGCGTGTGCTGCGGATAGTTCAGCAACACAATGAACGCGATCTTCGTCTTGAACATGTCGTCACTGAAATGTGCTCCGGCCGCGTACTGCGCGAACGAGTAGTCGACGGGCAGGATGGGGCCGGACTCCACATCCACATACCAGCTCAAGTCGCGGCCCATCTCAGCGAAATGCCCGAAGACGCCTTCGAAGTACTGCTCGAAGTGATCCGTGGTTTGCTGCAGAGTCTGCGGATCGGCGATGAAATTCTCCCGGCAGAACTTCTCGAATTCCGCCGGCGTCCCGTCCTCAGTGCGCCACATCTGCGCCGCTTGGTGCACCCCCTTGTCGATGCGCGCGCGCTGGGCTTCGCCGTTCATGGCTACCAAGCCGTCAATCGCCGCCTTGATCTGAGTCTCACTGATGGGCGCACTTTGTCCCATGGCGATTCCACCGCCAAAGGAGGCCGACCAGACCAGAACACCGACCACCGCCGGCCCGACAGCCAACCTGCAGCCGCGGGTTAATCGATGGAACAACAACTGCGGGTGAGACATCATCCCCTCCTCCTGTGAATGGAATCCTGGCTTTCGATTCAGTGCGCACACTCAACACCCCGGGCATCCGATTTCCATTGGTGGACTCTGAACTGATCCACGCGGGAGCGAACTGCCCCCCGCTCGGAGACGCGCCCCAGCTAAGATAGGATCGGGAGACGACCGGGGCTACAACTGCTTGACCAGAGCCTGGGGGGCAAGACCGCGCCGAGGAACGAGCCGGATCGCCCGCCGCAGCGAATCGCCGGCGTGATGTGTCTATGCCCCGGCGCCCGCTGAACAAGATGCCGGTCGGCGGTCCGGCAGCAGCAAGCAGGAGAATGCGATGGCGCACGCCGGAATCGCACTTTAGATTCGCAACCAGCCAGTCCGCTTTCGGTCGGTGGCATATGGCTGTGAGACGCGAGGTGAACAATGCCGGACACCGCGATCCACTTCATCCTCTTCTACGATCTCGTGGACGATTACATCACGAAGCGCGCGCCGTTTCGCAGTGAGCACCTGGCGCTCGCCCGCCGGGCCCATGAACGCGGCGAGCTCACTCTCGCCGGTGCTTTCGCGAACCCCGTGGATGGCGCGGTTCTCATCTTCCGAGGGCCATCGAAGGAAGCCGCCGAGGCGTTCGCCGAGGCCGACCCCTATGTCCTGAACGGCCTGGTCAAATCGTGGCGCGTACGCGAGTGGACAACGCTGGTTTGGGAGCGTGCATCCCCCGCGTAGCGCCAAAGGCACCTGCGACGCGGGCTAAGGCATGGGGACCGGGTGATTGGCTCCGGGCTTGGACTCTCTTTGCCACTCATCAGCCACTCCTTTCGCCAGGATCAATCCTCCAGACCACATCGTAGCCAAGAGTCCCCCACATCCGATTCCTGCTGAACCGCTACAGCGCCAGGAAGCGGGCCAGATCGTCCGGGACGATCCTCGGCGTTTCAATATCCGTGCGCAACCACTCGCGGTGAACCACCGGGTCAGCGCCCGCGAATCCTGTCGATGGGCTGCCCGGGTGTGCCCGGAGCGCCAACCCGCCGCGGAGCAAGGCGGCACCATGGCGAATCGGGTCCCCGCGCATCTAACAGGAAGACCGGCCGGCCTCCCGTTCCGGGGTGGCCCTCACCCAGTCCAACCTCACGCCGGCGAACGCCAGCGTGTCCCGAGAACGATCACACCCGGCACCTTTCGTTCCGTTAGGGGCTTCAAGCAGAAGGAGGGACAGGGCTCGGGCCCAACTCTAACTGATTGGACTGCCCTGGCCTGGACGGGACGGCGGCCATCCAGAACCTCAATCGCGTCCCCGCGCGGTTGACCAACCTACCGTATCTGCACTACGCGCTGGCAGTTGCACCCAATGGCATGATCTCTTCTGAAAGACGCACGACGGGATCACAAAGAGAACTGTAGTTTTTCTGCAGACGCGGCTCGGCAACGGCACCAGGCGCTTGACTTAGTGTCCTCGACCATGTGATAATGGAACTGGAGTCCACAGGATCGGGTACGCCCGTTCGAGGCCATTTCAATCGAGAGGCTCGCCTGCCGGTCCGTCTGCCGGCGGCAAAAGCAGAGACGCTGCACATCCGTTAGTCTGAAGCCTTGAGTATTGAGCGTGGAACCTGCAACCACGCCGGTGGGAGCCGGAGTGCGATTCTCTGTCGCTGACCCGGTCTGATCCCACTGGGTGTCGACCGATCGCGGCCGCCGAGGATGGAGGCATGCCGAGCAACGGCCACAAAGTCCATCTGACCATTGATGAGTCCGCCTCTGCCGAGCGTCGCGCGACGGTGATCGAAGCTCTCAAACGCAGCAAGGTGGACTTGGTCATAGGTCAGAGAGGCACCGAACTCCGAATTGGCATCCTCCTATTCGGGCGGACCTCGCCCCAACTGTCTGAGCGGCTGCGCCAGTTGAGTGACAATGGACGGACTCGTCTCTTAGCCCTGGCCGAGCATTCCGGTGCGATCTCTGGGCGGAACACGTGGGAGCTGCTGGCCGCAGGCGCGGCAGATGTGCTGGTGTGGGATGACGCTGCCGGGCCATCCCGGGTGGCGGCGCGGGTCCGCCGGTGGACAGAGATCGATGACGTCGTGGATTCTCCCCTGGTGCGAAACAACCTGGTGGGCCGTTCGCCGGCGTGGTTGGCGACGCTCCGGCAGCTTGTCGAAGTCGCGTACTGCACTGATGAAGCGGTGCTTCTGGTCGGCGAGAGCGGGACCGGGAAGGAACTGGCGGCCAAACTGATTCACACCCTCGACCGGCGCGGCAACAAAGGCGAACTGGTCGTGCTGGATTGCACGACGGTTGTGCCGGAGTTGTCGGGCAGCGAGTTGTTCGGCCATGAGCGGGGCGCGTTCACCGGCGCCATCGCCACGCGCGACGGCGCTTTTGCCCTCGCCGACGGGGGTTCACTCTTCCTGGATGAAGTCGGGGATCTGCCGGCGACAATGCAGGCAGAGCTTCTCCGCGTGATTCAAGAGAAGACGTACAAGCGCGTTGGCAGCAACGTTTGGAAGCGGACGTCTTTTCGTTTGATCTGTGCCACGAACCGTGATCTCCGCGTGGAGCAGGCCGCCGGACGATTTCGTTCCGATCTCTACCATCGTCTTGCGACCTGGGTGTGTGTGCTGCCTCCGCTCCGTGAGCGGACGGAAGACGTCGCGGCTCTGACCGACCACTTTGCCCGGCAGAAAGCCGGAGCAGAAGAGACCATCGCGTTTGAGCCGACGGTACGCGACTTCCTTGCCGGTCGAGCCTACCCGGGCAACGTCCGCGAGTTGCAGCAACTCGTGGCACGCATGGTGGCGCGCCATGTCGGTCCCGGCCCGATCACCGTGGGCGACATCCCTCCCAGCGACCGTCCGGTCCCCACGGCCCCACCGGCCCACTGGCGTGACGACGGTTTCGACCGGGCGATTCAGCAGGCGGTCGCACGGGGAGCCACCTATGAGAATCTCGTGGCTGCTGCACGCACCGCCGCTGCCGTTGGCCTGTTGCGCGAGGATGACGATACCCAACGCGCTGCCGACCGCCTGGGCGTCAGGCGCCGCACCCTGCAGCTATGGCTGAAGGAGATGCGCGATAAGATCGAGCCGTCCGGCCAGGACGCCCTCTCCGGAGACGGCCGGCACTGATTCTGCGCTCTCACGCCGTTACGGTCGACGGCGCCAGCCAGGGGTCGATGGACGGCTCGGGTGCCCCGACCGCCGATCGCCGTGCGGTCCGCGGTGATGGCGAGGACGCTTCCGCCGGAGAGATCAGACGCAGGATATTCTCACCGAGCACCAGACGCTCGTCCCGCGGAGACAGGCCGAGCATCTGGACCTTCGCCAGTTCGACGCCGGGGTGCAGCCACGGACCGTCGGAGCCGAAGATGATTTTCTCCGGACCGGCGTCGTGCACGGCGCGCACCAAGAGATCGTAACGGCGGACCCCCGCCGTATCCGTGTAGACGTTGGCATAGCGAGCCAACGGTGCGATGAACGCCGTCTGCGCGCGCCAATCATCCGCAAAACTGCCGAGGTGCGGAATGATGAACGGCACATCGGGATACTCCGTGGCGAGCAGTTCCACAACCGGCACCTCGCCCATCACATCGTAAAGAACGGGAAGCCGGAACGCGCGCGCCACCGCGCAGATCTCGCGCGTGATCCGGGCATCATACCGGTGCACCTTGATGCCACAGAACCCATACTGCGAGACCGCCGTGCTGACGAGATCGAAGACCCGTCCGCGGTCACGGATCGGATGGATGAACGCGAAGCCGAAGAAACGGCCCGGGTGGGCCGCCACGATCCGCGCCACCTGGCGGTTCGCGGCGGCATAATCCGAGTGAAACACACTGAAGAGCACTGAACGCGCAATCCCGGCGTGACGCGCACGCGCCAGATACCGCGCCAGCGGTGCGGCCGTGTCCCACGGGCCGGTGAATCCATCGCCTCGGCCGGCATGGCAGTGAGCATCGATGATCATGGCGCCGCCGTGTCGGCCGCTACGCGGCGGCGGGGTTGTACTCCCAGTGCCAGGGTTCGGATGCGTACGGATGGAATCCGAAGCAGACCGCGTTCTCTGCCAGCCAGCGATACGCCGGCAGGACGCGCAGTCGCGCCACGTTCCCGCTGCTGTTACGTCCACCGAGGTACAAGTCGACGGCGCGGCCGGTCTGGTGCGGGCTGTGTCCGGGCCGGGCAACCCACCGGCGGGCGATATCGGGCGAACCGTACGTGCGGATGGCCTCCTGCCAGAGTTGTTGCTGCCGGGCGACGCTGCGGTAACCCGACGTCGGCAAGAGCAGCGGCGCGGCGATCCCGGAGCGGCGCGCGTTGGCAACCAGTGCGCTGAGGGCACGCGCCGCCACGCGGTGTAATGAAATCGGGCGACCCGTGGCACCGCTCACGGTCGTCAACTCGGCGGGCGCCGGTTCACGCAGGTTTTGGATCCGGCGCCCGCCCGGGCGTTCCACCGGAACTGGTTGAAACCCGAACCGGCGGCAGTCCATCCCCGCTACCGTAAGTTCCCGATCATCATCCCACTCCGGTTCGACGGCTTCGCGGGGCTCATCGACCAGGCCCTCCCAGTCGATTTCGTGAGCCGGCGTCGCGGCCGCGCCGGGAATCGGCAGTCGGCTTGCCTGTGAATAAGCGGCGCGCAGATGCGCGCTGTACGCGGCAACCTGTCCTTTCCCGTTGTAGACAAGGGCGAAATTGGCCCAATCGTGCCGACGAAGATAGTCGAACACACGCGAACTGCGGTGGCGGCAGAAGTCGAAGAATCCCAGCACATGCCAGCGCTCATCCGCTTGAAACGCCCGATACATCTCAGCCACGGAGGCGTACCCCAGCAACCGGTGGTTAGACCCCATGACCTGCGGCCCGCCCATGCTGATCGACTTCAGGGCCGCTTCTTCTCCTCCCAGGCTGGACGCCAGGCGCAGTGCTTGATACTGCAACTCGCTGATACGGGTCGCCGCCGCTGCGGCGCTTTCGTCGGGACGGCGTCCAGGGTGGAGTTCGCGAAACGGTTGACTCGGCGACGTGCGGAACTGATGCCCCCGAAAGGCGCGGCCGGGAACACCCCGACGACCACCGTGACGAAAGTAGAGGTCGTACTGGGCCGGATGGGCGCTTCCCCAGTAGCGGAAGAACACATGATTCTCAAAACGGATCAGCAGGCGACCCGGCACATGAGTTCGCCCCCCGGACTCGACATGCCAGACGGACAACACCGCCGGCGTGTCGACCCGCACCTGCCTTGCCACCGTCGACATCAGCCCGCCCAAGCGGTTGTAGGTCGCTGCCATACGGCGCCGGAGCGCCGGGCTGCCTGCCGGGAGCGTGATCGGTTGCACGGCCGCCAGCGTCGCCCTCCGCAAGCCGGGCACATCTTTGAAGTATGTCCCGGCGGCGGATGCACCCGGCGCTTCGGCTTCTAGAGAACTCGCGTCCCACTCTCCATCCAGCCCGGTCTCGCCTTCACGATCATCGGCTTCGCGGTCATCCGCCAATTCTCCCTCCCCGTCCAGGATCTCGCCAAAGAGATCACCGTCCAATTCGCCGTCTTCGGACTCAGGCCAATGCAGATTCTTCATGCGCCACCTCGTAAACCTTCCCCCCGTTTTCTGTGCATGATCTCGCTTCCGCAAGAGCGTTCGCCGCCCAGTCAATCACTTCAGGTGTGTGCCGCGCCGTGATTAACAACGACAGCAGAGTGCCACCTCGGCAGCGTGAACGGCGCAAGACCCCGCGCACGCCGCGCCGCAACAGTCCATCGTATACCCTCGTGCCGTCGACGCCGTCGGGGAGGGGAATGCTCTGCACCGGAAACAACCCACCGATGGGCGAGCAGCCAAGTCCCCGCAGACCGTCGCGGAAGTGGCGCACGTGGCCCAGCAGCCGCGTCCGTAGCTCGTCGCCGATGCGCGCATTGATGGCCAGCGCGTGATCGGCAGCGGCAATCGCGGCAGCCGATGGTGGGCTGCAGTGCACCTGCGTGTCGCTCTGCGTGACGAAGCGGCTCACCGTGTCCGCCCCTCCGCCGAGGATCGCCAACGGGACACCGAATCCCTTGGCCAACGAACTGATGCTGATCACTCGCGCCCGATCGAGCGCGTGATAGCGCAGTGACCCACCGCCACGGCATCCGTAGGGGAGCGACGCGCTGGGACCTTCGCCGAGAATCCCCATGGCTTGCGTGTCATCGATCACGAGCAGTCCTTCGAAATCAGCGACGATCTCATTCAGCCCCGGCAGCGGCGCGGTGCGGCCGCAGTCCGGGCAGATCCCGTCGGTGATCACCACCGGCCCGCGGCGCGGACCGCGGCGCTCCAGGTGACGACGCAGTTGCCGCGCATCGAAATGCCGAAACGTCCGCACGGACACTCCTCGTGCGGCAGCACGCTCGCATCCCCACCGGGCAATCGGATAGGCACCGGCATCGACGTAGATAGCAGTCGAGCCGGGATCGAGCTGGCCGCAGATGTCCCAGAAAAGATGGAGCGTCGACGGCGCCAGCGCGACGCGCGTGCAGCCGATCCATCGGGCCAACCGGCGGGCCGTGTCGCGTTCTTGCTCGCTGGTCCCCAAGGCGGCGGGTCTGCCGTTGGTCAACTGGGCCCACGGCGCCAGCGCGCTGTGCGGATGCCGCAGGCCCAGGTAAAGCGCAGAGGTAAAATCGATCATGGTCGCATCGTGCTCTCACTTCAGTGTTCCCAGATTCTGCTCCCATGACGGAAACGCCGTGATTCTATGCCGCTCGCCGCTGTTCGGCCAGGCGACGCTGCAACAGGACAGCCGGCATTGTGGCGTCCACCGGCGCGACAGTCAGGTCCACCCCCGTCGCGGCGCGGTAGGCGTGGATGTACCCCTGAATCTCCGACCGCCAGTAGACCGCCCAGTTGTGTGCCCGCTGGCGTTTAGTCTCGTTGTTCCAGTTGCCGAACCGAATCGACAAGAGGATCTGCTCGCCAAAGACCGCCAGGTCGCGGAAGTGCATGACCGAGACGTCGGACCACGCCTGCATCCGTTTCATGACGTCGACACGGTCCATCCACGGTTCGGGATACGCAATCGACGTCCGCCCGGCCAGGAACTCGCGGATTTCCGGACGCGCCATGATCCACTGCTGCATCAGCATCTCCTGGCGCGCGGTCCAGGGCAGATCGCCGTAGGCGTTGTGCGCCCCCTCGGATAGGAGCAAGTGTACTTCCTTCAGGGCGTTCAGCACGGGAAAGCCGTCGGCATTCACGGTCATGTCGTCGACCTGCGGATAGAACTGCGTCGTGCAGACATGGAGGAGATTGTGGAACGCCTCGATGAACTGCGAGCGGCTGTCGGCCGGACGGAGGGTGGGAACGGCCCGCCCTTGTAATGATACCCCATAGTGGTGATCATATTCATACGCGCGGCGGGCCAGTGTGAGCCGGTGCTGTTCGTCCTGAATATACCCCCACAGGATGTTGTTGAGCGGCCGCAGCGGATCGAGCTCGAAGTTGGCGAGCGGGTCGCGGCTTTGCGGGCCACGCCGGTTCTGAAACCTCAGGGCGATGGCGTTCAGGGTCTGCACCAGCATCCCCTCCTCCTGCCAGTACGACCAAATCAACTCCAGGAAGCAGGGACTCGACAGGCGGGTGCGGAGAACCCCATAGCAGCGGTCGGCAGCCTCCACGTCGTCCTTGATGGGGAGTTCTCCGAGCCGGCGGCGAATCATCGCCAGATACGGCAGCGTCTGAATGGGAGGGTCTGTCTTCTCTTCTGAATTCTGCAGATAGCTCTTCCAGAGTCCGTCCAGATTCGTGACGGAAGGATCGGTCCCATTCAGACGCTCGGCTTCCTCGACGGTGATGACGACGGGGTCGACCTTGCTCAGATAGACGTCACTGAGGACGGCGCACCGCGACATCATGAAAAGCTCGGTCCCAGCCTTCAGACGTCGATAGGCATCGATGTCGGCAAATGGCAGGCTGCGTCTATCGAGCACTTTCTTGTCGTCTGAGGAAAGACTGCCCGGCAATTTCGGATCCTTGACGCACATGATCGTCTTGATGAAGTCTTCATACTGTTCCCATTTGATCACGCGGTTGCGGATCACCACCCACAACGCCTGATCAGCGCTCTCTTGACCGCCGGCGGGGCGCAGACTGAATGCGACCGGCTTGTCCCGTCCCAAGCGTTCACCCGGATCGAAACGGATGTTCACTGGCTTGGCCAGGTGGACCTCGGTCGGCTGGGGCTTGGTTTGCTTCTTGCCCTTCTCAGGCATTGTGCCGTCTCCTTCCTCTCGGTGTCAGGTGGCCGTGGCCACCGTCCGACACCGTGATCCTGGGCGTTCCGTGCGCTCTTGGGCCAGAGCGCCCTTCATGGCCCAGCGCGTGAGCATTTGTGCGATCAGTGTACTCTCGATTTCCGGACTGATGTCGCCATCCCAGCGCGCCTGCCCAATGACCGCGAACGCCAGTGCCGGCGGCGCCGTCAGCAGGAGGTCCGGCGACGCACGCCAGGCACGGCCGAGCGCCCGCAGCCGGCCGGGCTGTCGTGAGGCGGCCGGCAGAAACTCCCGCAGTGATCGTCCACGCAGCGACGCCGGACGATGATCGACAAGCAGGGTGACGAAAGCCGGCATCGTCTCCAGCAAGGCGGCGAGAACCTCCTGCCGTTCCGGATCGAGGTCGTGCGGTGGATAGAATGATCGCCAGATGGCCGCGAGGCGATTCCATTGGGGATCCGGGTACAAGGCCTGGCCGAGAGCCGCGCTCAAAAGCACGCGGACCCATGAGGTCGGGTGCGGATCGCTCACGTTCAAGCGGAAGACGAACGCGCGCGGCAGACTGACGACCGCCATCAAACCGTGCGTGGCCGTGATGCCGAGCAGACCGACCGACCAGAAATCGGCGATGATCTCCGATATCCAGCGCTCCCAGAGCTGCCAGGCGAGGCGCTGAGATCCGCCGCCGACCTGCAGCCCGCGCAGGAGCGGACGGAGTGAGTTGACCAGACCCAGAAGCTCCGAGCCCTGATGCCCGACCTCGTGAACCAGCGAGCCGGCGATGCCGCTGCCGATCATGCGCTCGCGCGGCACCCGGATGACGGCGACCGGATTGTTGCCGCCCCCGGGCAACCGTGTGCGGACGCGGCGAATCGCCGCGCCCGCGCCCCGGTCTAGATAGCAGATGACCGGCGGCGCCGGATACGGCGCACCCGGCACGGCGAGCGCATCGGCCGCCAGCGCATCCAGTCCCGCCAGCCACACGCCGATTTCGCTCTCGCTCCTCTGCGTCAGCGCATCGGAAAAGATGTCGAACTGGGTCAGAACAGCGTTGAAGTGCAAGCGCAGGATGGTGTGGTGCCGCTGCAACGCGGCCGGCGAGATCCCCCGCGACGCGGCATCCGGCAACCAGTCGAGAAACCCGTTGATCTGCGTCTGCAACTGATGGATTCGCCGCGCCAACAGATCGTCGATGGCGCGCATCGCCTCCGGTGCGATTGCCGCGGCGGGGACCATCGACTCGTGCAAGACAAACGGCTGGACACGCTCCAGGCGCGTTCGCAACGCGCGCACTTCGCGGGCCAGGAATCCGGCGATCGTGGTCGAATCGGCCATCCGACATCTCAAACACCGTAGAGAACGATGCGGCGTCCGCGGCGGACCCAGCGCCCGCTGCGGAGGAAACCCGTTCCGACGGCGCGAGGTCGCGGTCGCAACAGACCGGGCGCATGCACATGCGCCGCCTGTGTCAACGCCAACTTGGCGGCAGAGATCGGCGGCACACCCGGCGCGGACTGCGCGGCATTCCGCGCGGCAGCCCCGGCCAAACGCACAAACCGGCGCGCGATCTCGTAGTTCGCATCCTCGTCGCTCATCCCCTCGAGTTCCAAACCGAAGGCCTTGCCTGCGGCACCGGCCAGCTTGCTGCCGAGCATCCCTCCCATCGGCCCGCCAAACATCGTTCCCACCGCGCCACCGGCAATCGGCAGGAGACGACGGGCCACGCCGCGCAGCGCCGGCGCCAGCGCCCGCAACGCCGGAGCGGCCACCATCTTGATGCCGCGGGCAACGCGCTTGAGGAGACTGCCGAGGAACTGATCGAGCTCGGCTTCGTCGCTGATGTTGAGCAGTTCGGCAGCGAGCGCCGTCTCGGTGATCTCATCGAAGGGGGACTCTGACGACGTATCCTCCATATCCCCCGTTTCCAGCCCTTCAAAGCCCGATTCGAAGTCAGATTCGAAGTCGGATTCGAAGTCGGATTCGGCGCTGTCGACTCCCTCCTGGTCCTCCTGATCGGTCTCCAGGTACTGTTGGGTGCGATCCAAATCGTGCATGGCCTGCTCCTTGTGATGGTTAAACACGATATTCATCGAGGCATCCCTTAAGCAGATCGCGTGCCAACGCAAACTCGTTGGCGCGCAACACGGCGGCGACGAGACCGGCGAAGAGGATTTCGTTCGGGACGTGCCGGGAAGAGCTTCCGGCGAATCGTGGTTCGCCGCCGGCAGCGCGGCTGTACTGGCCGCACTACACGCGGCCGTTGTTGCGGGACCGTAGTATTCTCGTCTCGCCTACGGTCGACACGGAGGGTTCTTGAGCCAAGATTCGCAATCGGGCAGTTTGGCAGTCCCGATCAGAGGGCGACAGATCAGGGACCAAACAGGGTTCCGTCCCGGAATCGGTGGTCAAGAAGATGCGAAAGCGGATTCGGGGAAGGGCTCACACGGGGAGCCATTACCATCAACCTGCGAATCTCTTCTGTCCCAAGGAGAGTTAGTGCAAAGCACACCCGAATAGGGCGCTCGCGCACCGCGCGAACGATCGCAGGGTTACAGCAGCGTGGCGGCCCACCAGCCTCGACTGCCCGCAAAAGACACGGTCAGCGGGGAGAAGACCCGCTGACCGATGCACTCCGATCTTTCGAGAATGTGCTCAACGCATGAACGTGCTGTCCACGGGCACAACCACCACTTTCTCCGGGAGGACTTTCAACGGATAGGCGGCGATGGTCTTGTCTTCTTCCAGTACTTCGGGCGGCTTCGGCATGGTATAGGTCATCGGACTCGGCGCATCGCTGATGAGCGCCTGCCTCAGCGCCTGAGCGTTCTTCGTGACTATGGCGATCGTCAGGTTCGCCGTCTGGAGGTGTTTCCGAACCGCACGATTGACATCTTCCAACGTCAACTCGTCGAACATCTTCTCGGCGGTTTGCAGATGGTCAGGGATGCCGTAGAAGGCATCGTCGAGCTTGTAGCCCAAACGCAGGTCAGTAGTCGGCGCGTAGTGCCGGACGTATTTCTTGAGGAATTTCCGCGTCAGGGTGAAATCCTCGGGTGACATCCCTTTGTCGATCAGTCGCTGCAGCTCCCGAATCGCCGCACGGAGCGCGAACTGCGCCCCGTCGTTCTGCACTGGGCGGATCCAGATCTCAAAGAACTGCTGGCGTCGCGGCGCGTTCGGCGGCGGGAACTGGTGCGCCCAGCCGTTGGGGTAGTACTCGATGTAGGAATAGTCGCCGTAATTCATGCCCCGCACCTCACGAATCACGTTGTAGAGATGGCTGCTGGAGTTGCGGTGCTCGCCCAGCCAGGAATTGGCGATCCACAGGGCGTAGAAGTCGCGATCGCCGCGCAGCACACTGATGGGAAAGCCGATGCTGATCGCGGTTGACTGGGTCTCCTTGTCGACGAGGACGGCTTCGATCCCCTCCGGCGGTCGGGGGGCGGGCTTCGCCACCGGCGCGGGTGCGCCGGCCGGCAGGGCATTCAGCTCGGACTTCAACCGGCCCACCAACGCCGAGTCATAGCCGCCGCCGATCCCGATGACCACATTCCCAGCCGTGTAGTGGGTGCGGTAGAAGCTCTTGACGTCGTCCAGGGTGATCGATCGCACGCTCGCCGGCAACCCATCCTCCGGGTGGCCGTACGGCGTGTTCGCGAAGATCGCGTCGTACAGCATCTCCTTGCCGAGAGCTTCATCGTTGGAATACCGCAGGGTCTTGTCGAGATAATTGAGCACGTTGGTCTGGTGGCGCTGGAAATCCTCCGCCGTGAACGCGGGCTGGAGAATCGCCTCCGAGAGGAGCTTGACGTAGGCGTTCAGATGATCCCGGTGCACTCGCCCGGAGATCACGGTCATTTCCTTATCGACGGAAGCTCCATACCCTGTCGCCATGGGGTATAGCTTCTCCAGAATCTTATCGTAGCTGTTCTGGAGGGTGCTGGCGTCGCTCACCATGGCCGCGGTGAGTGCGGCCAGTCCTTCCTTCCCCGCGGGATCATCCTGCGAGCCCACCTTGAACCAGATTTTGAATGAGACTGTCGGGTCAGAGGGAACAGGCAACTCGACGGTGCCGATCCCCCATGACAGTTGGCTCCAACTGAATACGCACGCACAGGCCACGAGGAGCCGCGCGATCATCGTCATTTTACTCCGCATGGCTACCGTCCCTTCACGAGGACCACTGTCCGCTTCTCTTTTGCGAGAAACGTCTTGGCCGCATCCATGATATCCTGAGTGGTGACCTGGTTCAACGTGGCGTAGAACCGGTCGACTACGTCCATATTGCCGCTGATTGCAAGTAGCGAGGTCAGACCCCCGGCCACGTTGCCCGGAGTATCGAGTCCCATGAGAAAACCGTACCGGACATTGCTCTTCAGATCCTTCAACCGGGCCTCGTCCACGCGGTTTGCCTGGTAGTACTCAATGGTCTGGTAGATCTCCTTCTCGATCGCTGCGACGTCGGCGGTGTCCTTGACCATCGTGTAGACAGTCACCAGACCGGGGTCGCGGCTCGGACCGAAGCTGGGGCTGAGGAACTGCACGCGCTGCTCTTCTATGACCAGCTTCTTGTAGATGTCGCTCGTCTCTCCGAAGGCCAGATCACCCAGGAGCAAGCACGCGGCCAGCGAGGTGTTGTCAGGATCGAAACCCAATGACTTGTAGGCCACGGCCATGATCGGCAGGGTCCGTCCCTGAAAGTCAGCGTCCGCGCGTCGCGCGGCCGTCTGCTCCGGCTCTTTGGGAACCTGGGGCGGTACGTATCCTTTCTGCCAGTCGCTGTAGTATTTCCTCACGAGCGCCAGCGTCGGCTCGGGCTTGATATCGCCGACGATCAACAGCACGACATTCTCAGGCCGGTAGTAACGATTGAAAAACGACTTGCTGTACTCATACATCGTCGGCATGGCCTCGACGTCCCGCCCGAAACCGATGGTCGTGTGCTTGTAGGTATGCTGATCAAAGGCCGTGTTCAGCAGGTTTTCGTGGAGCACGAATCCCGGACTGGAGAGACTCTTGAGGTACTCGCCGTGGACGGCGCCGGCCTCCGTCTTGAAGGCATCCTCCGCATACGACAGATTCCGGAACCGGTCGCTCTCCAGCTCCATCACCTTCTCCAGGTCGTCGGTAGCGATCTTCAAATGGTAGCAGGTGATATCACTCGATGTGAACGCGTTCGCGTCGGCGCCCATCTCGGTCATGAGCTTGTCGTAGACGGGACCCGGGTAGCTCTTCGTGCCGCGGAACATCATGTGCTCGAAGAAATGCGCGAATCCCGAATGACCCGGCTCATACTCGTCGCGGCTTCCCGTCCGCACGACGCTGTAGTAGGCCACGATCCCCGGACTCTCCATGGGAATGAGAATGACGGTCAGGCCATTCTCCAGGACCGTTTGATGGTACGTGTACGGAAAGATCTTCTCTGTGGCTGCGCCTGCCGCTACACCGATGCCGAGATACAACGCGATCAGGGCAAATGCCACCCACCGTTGTTTCATCCGGACCTCCTCCTGAGTTAGCATGCCGCGGAATGTACGGCAGCGCCTGCTGGAACGCAAACGGCGCATCAGACTCAACTGCGATCGTTGACAAATCGATTGCCGCCGCACGCGCGACGGCGCTTCAGAGCGGTGGGCCCAGCAAGGGCTCCGGTGGCGGGCGGTCGATTCAAGAGTGCCGGAGGGCGTATCTCATTGGGAGAGAAGAGGTGCGAAGGCTGTTGGAAATGGCGCCCCGAGTGAGACGGTCGTCAGACTCGCTTCCGCATCTTCTTGACCACCGATTCCGGAAAGGAACCCGGCTTGGCAGCCACGGCCCGGTTCCACTTCCACTTCAAGGCGGACAAGCCGAGCGACGATGGAGTCCGAGAGGATCACTACGCCTAGACCTGACCGTGCGAAGGCCCACGTTGACATGGTGATGGACGGCACTCATCCCCCTGAGGGGGCATGCGATTCCGCCGCCTTCAGGACATAGATCACCCACGGTGCAATTCGCGTCTCATTAACCCAGCGATATGGCTCGTTCTCTCGTGCCAACGGCCGATACGTCTCGACCACCTCCAACCCGGCCCTCACGAAAATCCCGCGATAATCCTCATCGGAGCACACGATGTCCTCAACCGGTCGTCCGTCCTCCGTATCGGTAATGATGATTCGCACGCGGTCTCCGCTCTTGGCATCGTGGTTCTCCGGAAAGTCCTTCGTTGAAAACGACGCCCACTCGTGGGTGTAGATCTCCGGTGCCGAGACGAGGTTCACAATCCGTCCGGTGTCGCTGAGGAGCCGGCGGATTCGACTGAACAGCGCGACCTTCCTGTCCATGGTCGGCACGTTATCGAATGTGAACACGCTCAGGACGAGATCGTGGGCATTCTCTCCCATCTGACAAAGGCCGTCCTCGTCAATCTGGCGATAGTCCCCCTGAGGATCCTGCTCTCTGGCCTTCTTGATCATCTCCGCCGCGATATCGATTCCGGTGGCATCGAAGCCCAGTCTCTTGAGGAATCGCGTGGAGCGTCCCGTGCCGCACCCGAAATCGATCGCGCGCCTTCCCTGTACGTGTGCAAAGATGATCTCGGGCAGGTCCCGATAGGCCAGATAGTACGTGCCGGGGAACTCAAGTTTCGCGTAGGTTTCAGCGCGCTGGGCGTCGTCATACACGTTCGGAATATCCATCACTGCCTCCCCGTGCGGAGCTCCTTCTAGACTTCCGACCTCCGGGCCTATTATCCGGCCTGTTCGAGGCGGTACGCCCGTGAGTCCGCCGCCTCCCACCGCTCGGCGACAGTCTGCTCCGCGTGAGCCGCTTCAGCCTCACCCTGATTCCCGGTCCCGTCGGGCGCCGACAGAGCCTCTGGGTTGTAGGGAATCGGTGTCCGCTACGGTGACGGTTTCATCACGACTCCGAAGTTGTCTCTACCATTAAGAACAACACGCAGTGGGCTGCCGAGTGCAACATGTCGGAGATGCTCGGTTTCCGTTTCGGCCGGCTGGAGGTCGAGCCAAGCGAAATCCAGATGATCCCCCTCCTTCCCGTGGAGGTTCACCGTAAGGTACCCGATTCCGAATGAGACGATGTTCTGAAAGAAGTGCGAGCCCTGCGAAGGGTCAACCGGCATATCCTCGAAACCGGTTTCGATGATGCATCGTACGGCGGAGATCTGCGCCCATTTCACCGGAACTCCCAGCCAGGAATCGGTGCTCCCCCACCGCCCGGGGCCGATCAAGAGGTATGGCCGCTTCTGCTGCTTGAGCATCGAGTTGAAGACACCGATCTCCTCGGCGATCTTCGGGGTCCTGGCACGGTCGAAGTTGCCCCTGCGCACATAGATCAAATCACGGATTCCTCCGATCAAGCCATTTCCCAGTGCCCGATGGGACACGCACACGGTACTCTGCACATCAACGTGTTCGATCTCGATTTCCTGAAGCTCGGAGCCGAGAACGAGAGGGCGAATCTGCAAGAAGGCGAATTCGTGAGCCTTCCCAGGGCCGTCGGAGAGATTGGCGGCAAACTCGATTTCCACTGAGGATGAGGCCGCCGCCGCTCCGGCTTTCAACAGAAGAGCCGTTATCTCGGCCAGCGGGAAGATCTTGCCTTTGAGTACACCGGCCATGGTTACCAGACGGATACCGGCCCGGGAAGTCCCATCGTACACAGCGTCGTTGTCCGGAGAGTACACCGATCCCACCGGGCCTAGAGTCCCATGTTGTTCGGCCAGTTCCAGATCCAGAGCAACCAAGTCACGCGGAGCTTGCTGTACCAAGCCCGATGCGGGTGTTGAGCGGGAAAGGTCCAGGGCCAGAAAGCTCTTCTGGGAGTTCTCCACGTATTCATCCGGCGTGAAGGATTGAATCGGCTTGTCAGGATAGACAGGGCAGAACCGTACGCAGCGCCCCCCCTCGACGACGGTCTTGCCCATCCCCAACGCTACGGACACCACGCCATCCTCCGGCGCCATTTCCGGCACGGGGTAGAAGTTCAGGGACCGCCCCACTCCCGCGAAATTGGGATAATGATAGGAACCATGGCGTTTCCCGACCAATTCCTGGACGATGACCGCCATCTTCTCTTCCTCCAGCCGGTTGGGAAGGGACTCCATGTAGGCCTTGGGATCCGCGTGGTATGTGGAGGCATACACCATCTTGATGGCGTTGCACAACTCCTCGAGCCGGACCTCCGGATCATCATGGTTGTTGGGGATCATATAGGTCTTGTATATGCCGGCGAATGGTTGATAAGAGGCATCCTCCAGGAGACTCGAAGAACGCACGGCCAGAGGATAGCGAGCCCACTGCAGGAAATTCCACAGGCTCTCCAACACATCGGCAGGAAACTCCGCCTTCAGGAAGGCGTCGGTGATCTTCTCGTCGCTGCTTTCCTTGAGTGCGTATGATGAGAGGCCCGAGGACTCCATGAACCGATCGAACACTCCCGTGGCCAGAACCGCGGTGGCGGGAACGAAGATGCGAACTCCGGGGAAACGATGCTCCAACCGATACATGTTGATCAGTGAGTTGATGAACGCCAGACCACGTCCCTTCCCACCAAGCGAGCCTTCGCCGATCCTCACGAATTCCGAGCCGCCCTCGAAGGTGCGGCTGGAGTACTCCGCGACGACTCCGGACAGGGAGCGCTGTCGGGATGCTCTCAGTGCGGAAATCAACTGCTGGCGGAGGCCGCCCTGGTTCGGAACGGCCCGGCGAATGATACTGCGAACTTCTTCTGCGAGTTCGAATTCGGCACGCGCCATAAACCACGCGTAGAAGTCATTTCGCGACACATTGTGCAGTATGCATTCCTCCGGCACCGCCTGTACGGCCCACTCCAACGTACGCAGGTCCGGGGCCCTGCTGATGACTGTCCCGTCCGGGCGCTGGAAAACGAAATCACCGAAACCCAGATGCTGTTGGATGAATCCTCTCACTTCACCGAGGAGCGTTGGCGAATTCTTGTCGATGAACTCCAAACCGAGAGAAGCGGCCAAGGGAGCGTTCTGCGAATCGGATTGCATCAACAGCGGAAGATCGGGCACCCGTTCTCTCAGCAATCGGGCGACATGGAAGCCGGCAGAGGAATCGATCCGACCCCCCCTGGGGAATGCCGCATCGAGGATGACTCCCAACAGATTGTCCTGATACCGCTCACACAGGCGCATGCTCTCCTCATAGGTTCTGGCCAGAAGAACCTTTGGTCGCGCCCGCATCCGCATGATCCGCTGCGCCCGGTTCACGCTTTCGGCGATGAGCGCGTGAGTCTGGCGGAGAATCTCCGTGTACAGCATCGGGAGAAAAGAAGAATAGAATTGGATGGAATCTTCGATGAGTATGATGCATCGGACTCCGGCAGCCTGCGTGTCGTGCTCCGCATTGTACCGATCCTCAACGCATTTTATGATCGCGAGAAAGAGCCTCACGTCCCCCGACCACACGAACACGGTGTCGATCTCCTTCAGGTCTTCCAGGCGGGGAAGCAGGCTGAGCTCCCGGGCGCTGCAGGCGAGCAGAACAATGGGCAGCGTGGGATTGATCACGTGAACGGCCTCTCCGAACTCCCGGACGTTCATGCCCCCGACCCTCGCCATGGAAATAACCAAGTCGAACGGCTCCGACCGGAGTTTCTCCAGGGCCTCCTCGGCAGTGGAGACACGCTCAACGGACGGAGTAGATCGGAGATCGAGATCCAGGTACTCCGAGAAGAGCATCTCCGAGAGTCTCCCATCCTCGATGATGGTGTAGCAGTCATACGGGCTGCTCACCAAGAGGAGATTGCTCACCCGTCTCGGCATCAAGGCACCGTAGGGAACCTCCGTGTGATTCGGGGCCCCCAGGATCTCTTTGAGGGTGTGGTCTTGCACAGATTCCTCGTGGTCGCGATCCTGCCGGTGAACCGCGTCCAGCTATGGTATCACTTCTGAGATGCGTCCCGCCATCGCGGAAACAAGACCGTCGGCTTGGAGTCCCAGCGGCCGTGGTCCACGGTCTCGGTCGCCAGTGACGCGTAACGCTAAGCGCTGTAAAAGGATGACCGGTCAACATACGCCCGCTTGCGGGAATGGGTTTCGTTCGCGCAGATTGGCGCGCAGAGAACTCCCCGGCAAAGCAGCGCTTCCTCGCGACTCGGGCGGGAATGTACCAACACGCCAATCGCATTATCCATGTCCCCGCTCTTCAAATCCTTTGGTAGTCAACTGGTTCGGAGTGCTGGCCGGCTGGAGCGCTGTTCTGACACCTACAGCCAAAGCTGTCAAATTGAACGAAGGGCAGGCAATCCGCCTTGACTTGAGACCTAGACCGGTACATCTTGCACCACAATGTGGGCAGAAAGGTATCACATAGCATCGCCTTCGGCAAGAACCCCGAGAATGGCCGTAATACCTTTGGCTGCAATGCGTTGACGCGCGTCCGCGGAACCCTGCACGAGTCTCATAGATGATCTGCCGACCCCGGAACCAGATGCGCTTCTCAGTTCGCTCGCTCACTTGTGAACCATCAATGTACCGCTTCTCCGGAAGCAAGAATCACGATCCAAGGAGGTTAGAATGTCCGCACTTAATGCCAAGGAGTACGCCGACAAGTTCATGCAGCAACTGATGGCGACGCACCCTGGCCAACCTGAATTCCACCAAGCCGTCCGTGAGGTCGCCGAGTCTCTCGCGCCCTGTCTGTCACGGCACCCTGAGTACATCCAGGCGGGGATCTTTGAGCGCATGTCGGAGCCGGATCGGATCTACATGTTCCGCGTGACTTGGCAGGACGACAAAGGTGGAGTCCATGTCAACCGCGGGTATCGCGTGGAGTTCAACAACGCCATCGGTCCCTACAAGGGCGGGTTGCGTTTTCACCCCACCGTGAACCTCAGCAAGCTGAAATTCCTCGGCTTTGAGCAGGTCCTCAAGAACAGTCTGACGACCCTGCCCATGGGCGGGGGCAAAGGCGGCAGCGATTTCGATCCCAAGGGGAAGTCCGATTACGAGGTGATGCGGTTCTGCCAGGGCTTCATGAACGAGCTATACCGTCACATCGGGGCCGACATCGATGTCCCCGCCGGTGACATCGGCGTGGGCGGCCGGGAGATCGGGTACCTGTTCGGCCAGTTTAAGAAGCTCACCCATTCGTTTGAAGGCGTCTTCACCGGCAAGGGCCTCAACTGGGGCGGCTCGCTGATTCGTCCCGAGGCCACCGGCTATGGGTGCGTCTACTTCGCTGAGGAGATGCTGAAGACCCGCGGGCAGTCCTTCCGGGGGAAGACGGTGACGGTCTCCGGCTCCGGCAACGTGGCGCAGTATGCCATCGAGAAGGTCAACCAGCTCGGCGGGAAGGTCGTGACCATCTCCGACTCCAACGGAACTGTCTATGACAAAGACGGCGTCACCGGCGAGAAGTGGGACTATCTCATGGAGTTGAAGAACGTCAAGCGAGGGCGCATCAAAGAGTACGCGGACAAGTTCCGCTGCGAGCACCATGACGGCAAGCGCCCGTGGTTCGTGAAATGCGACGTCGCTCTGCCCTGCGCCACCGAGAACGAGGTCGATGGCGAAGACGCCAAGATGCTCGTGAAGAACGGCTGCACCTGTGTCTCCGAGGGGGCCAACATGCCGACAACTCCGGAGGGCATCGAGGTGTTTCTCCAGAACAAGGTCCTCTATGGCCTGGGGAAAGCAGCGAACGCGGGAGGCGTGGCGACCTCGGGTTTGGAGATGTCCCAGAACAGCATGCGCCTGTCATGGACCCGCGAAGAGGTGGACAACCGGCTGCACGGCATCATGAAGTCCATTCACCAGGCCTGCCGGGCCACGGCCACCGAGTATGGCCAGCCTGACAACTACATGCTCGGCGCCAACATCGCCGGTTTCATCAAGGTGGCCAACGCCATGATGGACCAGGGGCTCGTTTAAGCGCCGATCTCAGCCGCCGCCGGCTTCAGGGGGAGTCGCCCGACTCCCCCTGCTCCGGGAAGAGACCTCTGGCTTTTTGCCGGTGGACGCATAATTCTTAAGAAGTGCGGCATGTGATGAAGGGTCTTGCTGAAACGACGTCCAAGGGAATGTAGATCGCTTCTGCTCGTGCGGCATCCAGTCAGACCCAGAAGCTCCGGACGCAAGAAGGGTTGATGGAATGGGAATTCGAAGCCTGAGAGGCAATGTGCCTCTTGGATTTCGGGAGTTGCTTCATGAGCTGCTCTCTCATGCAGATCGGAAGTACTCCAGAACAGAGGTTCTCCGCCGAATCTGCTCGTCCCTGCTCCGCTTCTCGGGTTGCGATCTCGTGAGCATACGCCTCGATGAGAACGGCAAGACAACCCGCTGCCGGGCCCCCTTCGGCGAGGGCGGATCGGAACGGATCGAATTTCACGTTCCGCATGATGCCTTACGAGATCCTGAAGTGAGCGGGGCGGAATCCGATCCGATTCCTGAGCCGATTCTCCAGGCCATCCTGACGGGCAGTCTCGCAGCGCCCACGCAGTCCTTCACCAGAGGCCGGAGTTTCTGGACCGGGGATACCGCTCGCCCCATCCTCCTACGGGAGCGGGATGAAGGGGATGTTGCGAGCCGAACCGTGGTCATCGGCGGTGAGTTTCTTTCACTTGCCCTCATCCTGATCCCGGTGAGCGACCAGACGCGCGGGGTGTTCTTCCTCGCCAGCCGACGGAGCGATTTCTTCTCCAAGGACGATATCCAGGTGTATGAAGCCGTCGCCGAGACGCTGGGTGTCGCCCTGGCCCATCAAGGAACACAGTGGGCCTTGCGGGAGAGAGTCAAGGAACTCACGTGCCTCTATGGCATTGCCGGAGTGGCCGCCCGCCCGGGAATCCACCTCGATGAATTCCTCCGAGAGATCGTAGAGCTTCTCCCGCCCGGATGGCAGTACCCGGAGATGACGTCAGCCCGGATAGTGCTGGACCAGCGGCGTTTCCTGACGGAGGGGTTCCGTGACAGCCCATACAGGCAGTCAGCGGAGATCCTGGCCAGTGACGAGCCCCGCGGGGTTGTTGAGGTCTTCTATTCCGAGTCGATGCCCGAGACCGATGAAGGCCCGTTCCTGAAAGAAGAACGAAACCTGATCAATGCCGTGGCCGAGACCATCGGCAGACAGGTGGCTCACCACGAGGCACAGTGGGCCCTGCGGGAAAGAGTCAAGGAACTCACGTGCCTCTATGGTATTGCCCAAGTGGCCAGCCGCCCGGGAATCCATCTCGATCAATTCCTCAGAGAGATCGTGGAGCTTCTCCCGCCCGGATGGCAATATCCCGAGATCACACAATCCCGCATTGCCCTGGATGGGCGATCCTTCTCCACTGCTCTCTTTCTGGAGAGTCCCTACCGGCAGAGTGCGGACGTTGTGGTCGATGGCATCACACGGGGAGTCGTGGAGGTACTCTATACCAAGAGAATGCCCGATATCGAAGAGGGCCCGTTCCTAGGAGAGGAGCGGACCCTGATCAACGAAATCGCGCGGCAGGTGGGGTTAGTCGTCGAGCATTGGGAGACGGAGCAGGACACGGCCCGGCTTCAAGAGCAACTCCGGCATGCCGAACGCCTGGCAACCATCGGGCAGCTCTCGGCGGGCGTGGCTCACGAATTGAACGAACCCTTGGCCGCCGTCCTGGGCTTTGCCCAACTCGTCAAGGAGTCTCCCGGCCTCTCCACTCCGGCGCGCCGAGATGCCGACAAGATCACAAATGCGGCGCTCCATGCCCGGGAGGTCATCCGCAAGCTCATGAGCTTCACAAGACAGATGCCGGCACAGAAAGTCAGATGCGATCTCAGCCACCTTGTCAAAGACGGCCTATACTTCCTAGAATCCCGGTGCGCGAAGGAAGGTATCGTCATGGTCCGCCGATTGGAGGATGGGCTCCCAGAGATTCTGGCCGACCGTTCTCAACTCTATCAGGCACTGGTGAATCTGGTTGTGAATGCGATTCAGGCAATGCCCCAGGGAGGGGAGTTGACGATCAGCACTCGGTCCGACGCCGAAAACGTCTGCCTGACCGTAGAGGATACTGGAATCGGCATGAGTCCAGACGTGCAGAAGCAGCTATTCATGCCTTTCTTCACAACGAAGGACGTGGGCCAGGGAACGGGCCTGGGGCTGTCAGTGGTCCACGGTATTGTGATGGCGCACGGTGGAAACATACACGTGAAAAGTGAGGTTGGGAAGGGATCCTCCTTCGAGGTCCGCATTCCCATTGACGGCCCCTCGAACCCCGCCGAGGGACGGTGACATGTCGGCCGACAACTCCAAAGAATGCCTGCTGGTTGTGGATGACTCTCCCGACACACGGGAGCTTCTCCAAAGGAATCTGTCTTCCCAAGGGTATGAGGCGCTCACGGCCGCGGACGTAGCCGAGGCTCTAAGAATCCTGGGCCTGAGGCATGTCGACTTGGTCGTCACTGATCTCAAGATGCCAGGAGCGTCCGGGCTGGACCTGGTGCGACACATCAGAGAAAACCTGAGGGAAACCGAAGTCATGATGATCACCGGCTACCCCAGCGTGGAGGGCGCGGTGACAGCAATGAAATCGGGGGCCGGGGAGTATCTTTCCAAACCATTCACCAAAGAAGAGCTCCTCGGCGCGGTTGGCCGTGTGATGGAGAAGCTCCGCCTGCGAAGAGCGGGTCAGCTCTCGCCCGACAGGCACATTTCGCATCCTCCCGGCATGGTGGGAGGATCGGAAGCCATGCACGGGGTCTACAAGGCCATATCCAGGGCCGCTTCCGCAGTGACCCCCGTTCTCATCACCGGGGAACACGGCACCGGAAAAGGGCTCGTCGCAAGAGCTGTCCACCACGCAAGCTCACGAGCCGACGCCCCCTTTGCCACCCTCGATTGCGCCGGCCACCCCGCGGCGGTGCTCGAAAGACAGCTCTTCGGGTACACGGCCGAATCCCCTCCGGGCAAGATGGAATCGCCGGCGGGGTTCTTTCGGTTAGTCGAAGGGGGGACTCTGTATCTCAAGAGCATCGCAACGCTATCCGGTATCGTTCAAGCTGAACTCCTCCGCGTGCTGGAGGACAAGAGGTCCCAACGGATTGGATCGACAGACACTCGCCCTGCGGGCTGCCGCTTGATCGCTGATTCCGACAGGGACTTGCCGGCGCTTGTCGACGCGGGCGTATTCCGGGAGGATCTCCTCATGCGCCTCAGCATGAACGTGATTGCGGTTCCCGCCCTGAGAGAACGGGGCAATGACGTGCTGCTTCTGGCCCGTCACTTTCTGGATGGGCTTTCGAAGGAGACGGGCAAGCCGGTCCCGCGTCTCTCCGATCATGTGATGGAGATCATGAAGCACTATTCGTGGCCGGGCAACATCGGAGAATTGCAGAACGTCATCTATCGACTGCTGCGCATGACGGACACGGATGTCATCGACGTCCCGGATCTTCCCTCTCATATGCGGTTCTCGCTTGCCGATGCTTCGCTCCTCAGCCGCTCCTTGGCCCAAGTGGAGGCCGAACATATCCGAAACGTCATGGCCAGCGTTGGTGGGAACAAGACGCGTGCGGCGGAGATTCTGGGCATAAATCGCAAGACCTTGAGGGAGAAGCTGGCGCAAGCGGCACGACTGAAGCCCAGCACCTGAGTTACATCATGCCCTTGTCGTCGGGCGCTGGTTCCGGAAACTCCCGACGCTGCGTTCGCGGCATCCCGCAAGCAAGTCGACACGCGCTTTGCGAGAAGAGCCGTCGACGTGTTCTGTAGATCCCATGCAGGGAAGCGGATCCATCAACGGTCGTATGCAAATGAACACGGAGAGGATCCGGCAATTCAGAGAAGTGACAGTCCACGGGCCGGGCGCTCTGGGGGGAAAGGGCGCAGGCCTGGTCACGATCAATGAATGCGACCTGCCGGGAACCAGCAAGCTGCCCACCCACATCCTCGCTACCGGCTTCTACGACCGATACGTGGAGCGTGGTCGCGCCTTCGGCGGCGAGGAACTCGCGAGTTTGGCCTCCATCCTCGAGGTGATGGGAGACGCGCCGATTGGAGTCCGATCGTCCGCCACGAACGAGTCGGGAATGCCAAACCGCAACTCCTGGGCGATCCATGCCGGAGAGAATATCTCCTTCATGCTTCCCAACAACCATCCTGATTCCTCCGCTCGCTTCAGCCAACTGAAGATGGCCGTCGGGCACATCTACGATCATTTCCTCGCGAGACCGGCTGGCGGTGAGCAAGAGACGATGGGCATCGTCATCAATCCGATCCCAGGCATCTTCGATGACACACTCGCGGGACCTGTCTACTACCCCTACATCTCCGGAGTAGCGAATTCCTTTTTTCCGCACGCGCTGAAAACACAGGATGCCAGGGAAGGCTTCGCCAGAATCGCCTTTGGGCACGGATACGCCACTGTCCTGGACGATTTTCCCGTCATCTCCATGGCCACGATCTGCAACCCGATCCCTCTCCGACTCATGCAGATGGGCAGCGGCCAGCAGTATTTCTATGCTCTGGATATGACCAAGAACCGGCAGCTCCAGGGCGAGGAATTGGAGACCATGACGAAGCTGCACGTCCGATTCGCGAACTTCCATAAGATCAAATTGCTCGGACTCAAGGGCCAGATCATCACGATTGAGGAATTGATCCAGAACAATCATTTCGGCTTCAAGACGGGTCTGGCAAAGGTGATGGAGACCATCTCGGCCAAGATCGCCTCGCACTTCCAGATCGAGTTTGTCTTCAACATTGATTTCAAGAAAACACCGTACGAAGACGGCGTATTTCATGTCGTTCAATTGACGCTGCTTCCGGAAATAACCTACGAGGCCCTGGAGATCCCCGGCCAGGCTGAACACACGTATCTGTCCATCGCGAACCTCCAGGGACATGGCATCAGAAGAGGCGTCAAGTATGCCCTGGTGGTCTCCCCGTTCCTCTATTCGCCGGACCAGCACGACGTCGTGCGCGAGGGAATCGCCGCGTTCAATCGGACAATGCGCGAGCGCCGGGAGGATTACCTGATGATCGTTCCCGGCAGGCTGGGGAGCAAGAACCGGGAGTGGGGTATCGGCGTCGACTATCAGGACGTGGATCAGGCCGTGGCCATATTCGAGTACGGCGTGGATATTGCCGGGCGGGCGGAACCGTTGCCAGAGGAAAGCAGCCTGACCGGCGGCATCTACGGCAGTCATTTCCTGTATATGATTCTGGGCGGTTACAGTGAGGACCAAAAGAGAATGCAGACAAGGATGTATGGCACCCAGGGCACGCACTTCCTGACCAATATCATGAGCAACAACACGTTCTATGGATTCATCTCGCCCACACAGGACAAGTTGGATCCTTGGTTCTTCTGCCCCCCGGATCAGAATGCACCCCTTTATGTGCTGCCCTTTCCGAAACCCGCCGCCATCTACGCCGACTCTCTCAGCCAGCGCTGCGTGGTCGTATCCGAGAAAGAGTGAATCCTCGTGAAAGGGAGAGCGCATCCGGACCGGTATCCCCAAAGGGAGTTCCCATTCATCCCGCGCATCATCAATCCCATCAAGATCAGGGATGTGATCCTCTTCTCCGCTGACGAGGCGATTCGCAAGTCGCAACGGATCATTCAAGCCGACATGCCCTGGGTCAACGTCCAGGTTCATTCGAATCCCTTGACGGTGTCGGCCATTCATTCTGATGGCGCGGGAGTTCTGATCCTTGACGATGTGGCGATGAACCTGGTGGATATCGAGAAGATACGCCGCAACAATAATGACGTGGTCATCGCGCTGCTTTCCTTTGTCAGACTCATTCAGTGCTCCCCGCCCCAGATCGCCCGCCGGGAGTTTCCCTATACCGGCGACGCGGACCTGGTCTTTGCCGCAAACAGAGGTGAGTTCGCACCCGACAAGATCATCACGGCCGTCGTGAGATCGGCGGAGGATCACCTGAACATCGAGAAGCGCTCGGAGGTGCGCCGTTTCATTCTTCTCATCGTGGACGATGAACCGAACTGGCCGTCGCAGTTTCTCCCGATCCTCTACAAGATCATCGGGCAGCGCGCCGATGTGAAGATCACCCGGACTTATGAAGAAGCGCTCAAGTTCATGTTTGGCGTTGAAGATGAAACGGAGATCAGTGAGGACTACCGCGACTTCGGTTACGGCGACCAGGTCGTCTGCCTGATTACAGACATCCTCTTTCCCCAAGGTGACAAGATAACTGCCGACGCCGGGAGGAGTCTGATCGGGCTCGTCAACAGATTCTACATCCGCATTCCGATCATCATTGCTTCGCAGGCCAAGGACCTCCCAGCGCTTGCGGACAAGGGATTCGTTCTGGCGAAGGGTGATCCGGGGAGCCTGGAAACCCTCGGAAGCTACATCCGCGATCGCACCGGGATCGGGGACTTCGTGATCTATGACGAAAGCGGCGAGGAAGTCCATCGGGCCAAGGACGTTCGCGGAATGTACGCGTTGCTGTCGAAGGCGGACGGGAAAAGTCCGGAAGCAGATCGGCTGCGCTCGCTTCTGGAGATATATGGTGAGAGGGACAAGTTCTCCACGTGGCTGTATATGCATGGCTTCCGAGCCCTCGGAGACACATTGCGGCCCCAGAAGCTCAAAGGCGAGCGAATGATCGCTGTCCTGAGAAGATCGCTGCGAAGCGCGATGCTGAAGATGCAATACACGCCCCTCGTTGTGGATGGCATCAAGGTGTTCAATCTGCAGGACCTCCGGACAGTGTTGCAGTCCGTTCCCGCTGAGCAACTCGAGCACTTGTCGCATAACGACATCATCTCCTCATGGCTGGATCAAAAGGGGTACTCTGAACTCGCGGACGCGCTTCGCCCGATCCATGGAACAGGATCTGAGCTGAGAGCAGCAATCCGCGGGGCCGTGGAAGAGTGGATGAATACCTACGGGGAAAGGAGCAGGAGCTCTTCGGGGTCGGGTGAACTCTGATGAGAAGGGGGACGCGATGACAAGATGTCTCTTCGTCTCCGATCTGCATGGACATGGCGCCTGGTACGAGAGGCTCCTCGAGTTGATTGCTGCCGAGAGACCCGACGCTGTGTTCATTGGCGGGGATTTCCTGCCCAAAGGAGCGTCGGCAGAGGCGCTCGCACCGTCGGATTTCGTCCGCGGGTTCTTGCCCCGTGAACTTGCACTGTCGCGGGAACGCATGTCGGCGCAGTTCCCCCGGATATTTCTCATCATGGGAAACGATGACGAGCGGGCGCACGAGCCGGCAGTACAGGAAATGGAACGTAGGGGACTCTTAGAATACGTGCACAATCGGAGAGTGGCGATAAGATCGTTTTCGGTATACGGCTATGCGTTTGTCCCACCCACGCCATTCTCTCTCAAGGACTGGGAGCGGTACGATCTCTCCCGTTACGTCGATCCCGGCAGCATCTCCCCGGAGGAAGGCAGATACTCTGTCCCGGTCGACGAACGGGAGCGGAAGTACTCCACAATCGAAGCGGATCTGGACCGGCTGGCCGGGGATTCCGCTCTGGATCAGGCGGTGTTCCTGTGCCATGCGCCACCCTATGACACGCACCTTGATCGGGCGGCTCTCGATGGAGTCATGGTCGACGGTGTGCCGCTGGACGTTCATGTGGGAAGTATCGCCATGCGGCGCTTCATCGAAAGGCGGCAGCCATTGCTGACGCTTCACGGCCATATTCATGAGTCCGCGAGGCTGTCTCAGGCCTGGAGGGACCGGATTGGCCGGACGCACCTCTTCTCCGCTGCCCATGACGGGCCGGAGCTGGCCATCATTCGCTTCGATCTGGAGAATCTTGAAGACGCTGTTCGGGCTCTGATTTGATGGAAGAAGCAGCATTCTTCAGGGTCAGGGGGTGGGCGGGATCTGTGGCAGAGCCGATCTTGACTGCATGGCTCGTCTTCATGGCGATGTCCTCATCAGTTACGATGTGGACGTCCAGCAGCCCCCCGGTCCTTTGTCCTGTTCTCAGGAAATTCCACTCATCAAGGCATAAGCTCCATCCCTCAAGCCACAACACAAGGTCGTCCCGCTGTCTCTGATTGCCACGAAAGTGAATGAGCAGATCGATGTCACTGGACGGGCCGGCGGTTCCCCGTTTTGTGCTCCCGACAACATACATGGCTGCCACGCCGAATCGTGCCGGGTCGAGCTGCGCGGCGATCCGCTCCGCCATCCGGAGCCGCCAGATCCAGAAGTCCGTGGCCCCATCCTGTCTGTGCTCTTCAATCCGCATGCCGGTGACTCAGTCTAAGGGAACGTTGAAGAGGCCGCGAGGCTGTGTTCAAGTCGATGGCTTGGTGGGCGAAGCCCACCCTACTTCTTTCGACCTCTTCGCCTTAGTAGGGTGGGCTCTGCCCACCGGCAATGCGGCGCGGCAGAACCCAGGGGCTTTCCAACAGGCCCCTAAGGATGGGGCGGCGGAATCGCCGTCTGTCTTACCGCTCATCATGGATCTGCCATCCGCCGTTGCCGACCAACCGAGAACCCTGCTTCACTCCTTGAATATCACACCGCGATTCGTACGGCCATCTACCTTTATCCCGAGCGGTGAGGGAAGCCTAACATGCCTGGTGAATTCCGTCTCACGGACAGCCCGTTGCCTATCGAGCCATTCCCAGTCAATTCGGAATTGTCCACTGTGACTGACAGAGAAATACAGCACTTTGGAACTCGTGATGTTGTGGAAGAAATGAGATCCCTGACTGAGGATGAAATCGACGCTGGGCAACGTCGCCTCGACGATGACCCTGGCGCCTGATATTTGTCCGAAGTTCACGGGAATGCCGGCGGCAGGATCGGAGCTTCCCCATCGTCCAAAGCCAATGAGGACGTAGGGGCATTCCTCGGTCAGAAGCCTCCGGTTGATCGCCTCAAGCTGCAGTCCGATGGGCCGTGTATGCCTGGTTGCAAATGCCTGCGGTTTCACATATACGACATCCCGAATTGAGGCGCTCGCGCCGTTGCCTAGGGCGGATTCCGAGGCGACGAGCACGTTGTTCCCGGTGAGCTCCTCGGGATGAACCTCGACTCGGGATTGCGATACGGCCATGGGTCTGACTTGGAGGAAGTGGAAGCGGGCCGGGAGTGTGCCGGAGTCGGGAAAAGTCAGGGCGAACTCGATTTCCACCATGGTCCCAAGCGATTCCTCACAGGTCCTGAGAGACTCCTTGAGCAGAGCCGCCAAAGGGACAAGATCCGCCTTCAGAATCTGAGCGAAGTCCAGGATCCTGGGACCGTGTCCTGTGATTCCCATGACGACCTTCTCATCTTCGGCCTTGTACGTGGAGGCAAGGAAGGACAAGGTCCCGTCTCGCTCGGCATCCGACAGCGGGTACTTCTTCAAATGCTCAGTTTCGTCCCGGGGCCGGGATTCTCCCGGCTCCGTCATATCGATTGCCCAGAACTCCTTCTGAGTCTGCTTGACCAGATCGAGGAGAGTATTGTACGGGGGGTTGGCATGGGGATACGTGGGAGAGAACGACCAGGCGATGCCATCGTCGACAATCGTCTTCCCCAGACCAAGAGCCAACTCAACCACGCCGTCTTCAGGCCGTGAAAGCCCCAGCGAGTAGAAGTTGAGGGACCGAGCCACCCCGGATACATGGGGATAGAAACGATCATTGCGGCTGATCCCGACCGCTTCCTGTATGATCACTGCCATTTTCTCATCCCCGCTGCGATGTCCGGTGGCCGCCAGACAGGCCGCGGCCTTCCCCAAGAAGGTGGAAGCGTAGACGTACTTGATGGCATCGCTGAGCTTCCGGAGACGATCTTCCGGGTCAGATTGATTGTTCGGAATCATCTTGGTGGCGTAGACTCCGGCCAGAGGCTCATCCATGGCATCCTCAAGCAGGCTCGAAGACCGGACGGCGAGCGGCACCCGGATCTGCGCGACAAATGCCCGGAGATCTAGGACAAGCTGTGCCGGAAGCTCCGCCCTCTGAAAAGCGTCAACGATCTGCTCATCGGGGAGCGAACAAGAAACCGTTTCGAACAGGCTGTTCTCTTCCATGAACAGGTCGAAGAAATCGGTGGCGATCACAGTCAGAAGCGGAATATCAACCTGGATGGCCGACTTGAAGAGAGGAGCGATCTTGTTCTCAAGAACACCCTTGATACCAGCCAAGCCGTGGGCTTTGGCGCCCAACGAGCCGGTACCCATATAGGTGAATCTCTCCCTGTCGGAGTAGGAGGCGCGGTCGAAACGAGTCACCGTACCGGCGGATTGGGTTTCTTGGTTGAATGGCATTTGTCTTGGCTCTTGGCGAGTCGCGTCAATGGAAAACCTCGCAGATCAGCCCATCCTATAACCAGGTCCTCCCCGGGCGTGACGGTCTCAAGCCGTGGGCTCGCCTGCGCGAGCCGCGAGTGCGGCCTGGGTGGCAGTGACTTCGTGGAGGAGCGGACTATCCCAGACCACCCACTGCGCTTTCGACAGCATCCAGAATCCCGCCCGACTTGACCAGCTCTCTCATGGCGTTGTGATCGGGATACATCGGCCGGTCTTCCTCGAGGTGCGCCACGTGTTTGCGGATGACCGACCTGGCTGTTGCTACCCCTTTCCCCGGGGTGAAATCGCGGAAATCCAATGCCTGGGCGGCGGCCATGAATTCGATGCCCAATACCCCGTAGGCGTTCTCCATGATCTGGTCGTTCTTGAGAGCCGTATTCATGCCCATGGAGACAAAATCCTCCTGGTCGGCGGCGGCCGGGATGGAGCCGATGCTGGCCGGTGCGGACAACATTCTCTGCTCCACAATGAGCGTGTCGGCCGTGTACTGGCTGAGCATCATGCCGGAGAACATCCCGGCGCCTTTGGTCAAGAACGGGGGCAACCCCACGCTCAGGGCCGGGTTGGTCAGGCGGTTGAGCCGGCGCTCCGACAAGACGCACACCATCGTGATGGCAACGCCCGCCATGTCCATCGGTAAAGAAACCGGCGAACCCTGGAAATTGGCGCCCGTGAGAGTCAGCTTGTCCTCAGGGAAGAAGATGGGATTGTCACCAATGCCATTGAGTTCTATCTCAACCTGGCTCTTCGCATAGGCGATGGCATCATGGGCCGCGCCGATGACCTGGGGAGATGAGCGCATCGAATACGCGTCCTGGACCTTCGTCTTCAGCTTACCGGTGACCAGGTCGCTCCCCGCAATACACTCCATGATGGCCCTGGCGCTTCGCACCGCGCCTGCGAATCCACGCACCTCATGCAACCGTGCATCGTAGGGTTTCATGTTGGCCAGGAGTGCCTCCAGACTCATGGCACAGGCGATCTCGGCCTGCTTGAGCCATCGGTTCATGTCATGCAATTGGATGGCGCTCATCGCGGTCAGCAGATTGGAACCATTGATTGTGGCCAAGCCGTCACGGGCCTGCAGGCCGGGGATGGGGATACCGGCCCTCTCCATGGCCTCCCTGCCGGGCAGGCGTTTACCCTGGTAGAACGCTTCCCCTTCACCCATCAGCAAGAGCGCAATCTGGGACATCGGCGCCAAGTCCCCGGAGGCACCCACGGAACCTCGTTGACAGACGACGGGCGTGACGCCCTTGTTCAGCATGCTCAACAGGGTCAGGGTAATCTCGGGGCGGCAGCCGGATTTCCCGTGCGCGTGCACGTTGATCCTGCCCGCCATGGCGCCTCGGACATCCTCGATGGACACAGCGTCCCCGATGCCGGCGGCGTGATTGTAGATCAGGTATCGTTGGAATTGCTGGACCTGCTCATCAGTCAAGACAACCTCGGAGAACTCGCCGATACCCGTGTTGACGCCGTACATGATTTCTCGGGCCTGGATCTTGTCCTCCAGCATGCGCCGGCACAACGCTATTCGTTCGAGCGTCTTGGGATGAAGCTCCACGGTTTCCCCGTGCCGGGCGATGCGTACCAGTTTCTCGATGGTCAGCCCGGAACCGTCCAGAACAACGCTCATTTTCATCTCCTCGGAAGCAATCGAACCTCACGCCGCCAATCGGGCAGGTTCCAACTCAAGGAGTCCAATCTGACCCGGCGTTGTCAACCGTCATTGCGCCACAGACTCCGAGGGGGAAAGCCCTCCTGGGGCCGTGCCCGGCGGGGACTGGTCATACTCTCTCTGCCACAAAAGGAGAGGTATGCACACGCCCCCTGTGGCCGAGGCCGCAGGGGGCGTGTCGAATCCGGCCCTTGTTCCATTGGTTAGGCGAGGATCAGTAGTTGGCCTCTTCGGCTACCTCCGCCGATTCTCCAGCCAGAGCGCGATTGCGAGACCGCCGGTGAACACGAATGCAACGACACTCATCCACATCGGCACCCGGGTGCCGCCCGCTGTCACTTCGATCTGAAACACAAGGCGTAGGAGGTGCCCAATACCAACCAGGCCGATGAAGATCGCTGCGATCAATGATGCGGGTTTCATAGCTCAATCCCCTTCCACGGGCATGTTCATCGCCCCACTGTAGTCCACGTCAGACCACCCTACAGCCCGCACGGCTCACAGAATTCCGTCGCCGGGTTGCTGCCCCGGAAGGCGACGTCGACCATCTTGACCACATCCTCCACCGTTGAGAAGCCGTCGCAATTCACGTCGGTGCGCTCCCGAGGGCAATCCGGATCAAACACCGGCGCGGAACCGCGAAAGGCGACATTCACCGTCTGCACGACGTCCTGCACATTCGCAACGGAGTCGCACTGCGGATCGCCATGACAGGGGCAGATGCACGGGATGTAGACATTGACAAGGAAGCTGCAGGTGTCCGCGTTTCCGGCAGCATCGGTCGCTATACACGTGCAACCAGTTACTCCAAGCGGGAAGAACGTCCCTGACGCGGGGACACAGGCAACTGTGGATCCTGGGCAGTTGTCGGTTGCGGAGCAATTGAAAGTGACAACCGCACCGGCCTGTCCATGGTCAGCGGGCACGATGATGCCAGACGGACAGACAGCCGTCGGCCGTTCGCTGTCCCTAACGGTGATCGTGAAGCGGCAAGTATCCCTGTTGCCAGAGGCATCGGTTACCGAGACCCGTACCACCGTCTGACCAACCGGGAAGAAAGACCCCGACGGCGGTGTCGCGTCGAGCACAGCACGAGGACAGTTGTCTGAGGCGTCAGCCAAGAAGTTGACGACCGCCCCGCACTGTCCGGGATCATTCCCGGAATTGACATCACTCGGACAGACGACCGTCGGCTTCGTGACATCATTCACCGTGATGGTGGTCGGGCAACTATCGGTCCCTCCCTGCATGTCGGTGACAATCAACCATGCCAGCGTTCCGCCTTTGGCGAACGGCCCGGCGGGACGCAGTGCTAACGTCAGATTCACGCCGTCCTCAGGATCGGATGACCCGTTGTTGACCTCGGCTGGAGCAACCGCCGCCTGGCAATACGCGTCGGCGGATCTCACGGCATCCCGGCACCTTGCCGTCGGCGGCAGGTTGACATGACGGAACTTCGTCACGAATGCATCGGTACTCCCGTTGAAACTGCTGTCGTAGGCGTTTACGGTCGGGAGACTGGAAGACTCGGTTGTCCCTGTCAGGTACGCGCTCCCGGTCCGGTCTACCGCGATGCCATTCCCGTAATCTGGGTGCCCGAGGCACGTGCTGTAGACAAGGGCATTCCCGGCACTGTTGAACTCGGTGACAAAGGCGTTGTACCAGTAGCCCAGGTGCGTCTGGTATGCCTTGACGGTCGGGAAGCCGTCGGACCGCGTCTGCCCCGTCACATAGGCATTTCCAAGAGAATCCACATCGATGTCTTCGCCAGTCTCATCACTGATCGCTCCCAGGAAGGTGCTGTACGCAAGCGCATCCCCCATCGGCGTCAGCTTGGTGACGAAGACATCCCCGCTGTCGTTGTAACTGTAGTCGTACGCGGTGTGTGTGGGGAAGTCGGCGGACTCGGTGTACCCCGTTATGTACGCGCTACCGGAAGCATCCACACAGATGCCCCGGCCCCAGTCCGAGGCGCTCCCCCCGAGAAAAGTGCTATACACCAGCGCTCCCCCCCACGGATTCAATTTCGTGACGAATGCATCCCAGGGCCCGTTCAGGGTGCCGTCGTACGGGTACTTGGTTGGGAAAGTGGAAGACTCGGTGGCTCCGGTCACATACGCGGCCCCACCGTTATCCACGGCAATGCCGTAACCGAGATCCCACGCAGCACGTCCAAGGAAAGTGCTGTACACCAACGCGCCTCCATCCGGGGCCAGCTTGGTCACGAAGACGTCATACGATCCGTTGTAGGTGGGGTCGACGGCGTACTCCGTGGGAAAGTCGGAAGACGCCGTGGTCCCTACCACAAACGCCTCCCCGGAGGTACCGACCACGATGTCCATGCCTTCGTCGTCGCCACTTCCCCCCAAGAAAGTGCTGTATACCAGCGCGTTACCTGCCGCCGCCAACTTGGTCACAAAGACATCCCATTCCCCGTTGTTGTAACTGCCGTCATACGCGTTCTGGGTGGGAAAGTCGTTGGAGCAGGTGATCCCCGTGACAGATGCACTCCCTGAGGGATCGACGGCGATCCCGAAACCTCGGTCATCAGAGGTCCCCCCGAGATAGGTGCAGTATACTAGCGCATCCCCCCCGGGCGTCAACTTGGCAACAAAAACGTCGAAAACTATGCCGCTGTGGCTGCTGTCATACGCGTTCTCCGTAGGGAAGTCGGAGGACCACGTGTACCCAGTCACGTAGGCACTCCCATTTGCGTCCACGGTAATGTCGCGTCCATAGTCGTCGGAACTTCCCCCGAGAAAGGTACTGTACGCAAGCTCCACAGGAGTCGATTCGCTCCCCTTCAACGCTGCTGCCGGCTCCGCAGTCCCAGCGTGCCCACCGGATGGGAGCGACTGCGAGGGCTCGAACACCGTCCCCCACGGTGCCTCCACCCGGAACTGACCCGGACTGGTCTCCGTCACGGTGGCATTGCCATCATAGCGGAACTTGACCTGAGACGGATCTGATTCTGTCGCCGCCTTCTGCGAGCACGTCAAAACACCACTTCCACCCTCATACCGCAGGTCCACGCCCGGATAGACGCCCCGGTACACGACGGCTGCGTAATTGGGTACATCCGTCCGCCACTTCGCCGGGTCATTCCCCAAGAAGTAGTTGCAGCGGTACTCCAACTGCGGTTCTCCAACCAATTCCAGATTCGGATCGGCTCCCGCAAAGGCTGCATGGACCACCACACTCTCGATGCTGTCCGCGTCATGGCCACGGGCGAGCATGTCAGGAGCGCCCGCCACGGCGGGCTCCTGACCTACGGTTGCGCTTCCCACCCTGGCGGGTGGGGCACCGGACGTCTGACGCGCGACACGATGAGTGAATTGGTAGGTGATCCCGTCCCGGCAGAACCACATGGTCGCTCCGCCGGCGCTGGCACGAAAGCGCACCCGCTCATCCCATTGCCCCCGATTCTCGGTGAACGCCAGCGGCATCCGGGACAGATTTTCCATGGCCTCCGAGGGCGGTGCCGCCTGCGCGCTCTGCGCCGGGATGTACAGCACCCCGCCCGCGTCTGTGTTCTCTCCTTGCAGAGAAGCAGGCACCATCAGCAGCCACAGACCCACAAGGGCTGCTACCCCAATGAGAAGACACAACCGCATCTTCATCACGACCTCCACGATGTGACTGTGCACCCGCTGAGAGCAGGCGTGGTAAGTATCGGACCTGTCGTCGGCCCCAAGGGACCGGACCGGAGGACTGCAAACCTCACTGTAATTTACAGTGTGTGGCGCAATTCGCAAGCGCTTCTTGATCGATGCCGGGGGCCGGATGGGGCTGCATGGATGCAGGTGCAGGCCGATCCCGGCTCCGCGGCTGCCATCACCGGCCCCCCGGCTACGGTCTGACTGCCCCAAAACGTCCCATCCCGACCGCCGTTAGACACGGGTTGACCTCGTCTCGGGTCCTGTGCATTATTGTGGCATCATGCACACTTTTCAGGAGGGACTCATGTATCGGACGCTCACACGTTTGTTGCCGGTGCTGGCGCTGGTTGCGGCAGCGAGCACCGCGGCCACCGCCGACACGCACCCCTTTTCGGTACACGACATGATGGCGATGGACCGGATTTCCGAGCCGGTCGCTTCCCCGAACGGCACCCAGATCGTCTTCGTCCTGCGCAAGACCGACCTCGAGGCAAACAAGGGGCGCACCGACCTGTGGTCGGTGGATGCCGATGGGAAGAACCTGCGCCAATTGACGACCGATCCCGCCGGCGATTTCAATCCGCGCTGGTCGCCCGACGGGAAATACGTCTGGTTTCTCTCGACCCGTTCCGGATCCGCACAGGTTTGGCGCATTGCCACCGAGGGGGGCGAGGCGGAACAGATGACTACTCTGCCTCTGGACGTTGCCAATCTCGTGATCTCGCCGGATGGTCGTCAGCTCGCGTTCACACTCGAGGTCTTCTCGGGCTCGCCAACGCCTGCGGACACCAAGAAGAAGCTCGACGACATGGAAGCCCGCAAATCGACCGGCCAGATATTCGATCACCTCTTCATCCGCCATTGGGATGCCTGGAAGGACGGACGGCGGTCGCACTTGTTCGTCATGCCCGTGGGGGGCAAAGAGCCCAAAGACGTCACGCCCGGAATGGATGCCGACGTACCCTCCAAGCCCTTCGGCGGCGCCGAAGAGATCACGTTCACGCCGGACAGCCGGGGATTGATCTTCACCGCCCGCGATGCCGGCAAGCAGGAGGCGTGGTCCACGGATTTCGACTTGTACTATGTGCCGATCGATGGCACCCAGCGGCCGCGCTGTCTCACCGATGATAACAAGGCCTGGGACACGCAGCCGTTGTTCTCACCTGACGGCCGGACGTTGGCGTACCTGGCGATGGCGCGCGCCGGCTACGAAGCCGACCGCTTCCGGATCGTCCTCCGCTCCTGGCCAGACGGGCAACCGCGCGTCCTCACCGAGAGTTGGGATCGCTCACCCGGATCCTTCTTCTGGTCGGCCGACGGCAAGACAATCTACGTTGCGGCGCAGGACCTAGGAAACACGGCGCTCTTCGCGGTGGATGTCAGGACCGGCGCGGTGAAAACGCTGGTGCCGGAGGGAACGGTCGGCTCCCCCAGTTTGGCGGGCAGCCGCATTGTCTACGGCTTGGATCACTACAAGTCGCCGGTGGAACTGTATTCCGTCAAACCTGACGGCAAAGACATGCGTCCGATCACGCGCATCAACGCCGCGAAAGTGGCGGCGGCGCGCATGGGCGATTTCGAGCAGTTCACCTTCAAGGGTTGGAACGATGAGACGGTCTATGGCCACGTCGTCAAACCCGTCGATTTCGATCCGGCAAAGAAGTACCCGGTCGCGTTCCTCATTCATGGCGGTCCGCAGGGATCATGGGACAACCATTTCCATTACCGCTGGAATCCCCAGGCGTACGCGGGCGCCGGGTATGCCGTGGTCATGATCGACTTCCACGGCTCGACCGGTTATGGCCAGGCCTTCTCCGATGCCATCCGGGGGGACTGGGGCGGCAAGCCGCTGGTCGATCTGCAGAAGGGACTGGCCGCCGCACTGGAACGCTATCCCTGGATGGACAAGGATCGGGTTGGCGCCCTGGGCGCATCCTATGGCGGCTACATGGTCAACTGGATCGCCGGCAACTGGTCCGATCGCTTCCGCTGTCTGGTCAGTCACGACGGCAACCTGGATGAGCGCCTGGCCTACTTCGACACGGAGGAGCTCTGGTTCCCGGAATGGGACCATAAAGGAACACCCTGGGAGAATCCGGAAGGATACGAGGCGCAGAACCCCATCAACTTCGTCAAGAACTGGAAAACGCCGATGCTGGTCGTGCACAGCGCCAATGATTTCCGGATCCCGTACACGCAGGGGATTTCCACTTTCACCGCCTTGCAGCGACTGGGGATCCCCAGCAAGCTCCTCTACTTCCCGGATGAGAGCCACTGGGTGCTCAAGCCGCAGAACTCCATCCTGTGGCACGAGACCGTGATCGGCTGGCTGGATCAGTGGCTCAAGTAGAGCGGACTCGGAACCAGCGCGCACGGCATCGCCGGTGGTCCGTCATGTGTGACGCCCGGTGCTCCATGTGCCATCGACCCTCGGCGAATCCGTCGCCCGGGGAGGTGTGTGGTCCGACACCATGTGGGGTCACAATCAATGATGGACAGCCAGTCCTGCCCGCGTGTACGTTGACGGCGGGGAGCAGCATGTTGTGGAATCGGAGGCCTTCGAGTTCCAACTGGACCGGTCCCAACTCGGGCCGTGGCCCTGACCTTGGTCAGGGTAGGGTATAGAGAAGACTGAAGGCAATGCCGGGATCCCTCAGACTGCACCTGCGGGAAAATGATGTCGCAGCGCACACACGCAGCCAACTCAATAGACCCTGACCAAGGTCAGGGCCACGCCCGCCAGATTGCGACGATACCAAGGTGAGGTTCTCTTCAAGGAGCAAGTGCAAGACCGTTTCAAGCGACGTATCGCAGCGTGCAAGGCGGATTCCACTCTTATCGACAGGACCGATTGGACAGGCATTCGCGCCATCTTGTCAGGGCTCTTCTCCGCGTTTCATGACCTTGATGCAGAGGAGATCTGTTCCTTCGTGAGCGACTATTCAACCCTCTGACAAGGCCCTACAGGCGGGCGGCTGCGATGGCAGCCAATGCCCGGCATACGGCGAGCGTGGCCGCAATCTCCGATCGCGGACAGCCGAAGGCCGACAGCTTGATTTGGTTATGAGCGCACAGCAGATTCTTCACCGCGCCCAAGAGTGGCGGGGTTCAGAAGAACAGCGAGAGTCCGCGATCGGAGATCGCGGGCACACAATGAAGGGGCGGCTGGCGGTGACAGTAGTCCGTGTTCGGGGTGTGACAAGTGTGGCCGCGATCTCCGATCGCGGTCGGCCGACGGCCGACTTCTGATCCCGTTATGAGAACGGCCAGGATCACTGCGCAGAAACCTGCCGCGCTCAAAGATCGCGGGCACACGAGTCAGCGGCATTCCGAGAAGATAGAATCGTGATGCCTCGCCAGGGCTTCGACATCGCCGGGCACGCGCACTTTGTGACGTGCAGTTGCCACAAGCGCTGCCAGATCCTCGTCGACGATCGCGTGCGTGCGTTGCTCGCTGAATCGCTTGATGCCGCGCGATTGCATCTGCATTTTGGGCTGTGGGCGTATGTCTTCATGCCGGATCACGTCCATCTGCTGTTGATACCACACGAAGACACGTATTCGATGGCCGCGATTCTGAAAGAGATCAAGGGACCGTTTGCGAAACGGCTGGTTGACGGCTGGCGGGTGCATCATCCAGATCGACTCAGAAAACTCCAAGCGGAGGGGCCGTCCGGTCCCATCATCAGGGTCTGGCAGCGAGGCGGCGGATTCGACCGGAATCTCTACTCTCACGAGCGCATTCGTCGGGCGGTTGACTACATCGAGTGGAATCCGGTGCGGAGGGGTTTGGTTTCTGATCCGTTGGACTGGGTTTGGTCGAGCGCTCAGGCGAGGGCCGGAGTTGGGGATGTACCGATACGGATTGATCCGATTCAATGGGACTTCGTTGGGAAGTCCGCGATCAGAGATCGCGGGCACACGGAGGTAGTGGAGACGTCTGAGAGTGGGTGATTCACTCCAGATCGGCCTTCGGCCGACCGCGATCAGAGATCGCGGGCACGCGTATCAATACGAACTGAGATTGTGGGACAAGCTCTGAGAGAATGGAGGTACCATGCGTCGTTCGGTAACGCTCTTATTGATGTCGATTTTGGGTCTACTCCTGCTGTCGTCGGCGGCGGCGGCGGAGAAACTCACCATCGATCGCATTTTCGGGGACACGTCACTGACCGGGCCGACGCCGCACGGGGTGAAGATATCCCCGGATGGCAAACGCGTGGGATTTCTGCGCGGACGCGACAACGATCAGTATCAACTCGATCTTTGGACTTATGATCTTGACGGCCACAAGACCCGCCTCTTGGTCGATTCCAAGAAACTCGTGCCCGAGGAGCGTCTTTCGGACGCCGAAAAGGCCCGCCGCGAACGCGCCCGGACCGCGTCGCTGCACGGCATCCTCGACTACGAGTGGGCGCCGGACGGCCGCAGACTCCTGTTCCCCTTGGGCGACGCGCTCTATCTCTACGATCTGAAGGCCAAGCCCGGTGCGGCGGTGCGCAAGGTCGTCGAAGGCGCGGGCATGCTGGACCCGAAGATCTCACCGAAAGGGCGCTATGTCTCATTCGTGCGCGATCAGAACCTCTTTGTGATTGAGTTGACAACCGGCAAGGAACGCCAACTCACGGCCGATGGCAGCGGTTCACTGCACAACGCCGAAGCGGAATTTGTCGCCCAGGAGGAGATGGGTCAGTATACCGGCTACTGGTGGGCGCCGAATGACAGCGCGATTGCCTTCAAGCAGTACGACGAATCGCCGGTGCCGGCGGTTAAGCGATTCGAGATCTATCCTGACCGCACCGAAGTGATCGAGCAACGCTACCCGGCGGCGGGTGATTCGAATGTGATCGTTCGCTTGGGCCTGCTTCGGCCTGAAGGCGGCGCGGCACGATGGATCGACCTCGGACCGAATCTCGACATCTACCTAGCGCGTGTGGATTGGACGCCGGACGGCAAGACTCTCACCTACCAGCGCGAAAGCCGGGATCAGAAACGGCTCGATCTGGTTGCCGTCGACGCGGCGACGCTGACGCAGAAAACACTGCTGACCGAGACCTCGAAGACCTGGATCAATCTCAACGACGATCTGCATTTCCTCAGCAAGCAGCCGGCCTTCATCTGGGCCTCCGAGCGCAACGGCTACAAGCATCTGTACCTGTATGGGCTGGACCGCAAGCTGATCCGGAGTTTGACGGACGGGGACTGGAACATCGATGACCTGCTGGCGGTGGATGAAACGGCGGGGCTTGTCTACTTCTCCGCCAACCGCGACGCGGTGATCGACAAGCAGATCTACACTGTCCGGCTCGACGGCAAGACCGTACGTGAGCCGGTGCGCGTGAGTCAAGGCGATGGTTGGCACGAGGCGGCGTTCGCCCGCGATGCGAAGAAGGTCTCGCTGTATGTTGAGTACTACTCCAGTCCGCTGACTCTACCGCAAACGAGCATTCGTGGGCCAGATGGACGCTGGCTGGCCTGGATCGAGGAGAATCGGCTCGACGATAAACATCCCTACTGGCCCTACCGGGAGGGACGCGTCACGCCGGAGTTCGGCGCGCTGAAGGCGGAGGATGGCCAGCCGCTGGAGTACCGCCTCTACAAACCGCTGAACTTCGATCCGGCCAAGCGCTATCCGGTCTTCATCACGGTCTACGGCGGCCCCGGTGGGCAAACGGCGACACGCGGCTGGGGCGATCTGTTCGATCAGTACATGGCGCAGCAGGGGTACATTGTCTTCACGCTCGACAATCGCGGCTCGGCACGGCGCGGACGCAAGTTCTCCGATCCGATCTACGGCAGGCTGGGCGATATCGAAGTGCGCGACCAGCTCGTGGGCATCCGCTGGCTCAAGGAGCAGCCGTTCGTGGACCCGGCGCGGATCGGCGTTTTCGGGTGGAGCTACGGCGGCTATATGACGCTGATGATGCTCGCCAGGGCCGGAAACGACTTGGCGGCCGGGGTCGCGGTGGCGCCGGTAACCGAGTGGCGCCTGTATGACACGCACTATACCGAGCACTACCTCGGCACACCGCAAGCCAACGCAAGCGGCTACGATTCCAGCGCGGTGTTTGGCGCACTGGCGAGCATCACCGCGCCGTTGCTCGTGGTCCACGGCATGGCCGACGACAACGTGCTGTTTCGCAATTCCACGGAATTGATGGCCGCGTTGCAGACGCAGGGTAAACAGTTCCGACTTATGACCTACCCCGGCGGGAAGCACGGTTTGTCCACGCCGGCGATGAGGAAACATGTCCACCACCTGATTGCGGACTTCTTCGATGAGAAGCTGAAGCCGGGCGAGACCGGGCGGTAGCTCGAATCGGCTGGATAGCCTCGCGAAGAACGAAGGCTCTCGCCTTACATCCGTAAACAAGGGGCTTAAGCCCCTTGTTTGCCCGTTCACGCAGCAATCGGAGTAGGTTATGAAAACGCTTGTACTCACGTTCGCGGCTCCGAGTCCGGACGAGAAAGGGTCTTGCAACGGAATGCGGTTCCGGGTAACCTGGAATCTCGTGTGGATCGATCCAGGCAATCCTGGGTGGTTCAACCAGCAACCTGAAAGGAGATCGCGATGAAGCAGTATGGCGCCGAGTTTTTCGGGACCTTCTGGCTCGTCCTGGGCGGCTGCGGGAGTGCGGTACTGGCCGCCGCGTTTCCAAATGTGGGGATCGGCCTTCTCGGGGTCGCGCTGGCCTTCGGACTAACCGTGTTGACGATGGCCTTCGCGATTGGGCACATCTCTGGCTGTCACCTGAATCCGGCGGTGTCGATCGGCCTCTGGGCGGGCGGCCGCTTTCCCGCGAGCAAACTCCTCCCCTACATTGTTGCCCAAGTGCTGGGTGGGATTGTAGCGGGCGGTGTCCTTCTTCTCATCGCGAGCGGCAAGGCCGGCTTCGCTGTCTCGGCTGGGTTCGCTTCGAATGGCTACGGCGCCCACTCGCCCGGAGGGTACTCTCTGCTGGCGGCTCTGGTGACTGAAGTTGTGATGACCATGATGTTCCTTCTGGTCATCCTCGGCGCCACTGACAAGCGTGCGCCGCAGGGCTTGGCGCCGATCGCAATCGGCCTGTGTCTCACATTGATTCACTTGATCAGCATTCCGGTGACCAATACCTCTGTAAACCCGGCGCGCAGCACGGGTGTGGCAATCTATGTTGGGGGCTGGGCTGTCGGCCAGCTCTGGTTGTTCTGGGTGGCTCCGATCGCCGGCGCCCTTCTCGGTGCGGCCATCTACCGGTTCATCGGCAGCGCCAAGGACTGATCGACATCTTGCCGGGTGCCCCGCCACTCTGTTGTGGGAAAGCTGGAAGAGAGATCACGCCTCGTGATCTGACTGAGACGCAGCGGGGACGTGGGATCTCTGCATTGGGCGGAGGTGAGACATTCTCACGGCGGTGGAGCACATTCGTTCTACGTGACGTGACCGTCCACAGGGAGTCACCCAGAGTAGGGCGGTGGAGACACTCGGCAACTCGTTGTGAGCTGCGCGCGGGGGACGGCGCAGAGTTGTCATTTCCTGTTCTTGTCCCGCAGCGACTCAATCTTCCGCTCCCCCCGGCGGCGCACAAGATCAGTCCAATAGTTGACCGAGTCCGCCTCGGCGTTTCTTCCCATCTTCCTTAACAAGACAGAGTAATTGTCGAAGAGGGGATAACAACGGGATAGGATCATCGGCTCCTTCGACGCGACGGCAGTCTCAAGGGCGCTCGCATATAGCGACTCGGCCTCATGTTGCTTGTCCATTCTCCGGTATACCTCAGCCAGATACACACGTCCTGTCGTAGCGAGCGTAGCCGACTCATGGTGGGCATCGCCGTGTTTCCGGCATCGTGCGACGGCGCTGTCGGCCGATTCAGTCCCATTGAGCAGCGGGGGTTCCGCTTCATAGATCTGGTCGAGGGCGAGATAGGCCTGCCCCAGGCGGATGTTAACCGCCGCTCGGAGAGGGTCCCAGATCGGTGCTTCTTCCTCGATGTTCCAGAGGGCCATGCGATAGTAGATGATGGCTCGATCCAGCTTACCGAGGTTATGAAAGGCGGAGCCGAGCCGCACCAGCGACAGGCCGTCTACGAGTCCGCCCCGAACGTACGCGTGGACATTCTCCAAGAAGAAGAGGGACAATTTCAGGAGCGAGTCGGCCTCGCTGGTGCGTCCATAGTCCGACAACTCTGCTGCTCGATTGGCGTAACACAGCGCCAGCTCGTAACGTATGGAGTTGAGTAAAGGAGATGCCAGAACAGCAACCTGCGCCTGGTGGACATCCGCCGTGTCGGAGTCGTCCTGACTCCTGCGGAAAGAAAATCCATACTCCCGTACGGCCGCTTCGTATTCGGCAACGGCCTTGTACCACTCCCCACGGTTACTTGCCTTGACGGCCTTCTTATGATGGCCGTTCAGGTACCAGGGCCTCAGGATCGACTCGATCATCGACCGTAGCTCGTACTCTGCCTCGAGCATTTTCTCGCGGCCCGGCATACTTGCCTGGGCAAAGGCGGTGGACGCCACAAGGACCAAGACCAGTATGAGAACGAGTTTCTTCATCTCCTCGGCCTCTTAATCGTCACCCGTCTGTACGTCACCAGACGATTAGGACGGGTCCGCATCTAGAGCATACACTGTGCCGGCGACCAGCCCACTTCGCTTGTGTCGTAGTGAAATCGCTCCCTCCGCGATCCGCCGTCACTCTGGCCTTCTCCGATCTCACATCCCGCAAGCATCGCAGAATTCCGACACCGGATCGGCCCTGCGAAGGGTCACGCAGGCGGCCCGGCGCAATTCCTGAGACCAAGGAAGCCATACCGGCGGCAATGTCAAGAACCGACCAAGCTATCCGTCCCACGGGTAAGCGTGACGGTGGGTGCCCCTGACTTCTTGAACCGGATCGATCGATCGAACCGCTGGGCAGTGTCGCGCAGAAGCATCGCGGCGACGTTCTCGGCGGATCGCGGAATCGTCGGCGCGGTTTTCGGTTGGCCAAGAATCTCCGTGACGGTATATTGCGGCTTGCGCTGGCGAGAAAGAGGCCGTGGAATGCCATTCATTGAAGTAGCCGGAAGACAAGTCGAGTTGAACGAGGAGGGATTTCTTGCAGACCCGCAGCAGTGGGATGCGGAAGTCGCGAAGCACCTGGCAAAGGCGGAGGAAGGCCTCGATCATCTGAGTGATGAGCACTGGGCAGTGATCAACTTCATCCGCGAGAATTACTTGCAGACCAACCTTGCGCCGATGGTGCGGTCTATCTGCAAGAGCACCGGCCTGCAACTCCGCCGGATTTACGAGATCTTCCCCTCCGGGCCCGCCAAGGGAGCCTGCAAGCTGGCGGGGCTCCCTAAACCCGACGGTTGCGTGTAGAGTTTCCGGGTATGTTGCTGCCGACGCTTCTACGGGCCGCGGTCATCGCGGCCTTTGCCTATGCCCTCGTTGCTCTCGTGGTTTTGACCGCGCGGGTTTTGTCATACGGCAGAAGACCGACCTACGCCCGACCGCAGGGGTTGGCACGGCAGGGCGTGGCCTATGCCTTCTTCCGGGGCATGCTTCCCTGGGAGAAAGAGAGCGTCGCCGGCCACCTGCCCACGTACGCAGCCGGTCTGTTGTACCATGCCGGCGTCTTCCTGTCGCTGCTGTTTCTGTTCCTGCTAGTCTTCAGACTCCAGTCCGGAATTCTGCTGAACCAGATCCTCCGTGTGTCGATTCCCATCGGTTTTGCTGCCGGGTTCGGGCTTCTGATCAAGCGATTGACATCACGAAAGATGAAACTGATCAGTGCGCCGGACGACATCCTCGCCAACGTGATCGTCGACCTTTTCCTGGCGACCGCATACGCGGCGACGATCTCGGCCGCTTTCGAGCCTGCCTTCTTCGTGACTGCCGTTGTGCTGTTTCTGTACATGCCGCTGGGGAAGATCCGCCATTGCGTGTTCTTCTTTTACACTCGCTTTGTTTTCGGGGTGTTCTTCGGCCGCCGAGGAGTGCTCCCCCATCCGCGTCGTGAGTCGTAAGTGAGAGACAAGATGGTCGACGACGACAAGCAGCAGCACGTGCCAGAGGCGAAGCGGTTGACTGAGGCAGACATCGCCGCGGCAGTGGAAGCTTTGCGCAGCAAGATCGACCATCGCCTGGCGGCTTACCTGAATTCCTGCATCCGTTGCGGCTTATGCGCCGAATCCTGCCACTATTACATCGCCACCGGCAACCCGGAAGTGCAACCCGCGTTGAAAGTGAAGCTCCTTCAATCGGTGTACCGATGGCATCTCACCGTCACGGGGAAGTCACTGTCGTCTCTGACCGGAGCTCACAGGCTCGACGAGGCCATGGTGCAGAGGTGGATCGACTGCTTGTTCGGCAGTTGCACCATGTGCGGACGGTGCACGCTCAATTGCACGGTGGGGCTGGACATTCCCCGACTGGTGAGAGCCGGCCGGAGCGCGCTGGTGAGCCTCAATCTGGTTCCCTCGGAACTCCAGTCAACCGTCGACACGGCGGTGGACACAGGGAACAACATGGGAATCACGAGAGAAGAATGGTTGGAGACAGCACGGTGGATCGAGGAAGAACTGCAGCAAGAAGTGGGCGATCCGGAGGCACGGCTACCCATCGATCGGGAAGACGTCCGTTTTCTCTACACCGTGAACCCGCGTGAGATCAAGTTCTTCCCCCTGTCTCTACTCGCCACCGCCAAGATCCTGCATGCGTCCGGTGAGAGCTGGACGTTTTCCAGCGACTACTATGACGTGACAAACTATGGCCTCTTCAGCGGAGATGATAGTGCCGCAGCTCTGATTTCCCGCCGCCTTCATGAGACGATGAAGCGGCTTCGGGCCGGCACGCTCGTGCTCGGTGAATGCGGGCACGGCTACAATGCCAACCGCTGGGAAGCGCCGGAATGGCTGGTAATCACGCCGGAGCATGGGACCAGGAGTATCGTGCAGATCATCGCCGGCTTCCTCCGCCAGGGCCGCATCAAGCTGGACCCCGCCCGCAATCCGAAGCGAGTGACCTTGCACGATCCCTGCAATCTGGTTCGCCTCGGCGGCGTCATCGAGGATCAGCGGTTCATTCTCCATCGCGCCGTCGCCGATTTCGTGGAGATGTACCCGAACCGGGAAAGGAATTTCTGCTGCGGCGGAGGCGGCGGGCAGCTCTCGATGACCACATACTCGAAGAGGAGACTCGAGGCCGGCAAGGTCAAGGCCGAGCAGATCGCAAGGACAGGAGCCAAAGTCGTCGTGACCCCGTGCCACAATTGCATCGACCAGTTGAGCGAATTGAACAAGGAATACAAGCTGGGAGTCGAAGTAAGAACCCTGTCAGAGGTGGTAGCGGACGCGCTGGTGCCTGGAACGGAGACCTCTCCGTAGTGCCTTTGGTCGCAGCCGTGGCCGAAAGAGTTCATCGTGGCTTGACGCTTCTCCGGCTCCGCGCGATCTCGGCAACCGCTTGGACGGCGGTCTCGATGTGCTCCTCGGTGTTGAATGGCCCGATGCCAAAACGAACCGTGCCGTGAATCTTGTCGGTGCCGAGTTGTTCATGCACCAGCGGCGCGCAGTGCAGTCCGGTTCGACAGGCGATGTTGTAGTCGACATCAAGCATGGTCCCGGTATCCAGCGCCTCGACACCATCGATGTTGAACGCCAGCACGGCCACGTGGTCTGCCAGATGATCCTGGCAGTACAGACTGACACCGTCAATCTTTCCTAGACCGTCGCGAAGCATCTTCAGCAGCCGGGTTTCGCGCTCGTGGATCGCCGGAAGCCCCATCTCACTGACCCACTTCACACCGGCGTTCAGTCCGGCGATTCCCGGGAGATTCGCGGTGCCGTACTCGAGCCGGTAGGGATACTCATCGAGATGCGTCCGCAGCGCTGAGCGAACACCGGTGCCTCCCGCGCGCGTATGCCGGATCTCGACTCCCTCGCGGACATACAGCCCGCCGGTTCCCATGGGCCCCATGAGCGACTTGTGGCCGGTAAATGCCACGATGTCGATGCTCATCTCCTCCATATCAATTGGGATCTTGCCGGCCGTTTGCGCCGAATCGATCAGGAACGTGATCCCCCGCTCTCGACAGAGGGCGCCGATCTCCTTGATCGGCTGCACTGTGCCGATGACGTTCGAGCCGTGGTTAACCACCACGAGACGGGTGTTCCTTTTCATCTTCCCGGCGCACGCTTCGGGATCAACGAATCCCTGGCTGTCAAACGGGATGTGGTCGACCTCAACGCGACTGTGTTGGCTCAAGTGGTACAAGGGGCGAAGGACCGAGTTGTGCTCGACGGTCGTGGTGATGGCGTGATCCCCATCCTTGAGCAGGCCGAAGATGGCGAGGTTCAGTGCATCAGTGCCATTGAGAGAGAAAATCAGCCGGTTGTAATCCGTGCCGTTGAAGAACCTGGTCAGGAGCTTGCGCGTCTCTTCAACCATGCTTCCCGCGACCATACACAGGTCATAACCGGAACGCCCCGGGTTGACGCCGTATTCCCGATAGAACCGGTCCATCTCTTGGTACACGTTCTCCGGCTTGGGAAAGGTGGTAGCCCCGTTGTCGAGATAGATCAGCTTGTCCATTCGTGACCTCACACGAAATCAGATCACCCAAATACCCCGTTTCCGCCCGGAAGTCAAGCGGGTGATTGCCCACAATGGCATAACGCTCGCGACTGTTCCCCCGGTCACCGTGGAGGGCATCGATTCGGGGTGACCTTTCGACCTTGCCGCTCCAGCGAGGGGTCAGGGGTTTGATGTGCGCTGACGTGATGGAATCAGGTTTTTGACAAGACTGGGTGCTTGAATTGACGCGACGGTGAGCGGGTGTTGTCCGGCCTGCCGGCAGCCGGCCCAGTGGGGGCAGGGTCGCGAGGTGCTCGATTATGGGATCATTCTGTCAATGCGGATGAGTGTGACGCAAGATGTGCGGTTTCTCCAATCCGTGCTGAACCATCTTGGATTCATCGGACAGGATATCAGCAGTTCCTCCCTCGGCGACAATGGCCCCGCGATCCAGGACGATCACGCGCGGGCAGACCTCCACCACAAGTTCCAGATCGTGGGTTGCGACCAACTGAGTCACGGGAAGATCACGTAGCAGTGCTTTCAATTCCCGTCGTCCGCGCGGGTCCAGATCGCTTGTGGGTTCATCGAGAATGAGTATACGGGCTTCGCACGCCAGCAGACCTGCCAGACAGACCCGCCGTTTCTCACCTCGGCTCAAATGGAACGGCGGTCGCTGTTCGAAGCCGCGCAGACCGACTTGTTCCAGAGTTCTCGCCACGCGCGCAATCAACTCGGCCCCGCCCAACCCCAACTGCTGCGGCCCGAAGGCCACGTCTTCGCCAACCGTCGGACAGAACAGCTGATCATCGGGGTCTTGGAAGAGCAGGCCGACCTGAGCTCTGATTGCGGGCAGGTGCGGTTCTGCGACCGGGATCCCAAAAATGTGAATGACGGGCGAAGCAGCGGCGTGTTCCGGAAGCAGTCCATTGAGGTGCAGAAAGAGCGTTGACTTGCCCGCGCCGTTGGGTCCGATCAATCCGACCTTCTCACCTTCGGCGACCGTGAAACTGACATCGCGGAGCGCCTCGGTCCCATCCGGATAGCGGTAGCTGAGATGCTTGACCTCCAGCGCTGTCACGTCTTCCACCCCCGCGCGCACATGGCGGCATAGACGCGCTCGGCCCGTTCGGAGGTGCGCACGAGAAGCTGGGCGATGATGGTCGCCAACGAGCGCCAGGCATGGAATCGGCGACGGATGAAGGTGCGGCTTCGGCGTGCGCGCCGCATCCGCTCCATCTCGTCAACAAGGAGAAACAGGTAGCGATATGTGAGAGCAAGCGTGGTTACCAGCAACCCCGGAACACGAAGACGCGTCAACACGGCAAGAAGCTCGGACATCGTCGTAGTGCCCGACAGCACCACCATGCAGAAAAGACAGAGCGTGCTCTTGACAAGCATGGCCAGAAACACACCCAGTCCGTTGGCCTGAAACAGCGACAGCAGGGCCACGCCCAGAACAAACGGCTCCAGGCTGAGGAGTCTCTTGGCCAGATACAACGGCGGTATGCGGCTCAGCCCGGCGATCAGGATCAGCACGACGCCGCCCGCGATGTAGCCGGCCCAAGCCGAGCGAGGCAGCAGAACAGTGCTGACAGCGAAGAGAACCGCCCCCATGAGCTTCAGACTCGCTGGTAGACGGTGGATCAGGCTCGGGCGATAGCGGTAAGGGCTGAGTATATATTCACGCACGCAGGGAGTTGCCTCCGGGCTCCAGGCCGTTGGGCGGCGTCTTGTGCGGTGTGAGGAAACGGGCCAGCAAATACGCCGAAGCGAAAGCCGCCAGAGTCCCCATGCATCCGGCGAGGACCGTTGACAGCACGGCGGAATTGACCCCAGGAACCGCGTAGTCGGGAAGCGGTGACGGCACCAGCGGTTTCATTGCAGCCCTGCTTTCGAAACCGAGCGCGACCGCAACCTTCTCCAGTCCGTCGGGCCATCCGCAGGCAAATGGCGCGACGAAGACCGCCAACCCGATGGCGACGAGCAATCCGTAGGCGGCCAGCTCCCCGTATCGGGGCTGAGGGCGCGATGGGAGTCTGTCCGGCAACAACTCCGGTCGCGCACGGTAGAGGGCGGCAACTACGAGCGTAGTGATCAACGCTTCGCCGACGCCGATCAGCATATGGATGTTCGCCATGGCCGGAAACGCCACGCCCCAGGCGACTGTGCCTGAGAGTGCCAATTGACCAGCGCAGGCGATGGACGCGGCAACAGTGGAACACCAGGCCGCGAAGGCGGTGGCAAAAAGAAGACCCCGCAATCCCTCTCCGGCCATCCGCCGCACCAGTATGTAGACGCCGTACCCGACCCCCGGTGCCACAATGGCCATGTTGAAGATGTTCGCGCCCAACGCGGTGACTCCACCGTCAGCGAACAGAAAGCACTGGAGGATCAAGACGGAGCTCAGGACAAGAACGGCCGCGCTCGGACCCAGCAGGACAGTTGCCAAGACCGCGCCGATGAGATGCCCGGACGTCCCGCCCGCGACCGGGAAGTTCAGCATCTGGGCGGCGAAGACAAACGCCGAGGCCAATCCGATTAGGGGCACGCGCCGCGCCGGAAGAGTCCGCCGCACATGCCGAAGTGCCATACCCAGGCCTGCTGTGGCAAGCACCCCTGTGGCCGCAGCCGCCTTCGCATTCAGGAAACCGTCGGGTATGTGCATGTGTGCTCTCCCCGGCCCGTGCCCGTCACCGGGAGGCTCTCTTTCCTGGCGTCGTGAGTGTCAGTTTCCCGTGTTTCACGCCCTTGACGGCGATCAGTCTGTCCGCAACCCGTTTGACCACGACCGCACGACCGCGAACCGCCAGGACTTCCATGCAGTTGTGACGATCCAGGTGCACGTGCAGAGTGGCGATGATCAAATCCTGATGGTCGTGCTGAATGTCCGTCAACAGCTCCTGGATGTTGCGCTTGTGATGGTCATATACCAGTGTCACGGTGCCGACAATCTCACCGGTCCCGACCTGTCCATGGTGCTCGACCAGACGGTCGCGCACCATGTCGGCCACGGCCTGGGAACGATTGGCAAATCCCCGGGCCTTCGACATGGCATCGAGTTGACGGACCAATTCGCTCGGCATCGAGATGCTGAAACGATGGAGAGTGCGTTTAGCCATTGTGTTACCTTCTTGAAAAAAGATAGCACATGAAAGAACCCTTGTCAACAGGTCTGAATCCCGGTTCCGGCGGGTGGTGGGGCTGACCCGGCAATCTGCCGTCGTGACGGGGCTGGAGGGGATCGTCGGGAAGGTCGAGCAGCGGGTGGCTGAGACCGACCCGAAGCTGGTGGCCCTCGGGCAGAACCACGTTGACCCAGAAGAGGTTACCGCCGCCCTCGATGAGTCCGACCCCGCCACAGGCGGGCGGGAGGCGATGTATCCGCAGGAGCAGACCCGGGTCGCCTGCATGCTCAGAGTCGTCGCAGGACCGGCGGACGCGGGCCCTGCTGGGTCAGGGCCGACGCCGGTCAGTAGAAGGGACACCAATTCCCTTGAGGCCCGGGCTGAGTTCTGTTAGAGTCTGTTCTTGCGTCCCGGACCGGCCAGAGCGGGAATGTAGAGAGTAACCGGAGCGAGAATGCCAAGAGCGCCTAACAGAATGACCCTCCCAAGCCATGCCCAGGCAAAAGCAGGTTCCTCGCTGCGCTCGGAACGACAGGGGCGTCTTCGGAATCCCGAATCCTACTGTCACCCCGAGCGAAGCGAGGGGTCTGCTCTTGCGGACGGCGTTCGTTTTGTTAGAGGGGCTAAGGAATCACACATGTTCCTCATGTGAGGAACCCGGCAAGGGAGTCTGACGATGATGCTGCCCCTCCTGCTCGCGGCCG